>ERZ772879.7-NODE-7-length-172544-cov-5.789314_pt1 | contig 172544 bp, 145 predicted proteins | sample MGYA00580582_ERZ772879 | MGnify/ENA primary metagenome ERZ772879 (study PRJEB29015, sample SAMEA2737682) | human gut metagenome | biome: human gut; feature: human-associated habitat; material: faeces | place: China | collected 2012 ... | reverse complement strand
TTACGCTGATGCCCAAACAATCGCAACGCAATTGTTGGCTGGCGAAGCGGTTATCGTAAATCTAGGTTCAATTGATGAAAACACGGGAAAGCGTGTGCTTGACTATCTAGGTGGTACAGCATTTGCGGTTGACGGTATCATTGAACGTGTCGGTGAGCGTATCTTCCTTGCAACGCCTCACAATTTTGAGATTTCAGGAACGATTTCTCAAAATTTGGGACAACAATTTAATTAATAGGTGACCAAATGTTAACACTCATTTTATCGTTATTGATGTTGGTCTTGCGTGCCATGGAGTTCGTAATCTTGATTTGGGTGCTGATGTCATGGTTTCCCGGGGCACAACAATCAGCCTTGGGACAATTGCTGGGTCGTATTGCTGGAATCGTGGTTGATCCAATTCGTCGTGTGATGCCTCGCACGGGAATTATCGATTTTACGCCGTTGATTGGTTTGCTACTGTTGCAAGCTGCTCAAGTCGGCCTACGCGCAATTGCACAAGCATTCTAGAGAAATAAATTTATGGCAGATAATGTATCACAACATTTCCGCCCGAGCGAAGCTGCATTTATTGATGTAGCGCAAGGCTTAATTCGTCAGGCATTGGATGAGTATCGTCCAGTACTGACGAATTTTTTGAACCCGCGGCAGAGATATATTTTGGAGACGTTGGTCAACCAACATGATGAGTTAAAGATTGCTCATTCCGGTGGCTACACTGACGCCGAAAGTGCACGGTCCTTGATTGCACCGGATTATTACGATGTACAACAGGACGATTTTGAAATTGCTGCAATCCGTATCAACTACCCAACCAAGTTTGCTGAACTACATCACAGTACGGTACTTGGTACACTAATTAATAATGGGTTATCTCGAGATAGTTTCGGGGACATTATTAGTAGCGAAGAGGGTGATTGGCAAATTGTTGCAACGGAACAGATGGCGCGATTTATCACGTCATCATTGGATCACGTCGGTAAAACAAAGGTTCGTTTTGAACCAATGATGCTAGCTGATATCGTGACCCCCCAAGAGGAGTGGGATGATATCAATACAACTGTCTCGTCCCTTCGACTAGATACTATAGTGGCTAATGGGTATAATGTATCTAGAACGCATGCTAAAGAATTAGTTGAGCGTGGTATGGTCCGGGTGAACTGGACTGAGATTGACCGACCAGATTTTATGCTGGCGGTTAATGATTTGATTTCAGTGCGTCGATTCGGTCGCATGAAATTGCTAGCTGAAAATGGTATAACAAAAAAAGATAAATGGCGCGTCACATTGGCCGTCATTAAGAAATAGATTGGAGAACGATCATGGCATTGACCCCACAAGAGATTCACGCTAAGGAATTTAACACAAAGAGCAACAAGTGGTACGACAAGGCTGAAGTAACGGCCTTCTTGGACCAAATCGTAACTGATTACGATGGTTTGCTACAAGAAAACCAAACTTTGAAGACGCAATTGGCTGAAGCTGATGCAAACGCTAAGCAAGTTGAAGAGATGAAGCAATCTGTTAACTCATCAATCTTGATTGCCCAAGAAGCAGCTGACCGTTTGAAGAAGCAAACTGAAGCTGAAGCCGAAGCAACGTTGCAACAAGCACAAGCTGAAGCACAAAAGATTGTTATGGAAGCCAACGCTAAGGCAAATTCATTGTTGACTGAATCTCAATCAAAGAACGAAGCATTGGTTGCTGAGCACGATGCTTTGAACAAGGAAATGGGCGCATTCAAGGCTAAGATTGAAGGCATGTTGAACGCACAATTGGACTTGGTTAAGACTGATGACTGGGCTGCATTCCAACAACCTGCCGCATTCCAACAACCACAATCAGCTGCACCAGTTTTGCCAGATTCATCTGCATCACAAGCTAGTTCAGAGGTAGAAACGGTTGTTATCTTCCCTGAATCAAACGAAAACGAAGAAAACTTCTTGAATAAGGACTAATTTTTCGTTATCATGTAATCATGGTTTCTTGACCAAACGGCAAGATGTATTCCAAACAGCGACCTAGGATTTACCCGGTGAGAGCCTAGGATGGTTACGCAGCTTGTTTATCAGCAAGAATGATTTTTTAAATACACAGAAGAGGCGGCTTTTTGCCGTGAATTCGGGTGGTACCACGTTGACATGACGTCCCGCATTGGCTATTTTGGCCGATGCGGGATTTTTTAGTTTCAGGGTAAGCCGCATGTCAACGCGGTAGCACTTGGATTGAACAGAAAGGATTGCGCTTTTATGAAGATGAAGCAAACCTTGAACCTAGGAAAGACGAAGTTCCCAATGCGTGGTAACCTACCACAAACTGAGCTACAACGTGAAAACATCTGGTTCGAGAACAAGGTCTATGAGCAACGTCAAAAGATGAACGAAGGTAAGCCATCATTTATGCTTCACGATGGCCCTCCATATGCTAACGGAAACATTCACATCGGACACGCAATGAACAAGATTTCTAAGGATATCATCGTTCGTTACAAGTCAATGAATGGTTTCTACGCACCATTTGTCCCTGGTTGGGATACGCACGGTTTGCCAATTGAACAACAATTGACGAAGGCTGGTAAGGATCGTAAGGCGGTTGGACCAGTTATCTGGCGTAAGATGGCCGAAGAATTTGCACGTAAGCAAGTTAAGACGCAAATGGCCGACTTCAAGCGTTTGGGAATTTCAGCTGACTGGGATAACCCATACTTGACGTTGTTGCCTGAATTCGAAGCTGCACAATTGCGCGTCTTCGGTGAGATGGCCAAGAAGAACTTGATCTACCGTGGTAAGAAGCCTGTCTTCTGGTCATGGTCATCAGAGTCTGCTTTGGCAATGGCTGAAATTGAATACCACGACATTGAGTCAGACACGGCGTTCTTCTCAGAGCGCGTTAAGGACGGTAAGGGCTTGTTGGATAACGACACGTACTTCATCGCCTGGACGACGACGCCTTGGACGGTACCAGCCTCACAAGCTTTGGCTTTGAACGCTGATTTCGAATACTCACAAATCCAACCAAAGGGTTCAGACAAGAAGTACATCGTTGCTTCGGCTTTGTTGGGTGCCGTTGCACCTAAGTTCGGCTGGGACGAGTACGAAGTTGTTGCAACATTCACTGGTAAGGAACTTGAAATGGTGACGACTGAGCACCCATTCATGGACCGCGAGATTTTGGTTGTTAACGCTGACTACGTTACGGCTGATGCCGGTACTGGTGCGGTTCACACGGCGCCAGGATTTGGTGAAGATGACTTTGCTACTGGTCAACGTTACAACATGCCAGTTATCATGAACGTTGATGACCAAGGTAAGATGACGGCTGAAGCTGGTCCTGACTTTGAAGGTGTCTTCTACCAAGACGCTGACAAGGTTGCCTTGCAAAAGCTTGAAGAAGCTGATGCATTGATCCTGCACGAGCCAGTTGTTCACAGCTATCCATTTGACTGGCGTACTAAGAAGCCAGTTATCTTCCGTGCTGTACCACAATGGTTCGCTTCAATCGATAGCTTCCGTCAAGACATTTTGGATGCATTGGACGATGTAACGTTCCAACCAGAATGGGGTAAGAAGCGTTTGTACAACATGATCCGCGATCGTGGCGACTGGGTTATCTCACGTCAACGTGTTTGGGGTGTGCCATTGCCAATCTTCTATGCTGAAGATGGTACGGCAATTGTCGACCCTGAAATCATCGACCACATCGCTGACTTGGTAGCCGAGCACGGATCAAACGTTTGGTTCGAACGCGAGGCCAAGGACTTGTTGCCAGAAGGTTACTCAAACGAGCACTCACCAAATGGCGAATTTACCAAGGAAACGGACATCATGGACGTTTGGTTCGATTCAGGAACTTCACACCAAGGTGTTATGGCTACTCGTCCAAACCTAAGCTTCCCAGAAGACTTGGTTTTGGAAGGTTCTGACCAATATCGTGGCTGGTTCAACTCATCATTGATCACTGGTGTTGCCGTAACTGGTAAGGCCCCATACAAGTCAGTCTTGTCACAAGGATTCGTCTTGGATGGAAACGGTGAGAAGATGTCTAAGTCATTGGGTAACATCATTTCACCTAACGAAGTGGTGAAGGAGATGGGTGCTGAAATTATCCGTTTGTGGGTAACGTCAGTTGATTCATCAGCCGATGTTCGTGTATCAATGGACTTGTTGTCACAAACTTCTGAGACATACCGTAAGATCCGTAACACGATGCGTTTCTTGTTGGCTAACACGTCAGACTTTGATCCAAAGGCTGACACCGTTGCCTTTGATGATTTGGTCGCAGCTGATCAATACTTCTATGCCCGCTTTAACAAGTTGGTTGCTGACATCAAGGCTGCCTACGATGTATACGACTTCCAAGCAGTAAACAAGTTGGTTATCAACTTTATTAACGTTGACTTGTCAGCGTTCTACTTGGACTTTGCTAAGGACATCTTGTATGTTGAAGCACCTAAGGGTCACGCTCGTTTGTCATTGCAAACGGTCTTGTACAAGGTCTTGGTAGACTTGGACAAGTTGTTGTTGCCAATCTTGCCACACACGGCTGAAGAAATCTTCGAGTACCTTGAGCACGAAGAAGGCGACTTTGCTTACTTGACTGAGATGCCAGTTGTTGAAGACATTGCTAACGCTGACGAATTGATGGCTAAGTGGTCACAATTCATGACGTTGCGTGATGCCGTAAACAAGGCGCTTGAAGTTGCCCGTGATGCCAAGTTGATTGGTAAGCCAGCTGAAGCAGCGGTAACGTTGTTCTTGACTGACGACCAAAAGGCATGGTTGGATTCATTGGGACAAGATGTGCGCGTCTTGCTGCTTGTTTCTCAATTGCACGTGGCATCAGCTGATGAAGCTGGTGATGCAACTGACTTTGATGGTTACAAGATTGCGGTTGCTCACGCAGAAGGTGAAGAGTCACCTCGTGATCGTATGTACCACACTGATTTGGGTGCAGATCCTGACTTCCCAATGTTGTCAGCACACGAAGCACAAATCGTCCGCGAGAACTTCCCTGAGGCTTTGACTGAAGGCTTGGAGTAATCACGGTTACACAATAAAAATATAATATCGATAACAGGAAAACGTCGGGAGATTTTTGTCTCTCGGCGTTTTTACGTCTATAATGGGAGGTATAAGTTTTTGGTGGTTAGTGTCGACGCGTTGCGTCGAGGCATAGAAATGTGGACTCTCTTCGGCCGTCAGGACGGACACAAACCACCAAACCTAAATACATAACCAATCAAAGAGAAGGAGACCAACGCATGACGAAGCTATACTTCATCCGCCACGGTAAAACAGAATGGAACGCAGAAGGCCGTTTTCAAGGAGCGGGTGGTGATTCACCGCTGTTGCCTGAATCATACGATCAAATCAAGATGCTTGGTAACCACTTGAAGGATATTGAATTCGCACACGCCTTTTCAAGTCCAATCAAGCGAGCTCGCATCACGGCCGAAGAAACGTTGGCAATGCTTAACAAGCGCCCTGAATTGACGTTTATGGACGGTTTGAAGGAGTTTTCTTTCGGCGTTTGGGAAGGCATGAGCTTTGGTGAAGTTCAAGAAGGCTGGTATGACATGTACGATGCTTCTCGTAACCACCCAGAGAAGTTCGATGCGAGTCAGGTTGAAGGATCTGAGTCATTCGAAAGTGTTCAAAAGCGTTTCCGTGAGGCAGTTGAAGAGGCTGTTGCCACGTACGGTGGTGAAGATGTGAATTTGGTCTTCTTCAGCCACGGCGCTGCGTTGACGACGGGAATGGGTGGCCTAATTGGTATTCCATTGGCGGATTTGCGTGCACGAGGTGGCTTGGGTAACACAAGTACGTCTATCCTAGAAACGCATGATGGGCACGCATTTACGGAAATTACACGAAATGATACAAGTTATTTGGGTGTCGCAAGTGATGCCTCAAATACAATTTAAAGAGAAGAAGGATTTTTAAGATGACGCAACCAGAAAATGCAGCACAAGCAGATATCGCTCGCTTGGTAAGTGAGATTAACGCTAACCCAGACAACTGGCAAGCCTATGCAGACTTGGTGGCTGTTTTGGTTGCCACGGAAAATCTTGTGGAAGCTGAAGAATTAGCTTTGAAGAGCTTGGGCTTGTTCCAAGCGAACGATGAAGCGTTGCAAAATCTACTCTACGCAGCAGGGAACGTTTATTATGTTGCTGGGGATTATGCGCGCGCAAATGAGTTTTTCGCCAAAATCACTGATTTGGAGATTTTGCATGATGCAACGGTTATGCAAGCACAAGCATGGTATGCACAAAATCAATTCCAAAAGGCATTGGTGTTTGCGTTGACGGCAGTTGAGCAACAACCAGAAGATGTTGCAGCCCAAGTGCTACTCGGTAACATTTGGCTTGGTTTGCAAAACATGGATAAGGCAACAACTGCGTTTAATGACGCTATTCATGTGGATCCAATGAATTTTGACGCAAATTTTGGTCGAGGTATTATTGCAATCGTTGACGGTGACCGCGAGAATCAATGGTCAGCAACGGCTGAAATGATTGATATGGAACGATACCGTGCTCAAGCACAACGATTGGATGAAATCGTACAACTACTATCAGGGAGTCGCGTAGATGAGTCAGAGTCAAACTAGTTTGTTCGATGGCCCAGCGGCATCGGATGAGACACCGACAGTTACTGGCCAAGTGAAGAATATTCTGTTTGCTGCCCAAGATTCTTTTTATAAGGTCATGATTATCGAAGTGGCGGATCAAAATTTCGATTATGATGATACTGAGTTAACGGTGACTGGTAGTTTTGGTGATATTCAAATTGGTGCCAGTTATGAGTTTAAGGGACGTCTAACAACGCACGCCCGCTACGGGGTCCAGTTTGCAGCGCAAAACTATCAGCGTCAGGCGGCCAGTACGACGTCTGGTTTGGTGGCGTATTTGTCAGGTGACCAATTTCCAGGGGTTGGAAAAGCGACGGCAACGAAGATTGTAGACTACCTGGGGATTGAAGCGATTGATAAGATTTTAGAATCACCAGACGTTTTGATTGAAACGGGTATTTCAACAAAATTGCAAGAAGTCATCGTGAAGCAGTTGCAACAATCGGACGGTATGGAACGCGCCATCATTGCCCTTAATGATTATGGGTTCGGTTCAGCATTTGCCACCGTGATTTACCAAAAGTATCAGCAGCAAACTTTACAGATTTTAAAAACAAACCCTTACCAAATGGTTATTGATATTGAGGGCGTTTCATTTGCACGTATCGATCGACTAGCAGCTCAGCAGGGAATTGATGCGTTGGACGCGCGACGTATCCAAGCGGGGGTTATTTCAGCGATTAACCAGGCGACATTCGAGTCTGGTGACACGTTTATGCAAGTGGAAGCGTTGCTACAAACCACGCAACAAATTTTAGAGCGTTCTCAAAATGCACGCATTGATCCAGCGTTGATTAAGCGCGCGTTATTGACATTAACTTCTGACGGTATCGTCATTGCCGACGGACAGAACTTGTACATTAAGGCGTTGTTTGAAGCTGAACGTGAAATTGCGCAACGTATGGTGCGTCTAAGTAAAACGAAGAACAGTGAATACAAACGAGCTGATGTTGTAAAACAATTGGCTGAAGTCGAGGAAGAAAATCCGTTTCCATATGATGATGTGCAGCGCGATGCGATGATTGCTGCTTTGATGAGTAATCTATTTATCCTCACTGGTGGACCGGGTACAGGAAAGACGACCATTATCAACGGTGTGGTGGCGACGCTCAAGAAGCTACTACAAGACGAAGGTATGAAGTGGGATGAAATTAGTGAGAGCATTCGTTTAGCAGCGCCAACTGGTCGTGCAGCGAAGCGACTTTCTGAATCAACTGGCATGCCGGCTTCCACGATTCACCGTCTGTTGGGTATTACCGGGCGTGAAAATACAGACGATATTGATATTGAGGAATTGAGTGGTCGTCTGCTGGTCATTGATGAAATGTCGATGGTTGATACGCAACTATTCGATTTGTTGTTACGTGCGATTCCAAATGGGATGCAAGTTATTTTGGTCGGCGATAAGGATCAATTACCATCTGTTGGCCCAGGCCGTGTATTCTACGATTTGTTGGCCAGTGGATTGTTGAATTATCGTGAGTTGGAGACGATTCACCGTCAGGGTAAGGGATCAACAATCATTGAACTAGCTAGCTCAGTGAAGAGCGGTGTCTTGCCTGCGAACTTTACCGAGCGCCAGTCTGACCGCTCATTTTTCCCGGCACAGACAAATCAAGTGCCACGTATGGTTGAGCAGATTGCGACGAGTTGGAAGGAACGCGGTAATTCAGTTGCTGATATGCAAATCTTAGCGCCGATGTATCGTACGCCAGCCGGTGTTCACAATCTAAATGCCGTGGCTCAAGAAATCTTTAATCCAATGACGGCCAAGAAACGTGAAATTCACATGAAACTTGGTGAGCTGGAGTTCAACTTCCGCGTTGGGGATAAGGTTATGCAGACGGCCAATGATCCAGAACATAACGTGTTTAATGGCGATATTGGCTACATCACGGCGATTATGTTGGCGAAGGATAAAAGCAACGAGGATAATACAGATAACATTACAGTGGCTTTTGATACCGGCGAGGTTGAGTATACGCGCCAGAACTGGAATCAGTTGACGCTAGCGTATGCGACGACGATTCACAAGGCACAGGGTGCTGAGTATAAGTTGGTCATCATGCCACTGGTTAATGCATTTAGCCGTATGCTACAACGTAACCTGCTGTATACCGGGTTAACACGTGCCAGTGAATCATTGGTCCTTATCGGTGATGTCAGTGCCTATCAACGTGCGGCTGAAACAGAGGGTGTTAATCGACACACGACGTTGCAGGAACGCCTTCAACAGGCACAGGATGGACAACTGCCAGATGTGCCGGATGATGATAAATCATTGGCGGCGGTCAACGCAATTAATCAAAAGCCAGTGGCGGTTGTACCAGTGGACGAGGAAAACACAACCATTGACGATACGCCAGTAGTTGATGAAATTGTCCAGGCTGTTGCGGAAGATGATGACGATTTGCTCACAATTGCTAAAATTATGGATGAATCAATTGACCCAAATGTGGGGATGGCAGGCATGACGCCATACGACTTCATGCCTTAATAAGGATGTAACGGTAGCGCGTGACTAACATTGTGCTATAATCTACTAGTCAAGCACTAGTGAATTGTGCTAAAATTAAGCGATAAATTTTCGAATGAAAAGGGGTTTCTGAAATGTCAGGACACAGTAAGTGGCATAACATTCAAGGACGTAAGAACGCCCAAGACGCAAAGCGTGGTAAGATCTTCCAAAAGCTTGCCCGCGATTTGTACACGGCAGCTAAGGCTGGCGGTGTAGATCCAGACTCAAACGCTTCATTGCGTTTGGTTATCGACAAGGCTAAGGCAGCTAACATGCCTAAGGATAACATCCAACGTGCCTTGGATAAGGCTTCTGGTGCCGGTGGCGCTAACTACCAAGAGTTGACGTACGAAGGTTACGGACCAGCCGGTGTGGCTGTTTTGGTTCAAGCCTTGACTGATAACATCAACCGTACGGCTGCTTCAGTTCGTTCAACGTTTAAGCACTTCGGTGGTGAATTGGGAACGACTGGATCAGTTTCATTCCAATTCGACCGTAAGGGTTACATTGAAATCGAGCGTACTGAAGACAACGATATCGATGAAGATCAATTGTTTGAAGACATGTTGGAGGCTGGTGCCGAAGACATGAAGACTTACGATGACCAATTCGAAATCTACACGGACCCTAAGTCATTCCCAGAAGTACGTGATGCTTTGGAAGCAAAGGGTTACACTTTGGTCAACGACGAAGTTACGATGGTTGCACAAAACCCAATGGCAGTGCCTGAGGATAAGCAAGCATCATTGGCTAGCTTGGTTGATGAACTTGAAGAAAACGATGACGTACAAGCTGTCTTCACGACTGCTGAGTAATCATCTTATGAAAAACCGACCAAATTTGGTCGTTTTTTTTGTAGGCGCAAAAGTTGACGATGTGAACAAAAAGCGATAAAGTAGTAAACAATTATTAATAACTTGAGTCGTTAACGTGTTTCGCCACAGACTCGGAACAAAACGTGTTTAGGCATATCTATATGCTGGACACCGTTAACGACGCCGAGAGTAATTCTTTTGGCGTCGTTTTCTTTTCCTGTATCATTTGGCGAACCGTAATGATACAGGATTTTTTTAGGAGAGATAAGCATGTTAGAACGCTTTTTTAAGTTGTCAGAGAACAACACGACGGTTCGAACAGAAGTGATTGCTGGTATCACAACATTCGTTGCGATGGCATACATCATTTTCTTGAATCCTTCAGTATTGTCGATGACAGGAATGCCAAGCCAGGGAGTTTTCTTGGCAACAATTTTGACGGCTGTTGTGGGAACTCTTATCACAGGACTTTTTGCTAATTTGCCATATGCCCTGGCACCATCAATTGGTATGCAAGCCATGTTTACGTACACGATTGTTTTCGGACTAGGGTACACGTGGAAGCAAGCTTTGGGAATGGTTTTCTTGGTTGGTTTGGTTGATGTGATTATCACATTGACGAAGGTCCGATCAATGATTGTTAAGGCCATCCCCGACCAATTGAAGCACGCCATTGCGGCTGGTATCGGTTTGTTTATCGCTTATATTGGTTTGAAGAACGCTGGTTTCTTGAACTTCTTGGTTGATCCACAAAACATCATGACGTTGAATGGTAAGCCATTTACTGAAGGTGGTGGTGCCAAGGTTATTGAGAGCATCACAGCAAACGGTGGGACGACACCATCAATCTCAACTTTTGCGCAACCAGCAGTTTTGTTGGGATTGATTGGCTTAATCATTTTGGTTTTGTTGGTCGTTGCTAATGTACCAGGTGCGTTCTTGCTTTCTGTTTTGATTACGACCGTGATTGGTATTCCAATGGGTGTGACCAACACGCACATCGATGCCATGGCATCATTCTCATCAACGTTCCACGACTTTGGCTCAATCTTTGGGCAAGCCCTTGGACCTGATGGTTTGTGGTCAATGTTTACATCACCAAAGCACATTTTGATTGTTGTTTTGACGGTCTTCTCAATGGGATTGTCAGGGTTGTTTGACGCCATTGGAACGTTTATCGGGACTGGTATGACGACTGGTATCTTCTCAGAAGCTGACCAAAAGGAGTTCTACGAAGGTAAGGGCTTCAAGTCAAAGATGGATCGTGGTTTGGTTGCCGACACGTTCGCAACGATGTTTGCTGGTATCTTCGGAACATCAAACACGACAACGTTTATCGAAGCCTCAGCAGGAATCAAGGCTGGTGGTCGTACCGGTTTGACATCAGTTGTCATTTCTATTGGATTCTTGCTAGCAATTATTGCCGCACCATTGGTTAACGTGATTCCATCTGCCGCCACGGCACCAATTTTGGTGGTTGTTGGTATTATGATGATGAATGAGTTTAAGTTGATTACATGGGATGATATTGAAATTGCGATTCCAGCATTCTTCACATCAGCTTTCATGGCCTTCTCTTACTCAATCTCATATGGTATCGCTGCCGGATTTATTTTCTATGTTTTGATCAAGAGTGTGAAGCGCAAGTTCAACCAAATCAGCCCAATTTTGTGGGTTGTGACCATTCTGTTCTTGCTTAACTTCATTTCGTTGGCAATTAATTAATAAACAATATTTAACGCGTGATGCCTTGTGTATCACGCGTTTTTTGTTGTCATAAATCCTATGAAATAAAACAAGTCGAAAAATAATTGGAAATTATCGTGGTTTTGGCCTCTTTCTTTTCGAAGGAGGTGAATGAGATATGAGCGTTCAAAAACAATTTGCGTCGTTAGTACAAACCGCTGCCCAGGTAAGGGCAAGTGATTTGTACGTGATGCCAGGAGAAGCGGGATACCGTGTTTTTTGTTACACAGCAACCGGTATTCAACCATTAGCTGATCTGACATTAGCGAATGGTGAAGCGTTGATTCGTCACATTAAGTTTGAGGCGCAAATGGATATCAGTGAAACACGGCGACCGCAACTGGGACGCTGGTGTTATTTGCTTGATAAGGAGCAACTGTATTTACGAATTTCCAGCGTGGGAGATTTTTTGAATCGGGAATCAATTGTGGTGAGATTGATTTTTGCTGTTGATGATCAGCATATCCAGTTGACGTCACAAAGCGATGTTGGAGCTATCGGTGAGACGATGATGAATGGTGCTGGGTTGATTTTGTTGGCTGGACAAATGGGCTCAGGCAAAACAACGACCTTGCATTACTTGGCCCATCGATATTTAGCAGAGAAAATGGTTCTGACTATTGAAGATCCGGTCGAAGTGGTACAACCAAATTTTCTGCAATTACAGGTCAATAAGGCGGCACAAATGGATTATCCGGATTTGTTAAAGCTTGCATTACGTCATCATCCAGACGTGATGATTATTGGCGAAATTCGAGATGCACAAACGGCGCAAATTGTGGTTGAAGCAGCTTTGAGTGGGCACTTAATTATCAGTACAATTCATGCGATGTCGCATATGGGTATCTGGCATCGGTTATGTGACTTTGGTATTCCAGCTGGAACGTTGCGTCAAGTGATGGGAGGTATGGTCTATCAGAAGTTAGTTATACAGGATGGCAACACGGCAGCTGACTTAGCAGTTCTAACGGGTGATGCACTGGCAGAAAGGATGGCTGATTGGCATGCAGAGTAAACGATGGTCAAAACCGGCGCAAGTTGATTTTTTTGAGACATTAGCCCAATTGATTAGCGTTGGGTATGACTTAGAAAAAGCGCTAGTGTCGCTCCAATCATTGCTGCCGAAATTGCGACCGGACTTGCAAGTGATTGTTGCTGGGTTGCGAGAAGGACGGCATTTTTATCAACTGGTTACACCGTATGTTCGGTCAGAAATCAGACGTGAGTTAGCCTTTGCATTAGTCCATGGCAATTTAATGGAAATTCTAGCTGAAATCGGCAGTCGTGAACGACGCCGAATGCGACAAATTCAAAAATTGCGCCAGTTACTGATGTATCCGATTGTTCTGTTTGGTTTGTTAGCTGTTATATTTGCGGTGTTCGTGCAGTTCCTTTTACCTGAGTTCACGAACATGGGGATGGCATTACCGACTCTTGTGGGGTTGCCAGTGGTTTTATCAATAGTCGCCGTTACGCTAATAGGCATTGCTGTTACTGGGATAGTCTGGTGGCGACGGCATTCTTGGTTGCAAAAATTGGTGGTTCTCAGACGCTTACCGTTAGTTGGGCCGGTCATCCGATTAAGTTTGGATTATCAAATTTCACTACAGTTGGGATTGTTGTTAACGAGCGGCGTCAGTTTTTCAGTCATCGTCAAACGCTTTGCAGGTTTAGAAGAAGGTGGGGTACTAAAAGAAGTTAGTCAATTAGCAGAAAAATCACTAACAGCTGGCGAAAGTATTGCCGAGTTTGTCACGAAGGTACCGTTATTACCGCGTGAGAGTGAGTTGCTGTTTTCAAAAGGCAAACAGCAACAAGAAATTGGTCAAGAGTTCCAGCTGCTAGCTGAGCGGAAGTTTGACTTATTAGAACGACAGATTGGTCGTTATTTATTGATTATTCAACCATTATGCTTTGGCGTAATCGGGTTAGTTGTCGTCGGATTATATCTATTGATGTTGATGCCGATGTATCAAAATATGGGGGATTTAATGACATGGTAAAGCAAAACAAGCGCAAGGGATTCACATTGATTGAAGTTGTCACGACTGTTTTTATTATTGGACTATTGGTATTGCTGGTATTACCAAACGTTAACCACGTTCGGGCATTTGCGGAACGTAAGCAACAAACAGCCTTGGTACAAACCGTGCAAACACAGGTAGATTTGTACCGCAACGAAAATGGCAGTGCGCCTGCTAGTTTGAAGGACTTGGCTGATAAGTCGTATTTATCAGAAGGACAATTGGCTCAAATTGATAAGGCAGCGATTACGTTGAAGGGAGATCAAGTTGTTGCGGGTAAGAAGTAGGCCGGCATTTCCGTTAGTTGAAAGTGTGGTTGTGTTAGGCGTTATGGGCGTGTTAATCAGCAGTTTTACCCTTATCCCACGGTCAGAAAAACAGACTTGGTCGAAATTCGAGCGTGAATTTAACGAAGCCTATATGATCGCACGCCAAAAACAGGTTGGTCGGAACGAAGAGTTCTACATTGATGTTCGCGAAGACCATGTCAATGTTGACGGACAGGTTATCCAGGTCCCAGCAAATTGGACCGGTGGTCTAAGAGTGATTCGTTGCCAAGTTTTCACGATGGCGCCAATTAGTTTTGCGCTTTATAACAAAGAAACGATGCGAAGACGAAATGTTGTCTTTCAGCTGGGAGGTGGCACTTTTCATGTTGATCCGTAAAGGCGCATTATTATCAGAAGCGCTCGTATCACTATTACTCGCAACAATGACAACTTGGTTAATCGTGACAACAATGCAATACTTTAACCGCATACAGTTTGCTGAAGAAGCACGCATGAAAGAGGCACGTCGACAATATTATGAGGAACAAAAACGATGGCTAAACGACGAGGCTTCACCCTAGCTGAAACGCTTGTGGCGTTAATGGTCTTTAGTATGGCGTTAAGTCTATTGGGGGTGGCTGCAACCAACCTAAAACAACATTATCAAAGCAATCGTAATCAGCAGCGTGAGGCACAAGTTGCCCGATCGATTATGTCATTGGAAGCGCCGGAAACAGGATTGACGCTCAAAACGTGCTTTAAACGCCAATTGATTTTGTACAGCAAAATAACCGATAAAAAATATTATTTGGATGTCAGACATAAGGCATTTGGTTTGTATACACGTCAAGGTGGGAACATGAGATATCTCAATCAGGTTAGCCAGGTGACTTATGTACAATTGTCCAAGCAACGGGTGCAAGCCACCATTCAATTCGAGGAAGGGGTAAAAGTGACACAGGAGATAACTTTTTATGAAAAATCGGCAGGGTAGTTTGTTGGCGCAGACGTTAATGCTGATGGTACTTTGTTTGAGCGGGTTCACTTTTTGGGTAGCAGGACAAAGTCGCCAACAACAAGCTAGGCATTTAGTGATAGCAAATTGGACGAAGCGGCAAGAAGCGTTGCGTTTTTTGATGGCCAACCCGGAAGCACCTGTTATGTCACAAAACACAACCAACTATCCAGCGGTCATTGAAAGAGATGAGCTCAAAGAAGTGGTACTTGTTGCCGAAAATCATCGCGTTGTGATACCACGATATCGTCCTGTAAAATCCTAGAATTGTTGAGAAACAGCTGAAACCTGCTACACTATTATTTAGTATAAAAAAGAGGTGAGCGCATGTTTGAGACAATCGAAAACGCAGTAAAGCATTTACAGGCAGCACAAAAGGAAATTGCTGACGCTTTGGATATGGCAGCAATTGAAGCTTTGGTTGTGATGATTGAAGTGATGTTGAACCAAGAAGATGAAGAATGGGCAACGCTATCTGAAGAGCAACGTACGGCGATTGTTGCGATGATTGACGATGCGGCATTTGATGGGATGACGGCTGAATTGAAGCGCCAAGTGTTGCAATTGCTTTTGGTTGCAACGATGCGTGAAGATGGTCTGCAAGCTAATTATCAAGTGACACCAGATGCTATTGGTATGTGGGTCGGCTTTTTAGCTGAGCAATTCACAGCGCAGAATGCAACGGCGAACCTACTAGATTTGACGGTCGGTACGGGTAATTTGTTGGCAACGGTGCAACAAGTACTTGCCCAACAAGGTAATACGTTGACCATCAACGGTGTCGAAAATGACGATACGATGCTAACGGTTGCCAGTGGCATGGCAGCTTTGCTCGGCTTTGACTGGCAATTAACTTTAGCTGACGCTGTTGCTAGTGAGCTTCCAACTGATCAAGATATTGTTGTGGCGGACTTGCCGGTCGGTTATTACCCAGCTGAAGTACCAAGTCACTTTGTGACAACGGCCGAAGATGGTCTGACCTACGTGCACCATCTGTTGATTGAACAAGCTGTCAACGCGTTGCGACCAGGTGGATTGGCAGCCATCATTGTGCCAGCAAATCTATTTGAGACGGAACAAGCACAATCATTGTTGAAGTACTTGCAATCAGAAAACGTGTACTTCCAAGCGTTGTTACAATTCCCAGATAAGTTGTTTGCAAACAAAGCAGCTGCAAAGGCAATCTTAGTCTTGCAACGCGTGGGTGGGGATGCTATTCAAGCGACGCCAGTTATGCTGGCAAAAACACCAGAATTGACTAACGTTGCAGAAAACAAGGATTTCGTGACAGAAATGACAGCATGGATGACGGCGAACCACATGCTACATGCGTAGTCGTACGACTGAAACACGTCCGAAATAGTTGACAAGATATTCATAAGAAATTGTGATATACTAATCTGCAGATATTGAACAATTCCGTTTGGAAAAGAGGAGACAAGTACACATGGCTAAGACTATGGCGATTAATGCCGGTTCATCATCATTGAAGTTTCAATTGATTGAGATGCCAGCAGAAAAGGTAATTGCAAAGGGACAAGTTGAACGAATCGGTTTGAGCGATTCAATTTTCACGTTGAAGTTTAACGGTGAGAAGTTTGAGTTGATTCAAGACATCGACAACCACGAGGCTGCCATTAACTTGCTATTGGAACAATTAAAGGAACACGAAGTCATTGCTGACTTGAACGAAATCACAGGTGTTGGACACCGTGTCGTTGCCGGTGGTGAGTGGTTCAACCACTCAGTTATCGTTGACGACGAAGTGTTGAACAAGATTGATCGTTTGGCTGCTTATGCACCATTGCACAACCCAGCCAACGCAATGGGAATCCGTGTGTTCCAAAAGTTGTTGCCAAACGCCACGTCAGTAGCTGTATTTGACACTGCATTCCACCAAACGATGCCTCGTAAGAACTACTTGTACGCATTGCCATACGAGTACTACACGAAGTATGGTGCACGTAAGTACGGTGCTCACGGAACATCACACCGTTACGTTGCAGCTCGCACTGCCGAAATCTTGGGTAAGCCATTGGAAGACTTGAAGATTGTGACATTGCACTTGGGTGCCGGTGCTTCAATTACGGCTATCAAGGATGGTAAGTCATTGGATACGTCAATGGGCTTCACGCCACTGGCTGGTGTTATGATGGCGACGCGTTCAGGTGATGTTGATCCTTCATTGGTTTACTACATCCAAGAGCGTGAAGGTTTGACTAATGATGAAATGCTTAACATCTTGAACAAGAAGTCAGGTTTGTTGGGTGTATCAACTTTGTCAGCTGATATGCGTGATTTGAAGGCTGTTCGTGATACAAACGAGCACGCTGAATTGGCTATCCAAATGTTCGTTGACCGTGTTGTTCGCTACATTGGTCAATACTACATGGAGCTTGAAGGTCTTGACGCTATCGTCTTTACGGCTGGTATCGGTGAAAACGCCGATGACTTGCGTTCAGAAATCATCAAGCGCTTGAACTTCATGGGTATCAAGATGAACGAAGAGCAAAACAAGCAACGTGACGACGAGATGATTATTTCAACGGACGATTCTTCAGTTAAGGTTTTGAAGGTCGCAACCGACGAAGAAATCATGATTGCTCGAGACGTTGAAACGTTGAAGAACGAAAAGTAATTCATTTCTTAATAGCGATTAAACAACCGCGAATCTCATTTATTTGGGATTCGCGGTTGTTTTTTTATTACAGTCAGTCCTGAAAATAAGAAAGTCGTTAAACGAGTTTTCCTAACATTTTTCTTTTATACAAAAAAATAATCTTCGATACACGTCAGATACATACTTTTTTAAGGTAGTGCTTCCGAACAATGGTGGCTTTGCTAAACTTCTAAGTGTAAGGAAGAGGAGGAAAGAGACATGATTAGAAAACTACAAATTGCATTAGCGACAGCATTGACATTCGGCATTAGTCAAGTAGCAACGACGGCATATGCTGATAATAGTGCACTCGGCGTTGATCCAATTTTCCCAACTACACAAATTGATACAAAAACTGGTTACTACGATTTAAACGTTGAACCAGGTCAAGAACAAAACCTTGAAATGACGTTGATGAATGATGGTGACAAGCCAATGCGTGTTCACGTTAGCGCTAATCCAGCTTCCACCAATGATAATGGCGTCATCGAATACGGTAAGAACAATATCGCGGTGGACAAATCACTAACAGCTAATGTTGGCAAGATGATTTCGGTACCTGATACGGTTTGGATTCCAGCACACGGTACAACACAATTTACTGCGAAGTTGCGCGTTCAAAAGGAACAATTTAGTGGCATCGCAGTGGGTGGCATCTCATTTGTAACGGATGCTGATAAGGGACGCACACAAAGTACAGGCGTGCAAATCAACAACCGTTACGCTTACGACATGGGGGTCGTGCTGCATGAATCACCTGACATGGTGGCGCCAAACTTAAACATGCATCAAGTACGTGCGACGTCCGTTAATTATCACACAGCGATCCAAGCGCGTTTGCAAAATGACAAGCCTGCATTCATCACTGATATGAAATCACATGCAGTGATTTACACAGCTAAGGATCATAAGCGAGTTCTTGCTGAAAATAAGAAGAATCAAAAAGTCGCCCCAAATAGTCACTTTGACTACACAATGATGATGGCTGATGGTCAGAAATTAGCGCCAGGCAAGTATGTTGCAGATATTGATTTAACTGCGAAGCAAGGACACTGGCATTTCAAGAAAGAATTCACCGTAACGGCCGAAAAGGCGCGAACGTTGGACGAACAAAATGTCACAATCAGTCACTGGGCTTGGTGGCAAATCCTATTGTTGATTTTGCTAATCATCTTATTGGCCATCTTGATTATGTACCTAGTTCGTCGCGACCGTAAGCGAACTGCTGAGTTACGCCGATTAAAGTATACCGTTAGTGAGGTAACCACAAATGAAGGTAATCAAAACTAATAATTTCATAAAGCCACTGATTGTCCTGATTGGTGTTGCGGCAACGTTGACGATGCCATCCCAAATGGCATTTGCAGCTGAGACGTTGCAACCAGGATCACATATGCCTGCGAAGGATGTCTCGCCAGATCCTAAGACTTTTGACGATGAGCACTCGGTTGTTCGAACCACACCAACGCAGGGGCCATCTTTTCCAACGCCAGCCTATCGGAAGGGTGTTGGCGACTGGCAAACGCTAAATGGTCAGGCAGACGGTGGTGCGTATGGTTTTTCATCGGCAGCATTTCAACGTCCTTTACGCACTGATCATAGCTTTTCTTTGAAGAGCCATGGTTACATCACGTCAGCAAATAACTACTTGTACACGAGTGACTTTCTTGGAATTGTTCTTTCAACTGCGAGTGCGGACAAATTGTCTAGTGCGCAATCTGGTGGTGTGAAAGGAAAAGCTGGATATGCTAATCCTGATGTGGCATGGCAAACAACCTTCGGTACGCAAGCTTTTGGTGAGACACACTACACGTTCCTAGTGCCCGGTATTACTAGCATGGATCATAAAAATTTTGTACGTCAGACGATATATGGCAAGCAAACACCCGTGACAGAAAGACCATTTGATTCTACGCGTTGGAAAGCAAAGCCAATTTCAGAAGAATACAACGTGAATTATGATGCTGATACACGAAAGATTTCATACACGGATAATAAAGGTTTAACGGCAACTACCGATATTCCTAAAGAAGTGCCACGTGTTTACATTGGAATTCTAACGTCGGTACAAGGAAATGGTTATTACTACAAAAGCTACATTGGACTTGACGACATCAGCGGTACGTACGACACGACCACAACAACAGTGCGTTTCGTAGACAAAGATGGCAATCCACTCGCTGATGATGCAAAAATCGACAGTATCATCGGAGCTAAGATTTCTATTTCAGGTAGTGCTGAAGAAAATTGGTTAGCGCCCGATATACCACATGCAACGTTGGCTGGAACAGCTGCTGACCGTACGATTACAACGACGGAAGATGAGTCAAAAAATGTGATTACGGTCCGCTATGATGCTGTGTCAGGTAAGCTGCCAGTCAAAATCGTGGATGATACGGACAACGCTAACAAGATTCCGGATACCTCATTGCCAGTAGTTATTGGACAAACGTACAACTATTCGGATAAGGATTTGGCCAAGGTCATTCCGGCTAACACCCACATTGTGAGCCTAGAAAAGAATAGCGGTACGGTTGCTGCAGATGATCAAAACAATGTGACTAATGAACCAATGGTTATTCACGTTGCACACGATACTAAGTCAGAAGACGTGACGTTTAGTCGAACGGTTCACTACGAAGGACCCGCATCACTCAAGGTACCGGATGACAATGTTCAAAAAACGACGGTCACCCGGACAACCGATAACTACACTGGGAAGACAACCACAAATAAGCCGGCTGCTTGGCTAGATGTTAAGACGCCAGATGTTAAGGGTTATGAACCAGATATCAAGAAAGTTCACTGGGATAGTATTGATGCGAACCCATCTGAGACTTTGAGCCAAACGGTTACTTATAAGGGCGTATTCAAAGTGTATGCACCCGATACGATGGACTTCGGCACAATTACAATTGGTGACAAATACTATCAAGGTCAGGCAACGAAGTCAGCCAAACAGGTTCACGGTAGCTTGTATGTTGCGCACACCGATGCAGCAATGGCTAATCGTAACTGGCGCCTAACCGCTAAACTCGATTAGAACTTTATGGTCGGCAAGCCAACGCTACAAATTGCCTATGGGCAATACGAAATTAATAGTGATTATGAAACCGAAATTGCTAATCAATCAGATTCATCAACCGATGGCATCACGGATACGGCAATTAACGAAAATACACCTGGTATGGTCGGCCTAAAGCTTGATCGTTCTGCACAGCAAGCGAACGTGCAGGCCGGGAAAGACTATCATGGCATAGTTACTTGGACATTAGGGACGGTGCCAGCATAATGAAAAAACTAATGACCGCGGGTTACCATGATCCGCCAACAAAAACATGGTAGCGATTATTTTTGAGATTTTTTGATAAAGGAAAGAGGAGATTTATCATGAAGAAGACTGTATTTTTGGCAACGACGGCTATGTTGGGAACGTTGATGGCAGCATCAACTGGTTTTGCAGCAACTTACACGGACAACACGGCAACGACTGATGCAAAGGTTGCGTTTGAGGCACCAAAGGAAAACCCAGACAAGCCAGTAACGCCAGGAACTGACCCTGAAAACCCAGACACACCAGACCAACCAGGTAACAACGGTAACGACTCAAAGGCTTTGTTGAAGTTGGTTTGGGCAACTGATTTTGACTTTGGTTCACACACAATCAGCTCAAAGCAAGAGTCATACGCCGCACAACAATTGAAGACTAAGATGGGTAACTACATTCCTGCTTATACTGAAGTTTCAGACAAGCGTGCCGTTCAATCAGGTTGGCACTTGGCTGTTAAGCAAGACACTGACTTTACTGGTTCAAAGGGAGCAGTTTTGAAGGGTGCGGCATTGAAGCTGGTTGACCCAGCTGTTTCAGAATTGGCCGGTGGTGCAACATCAACGATTGCGCACCAAGCAAACACGGTATCAAAGCAAAACAGCACGGTTATGGATGCCAAGGCTGGCACGATGCCTGGTAACTACTTCGCCTCATTTGCTGGTTCAGCCGATGCATCTGCACACACTGATAACGGTGTGTCATTGGATGTGCCAGCAAACGCTGCGTTGGCAGATACTTACAAGACGACTTTGACTTGGACGTTGACTAACGCGCCTGAAGCCTAATCAAACCACTGAATAGTACGAAAGATCTGATGTCATGTCAGGTCTTTTTTTCGATATTTCTTCGCTGAGAATTCCCGGGTGGATGCTACTATTTCAAGACAGTAATAACTTGAGATGGAGGCTGCGTGATGGAATGGTTGCTAGGAAAACGTGAATATAAGAAGTTACAGCTCTTTCGATTCTTATATCAAAGTAGCACGAGTTTTAAGACGTTAGAGGAAATCGAGACACGCTTTGGTTGGTCACGGTATATGGCTGAAACATTGGTTACTGAGCTGATTGCAGATCAACAAGCCAACCAAATTCCGCACCATATTCAGTTGTCATATGATGCGACGACGCGCATTGTTAATTGGTTGCCAGGCTATAGTGTGAGCCTGGTTCGGATGGAGCGAGCGTATACGCTGTCATCACATGCGTTTCAAATGTTGGTTGCCACGTTAAAAGATCGACCATACTCATTGAACGAACTCGCTAAAAAAACAGGGGTTAATTTGAACCACCTAAATGACGATAAACATGAATTAAATAAGCGATTGGGCGCAAGTGGGGTGCGCTTAAATTCAGCCAATCGCGTTGAAGGCAATGAAACAGTCCTACGCATTATGTATGAACGATTGATATTTGCGGCGACTGATACAATTGATGATATTGCAGATTATTTCACGCCAGATACGATGAACCGCGTGAATCAAATTATTGACTATTATGAATACACACAGAATAAGAAATTGCGGCCTCGTCGGAAATATTTGCTTGCCATTACGCTAGCGGTTTGGGTCGCTCGTATGGATGTGGCTTGTTTTATTCCAAGAGATAACGATTTTGATGTGTTAGTGATGACCGAGGAATTAAACCCGCAAATGGCAACGGTCTATGAGAAAGTCAAACAAGCTGCCGAACGCTTTACGAACGTAACGTCTGCTCATATGGATCGTGAAATTCGTTATGGTATGACGGCACTCATTAGCAATGGTTTTTTGCAGGCAAGTTTGGTGGCTAATGCAGAACGACATTATTTCCGGCTCTATAATGCCATCATGCAGATTATTAAAGAACAGTATTACTTGCAGTTCCGTGTTCCGATGCCTGCAGATACAGAAGATGATTTAAAGGTGAATCTGGATCGTGCGATGATTGCCGTGTATTTCTTATACAATATTGACTACCGTGGTCACGATGAACAAATGCCGTTACATTCGTTGTTACCAGAGTACGAACGATTTACACAACAGGTGTTTGATGGCATTAAAAAACATTTTAGCGTCGAAAACCACGAAATCCGAACGCGGCTGTTTGCGATGTTTTACAATGTGTTTTTGCATGCGATTAGCCGGGATGTCATGATACCAAAAATGACGATTATGTTGGAATTTGATAATCCAGGCTTGCAAGGTGAAATCGAATTACTATTGCGTCGTCGATATGAATTGAACATTACATATATTGATGACCCGACGGTGGCGGATGCTATTATTGCAGACCACTTAATGCCATTGGCACCGTACAAGCGTCTGTTCGTTTGGCAGATGGCTCCGTCATTTGCTGAATTGGATGTGTTCATGCATGAAGCGGTGAAGTTAACAATGACGCGATTTAAAAATCAACGTGAATCATGATGAAAATTGGTCAGGGTGGCAACACCTTGGCCTTTTTTGTTGGCGTAAAACCAAAGGAAATATAAAGCGTATCGGGCGTCATTAGGGGGATTTGCCTAAGTTTGGTAAAATAGAGTGAGCAAATTTTAGACTTATTGAATATATAGACCAGATGAAAGGAAAAAATACATGTATGCACAAGTGATTGTCGATGTACCGGCAATGCAGACAAACCAGCCATATACCTACCGTATTCCGGCTGAGTTAGCAGATATTGTCGTTGATGGTATGCGCGTTGTTGTACCGTTTGGCCGTGGGAATCGCTTGATTCAGGGGTTCGTCGTCGGCCTCGTTGATGAGGCTGAAGATGCTGACAAGTTGAAAGACATTGATAGCGTTGTGGAACTAACGCCAGTCTTAAACGATGAATTATTGCAACTGGGCGGTTGGCTAGCGGAAACGAATTTTTCATTCCGTATTAGCGTGTTGCAAACGATGCTACCTAATGTGATGCGCGCCAAGTATTCGAAGACGCTTCAGTTGGTTGAACCGGATGCAATTACGGACGATGCCGCTGTAGCCTTGTTGTTTGCTGATCGTTCTGAAATTCCGTTTGATGAACATGAGATTGAACCAGCGCTATTGCCTAAGTTGCAACGTTTGCAACGACAAGGTATTTTGCAAGTTGGCTATGTCGTAGATAATCGCGCAACGGCTAAAACAGTGTTGGCAATGAAGCCTACACAAGACGCAGATTTCTATGACAATGAGCGTCGTCAGTTACGCAAGACGGCGGTTAAGCAAGCACGGTTGTTGACGTTCTTGATGACGGCACCGCGCGATTTTATGCCAATTAAGACTGTTATAGATGAACAACATCTTGACTATCCAACGATTAAAAAAGCTGAGGAACAGGGCTGGATTACGCGTGACGAAATCGAAGAATACCGTTTGCCACGTTTGAGCAGCCCAGTTGCTGCAACTGAAGCATTGACGTTAAACCCCGAGCAAGAAGTGGCTTATGAGGCCATTACGGCTAGCTTGAATAAAGCTGAGAATGACACCTTTTTGCTAGAAGGGATTACCGGGTCAGGTAAGACGGAGGTCTACTTGCAAAGCATTGCGCATACATTGGCCAACGGTAAGACGGCTTTGATGTTAGTGCCTGAAATCACGTTGACGCCACAAATGGTACGTCGTGTGAAGGGACGCTTCGGTGATAATGTCGCAGTCATGCACTCAGGACTATCGGATGGTGAACGCTACGATGAATGGCGTCGCGTTGAGCGCCACGAAGTACAGGTGGTTGTGGGCGCACGTTCAGCAATATTTGCACCGTTGGAGAACATCGGACTTATCGTCATTGATGAAGAGCACGAAGCAACTTATAAGCAAGAAGAAAACCCACGTTACCACGCCCGCGATGTCGCACTTTGGCGTGCCGAGTATCACAATGCAACAGTTGTCTTGGGCTCAGCCACACCGTCGTTAGAAAGTCGTGCGCGTGCCCAACGTGGTGTTTATACGTTGCTGACGTTGACGGAACGTGCGTTGCACAATCCGTTGCCAAAGGCAGAAGTTGTGGACATGCGTGAAGCAATGAAGGCCGGCGGGGATGATATTTTCTCACCACAATTGTTAACGCAGCTCCGTGATCGCATGGACAAGCAAGAGCAAAGTGTCTTGATGTTGAATCGACGCGGTTATGCCAACTTTATGATGTGTCGTAATTGTGGTTATACGCCACGCTGTGTGAACTGTGATTTGGCCTTGACGGTGCACAAGGACACGGGCCGTTTGGAATGCCACTACTGTGGTTATAGCGAACCAATCCCAACGACTTGTGCCAACTGTGGTTCTGACCGTATTCGTCCTTATGGTACGGGAACTCAAAAGGTTGAAGAAGAATTGCAACGTATTATGCCTGATGCACGCATCATCCGCATGGACGTTGATACAACGCGTCGCAAGGGTGCAACGGACAAGATGTTGAATGATTTTGGTGAGAAGAAGGCGGATATCTTATTGGGTACCCAAATGATTGCCAAGGGTCTGGATTTTCCAGATGTTACATTGGTCGGCGTACTAAATGCTGATACCACACTGGGCTTGCCAGATTATCGTGCCTCAGAGCGTACTTTCCAACTACTGACGCAAGTGGCTGGTCGTGCCGGACGTGCTGATAAGGAAGGTGAAGTGGTGATTCAAACGTTTAATCCCGATCACTATGCCATTCAGTTAGCCAAGACACAGGACTATGAATCATTCTACAAGCAAGAAATGAATCTACGTCATACTTGGCAGTATGCGCCGTACTTCTATACAGTGCAGATTAAGATTGCCCACGAGCGTCAAGATGAGGCAGCTAAGGTTGCTTATCAGACGGCCAACTGGCTAAAGCGTCACTTGGCATCGAATTCAGTTTTACTCGGTCCTTCGACAGGTGCAATCGCACGCTTGAAGAATAAGTATTATTACCGAATGGTGATTAAATTTAAGCATGATGATGGGTTAGAGGAAGCGCTAACGGAACTTGTTTCAGCCGGTCAACGACTACAAAAACAAGGGGTTACGTTAACGATTGATCGTGACCCAGTAAACTTCATTTAGAAAATAAACGAGGCGTTTTTATGCGCCTCATACATATAAAAAGGAGACTGGCAACATGACAACTAAGATTGTATTTATGGGAACCCCAAACTTTTCTGTGCCAATTTTGAATGCATTGATTGCAAATGATGATTACGAGGTTGCTGCTGTAATGACGCAACCAGATCGTCCAGTTGGCCGCAAGCGTGTATTGACGCCAACGCCAGTAAAGGAAGCTGCCGTTGCGGCTGGCATTAAGGTGTTGCAACCTGAAAAGCTTTCTGGTTCAGATGAAATGGCTGAAGTCATTGCCATGCAACCGGATTTGTTGATTACAGCAGCTTATGGTCAATTCTTGCCAACGAAACTATTGGAATCAGCACAAATTGCGGCCATCAATGTGCACGCATCATTGCTACCAAAGTATCGTGGTGGGGCACCTATTCACTATGCTGTACTTAACGGCGATGCTGAGACTGGGGTCTCAATCATGTACATGGTGAAGAAGATGGACGCTGGTGATGTGATTTCACGTGCCACGTTGCCTATCTTGGATGACGATAACACCGGCACGTTGTTTGATAAGTTGAGTCTATTGGGACGTGACTTGTTGATGGAAACGTTGCCTAAGTTGATTGCTGGGGATGTACAACCTGAGCCTCAAGCTGAAGAAGATGTAACCTTCTCACCAAACATTTCACCAGAACAAGAAATTTTGGACTTCAGCCGTTCAGCACGTGAGATTCACAACCATGTGCGTGGCTTGTACCCATTCCCAATCGCGCACACGACGATTAATGGCGTACGCACAAAGATTCAACGCACGCACTTGGTTGATGAAACAACAACGGCACCAGCCGGAACGGTTGTTAAGAAGGGCAAGCACGATTTGTGGCTAGCTGCCGGTGATGGCAACATCATTGCAATCGATGAATTGCAACCAGCTGGTAAGCCAAAAATGGACGTAACGGCGTACCTAAATGGACACGCTAAGTTCGAAGAAGGAGACATGGTGATTACTGATGAGCAAGGGAAGTAGTAATAAAGTCGCCGAATGGGAGTTGCACAATGCACGTGCCATGGCCATTCGAACGCTTGAGAAGATTCGTAATGGTGCCTATTCAAACTTGCAACTGAACAATACGGTTAAGCAAGCTGAATTGGATGAACGTGATGTTCACTTGATGACAACGATGGTTTACGGTGTTATTCAACGTCGCATGACTTTGGAGTACTGGTTGAAGCCATTCGTGAAGAAGCCGGAAAAGTTGGACCCATGGGTGCGCGAATTGTTGTATGTCTCTCTTTTCCAAATGAAGTTCTTGGATAAGGTGCCAAATCACGCTATCTTCGACGAAGCCATTAATATTGCGAAGCGTCGCGGTCACGATGGGGTTCGTAAGTTTGTCACAGGTGTTCTCCACGCGATTGACCGTGAAGGTGTGCGTTCATTTGATGAAATTACAGACAAGGTTGAACGTTTGTCTGTTGAAGCGTCATTGCCAACTTGGTTGATTAACCAATTGACGGAAGAGTTGGGTTGGGAAAAGGCATCACGTATTGCGATGGCAATTAACGATGCTCCTGCCCAATCAGCTCGTGTGAACTTGGCAGTCACAACGGTTGCGGATGCAACGAAGATTTTGGAAGAAGAAGGCTTTACAGTCACACCTTCAAAGGTGACGCCAGATGCCTTGCTACTTGCCGGTGGTCACGTTGCCAGTTCACAAGCTTTCAAGGATGGTTTGGTTACGTTGCAAGACGAGTCTGCCATGTTGATGGCACCTAGTTTGGACATTCAACCAGATGATCAAGTTTTGGATGCGGCCGCGGCCCCTGGTGGTAAGACGACACAAATTGCAACGTACTTGAACGCTGCAGAAGGTGGTCATGTTGAAGCGCTTGATATCCACGATCACAAGGTTGGCTTGATTAATCAAAACGCGGAACGTTTGCACGTGGCTGACCGTATCAATGCACGTACGCTAGACGCTCGCAAGGTTGATGAAGCGTTTGCGGACGGTCAATTTGACCGTATTTTGGTTGACGCGCCTTGTTCAGGCTTTGGCCTATTGCGTCGTAAGCCTGAAATTCGATACGATAAGAGTATTGAAGATAGCTTGAGCTTGCAAAAGATTCAATTGGGTATCTTGGAAGCAGCAGCACCTAAGCTAAAGGCTGGCGGACGTATGGTTTACGGTACTTGCACGATTTTGCGTTCAGAAAACGAAGATGTCGTTGACATGTTCTTGGCTGAGCACCCAGATTTCGAGTTGGTACCAACGTACACGGCCTACGATTTAGATGCTCGTGACGATCGTGGTATGGTCCACATGTTCCCAGATGATTTTGAATCTGATGGTTTCTTCATTGCAACGTTGCAAAAGAAGCAAGCCTAGTTAACAAGTAACCGCTGAAAGGAAGGCGTATTTTTATGAAAATTGCGTATGCGTCCGATACTGGTCGTGTTCGTGCCGACAATCAGGATTACGTGGGCGTCTTTATTAACGAAGCTGGTGCCCAACTAGCAATCGTTGCTGATGGCGTTGGAGGCGAGAACGGTGGGGATGTTGCTGCAACCATGGCAGTTTCACACATTGGTAATGAGTGGCAGCAAACCGACATTCATGATATTGTCGCGGCTCGTAACTGGCTCTTAAGTCAGGCGGCCCAAGAAAATGAAACTATTTTAACGACGTCAAATCGTTACCGAACATTGCGTGGTATGGCAACGACGCTAGTGATTGCTGTCATTTTGGTAGACCAGTTAGTGATTGCTAATTTAGGTGACTCACGCGCTTATCTCATTCGAGAGGGGCAATTGCGTCAACTGACAGTTGATCATAACCTGGCAAGTGAGCTGGTGCGTCGTGGCGCAATTACTGAAGATGAAGCAGTTAAGCACCCTGGTCGCCACGTGATTACTCGCCAGTTGGGCGTGACTGAAGAGGCAGAACCGGATGTATTTGAATTTGCAACCCGTCCCGGTGATATGTTGGTTTTGACAACTGATGGTATGCCAAAGCACGTGTCGGATGAGGAAATCTTAGCTAAGATTAATGACGCACCGACAATCACAGATGCAGTTGCTGAATTGATTAGTGCAACAAATGAAGCTGGTGGATCAGACAATGTCACAGTCTTGATCGGCCGACAAGAAAGTGAGGCACGCTAACATGGAAATGAATCAAATGATTGGCGGGCGTTACCGAATTGTCGAACCATTAGGCGAAGGTGGCATGGCGAATGTTTATCGCGCCCATGACATTATTCTTGATCGTGATGTGTCAATTAAATTGATGCGTCTTGATATGCGTGATAACCAGGCAGTGCGTCGTCGCTTTGAAAATGAAATTTCAGCGACAACTGCTTTGGTGCATCCAAATATCATTCAAGTGTATGATTACGGTGAAGATGGTGGTTCACAATATCTGGTAACTGAATATGTTGAAGGCATGGACTTGAAGCGATACATTGCTGAACGTCAGCCGATTCCAGTGACACGCGTCATTGAAATTATGAGTGACATCTTATCAGGTGTTGCTGAAGCGCATAAAAACGGCATCGTGCACCGTGACTTGAAGCCACAAAACATCCTGATTGATTTAAATGGTCAAGCAAAGATTACTGACTTTGGCATTGCTCGTGCACAGACGTCATTTGGTATGACGCAGACGAATACGGCAATTGGATCGGTTCACTACATGGCACCCGAACAAGTGAAGGGTGATATTGCAACTGTTCGAAGTGACATTTATTCACTTGGTATTATGTTGTACGAAATGCTAACTGGTCATGTGCCATTTGACGGTGAAACGGCGGTGGCAGTCGCTGTTAAGCACACGCAGGATCCGATGCCTTCGATTCGAGACTTTGACCCACGTATGCCACAAGCGCTTGAAAATGTGATTCTTAAGGCAACGGCCAAGAATCCATTGAGCCGTTATACGTCTGCAACTGAGATGGCAGGTGATTTGGCGACAGCACTATCACCTAATCGCGTAGATGAAGAACGCTGGGTCGATCCAAATGAAGATGCGGCTGATGGTGCAACAAAGGTAGTGCCGTTAGCACAAATTCAAGATATGGCGGCTAAGCGTCCAAAGACAACTTCTGAAACCGAAGACCAGTTGGCTGACAAGGTTGCACCGTTGAACGATGCTACAGTCACGTCAAAAAAGAAGCGTTCGCCATGGCGCTTTGTCTGGCTTGTGCTTGGCTTTGTTGTGGCGATGGTCGTTGGTTTGGCAATTTATGGGGCAATGCAACCAAGTAAAGTCCACGTGCCAAATCTGCGTGGCCTAACGCAAGCTGCTGCCGAGCAAACGCTCAAGGACAATAATTTGAAACTTGGTGACGTGACAACAACAAACTCAGCGACGATTGCCCGTGGTAAAGTTGTGCGATCAACGCCTGCAGCCGATAAGACAGTAGAGGCAGGCAAGAAGGTTGATTTGGTCGTTTCCAAGGGTGTCGCGAAGGTGCGCTTTGGTGATTATGTCAACGAGAAGTACACAACGGTTGCTGAAAACCTAAAGAACAAAGGCTACACAGTTGAACAGACTGAGGTCGCCGATGATACGATTCCGGCAGGTTACATCGTATCGCAAAATATTGATGCTGAAGATAAGGTTGTACCATCAAAGACAACCGTTAAATTCAAGGTATCAACTGGCGTAAGCCGATACACAGTACCTGACTTCAGTGGTAAGACACGTGGAACCGTTGATGCTTGGGCACATGAAAACGGCATCAGTGTCACGTATAATGAAATTTACTCAGATAGTATGAGTAAGGATCAAATCGTGGCCCAATCGATTACGCCGGGCACGAAGATTACGTCTAACGAGATGTTGTTGATTTATATTTCGAAGGGACAGAACCCTGATGCTGTGTCATCAAGTTCGTCATCTTCATCATCGTCTTCATCAAGTTCGTCATCTTCATCAAGTAGCAATTCAAGTTCGTCGAGCGCAAACAGCACGGCAACTGAATCTTCTACTCATCAATAAGATTAGATAAAGCAGAGTGGGAATGTCGGAGGTTTTAGACCAACACCTGCTGTGACAAAAATAAATAGGAGAGTAAATGGCAAATTATCATGGACAAATTCAATTAGCGTTGGCAGGCTTTTATGACGTGTTAACTGATGACGGAGAATTATTCCGCACACGCGCACGTGGTAATTTCCGCAAGCGTGACATGAAGCCTTTGGTTGGCGACTGGGTAACCTTTAGTGCCGATAGCCAATCTGAAGGATATATTTTGGATATTGATGAGCGTGATAACAGTTTGGTACGCCCACCGGTTGCTAACGTTGATCAAGCAATTGTTGTGACGGCGGTTAAGATGCCAGATTGGTCAAGCAATTTGCTTGATCGTCAATTGGTCGCACTTGAAGAAAAGGATATTGAACCGGTTATTTATTTCACGAAGACCGACTTGCTTAATGAGCAAGAAATGGCTGAAATGGTGACGGTTGCCGATGGTTATCGCCAAGCTGGATATCAAGTTATTTTGCCAGAAAAGGCCTTTGACGAGCCAAGTTTGACGGCTGTTAAAGACATGCTGAGCGATAAGTTGTCAGTTGTTATGGGACAAACTGGTGCGGGTAAAAGTACGTTGCTTAACCACATCGCACCGGAATTGGACCTGGCAACAGGTGAAGTTTCACAAGCGTTGAGTCGTGGACGTCACACGACCCGTCAGGTTGGCTTGATTAAGCTGTTTGGCGGTTTTGTGGCCGATACCCCAGGATTCTCAGCGTTTGAAGTATTCGACATGGAAGCACGTGATTTGACACGTTACTTCCGCGAATTTAACGAATTATCACCAAACTGCCGCTTCCGAGGATGTGTTCACTTGAACGAACCCGGTTGCGCAGTGAAGGAAGCGTTGGCCGCCGGTCAAATCATGCAATCACGTTACGACAACTACAAGTTGTTTTACGATTTGATTGAGGGTCGCCGCCCGGTTTATAATAAACACGATAAGAAGCACTAGAAAAATACGAGGTTTTTTGAGATGACGATTAAGGTAGCACCATCAATTTTGTCTGCAGATTACATCAATTTGCAAAAGGACATCGAGTTGATTGAATCTGCAGGAGCAGAATTTGTTCACATCGATGTTATGGATGGTATGTTTGTACCATCAATTTCTTACGGTCCAGCCTGGGTTAAGGCCTTGCGCCCAGTAACTGACATGGTCTTGGACGTTCACTTGATGGTTGAACAACCAGAACGCTACATTGACGTTTTTGCTGAAGCTGGTTCAGATATTATCGGTGTGCACTACGAGGCAACGCCACACATTCACCGTGCTTTGCAACAAATCAAGAACCACGGTATCAAGGCTGAAGTTGTTATCAACCCTGGTACGTCAGTGGCTGCTATCGAACCTGTTTTGCACATGGTTGACCAAGTGTTGGTCATGACGGTTAACCCTGGTTTCGGTGGACAAAAGTTCTTGCCTGAAACGTTGGAGAAGATTGCTCGTTTGGCTGAAATCAAGCGCGAAAAGGGCTATGACTACGACATCGAGATCGATGGTGGTGCAAACGACGAAACGACTAAGTTGGCCTACGAAGCTGGGGCAACGGTTGCGGTCGCTGGTTCATATGTCTTCGATAAGGTTGACCCAGCAGCTAAGATTGCTCGTTTGAAGGAAGTGACGTCAGACTAATGGAACGCTTGCGCCTACTAGTCGGTGGTCCTATCTCGGAATGGCCGGAAGAACTTGCAAAGGGGACGCTAGCCGGTCCATGGGCGGCTGCTGATCGTGGCGCACATCGTTTGTTAGCCTTAGGTCACGTGCCAGTCCTGACCGTTGGTGATTTTGACTCGATGACACCAAGCGAACGTGAACAAACGTTGGCTCAGTTACCTCGAGTCGTGAGTGCCAAGCCGGAAAAGGATGAGACGGACACGGAATTGCTGTTAGATATCGTTGAACGAGAGCTACAACCTGACCTGATTGAAATATATGGGGCAACAGGTGGTCGTATCGATCAATTGCTATCTAATATTTGGATTTTTACGCAACCGCGTTTTCAACAGCTAGCAACGAAAGTTATCCTGATTGATCGCACAAATCGTGTGTCGTTCTATTTACCTGGCACACACGCGATTACGCACACGCCGGGCATGAATTATTTAGGATTCATGCCACTAACACCGGTTACAGGCTTGACTTTGATCGATGAAAAGTACAAACTAACTAACTGGCAAGGCAATCCATTCTCGTTCTCATCGAATGAATTTGACGGCGACGTTAATCATTTTTCATTTGAGTCGGGGATGGTTGCGGTCATTGAAAGTCGGGACCTAACTGGTCAAACGGGCGATTAATTCGCAATTCCGACACAGTTTAATCGTGTAAAGTAAAAATACTTTACACAAAACCCTTGCACATCGAGTAAGGGTTTGATATTATTATTCAAGTAAATAAAAGCACTGAATTAAAAGAGCTTAAGATTGGAGGGTAAACATATGGCAGTTGATGCAGTCAACGGAAAGCGTACTCGCTTCGGTAACCAACGTTCACACGCCCTTAACTCAAGCCGTCGTAGCTGGAAGCCAAACTTGCAAAAGGTGACGGTTAAGATTAACGGTTCAGCACCTAAGAAGGTGTACTTGTCAGCTCGTACTTTGAAGGCTGGTTTGAAGAACGGTTCAATTGAGCGTGTTTAATAGATAAAGCTACCGTTTACGGTGGCTTTTTTCTTTATACACGGTATTTGTTCAGGGTATAACGAAATTGGCTATAAGGACCTATTTCTACGCTACGATATGGTAGAATAGATATAGTTTTATACGGAGGTCATACAAGATGGCAGTTAAGATTCAAACAACGCAAGGTGCAATTGAAATCGAAAACGAGGTCATTGCGACAATCGTTGGGGGCGCAGCTACTGACAACTATGGTGTTGTTGGTATGGCCAGCCAAAACCCACTACGCGATGGTGTTAACCAAATTTTGAATGGCGACAACTTTTCAAAGGGTGTCGTTGTTCGTCAACAAGATAATGGCGTTGTTGTCGACGTCCACATCATTGTTGGGTACGGTATGAAAATTTCTGAAATTTCAAAGAGCGTCCAAGCTCGTGTAAAAAACGATTTGAATGTCATGCTTGGTATTGTTGCTAGCGAAGTTAATGTAACGGTACAAGGTGTGCGCATGCTAGGAGACTAAAAACCTAGTTATAAGGAGTTGAGAAAAGTGGAAGTTGTAACGACTATTACCAACGTTGAATTTGGTAAGATGATCAACGCGGCAGCGGATGCGCTGAAGAATAACGCGGAAAAGATTAATAAATTGAATGTGTTCCCAGTGCCAGATGGTGACACGGGAACGAACATGACGTTGTCAATGGCAAGCGGTGCTGAGTACGAGCGTAACGAAACGGATACGCACTTGGGCGCTTTGGCACAAGCAACGTCAAAGGGCTTGCTAATGGGAGCTCGTGGTAACTCAGGTGTTATTTTGTCACAAATCTTCCGTGGATTTGCGGCTAAGATTGCCGACAAGGAGACGTTGTCAGCCCGTGACTTGGCTGATGCCTTGATGGGTGGTGCTGAGACGGCTTATAAGGCTGTTATGAAGCCAACTGAAGGAACTATCCTAACAGTTATCCGCGAAGCCGCAACAGCCGCTAACCGTACGGCAAAGGAGTCAGATGACGCAGTTGTTGTCATGAAGGAAACTTTGGATGCGGCTGAAAAGGCTTTGGCATCTACGCCTGACTTGTTGCCTGTTTTGAAGGAAGTCGGTGTTGTTGACTCAGGTGGTCAAGGACTTGTTATCGTTTTGGAAGCTTTCTACGCTGTTTTGTCTGGTGAAGAAATCACGACTGAAATTGATAACGCTGCTTTGGATGCGATGGTGATGTCTTTGCACAACGCCGGTGTTCAAGGTGACTTGAACCCTGAAGATATCCAATTCGGATACTGCACGGAAATCATGGTTGATATTGCAAAGGGAACGACTTACGATCAAGAATTTGATTACGACAAGTTCTACGAGCACTTGGCAGCCATGGGTGACTCATTGTTGGTTATCAACGATGATGAAGTCGTAAAGGTGCACGTGCACACTGAAGACCCAGGTGAAGTTATCAACTGGGGAACGCACTTCGGTTCATTGCGTAAGGTTAAGGTTGATAACATGCGTGATCAACAAGCTGAAGCTGCTGCCGCGGCTGAAGCACAAAAGGAAGCTGAAGCTAAGGCCGAAGCTGAAAAGCCTGCAGTTGATTTGGCAGTTATCACGACGGCTACTGGTGAAGGAATCAAGGAATTGTTTGCTTCATCAGGTGCAACGGTTGTTATTGATGCCGAGCAAGCACCATCTACACAAGATTTGGTGAATGCCGTTAAGGAAAGTGGCGCTAAGGAAGCGTTGATTTTGCCTAACGACAGCAACATCTTTATGGCCGCTGACCAAGCAGTTGAAATTGCTGATGTGCCAGTTAAGGTTGTACGCACGCGTACAGTCCAACAAGGTTTGACAGCGCTTGTTTTGGGTTACAACCCTGAAGGAACGCTTGAAGATAACGCTGAAGCAATGACGGCTGCTTTGGGTGATGTGAAGTCTGGTGCTGTAACGACGTCTGTACGTGACACGACGTTGAACGGCTTGGAGATTCACTCAGGTGACGCAATTGGTTTGTTTGACGGTGAAATCGTCGTTTCAGTACCAAATGCCGACATCCACCAAGCTGCAGTAGAATTGCTAGGCAAGATGATTGACGAAGATTCAGAACTTGTGACGGTGTACTACGGTCAAGAGTCATCTGAAGACGATGCTAATAAGCTTGAAGAAGCTGGTTTGGCTATCGACGAAGATTTGGAATTCGAGATTCACGATGGTGGTCAACCATTGTACCCAATCTTGATGTCAGTCGAATAATAGAGTAAATACGAAAGCGCCAACACGCTCGGAATTTCCGAATGTGTTGGCGCTTTTTGATTACAGTAGATGTTGTTCCTTCAGCAACTCTTCAATCCAAGTGCCCTTAATTTTCTTGTTGAGCGCAAGTTTAACGAGCTTCGGCATGTGCAAATCCATCTCATCGAGCTTCTTTTTGTCTGACATGTAGTAGAAGGCTTTCAGTAGTTCGCGGATATCGAATACTGAACCGTACACTTCAGGCACCGCACGGTCGACGTCCATTAATGTATAAACGGCTTCCATCGCAGTGCGAATTGAGTATTCGGTCGTAAAGACGGTGTCGCGGCTAGGCGATTCAGCAAAGTTACCAATGAAAGCTAGATTTTCTGAATCGTTAGGTACAACGGCTGGGCGATCGCCAGCCTCACGTGGCATGAAGTATGACGTGATGAACGGCATGTATACCGGTACGGTGTTCACGTTTTCTTGCTTAGCGAGTTCTTTGATTTTTACTTCGGGAACGCCAAGGTGGTAGAGCAACTCTTGCGTGATTTCCTCACCAGTTGCTTCCACGATTGTCTTATCAACATAGTTCCCCTTAGTGTCAGAGTACAAACCGTAAATCCAAACGACCGTCTCGTTTTCTTTTTGCGTTTTAAAATGAGGCTGACGATGAATCGTGAAACTCATCATCCAGTTTGAATCAGTGATGGTGATAATGCCGCCGGTGTTGACCTTGTGATCATGGAGACTGCGGTTTGTGAGTCGTTCAATGTACGGTTCGATTTCAGGCACCTTGATAGTGGCCGTCGCCGAGATGAACCAACTGCGGTCGGGCAGATTCTCACAAAAGACTTCAGGATGGCCGAATTCATCAGACTGGGCAGCTAGGTTTTGCCACAAGCGCCAGCTACCACCAAGCTCTTTCGATACGGGTGCTGCTTGATGGTGTGAACCATAAGTTGAGCTCTCGGTGATTGAACCGTTTGTGACAAAGACCAAATCGTCAGCTGTCAAAGGAATGGCTTGCTCCGTGCCGTCAATTGTCACCACAAGTTCTGTAGCCGTCTTTTTGTCTGCTTGCACATCGACAACGACATTCGTCACTTGGGCGTTGTAGACGAAGTTCACATCGTGTGATTCCAAGTACTTGATGATTGGCAAAACCATTGAATCATACTGGTTATACTTGTTGAACTTTAGTGCGGTAAAGTCAGGCAACCCATCAATGTGATGAATGAATCGCATTGCATAACGACGCATCTCAACCGCTGAATGCCATTTTTCAAAGGCAAACATGGTTGCCCAGTAACTCCAAAAATTACTCTCGAAAAAATCAGGTGTGAAGAAATCTTCAAGTGTTTGACGTCCTAATTTTGATTCAGGTGTCATGACAAGCTTCACGAGTTCCATCGCCTTGTCATCAAGTTCGTACTTGCCATCAGTTGGGACGCGCTGTCCGCGCTTGTAAATGAGGCGTGTGTTAGATGAATTTGGATCATCTTGGTCCAGCCAATAAAACTCATCCAAGTAGGAAGCACCTTCGATTTCCAAAGATGGAATTGAACGATACATGTCCCACATCGTTTCGAAGTGATTTTCCATTTCACGACCACCACGAATGACAAAGCCTACGTTCGGACGGTTGTCACCATCGAGCGATCCACCGGGGATGGGGAGCTCTTCGTAGATGTGAATTTGACGGCCAGGTACTTGGGCATCACGGACTAAAAAGACCGCTGTAGCTAAACCAGCCAGGCCACCGCCGACAATATGAGCTGACTTCTTATCGGCATCAGCCGGCTTACGTGGGTGAGCAAATGCTTCATAGTTACCATTTGAATATCGCATATGTATCCTCCATAAATTTCACTTTCCATGCAATGTGTTGTATGCAGTCAGTGTACGGAAACGTCATAACGTTTCCATAACTTATCGGGGAAAGTTGTATGAAGCAAGCTATGCTGGCATTCAATGCTATATAAAGGCCAGTTGAGAACAATCTGACCTTGATTTTAAAGTTCGCTATGTTGCTTGCGAGCCTGGAGCGGTGTTGTCCCATACGCTGCTTTGAAGTATTGCATGGCCAGACGTTTATTAGTTAGCCCGTTTTTCGTTAATAGTTCCTTGACGGGTTCGTCGGTTTGTAACAAGTCTTGATAGAAGTGGGTGAGACGAACCTGGTAGATGTATTGCACCGGTGATAAGGCAATTTCTTGCTTAAATAATCGGCTCAAATAATTTGGATTATATGAAAACATGTCTGCAAGTTCGCTGATTGGTAGCTGTTCGGCGTAGTGGTCATTAATATAACCGAGGACTTCCTTGAGATGATCTGTTTTTGTTTCAGGTGTCGTGACAGGGGCTGAAAACGTTGTAAATAACGCAAACAACATCTGTAAAATTGTTGCCTGAAAAATAAAGGGGTAACCTGGAATCTTTGTGTCATAGATATCACCTAAGACTGGAAAGTAGTCGGCAATTTTTTGATAATCAGAATCAGTTAAATCGAGATTGAAGGTTGTGTTTTCCGGATCGGGCCAGTAATTCTTAATAAAGTCGATAGGAATCTGGAGAACGTAAGCTTCGTTTGGCGTATTACTGACAGCGTGAATTGCCCCAGATGGGACAACGATAAATTGCCCGTCAGAGATTTGGGTCATCGCATGGTTCAACGTAAACGTTAGCTCACCGTGAATCACATAAATAATTTCTAAACTGCGGTGCCAGTGAAAAGGCACCAAGCCAGGTTCATCCATTTTTGAATAGTAAAAGCGGACCCCAACATCAGGGTTGTGTTGGACAGTCTCGTGATAAGTCTTTTTTGTCATAACCCTATTATCACCGATCAATAACACAAAAACAGGTCAAAAAGGTTACAATTCTCACTTTTGAGAGGTATCTTTTTAACCAACGCTCGGAAATGTATTGTCAATGTATCCGCTTACATTGTACTCTTGTTGAGTAATAACGAATGAAGAGATGACCCAAAGGGGAATATAAAAATGACAATGATTCAAAATCCAGTAATTCCAGGAATGGCACCAGATCCATCAATCATCCGCGTGGGCGAGACGTTCTACATTGCAACGTCAACTTTCCACTGGACACCCGGTGTTCAAATTTTCGAGTCAACTGACTTGGCAAATTGGACTTTGATTGACCAAGTGTTGAAAAATGGTGAAATTAACTTGCAAGGAACAAACACACCAGCAGGTATTTGGGCACCGCACTTGTCTTATGATGAAGCAACTGGCCGTTACTGGTTGGCATACTCACACATGTTGAACATGGCCGGTCGTGAGTTTAACTCAGACTCATACGCGATGTGGGCTACTGATATTCGCGGTCCTTGGTCAGAGCCAATTTACCTAACGTCAATTGGCTTTGACCCAGCTATCTTCCACGATGAAGATGGGAAGCACTACGTTTCAATTTTGGAATGGGAGTCACGTACCGGTTATCAAGCACCAGGTCACATTGTGGTTGCAGAAGTCGACCTTGAAAATGGTGGTATCATTGGTGATTGGCACCGTGTGACGCAAGGCTTCACAACACGCGGCGCTGCTGAAGCACCACAAATTTACAAGCGTGATGATTACTACTACTTGTTGATTGCTGCCGGTGGAACGGGTTACGGTCACGGTGTTGAAATCGGTCGTTCAAAGAACGTCTTCGGCCCATATGAAGCCCACCCATCTGGTGAGCCAATCATTACGTCTTCACCACAACACTTGTTCTCATTGGGTGATCCAGATGCTGGTCAATTCCAAATGTACAACCCTAACTCAGTGATGCAAAAGGCTGGTCACGGGTCATTGGTTCAAACACAAACCGGTGAATGGTACATCGCGCACTTGATGTCACGTCCTTTGCCAGACACGACGTTGAACCCATTGGGACGTGAGACGTCATTGCAAAAGATGGCATGGACGGCTGATGGCTGGTTGCAAATGGCTGACGGTTCAAACTTGGCTAAGATGGAAGTGCCAGGCATGACTGGTGTTGAGTTTGAGAACACGGCATCTGAAGATATTAATGAAACGTTTGATTCAGAAACGATTGATAATCACTTCATGACGCCTTACCGTGATCAAACGGCGGCTTGGGTAAACACGACAGAAAACCCAGGTCACATGCGTATCTACGGTGGCAACTCATTCTTCTCACAAATGCAACCAAGCATTATGGCAACGCGCGCAACGTCATTTGTTTATGATGTTGAGACGGCCGTAACGTTCCAACCAGATCACTATTCAGAAACGGCTGGTTTGGGATTGTACTATGATGCCAACAACTGGTTCTACGCACGTTTGTACAAGTCAGAGTCACTTGGTACGACGACATTGGGCGTGTTGCAAGCTAAGTTGGGCGAGCGTGTGGAATACGTCTTCAACAAGGTTCCAATGCCAGAGGGCCACGTTGAATTGCGTATGCATTACGACTTCGGCCGTGCAACAATTTCATACCGTCGCAACGCTAACGAAGAGTGGACGGTATTGGTAGCTGACATCGACGTTGCTTACTTGTCTGACGAAGGTGTTAACGGTGAGCCAGGTGAAATTGGTGGCTTTACAGGATTGTTCAACTTTATTGGATCAGTCGACGCCCACCAACACGACAGCTTTGCTGATTTTGACTACTACTCAGTAAAAAATAACTAATACAAATCAAATTCGGGGATTCATTACCACGGGGAAATTATTATGAACATTAAAGAAATTCCATTGCGCCGATTGGTGCCGGGACTAATTATCGGACCAGCGACTTGGCTTGGCCCATACATCGTAGCGTCAAGTTTGTTCTTGCCAGCTATGTTGCAACAACTTGATAGTGCGCACAAGGTGCAATTGGTTGCGATGTTTTCAACGCTTGCGATGATTGTCGCAGCGATTTCAAACATGGTTGCCGGTGCCTTGTCAGACAAGACGAAGTCACGCTTTGGGCGTCGTACACCATGGCTTGTTGGTGGTGCCTTTGCCTTCATGCTAGCCATGATTGGTTCAGCGTTAGCGCCAAATGTTTGGCTATTGTTGGCCGCTTGGATGTTTGGACAAGTTGCATTGAACTTTATCGTTGCACCTATGGTGGCTTGGTTGGACATGGCGCCTGAGTCAGGGCGTGCCACGGCATCATCAGCTTACGGTGGTTTGGGAATGGCGTTGGGTAACAACGGATTCACAATCTTTGGAGCCATGATGTTGGGATCATTCCGTTTGGGATTTGTCGTATTCGGAATTATCACATTCATCGGAACGTTGATTGCCGCAGCAATCGTTCGTGAGCCATCTAACTTGGATGCCGACGATGAAGCGGTTACGCCAGAAGTTGAAGAAAAGAAGTCATTGAAGGAAGCTTTGGCTATTTTCCCAGCTTGGCGTGTTGGTCGTGACTACTACCTGGCCTTGATGGGTAAGTTGTTCCAAGGTGTTGGAAACTTTGCCATCACAGGGTACTTGTTGTACATCATGACGGACTTCATGCACAAGGGAACAAGTGCAACGCAATCATCAATTCAATTGATTAACTTGATTATGTTGGTGTTCGGTATTGCAATGGGATTCTTGGCTGGACCATTTGCTGACAAGTTCAAGTTGTTGAAGTTGCCAGTTGGTTTCTCAACAATCTTCTTGGCAATTGGTGCGTTGGCAATGTTCATCTTGCGTAACGACATGGGTATCATGATTTACGCCTTGATGGCTGGTTTGGGAATGGGACTTTGGAACTCATTGGACAACTTGCTAAACTTGGAAGTTGTGCCTGATCGCAACCGTGTTGCCTTCTTCTTGGGTGTTTACAACCTAGGAAACACGGTAACGCAAGCATTGGCCCCAGTTTTGGCAGTTGTTGTGATTTCATTCTTCGGTTACTCAGCTATCTTCATCATGTCATTCATCTTTGCCATGATCGGTGGAATCTTGATTCTTTCAATCAAGTCAGTTAAGCGTTAATAATAATTAAGACAGCAACTCAGATTTGGGTTGCTGTCTTTTTGTGTTTGCGCATGAATCAAACCCGATATTCAGTAAAACCTAATTTTGCGGTATAATGGTACATCAGAAAGGAAGGTGTTAAGCATGGCTAGTTTATTAGATTTAGTTGATGAGCTTGATGGTGTTGGCCCTAAGCGTGTGCAAGCGCTGAATAAATTGGGCATCTTCACAATCGACGACTTACTCGGCTACTATCCAATGCGCTATAACGACTTAGCGATGAAAACGCCTGCCGAAACGCAAGATGGCGAAAAAGTAACGTTCAAAGGCGTTGTGACATCGCCACCCGTGGTTAATCGCTTCGGGTATAAGAAAACACGCACAAGTTTCCGTTTGACGGTCGAACATGACACAATCATGGTGTCATTTTTCAATCAGCCGTGGATTGGCAAGAATCTTGAAATCGGCCAAGAAGTTGCGGTGCATGGGACGTATGACAAAACGCGTCAAAGTCTATCTGGCATTAAATTAATGTCACGCAATGGCGATGATGAAATGGAAGCTGTCTATCCATCATCAAAGGAAATTAAAGCGAAGACAATCAAGGATTTGATTATCCAAGCCTTGGGTAAGTATGGTGAATTGCTACGCACGGATATTGTGCCAAGCAATTTGCGCACTCGTTATAAGCTCATGAATCATCATGACACGGTGTTTGGCATGCATGCGCCAACCGATGGTCAGGTGGCGACTGAAGCACGTCGCAGTGCGTCATTTGAAGAATTCTTCGTCTTCCAAATGCGTCTGCAAGTGATTAAGTCAATGGACCGTGATAACCGCGGACGGGCGATTGCGTTTAATAACGATGAACTAAAGGCCTTTATTGCAACGCTGCCGTTTGAATTAACGGATGCACAAAAGCGAGTGGTGAATGAAATTGTGCGTGATATGAAACGCCCAATTCACATGAATCGTTTGCTTCAGGGAGATGTTGGTTCTGGTAAAACGGTTGTGGCTGCCTTGGCAATGTACGCGGCGATTACCGCCGGGATGCAAGCCACTTTGATGGCGCCGACCGAAATTTTAGCGCAACAACACGCGAAAACAATTGGCAACTTCTTTGATCCAGAACAGGTTCGCGTTGAACTACTAACAGGCTCAACTAAAGCTGCCGCCCGTCGTCAAATTTTGGAAGATTTGGAAAATGGTGATATCGATATTTTGATTGGAACCCATGCTTTGATTCAACCAGACATCGCGTTTAGAAATCTTGGCTTGGCGGTTATTGATGAGCAACACCGTTTCGGGGTACAACAACGTGCAACGCTACGTGAAATTGGGATGAATCCTGATATTCTTGCAATGACGGCCACGCCAATTCCGCGTACTTTGGCGATTACAGCGTATGGTGAAATGGATGTGTCCATCATCGATCAATTGCCAGCTGGTCGTAAGCAAATTAAGACGTACTGGCTCCGTAGTAATGAGATGGAAAAGACGATTGCATTTATTAAGTCACAGTTGCAAGAAGGCGCACAGGCCTATGTTGTCACACCTTTGATTGAAGAGTCAGAAACGTTGGATGTGCAAAATGCTGAGGCTGTTTATGCTGAATTGTCTGAGTACTTTGCACCGACGTATAAGGTTGGTTTGCTACATGGTCGTTTATCAAATCAAGAAAAAGAAGATGTGATGGCCGCCTTCAAGGCAAATGAGTTCCAAGTGTTGGTTTCAACGACGGTTATCGAAGTCGGGGTCGATGTGCCAAACTCAACAGTGATGCTGATTTTGGATGCGGACCGATTTGGTTTGTCACAGTTGCACCAATTGCGCGGTCGTGTTGGACGAGGAAGCCGGCAATCATATACGTTCCTGATTAGTGACCCGAAAACGCAATACGGAATTGATCGCATGGAAGCGATGGTGGGAACTACCGATGGCTTTATTCTTGCGCAAAAGGATCTGGAACTTCGTGGTGCTGGTGATATTTTGGGTAACCGCCAATCTGGTGTGCCTGAATTCCGCGTTGGCGATCCGGTAGCTGACTTGGCGATGATGACCGTTGCCCAAGAAGAAGCCATTGAAATTGTTTCGAAGCCTGATTGGGATAAAGATCCGGAACTGGCACCATTAGCAGATATGTTGTCAGAAACAATGGCGCGATATCGTAATTTTGATTAAAAAAGATACGCCTTTTACTTTTACCCACTCCTAAAAGTGTGTTAGATTTGTTCTAGCATTTATTTATTAAGTTATTATTTTTTGTGAATTCGAGAGGGAATTAATGATGTTTAAGATTGCCATTGATGCAATGGGTGGTGACAACGCCCCTGAAGCAATCGTTGCTGGTGTTGAACTAGCGCGTGACCAAATGCCTGACACAGAGTTCTTGTTGTTTGGTCAATTGGATAAGGTAAAGCCTTTCGTTAAGAACGAAGAGCGTTTGACGTTGGTCCAAGCTGATGAAGTGATTGCCATGGCCGATGAGCCAGTTAAGTCAATTCGTCGTAAGAAGCAAAGCTCATTGGTATTGGCTGCGCAAGCGGTTAAGAATGGTGACGCTGATGCGGTCTTTTCAGCTGGTAACACTGGTGCTTTGTTGGCAGCCGGTATCTTTATCGTTGGTCGTATCAAGGGAATTGATCGTCCAGCTTTGATGACGGCTTTGCCAGCCTTTGATGGTCCTCACGATGCCTTCGTGATGATGGACATGGGTGCTAACGCTGAAAACCGTCCAGCTCACTTGTACCAATATGGTGTGTTGGGTTCATTCTACGCCCACGAAATTTTGGACTATGACCAACCACGTGTTGGTTTGTTGAACAACGGAACTGAAGAAGACAAGGGTGACCAAGTCCACAAGGAAGCGCACCAATTGTTGCGTTATGGCTCAGACAAGAACTTGTTGAACTTCGTTGGAAACGTTGAAGCACGTGACGTTTTGCAAGGACCTGCCGATGTTGTGATCGCTGACGGATTCTCAGGAAACGCAACGTTGAAGTCAATTGAAGGTACGGCTTTGTCAATGTTGAAGTTGATCAAGGATACCATCATGAACGGTAGTTTGAAGACAAAGATGGCCGGCGCCATGTTGAAGCCAGCGTTGAAGGGCATCCAATCTCGTTTGGACTACTCACAACACGGTGGTGCCGTAGTTATCGGTGTTAATGCGCCAGTTGTTAAGACGCACGGTTCAGCTGGACCAGATGCCGTTGCTAACACGATGAAGCAAATCCACACGATGTTGGAAGCTGATTTGGTGGGTAAGGTCCAACAATTCGTTGCTGACCATAAGGAAGATTTGTCTGCTCGTCCAGAGAATGAAGTGGACGGTTCGGCCGAATAGCGTTACACTAAATAACGTTAAATATTCGAATAGGAAACGGAATAATGGAACGACAAGAAATCATGAATAAGGTTATCGAATTGGTTGCGGACCACTTTGAATTGGACCCAGCTAAGGTAACCGGTGAATTGAACTTTTTGACTGATATTGATGCTGATTCAATTGACTTTGTTGAATTGGTTTTGGAGATGGAAGACGAATTTGGTGCTGAAATTTCTGACGAAGACGCTGAAAAGTTGATCACGATCAACGACACTGTTGATTACATCGCAGCACGCGTTTAATATTTGTAAATTAAAGGCAAGGACACTTTGAGTGCTCCTTGCCTTTTTTCAATCTTGTGACACAACAAAAAACGTCGTTATACCAACGGTTTCTCTGGTATAATTGACTAGTATATCTAGAAAGGACGGCTTATGTTTAAACAACTTCAAGCAGAATTAGCACTTGCCCATAATATCCATTTTAATGACGTGTCATTATTGGAGGAGGCATTAACACAAGCAAACTATATTAACGAACATCCAAATTACACTGGTCGCGATTACCAACGCCTAGAATTCCTTGGGGATGCGGTTATGCAACAATCAACGGCGGTGTACTTGTTCAAGCGTTATCCAGATTGGGATGAAGGTCGATTGACAGAGTTGCGAATTTCTATGGTCCAAACTCGCGCTTTTGCAGCTTTGTCACGTGAGTTGCATCTTGATCAATATGTCCAACTGGGACGTGGTGAAGAATTGTCCGGCGCACGAAACCGTGATTCATTGCTCGAAGATTTGTGGGAAGCCTTTATTGGCGCCTTGTACCTGGACCAGGGACAAGAGGTCGTCATGAACTTCCTTAGTGAAATTATGTTTACGAAGATTGACGAAGGATTCTATGATCAATTCGTTGATTACAAGTCTAAGCTGCAAGAACACTTGCAACGTCATGGCAGCGTAAAGATTGCTTACACGAAGCTATCTGAACGCCCAGTTGAGAACAATGAACAAATCTTTACGGTTGAGGTATCGGTCAACGAGCAAGCTTTGGCGACTGGAGAGGGAAAGTCAACGAAGGAAGCTGAAAAGGCAGCCGCTCGTGCAGCTTATCAAACTTTGACGAAGAACTAGGGAATCGGTATGAAATTAAAAACATTGGAGATTGGTGGATTTAAATCATTTGCCGATCGTACCAAGATTGAATTTATGCCAGGAATCACAGGGGTTGTTGGACCGAATGGTTCTGGTAAATCAAACATCATCGAATCGATTCGCTGGGTTATGGGTGAACAATCCGCCAAAGGATTGCGTGGTGACAAAATGTCGGACGTCATCTTTGGTGGAACGGCACAACGCGCACCACTTAATCGTGCAGAAGTGTCAATTACGTTCGACAACACCGACCATTATTTGAATTCAGAATATTCTGAAATTCGAATCACCCGTACACTGTACCGTAATGGTGATTCTCGTTACCAAATTAACGGTACGACAGTACGCTTAAAGGATATCCATGAGTTATTCATGGATTCTGGATTGGGACGTGAAAGTTTCTCAATCATTTCGCAGGGCCGTGTGGAAAGCATTTTTAGTGCTAAGCCTGAAGATCGACGAACGATTATCGAAGATGTTGCAGGTGTTTATAAATACAAGCAAAACAAAGATAAGGCTGAAAAAGAGCTAACTGGTGTGCAAGAAAATTTGAATCGTGTTCAAGACATTTTGTATGAATTGGAAGGACGCGTTGAGCCATTGGCTGAGCAATCAGCGAAGGCGCAAGATTATCTTGAAACCAAGAAGCAATTTGACAAGCTTGACCAATCACGTTTGGTATTGGAACTAACAGATTGGTACAACGAGCAAACTGAAATTGCCCGTGAGCTGGCTGGCGCTGAGCAAGCTAGTGATGAACAAGCGAAAGTTGTGAAGCAACAGACGGACTCGTTGACGGCGATGAAGGATGAGCGAACACAAACGGAAACAGCCCGTCAAGAAGCGCAAGATAAGTTGTTGGCCTTGACGACTGCTGTTGAGCAATTGAGTGGTGAACAAAAGTTGCAGGCCGAGCGTTCGGCCAATCGCTCAAATGCAACGCGTGAATTGAAGGCGCAAATTGCGCAAGTTGAATCACGTTTGGCTGACTTGCAGGTGACGGAAGCGACGCGCCAAAAGAAGGTGGCTAGTCAAAAAGCAACTGCGGACGAATTGCGATTGCAGATTACTGAATTGACCGCGTCACACCCACGCCAACAAGAAGCAGCGGTTAGTGAGGAAATTGAACAAGTTCGTGCGAACTTGGTTGACGCGATGCAAGCGTTGACGACGGCGAAGAACCAACAGTCATATTTGGCTCAAGAACACGAGCGCAATGATGCTGAATCTGCGCGCCTGCAACAACGTAGTACATTGCTAGATGAGCAAATCGCCTCAGCAACGGCCAATGTAACGACTGCGCAGGCTGAAGTTGATGACGCAACGACCATGCTTGCAGATGAACAAGCAGAATTTGTCCGTTTGCAAACGGCTGGTAAGGAGCTTGAAGCTAAGAGCCAGGCACAACGTCAAGAGTGGTTCAGCAAGATGGAAGAAGACCAACGATTGTCAACGCGTTTGCAGTCGTTGAGTCGCCTATCAGAAAACTACGATGGTTATTTCCAAGGTGTTCGTAACTTGATGAAGGCTAAGGATAACTTCCAAGGCATTCACGGCGTTTTGGCTGAGCTGATTTCAGTTGAGACACCTCATCAAACGGCGATTGAAACAGCCCTTGGTGGTGCGTTGCAAAACGTGATTGTGACTGATGAACAAGTTGGTAAGCAAGCTATTCGCTATTTGACAGAACACCGTTTGGGACGTGTGACGTTCTTGCCATTGTCAACGATTCGTTCACGCGAGTTGCAACCGGGTCAGATTCAGACTGCACAAAGTCAACCTGGCTTTATCGGAATTGCGGCTGACTTGGTGAAGACTGATGTTACGTACAACACAGTAGTGAAAAACTTGTTGGGTACGACAGTGATTGCTAAGTCAATGGACGAAGCGGTACCAATGGCTCGCGCGTTGCAACAACGTGTTCGCATCGTGACCCTTGATGGTCAAGTGATGAATGCCGGTGGTTCAATGACCGGTGGTGCAAACCGTAACCAAGGTAACGGTTTGCTTTCACAACAAAACGAAGTGGAAACATTGACGGCGCAAGTTGCGACGTTGCATGATGAAACGGCAATTTTGGAACGCCAAGTACGTGAAATTGATGCTGAATTGCAAAATGTGACGGCATCATTTAATGAGCAACAAGCTAAGGTGCTAGCAGCGAATGAGCGTGCCCAACAAGCAACGGCCAAGTTGCAGGTTGCGGAAGAACGTTTGACCCAAGTGCAAAAAGAGAAGACGGCATTAAGTTATGAATTTAATGTTTCAAGCTCTGGCACGGCTGATCATGAAACAATGGTTGCCGAGAATGCTTCTGAAGTCACTAATTTGACGGAGAAGCAAGCTAAGTTGCAAGCACAATTAGCTGAATTGACCGACGAGCGCACGGAATTGTTGGCTCGCATTTCAGATGCTGATACTGAGTTGACTGAATTGCGTGCTGAATTGGCAACGGCGCAAGCAAATGTGCAAGCTGCCCAAGTCCGTCACGAAGATATTGTTGAACAAATTGAGGCTGAGCAAGCTCGCTTGAACAACTATCAACAACAAATGACAGATTTGACGTCTGATCAAAGTGACGTGCAACAACGTTTATCAGCTGAACTGGCGACAGCAAATGCTGATAAAGAGGCAACTACTGAATTGTTGTCTGACTTAACAGAAAAGTTGACTGACTTGAATGAACGCATTAACGTGGCGGAGGGGATGCTTGTCCAAGCGCAAGAAGCTCAAACCGATGCCATGTCGACGTTAAGCAAGTTAAGTGGTCGTCAAGGAGAATTGCGTGCGGCTATTCAAAACGGCGAACGTGCGTTGGAAGAAACGTATGACACATCATTTGAGTTTGCTAAGGCTGAAATGTCTGACATGCCAATTGATAGCATCCGCACGCAATTGAAGTTGTTGAAGCAAGGTTTGGCTGAAATCGGTAATGTTAATTTGAACGCTATCGAAGAGTATGCTGAAGTTAAGGAGCGTTATGACTTCTTGACGCAACAACAAACTGATTTGATTGATGCACAAGATAATCTCCGTCAAACGATGTCAGAGATGGATGAAGAAGTTGAGACGCGCTTCAAGGAAACCTTTGATGCGATTGCAGCCCACTTCTCAGAAATCTTCGTGAAGATGTTTGGCGGTGGTCAAGCTAAGCTCGAACTCACTGACCCAGAACACTTGTTAACAACAGGGGTTGATATTAAGGCGCAACCGCCTGGCAAGAAGTTCCAGCAAATGAGCCTGTTATCTGGTGGTGAAAAGGCGCTGACAGCGATTAGTTTGCTGTTTGCGATCCTTGAAGTACGTCCGGTACCGTTTGCGGTTTTGGATGAAACGGAAGCAGCGCTTGATGAAGCCAATGTTGACCGTTTTGCACGTTATTTGCATGAAGTTAATGATCGTACCCAATTTATTGTGATTACTCACCGTAAGGGTACGATGACGAATGCCGATGTGCTATATGGTGTTACTATGCAAGAACCGGGTGTCTCAACGATGGTATCGGTTAACTTGCAAGAGCTAGATAATACGCTAGCAGAAAATTAATGGGGAAATGAACAATGGGATTGTTTGATTTTTTTAAGAAAAAGCCTGAAACCCCAACTGTCAAAGTTGAAGTGTTGTACCCAAACACTTGGGAAAATGGGGAAGCACCAGCTGAGCCGACATCACTAGCGGCTGAAGTGTTGCAACCAACTGCCGGTCAAGCGGTTGAGATTGTGTTGCCAACGCACGAGGAAGTTGCGCCAGTTGTGACGGAACCGGTAGCTGAAACGGAAACGGTTGAAACGGTTGCAGAACCTGAAGAGGCGGTTGTTGCAGAGTCTGAAGCACCAGTTGCTGAAGTAACTTCTGAAACCAACTTGGACGAGGGATTGACGAAGACGCGCAAGACTTGGTCAGAACGTTGGAACGCCTTTATGGCTAACTTCCGTTCAGTTGACGAAGATTTCTTCGAAGACTTGGAAGAGACGCTAATTGGGGCCGACGTTGGTGCTGCCACAGCATTGCAATTGACGGATGAATTGCGTGATGAAGTGAAGCTACAAAATGCGAAGAGCAAGGCTGAAATTTCACGCGTGATTGTCGATAAGCTAGTTGAACATTATCGTTCACAAGGTGTGAATGAAGATGCGTCAATGCACTTTGCGCCTGAAGGACCAACGGTTATTTTGTTCGTTGGTGTGAATGGTGTTGGTAAGACGACGACGATTGGTAAGATGTCTGCCCGTTACAAGGCAGAAGGTAAGAAGGTATTGTTGGCTGCTGCGGACACGTTCCGTGCGGGTGCAACACAACAATTGCAAGCCTGGGGTGAGCGTAACGATATTCCAGTTGTTGCTGGTGAACCAAATGCTGATCCGGCCTCAGTTGTGTATGACGGTGTGAAGACTGCTATTGAGACGAATGCCGATGTGCTATTCGTTGATACAGCTGGTCGTTTGCAAAACAACGTGAACTTGATGCAAGAGTTGGCTAAGATGAAGCGTATTATCACACGTGAGTTGCCAAACGAGCCCCAAGAAGTTTTGTTGGCTTTGGATGCGACAACCGGACAGAACGCTTTGCAACAAGCCCGCTTGTTCAAGGATTCAACTGACGTGACGGGAATTGTTTTGACTAAGCTTGATGGTACTGCCAAGGGTGGTATTATCTTGCCAATTCGAAACGAATTGCACTTGCCAGTTAAGTGGGTCGGTCTTGGTGAACAAGTCGGTGACTTGCAACCATTTGACGCCGATGATTTTGCGAAGAGTTTGTTTGGTAGTTTGTTGGAGGATGAGAAGTAATGGAGCTAGAAAAAAACACGCGCTTGAATGCCTTGTTTGATTTCTATCAACCATTGCTGACGTCTAAGCAAAACGACTATTTGCAGTTGTACTACGCTGACGATTATTCACTTGGTGAGATTGCTGAAGAATTTGAGGTCTCACGCCAAGCCGTGTATGATAATCTAAAGCGCAGCACACAATTGCTAGAAGATTATGAAGCCAAGTTACACTTGTTTGCTGATTATCTTCAGCGCCAAGCTGCGGCCGAGCAATTAAACGACTATATTCAAGAAAAGTATCCCAATGACGCTGAGCTAACTCGTTTAGCTGAACGTTTGGTGACATTAGAAGAGGAGTAAACCATGGCCTTTGAAGGTTTGACGGAGCGATTGCAAAACGCCTTGAGCGGATTGCGTCGCAAGGGAAAGGTGACAGATGCGGACTTGCGCGAGACAATGCGCGAGATTCGTCTAGCATTGTTGGAAGCCGACGTTAACTTCACGGTTGTTAAGGACTTTGTTCGTAACGTTCGTGAAAAGGCGGCTGGTGCTAAGGTGTTGGAAGGATTGAATCCTGCCCAACAAATTGTTTCGATTGTTAATGATGAATTGACTGCCATGATGGGTGAGTCAGATGTGCCTTTGAACGTATCTGACAAGATTCCAACGGTTATCATGATGGTTGGTTTGCAAGGAGCTGGTAAGACGACTACGGCCGGAAAGCTAGCTTTGAAGTTGAAGAACGAAAAGAACGCACGTCCATTGATGATTGCGGCCGACGTTTACCGTCCTGCTGCCATTGATCAATTGAAGACGTTGGGTGAGCAAATTGATGTCCCTGTTTTTGAGATGGGAACAGACGCTGACCCACGGGACATCGTGCGCCAAGGTTTGGCCAAGGCGGCTGAATTGAAGTCAGATTATGTCTTCATTGACGCGGCTGGTCGTTTGCAAATTGACGAAGCGTTGATGCAAGAGTTGGCTGACGTTAAGGAAATCGCCAACCCAGATGAAATTTTGTTGGTTGTCGATGCCATGACTGGACAAAACGCGGTGGAGACGGCTGAAGGTTTTAACGAGCGTTTGGACGTTACCGGTGTTGTTTTGACTAAGTTGGATGGTGACACACGTGGTGGAGCGGCTTTGTCAATTCGTGCTGTTACGGGTAAGCCAATCAAGTTCGTCGGACAAGGTGAGAAGATGGCAGATTTGGATGTCTTCTATCCAGATCGTATGGCCAGCCGTATCCTTGGTATGGGTGACTTGTTGACGTTGATTGAAAAGGCCCAAAAGGACTTTGACGAAAAGCAAGCTGCCGAGACAATGGAAAAGATGAAGTCAAACACGTTTGACTTTAACGATTTCATTGCCCAAATGGATCAAGTGCAAAACATGGGACCAATCGAAGACTTGTTGAAGATGATTCCAGGTATGGCTAACAATCCAGCTTTGGCCAACGTGAAGGTTGACCCTAAGGATATGGCGCACATTAAGGCCATTGTGATGTCAATGACACCTGCTGAGCGTGAGAATCCAGATTTGTTGAACCCATCACGTCGTCGTCGTTTGGCGGCTGGTGCGGGACGCCCAGTTGTTGAAGTTAACCGTTTGATCAAGCAATTCAACGAAATGAAGAAGATGATGAGCGGTATGATGAACGGTAACATGGCCGGCATGGAACAAATGATGGGTGCCATGGGTGGCGGCATGCCAGGAATGCCAGGTGGAATGCCTGGTATGGGCGGTGGCCTAAAGGGCAAGATGGCAAACATGGCGATGAAGCAAATGGCTCGTCGTATTCAAAAGAATAAGAAGAAGCGTCGTTAATTATGGGTCGTTATTTACTAGATGATAAGACGAAGGCTATGAACGTTAAGTACCAATCTGAAAAGAAGGGTGCCGTTTCAAAGGCTGATAAGGTAGCTATGTTGCGTGAGCAAATGCTAGCTAAGAAGAATAAGAAGTAATCAATTAGGTCAGAGATTCTTTCTCTGGCCTTTTTTGTCGGTGTTTTGTTCGGAGTTTATTTACAGTTTCATCCTGAAAATATCGCACCTGTCAGCGATACTATAAACATCGATCACCCGCTAGCGACGAAGCAAACTCATGCGCATGGGTTTGTTTCACTTATTGTGATCACAATTTGCAAAAGGCTCAATTGTCGCGACGGTGATAATCGGGTCTTTTGTTTTGAAAGAGATTTATCAGCAATCAACGATACTTTTGGTACGGATTGTTGGTAAGTCTTTTATTTTTTGAAAACGTTTTCAAAAATTCATAAATTAAGTGATTTACATTAACGCTTTAGAAAAGCAATCGTCGTTATCTAGTTGTAAACTAACTGTAACAAATAAAGTTAGGACATATCTAGGGGGAATACGATTATGGAAACACGTGTCACACATGCACGACGCACGCGAACGATTGCTGCGACGTTGGTCTTGTTGTTTGGTTTGTTGCTTTTCGCTGGTGTTGTAACAGCGTTGGAAACAACTGCGATTGCTGCCCAACAAAGTAATGATTTAGTTACATCTGAAGTATTAACGACTATGTCGACCTCAGAAGTGACGGCTGAACCAGTTGTTGCAAAATAAGAAAGTTAGGTAAGCTCAGGCGACTGAGTTTATTTTTTTGATATGGTACGTGCGTATGAAACAAAAGATGCAATTGAAAGAAGCAAGCAAGTGGTTTAGTATGGGACTGCTGTTGGGGATGGTAGGTCTTGGGCTGACCATTGGTGGGGTAGAAATTAAAGAACGCCGTGCAGAAGCCCAACGCGTAACTATCGATCATGATGAAAAAAAGGCATTGCCAATTAAGGTAGGATCGGCACAACCGCTTAAGCTAGCTGATACGACGGTTAAAGTTGACCCACATGTCCAACATTTAACAATGGAACAGCGTATTGCACTGATGATGCTATCTGCTGGCGCAACTGTCGCCGATGAGACTAAGCTATATGCTTCACCACAAGGAAACGGTGAGACGTGGCTGCTTGATGCTGATGGGAATAAATTAATTGTCTTAAAGTTTATTGACGGCACAAAGCGAACGGTAACCTTTATGGATGGTCGAACCGTTGATGTCGACCTGAACCAAGCGTATGCATCGTTACATGCGACGCAAGCATATCGTGATTTGACGGATAACATCATTGTTGAATAACTGAAAGTGGCTATTTTCTATTTAAATTTTGTACAGATTGCGCTAAAATATTAACTTATTGCAAGTGAAGTAGCGCCTTGAGACCGCTAAAACGTTGATTTTTGAAGAAATTTCAACGTGTAAAGGAAAAACACTTTACAGGCACTCAAGAAACTGTTATTATAATTCTTGTAGAAAAACAACTGGAGGAAAATAAACATGGCTGTTAAGATTCGTTTGAAGCGCATGGGTTCAAAGAAGCGCCCATTCTACCGTGTGGTAGTTGCTGACTCACGTTCACCACGTGATGGTCGATTCATCGAAACTGTTGGTACGTACAACCCATTGGTTGAGCCTGCCGAAGTTAAGTTGAACGAAGAATTGGTATTGTCATGGTTGAACAACGGTGCTCAACCATCAGATACTGTTAAGAACTTGTTGTCTAACGCAGGCATCATGAAGAAGTTCCACGAAGCTAAGTTCTCAAAGTAATTTGAGGGTTCAGTTTTGAACTTCTTAAAAGAGCTGATCCATTTGGGTCAGCTCTTTTTTCATATCTTAAAAATGTTTGGCAGCCTCTGTTCAGGCTCTGTTATTTCCGGTAAACTATTTAGTGTAACTAAAAAAATATCTTTTTGGAGATAATATCAGGGGAGAAGTATGGGTAAACAGATTAAGGTTATTGCTTGGGCAGTTGTGGTAGTATTGCTAGCCATCGTTGGCGGATTCAAGTTTTTTGAACGCGTTGATAATGGTAACGTTGGTATCCGTTATGCCATTTCAGGTGGTGTACGTGATAAGGCGCTCTCACAAGGAATTCGCTTTGTTGGATTGGACTATGTGACCCAGTATCCAATTAAGACGCAATCTATTAAGCAAAAGGTTGCGGTCGCCACTTCTGATGGTAAGAAGACGGATGTGAAGATTAGTTATTCTTACCACGTTGATCCATCTAAGGCAGTTTCAATCTACAAGAAGTTTGGATCAGCTGACATTCACACCATTGAAACTGGCTGGTTGGCACAGAAATTGCAAAAGGCAGCGCGTGAATCAATGGCACAATTTACATTGTTGAAAGTCGTTGGAACTGATTCAACGAAGGCACAAGCAGGTATCTTGAAGGGCTTCCAAAAGTCGGCAGAACCTTATGGCTTAGTGATTGAAGATTTGTCATTCGGAACGCCATCAATTGATGAGCAAACGCAAAAGTCAATTGATGATATTATCAAGGCTGGTCAAGACAACAAGAAGGCTGAATTGGAAGCTAAGACAAAGGAAACACAAGCTAAGGCTGATGCTGACGCTAAGATTACAGCAGCGAACGCCGAAGCTGAAGCTAACAACAAGATTAATGCGTCAATCAACGACCAAACGATTGCTTACATGGAGGCACAAGCCCGCTTGAAGCATGGTTGGGTAACGGTGCAAACAAACGATGCCATGGTTGATGCAACAGGTAACTAACGATGGGATTCTTTATTTTTAGAATTATTTTAGCGATTGCGATTATTGCAGCAGTTTACATGGGATACAAAGCCTACGAAGCGTACAAGCGTGATCAAAACCAACAAGATAAGCACCATCACGAAGACGATATATAGTTAAAGCCCTGATGATTTTGCGGTCATCAGGGCTTTTGTTTACCATTCAGTTGTCGTGTCGTTAAACGTATCGATGTGCAAGCCGTCTTCGTCGAGTTGCCACGTCGTAACGGAACCGTTTTCCGGTTCAACACCTTTGTAGTCAGGGCCAGCAAAACGGTTGGTTAGGTTAATCAACAAGATACCGTGAACAACCAGCAGAACATTATCGCCGTCTTTGTGGGTTTGTAACAGGGTGTCGAGTCCGTTATTAATACGTGTCCAAAACATATTCGCGTCCTCGGCGTCACCGGCCGGATCAGCCTCGCGGAATGCGTCCATCAACGCATTGCTGTCCATGCTTTGAATCAAGTCACCGTATGTCGTATCAGCCGGTAAACCAAGTACGTTAGCTAACTCATGACCAGCTTCAACACCAGATAGCCCGTCGAAAGAACCGAAAAATTGTTCGCGGAAATCAGGTAGTTCAACCAAATCTTGGCTGTCGCCAGTTAGATTGGCATCCATCACATAACGAGCCGTTTGTGCCGCGCGGGCTAGGTCTGAAGAGTACACGCCGTCAAAGTGGACGTGACGCAGACGTTCACCGGCTGCTTGACCGTCCGCAATCCCTTTTTCCGTTAGCGGTGCGTTGGTCCAGCCTTGCATACGACGATACTTGTTTAGATAAGTTTGGCCGTGTCGAACCATATAGACATTTATGCTCATAAAAATTTATCCCCCGTGTATATGCCTTTAGTTTAGCAAAGATGGTCGAATAATTCTTGTTTAGTTGGGATAAAAATTAAGGTATACTAGAAGTTAGCAAATTAACCGAAAACTTTACTGTAATGGGTAAAGATGAAACTAGTATTAAGAGGAAGACTGATATTATGGCTTTGTACAAAGTAGGAACAATCGTTAATACACACGGTATCCGTGGTGAAGTCCGTGTGATTGCAACGACTGACTTTCCTGAAGAGCGTTTCCAAAAGGGCAGCAAGTTAATCATCGATGGCAAGACGCCAGTTGAAGTTGAGATTGCAACGGTTCGTAACCACAAGCAATTCGTGTTGTTGTCATTCAAGGATTTGCAAAACATTAACTTGGTTGAGCAATACAAGACGCACGATTTGATGGTGCCTGAAGAAGCACTGCAAGACTTGGCAGATGATGAATACTACTACCACGAAATCGTCGGTTTGGATGTCGTAGACAATGCGACTGGTAAGACGCTTGGTAAGGTAGCAGAAATCATGGAATTGCCAGCCAACGATGTTTGGGTCGTGAAGGCCAAGGGACAAGATGATATTTTCTTGCCATACATTGAAAACGTTGTAACGGAAATTGATCTTGATGCAGGTGTTGCTAAGGTCAACATGCTTGAGGAAATTTAATCATGCGCATTGATGTTTTAAGTTTATTCCCAAATATGTTTACGCCAATGCGTGAATCAATCATCGGTAAGACCATTGAACGTGGCTTGGTAGATTTTAAGGTGACGGACTTCCGTGACTATACTGATAACAAGCACAACAAGGTTGATGACGAAATTTATGGTGGTGGCCAAGGCATGTTGTTGATGCCACAACCTATTTTCGACGCAATGGATGCCATTGAGTCAGAAGCAGGTTCACGTGGTCGTGTTATTTTGATGGACCCAGCTGGTAAGACGTTCAACCAAGAGATGGCTGAAGAACTTGCTAAGGAAGATCACTTGACGTTTATTGCAGGTCACTACGAAGGGTATGACGAGCGTATTCGCGATTTGGTAACCGACGAAATTTCACTTGGTGACTTTGTACTAACTGGTGGTGAACTTGGTGCGATGGTGGTCATCGATGCCACGGTTCGTTTGTTGGATGAAGCTTTGGGTGATCGAATGTCAGCCGTTGATGATTCATTCTCAACTGGCTTGCTTGAGTATCCACAATACACGCGTCCTGCTGATTTCCGTGGGATGAAGGTACCTGATGTGTTGATGTCAGGCCACCACGCTAACATTGCGAAGTGGAAGAAGAAGGAGGCCTTGCGCCGTACGTATCTTCGTCGCCCAGATTTGCTTGAAAACTATGACTTCACAAAGGAAGAGCGTCAATTGCTCAACGAAGTGAAGGATGAAGAAGCGAATAAGTAGGATTAATACTTGTTAAAGGACACCAGAGATGATATTATTATTTCTGGTGTTTTATTCACCAAAAAATAAACCCGATAATCCGCTGGCCAGGTGGTGAAATGATTGTCGACTAGGAGATTTGATTATGCGTCAAAACGCTTTGCTAGAAAAGTTGGTTGCTGATCAATTGCGTACGGACATTCCTGAGTTCCGTGCCGGTGATTCAGTTCGTGTCCACGCTCGAATCGTTGAAGGTTCACGTGAGCGTGTGCAAATGTTCGAAGGTGTTGTTATCAAGCGTAAGGGTACTGGCATCCAAGCTACGTACACTGTTCGTAAGATTTCTAACGGTGTTGGTGTGGAGCGTACGTTCCCATTGCACTCACCACGTGTTGACAAGATCGAAGTGACTCGTCACGGTCGTGTACGTCGCGCTAAGTTGTACTACTTGCGTGCATTGCACGGTAAGGCTGCTCGTATCCGCGAAGCACGCCGCGCCTAATGACATTACGTCATTAAGCAATAAGAAAGCTGATTCCGTTTGGAATCAGCTTTTTTTGTTGCATTTCACGTATATATAATTAGTAAAACGTTTAATGATAAAAATATAATTTTATTAGGGTTAATTTCATAATTTGTTATGAAAAAGGCGTGAAATAGTGTAAACTATAACGAGTGATATTTTCTATAAGGATTTGGTTTTCATATAATGAGCGAGCAAAAAACAAAGAAGCAAAAGCGAAGCATTGGGCTTGGCTGGCGTATTTTGTTAGGGCTGGTTGTGGGAATTATTTTGGGTGTGATTTTCTACCAAAATAAGACTGCGATTACGGCCATGCAAAATATCGGATCAATGTTTATTGGATTGATTCAAATGATTGTGTTGCCAATTGTGTTGTCTAGTTTGACGGCGGGTATTGCCAAGATGGGTGATATGCACAAACTAGGCCGTATCGGTGGTAAGACGATTATCTACTTCGAAGTGTTGTCTACGTTGGCGATTGTCATTGGTTTGTTGGCTGGAAACATTTTCCAACCAGGTGCCCATGTTGATATTCACAACTTGCAAGCATCAAACATTAGTTCATACTTGAGCTCCGCTAAGGAAGCTGGTGAACACGGTGTTTGGGCAACGTTGATGGATATTATTCCAACGAACTTCTTCGGCTCATTGGCTGAAGACAAGATGTTGCAAGTTATCTTCTTCGCTGTATTCTTTGGTTTGGGTACAGCAGCCATCGGTCCTAAGGGTCAAATTATTATTGACTTCTTGGACGCTGTTGCCGAGGTGATGTTTAAGGTAACCAACTGGGTTATGCAAGTTGCGCCAATTGGTGTTGGTGCCTTGATCGGTGCAACGGTTGCCCAAATGGGTGTTAGCTCATTGGGGTCACTTGGCTTCTTTATCTTCATCGCCTACGTCACGATGATTTTCTTCATCTTGGTTGTCTTGGGTGGTGTCTTACACTTCTTCGGTGTCAACATTTGGACATTGATCAAGGTGTTGAAGGAAGAAATTATTTTGGCCTTTACGACGGCATCTTCAGAAGCAACTTTGCCACGTATCGTGTCAAAGATGGAGAAGTTTGGTGTTAGCCAAGGTGTTGTGTCATTCGTTGTGCCAACTGGCTACACGTTTAACTTGGATGGATCTGCCATTTACCAAGCGCTGGGTGCGTTGTTTATGGCCCAAGCTTACGGCATTCACTTGTCTATTGAACACCAATTGACGTTGTTGGTTGTGTTGATGATTACCTCAAAGGGAATGGCTGGTGTGCCAGGAGCATCATTCGTAGTGCTGTTGGCAACTGTTTCAACTATTGGTGTGCCAGTACAAGGTTTGGCCTTTATCGCTGGTATTGATCGTTTGGTTGACATGGGTCGTACAGTGGTTAACGTTGTTGGTAATTCAGCTGCATCAATCGTTATTTCAAAGTCAGAAAAGGACTTTGACGAAGAAAAGAGCTTGCGTTATGTCGCAGCAATGAACGACTAAAAGTGATGACGGAATCTTGCTAATGCAAGGTTCCGTTTTTTGGTAGTTTGAAGTGTTTCAATATGTTGTCAAACCTGACATCTAGTGTGGTCTAACCATGAAAACTGTGTGATAATATAGGGACGATTAAAAAACGACGTAAGGAGGCGGCACTTGTGAACATTGCACGTGTACGTGAGTATGGACTAAAGGCAATTGTCTTCGTAACAGCATCGGTTTTGGTTGCTATTTCGATGAATAATTTCTTTATCCCAAATAATATCTTCTCCGGCGGATTTAACGGAGTTGCGCAGCTGCTTAGTTTGTTCTTTAAAGCAGTGTTTGGTATCAATGTTGAAGTTGGAGCCATTATCATGGCTGTTAATATTCCACTAGCAATTGCCGGTTGGATTTACGCTGGACGAGAATTTACGATTCTATCATTTTTGAATAACTTCTTTGCGTCGTTCATGCAAATTATGTTGCCAAAGCAAACGCTGGTTGCACATGAGCCAATTTTGGCTGGTTTGTTTGGGGGGGTGCTACTAGGGGTGGCTATTGGTATCACGTTTAAGTTGGGATTCTCAACGGGTGGTATGGATATTGTGGCGATGATTGTCCAAAAGACGACTGGTAAGTCAATTGGGTTCATCAACTTGTTTATTAACGGGTTCGTTGTTGTCATCGCTGGTTCATTTATTGGTTGGCAAAACGCGATGTACACGATTATTGGTATCTATGCGACGTCGGTTGCGGTTGATTCAATTCACACGCGTCACCAAAAGCTGACGGCATTCATTGTTACGAAGCGTTCTGATGAAGTTGTTAAGGCACTTCAAGAAAATTTGATTCGCGGTATTACGATTTTGCCTTCAGTGGGTGCGTACACACGTGAACCAAACACGACGTTGATGATGGTATTGTCACGTTATGAATTAACTGAAATGGAGCGTTTGACGAAGTCAGTTGATCCAGATGCGTTTATTAATATTGTTAATACAGTTAACGTCTCAAGCAATTTCTGGAATGAAGATTTGCAGAGCCAAATTCGCCGTGAGCGACTAGCTGCACAAGCACAAATTACCGAGGCATTGAATTTGGATGCTGAGGCTGATAAGCTAATGAATAAGTAGAAAAGAAAGAGGACATAATAATGCCATTTGTACACGTAGAATTGGTTGAAGGTCGTTCAGACGAACAATTGAAGGGAATGATGGCTGACATCACTGCAGCTGTTGAAAAGAACACTGGGGCACCACGTGAGGCCATCAAGGTTATCGTTAATGAAATGCGCGCTGACCGTTTCATGGACGGCGGTACTTTGCGTTCTGAAAAGTAATTGCGTACAATAAGAGAGGTGGTTTTAAAAACCATCTCTCTTTTTTTACGCAATGGGGATGCGTAAGTAATAAACGAATTATTAGGAGCTTTTATGGCTGATCAATTTATCATGGCCCTTGACCAAGGGACTACAAGCACGCGTGCCATTTTATTCGATGAAACAGGTACGGCCATTGCAACCGCACAAAAAGAGTTGCCACAAATCTTTAAGCAACCAGGCTGGGTTGAACATAATGCGATGACTATCTGGGATGATGCCCGTCAAGTGATGGCTGAAGTCGTCATTAAGGCTAATGTGCCACCTTATAAGGTCGCTGGTATCGGTGTCACGAATCAACGTGAAACAACGGTAATTTGGGATCGCCTAACTGGTGAGCCAATTGCCCCAGCAGTTGTTTGGCAATCAAAGCAGAGTGACGCAATTGCAGAACAACTTAAGACGGACGGTTTGACGGACTGGGTTTACGAGAAGACGGGTCTTTGGATTGATGCCTACTTCTCAGCAACAAAGATTATGTGGTTGCTTGATAATGTGCCAGGCGCTCGTGAGCGTGCAGAACGTGGTGAGTTGTTGTTCGGTACGATTGATAGCTGGCTGCTATATAAGCTGACTAATGGTGCAGTCCACGAAACTGATTATTCAAATGCGTCACGTACGATGCTGTTCAACATTCACACCTTGTCATGGGATAAAGAATTGTTGGACAAGTTTAATATTCCAGCAAGTATGTTGCCTGACGTCAAGGATTCATCTGGTGTATTTGGTTATACGGCGGATTATGCATTCTTTGGCATTCAAGTGCCAATTGCTGGAATTGCCGGTGATCAACAAGCTGCTTTGTTTGGCCACAAGGCCTTTGAAGCTGGAGACGTGAAGAATACGTTTGGAACAGGGTCATTCATTGTGATGAATACCGGTGATGATATCGCAACGTCAAAGAATGGCTTGTTGACGACAATTGGCTATGGCTTGAACGGTAAGGTGACCTACGCTTTGGAAGGGTCAGTCTTTATTGCCGGTGCCGCCATTCAATGGCTTCGTGATGGCTTGGAGCTTATCAAGAGTGCCAAGGAGACGGCTGATTTGGCCGAGGTGGCTCGTGAACAACACCCTGAACCAATTTACCTTGTGCCGGCCTTTAGTGGCCTAGGAGCGCCTTATTGGGACCAGAATGTTCGTGGTGCGATGTTCGGCTTGACGCGTGCAACGACAAAGGGTGACGTCGTGCGTGCAACATTGGAATCATTGGCTTACCAAACACGTGATGTGTTGGATGCTATGCAAACTGATACCGGTTTGACGGTTGGTAGTTTGGTGATTGACGGTGGAGCAGCAGCGAATAACTACTTGCAACAATTCCAAGCGGACTTGATTAACGTGCCAGTTCGCCGTCCAAAGCAACTTGAAACAACGGCCCTTGGTGCCGCATACCTTGCTGGTTTGGGTGTTGGTTATTGGGAATCAATGGACGCGCTACCAGAACAAGCCGCCACTGAAATGAAAGAGCCAATCGCTGAACGCCAAAATGAAATGGCTGAGGCCTATTCAGGGTGGCAACGCGCAGTGAAAGCCGCACGTATGTTCCCTTTGGACTAGGCTGAATGCAATGTAAACTTGATAAGTTTGTAAATAAATAATTGCAAAGTATATGAGCGTTGCAATACAAATGAAATAATAAAAATGACGATTAAGACGAACTGCCTGTGACACAGGTGGCGTTTAGATCGTCATTTTTGTTTGATTTCGTGCACATTTGCCTGTGACACTTTTTTGATTGGCGTGATTTTTCTAAATTTTACCAAAACATAGATTTTGTATTTGACATCGGAAATTGTGAATATTTCTATCAGAACGTTTGTTCCCCTAATTTTTAAAGTAAAAGTAGGGTATTATAGAGTAGTCGAGATATTATTTAAAACTTTCTTAACACTTTTTCTGTAGACGAGAGTATATAAATCCTGAGAGGAGTAGTTCATATGGGACAAGTATCAACTAAAGCAATCGTTGCTGGTGTTGCTGGTGCGCTAGGAGTTGTCGCAACAACGCAAGTGCCAATGGTACAAGCAGCGGTTGATCAATTAGCAAACATCACAACTGATTCAGAACATGTTGCGACGACACATGAGGCGTCAGCTGTTTTGACCGATGATGATAAGCAAGTAACGACGAAGTCAGATGTTGTGCGCGATAAGGTGTTGGCAACATCACCAAAGATTTCTTTGCGTGCAGTTACTGATGTTGCACCAGTAGCGTCAGCAACTGATAAGGTGGGGGATATTGAGTTGCTAGCTAACTCGGAGGCTGTATCACCTTCATCAGCTACGACCGTATACACGCCAGCGGCATCTTCAGTAGCGGAAAGCGCAGCGGTGACGCCAGCTGAGCAAGCTGTCGTATCAGAAGCGAAGGCAACGCCAGAGAAGCCAGCTGACACAATCACGTATACGATTAAGGATGGTGACACGCTAGGTCAACTAGCTGCGCAATACGGGGTTTCAGTGGAGGCTATTCAAGCCTTGAACCCAGGCGTTGATGTCACAATGTTGCAAATTGGGCAAACCGTCTTTATTCCAGCAGCAGGGGCAACGATTGCGACACCAGTTTCTGATGTGGCATCAGAAGTTGCTAGTGTGGCACCATCAGAAACGCCAACAGTGGCTGATTCTTCGGTTGCTTCACAAGCGCCAGTTGCATCAGAGGCACCAGTTGTTTCAGAAGCACCGGCCGTTTCAGAGACACCAACTGAATCATCAGTAGTTGCATCAGAAGCGCCTGTTGAGGCACCAGCAACCTCTGCAACGCCAGCACAACCTTCAGAGGCGCCGGTCTCAGAAGCGTCAGTTGCGTCAGAAGCACCAGCTTCTGATTACGTGAATGCACCGGCAGCTGTGCAAGGTAGCTTGACGGCGGCACAACGTACGGCAATTGTTAACGCAGCATTGAAGTACGCTGGTCAAGACATTCCATACGTATGGGGTGGTAAGACACCAGCTGGTTTTGATTGCTCTGGCTTGGCTGCTTGGGTATTTAATGATGCGGGGCTAACGCTTCCTTCATATACGGTTACGGAAGAGTCATACGTCTCAACGACTGACGTTAAGACGCCAGCTGACGTAATGGCGGTTGCCCAACCAGGTGACTTGTTGTTCTGGGGTGGTCACGGTGCTTCATGGCACGTTGCAATTTATATTGGTAACGGTCAATATGTGGCAGCGCCAGCACCAGGTTACAATGTCCGTGTGGAAAATGTGACAACTGGATTCATGCCTGACTTTGTTGGATCATATAACGCATAATATTAAAAACACAGATGATTAGTTGTCTGTGTTTTTTTATGCACAAAAAAGCCGTTAGCGCAGTGCTAACGGCTTTTTCAATCGTTACTTAACAGTTGCATCAAGTTCAGCCAAACGGGCGTCAATCGTCTCTAGGACGGCTTGACGGTTGGCTTCATCCTCAAGGTCAAATTGTTGCAAGTCGATTTTAATCTTTGGTGAAGCATCATATTCTTCATACCACTTTTGGTATGCGCTCCACATCTTGAAGTAGTAGCTACGCAATTCGTCATTATCTTCGAATTGTTCGTAGTCACGACCACGCTTCTTGATACGGTACAAGATCGTGTCAAAGTCAGCATCGGCGAAGACCATCAAGTCAGGACGTCCCTTTTGCATCGTTTGAATTTCGGCCATCATGTTGTTCAACAAAGTCATGTAAACATCAAGTTCGGCGTCTGAAATGTTACCTTCGCGGTGGTTCTCTTGTGTGAAGAGGGCATCTTCATAAATTGAACGATCAAGGACATTGTTGTCGTCGGTCAAGGCCTTCTTAATCATCGCAAATCGCTTGTTCAAGAAGTAAATTTGCAATAGGAAACCGTATTGCTTTGGATCAGCGTAGTATAGGGGCAAAACCGGGTTTTCGCCAACTGGCTCAAAGAATGCTTGCGTCCCCAAATGCTTTGCAATCAAATCAGTCAATGTCGTCTTACCAACACCAATCATACCTGCCGTGATAATCACCATGGTAGTCCTTCTTCCTTCAGAATTTTGTTTCAAGAATCGTCAACTACAGCATAAGCTGCGTTGAATAACTGATAACTATCTTAGCCAAAATATGAATTTAATTCAACGTCTTGACAAATAAAAAAAGAATGCCAAGTAGGGATAAACCCCACCGTTTAGGCATTCCTTAGAAAGTGAATAAAATATGTCTATTTTATGTCGAAGATATCGTTCGGGTTTAGTCCTTCTTAGCGGCCAAAGCGTCACGGATTTCTTGCAAAACGCCAAGCTCTGTTTCGATCGTTGCTTCTTCCTCTTCTTCGACTTCCTTTGACGTCAATGCTTGTGCCTTACGGATAGCCTTCAAAATCAAGAAGACCGCAAAACTAGTCAACAAGAATGTGATTAACGTTGAGATGAAAGCACCAATCTTGATGTCGGCAGATCCCACGTGCCAGACGATGGCTGAAAATGAGATTGACCCCGTGACAATACCAACAAGTGGCATAATCAAGTCATCAACAACTGATTTAACAACAGTTTGGAAAGCAGCACCCATGATGAAGGCGACAGCTAGGTCCATGACGTTTCCACGCATAATAAAGTCGCGGAACTCATTAATAAAATTACGCATCTGAATACTCTCCTATAATCCTTTTGTTACTCTGATTATAACTGTTTCAGAAATGTGACAGCAAGCAAAAGCATTTGAAAAACAAAGTAAAAATCAAATAATTATTCATGAATTGGTAATAAGCGGTTGCCTTTATTTGTTACAATAGGGATAAACACACGGGGGATAATACAAATGGTATATAAAATGCTAGTTTCAGACTTAGATGAAACATTGTTAAATGATGATGGAACCGTCCACGAAGCCAATTTGGCGGCAATTAAGCAAGCTGTGGCGGCGGGATTTAAGTTTGTGCCCAACACTGGTCGTTCTTTCAAGTCAGTTCAAGAGCTGTTAAAGACTTTGGGGCTATATGATCAAGCTGGGCAATATGTTATCTCATACAATGGGGCAGCCATTGTTGAAAATAAAGACAACCAAGTCTCGTTGACGCGTGGTATGGATCTTGCGCTTGCTGAGAAGATTTTTAAGGCCGGTTTGGTGAACGAGACGGTCGATGTGCACGTTTACACGGTCGACACACTATTCATCTACAACATCTCGCCAACTGATAAGCAATACATGGCTGAGCGTGGTGTGCCATATGAACTAATGGCGACGGATGACTTGGCATTCTTGGCTAATGAGCAACCGGTTATGAAGGTAATCTTTGAACACCCTGATGAGGCTGTGCGCGAACAAATTCGTGATGCAGTTCTTGCAGCGGTTGGTGCCGACCAAGTTGAAGCCACATTCTCATCTTCACGTTATGTTGAATTTAACAAGAAGGGTGTTGATAAGGGATCAGCATCATTGCTGTTGGGTGAGAAGCTCGGTATTGCACGTGATGAAATTATTGCCGCTGGTGATAATAATAATGATTTGAAGATGCTGACTGCTGTGGGACTAGGTGTCAGTGTTGCGAATGGTATTCCAGCAATTAAGGAAGCTGCTGATGTTGTGACGACGAAGACAAACAACGAAGGTGCGATTGCGGAAATTCTTGAAAAATACGTACTGTAAGGATAGGTAAATAATGGGATTAGCGTTGCAGATTGGCACGAGTATAATTACGGTGCTACTTTTTGTCGGGCTGGCAGCAGTCGCGAAAATAATGGCGTGGCCACTCTGGGTGTCAATCCCAGTATTCTTGCTCCTATTCGTCTTGATGACAGTTGTCATGTCATGGTTGACGGTAACGTTGCGATTAAAGGCGGAAAAGAAGGAGGAAGAGGCTAATCATGACTAAAGAACATAACTGGATTGGCGATATTATCACGGGTTTGATTTGGATTATCGTAGGTGTTCTGTTGGACTTTGCGATTCAGGTAGCGGGGATGTACAGCGCACGTAGCATGGCTAGCTTGCTACATGTTTCGCCAAATAGTGCCGGTCCGATTATAACGATGCTATTGTTTTTGGCGGTCTTTACGACAATTGCAGTATTAGTTGTGGGTTACGGTGTTCGTCAGCGATCACCTAAGATGGGCTTACACAAATTTAACGGGCATAAAGCCAATTGGATTTGGCGTGGGTACTTGATGATTATTGGTGCTGGCGTGGTGAGCGTGCTCCTGCAATATGTTTTCGCAGGCGGTGTACAAACCGCGACAAATCAACAGGCGCTTGAAAAAATGGCTAGCGCGGGTGGTGCAAACTTGGTGTTTGTCATCTTGTTAGCTGTTGTCGTGGCACCGCTAGTGGAGGAATTGATCTTCCGTGGCATCGTTCTGAACTACTTCTTTAAGGATGGACCATGGTGGCTGAACGTCGTGATTTCAGGTGTGCTGTTCGGGTATTTCCACGTCTTCCAAGATTTCCAAATTTTCGCCCTTATTCAATATTCACTGATGGGTGTCGCTTTAGCTGTGGTTTATAAGAAGACGAAACAAATTCAATATTCGATGATGACGCACATGCTTAATAATGCCATTGCGTCATTGTCATTAATCTCAATGGCGTTGCATTAATCGTTACACCGTGTGTTTCGAAAATGCAACATAAAAGGTGTTATGCAAACTCCCTTTATCAGTGAATATTTAATGTTTTTTCGCTAAACTAATACTTGTAATTAGTAAGTATGCGAATATAAATAAGCACGGAAAGAGGATTTGGCACATGGCATTCATGGTTAACTTGAAGGAAGTTTACATCGACCCAGCAGACGTTGAGGCTTACTTGACGGAAATCGCTAACCTTTGGCAAGGTGAAGAAGACAACTACGAGAACGAAGCTGTAACGTCACAAATTATGGACTTTGTTTACAACAAGGACACGGATGACGCACACTTTACGTTTGAAAAGGCCGACAACGAGTTGGTTATGCGTAAGGGTAAGGACTTTTACCAATTGATCCGCCAAATTCGTACGAAGGTTGATTCAGAAGTGCCTGCCGATGTTACGCCATTGGTCGCACAAACAATCAACCAAAACGTTCAACAAAACTTGCGTATGCGTATGCAAATGCAATCAGGACCTTTTGCACAAACGACGTCACGCGGTTACATCGCCCGTCAACAATCAGAAGGTAACAACTAATAGAAGAGGGACCGGCATATTGCCGGTCCTTTTTTTGACCAATAAAGCTGAAATTATTCTAAGATTAAATCAAAAGATGAGGTGATGAAGATGTATATTGAACTTGATGACTACGCAACGAACCGTGTGATGAACAACTTTGATCCCGAGACCCAAGTGATTTTGTTCGCGGTGGCAGATGGTATTAGCCCATACAATGACCCACTAGATGTCACGATGGAAACAAGCTTTACGATTAACATCGTTAACAAGGATGTCCCATACCAACGCTGGTTTGATATGCCATTGGAAACCAGCTTGGGTACTTGGTACATCAAGAGCACGTCAAAGTCTTTGCTAGCTGAAAACATGCAACTTCGTAAGAAGAATAACTTTGGTGGTTTGGCACTTGATTCAAATGAACAAGGCCGTTTGGTCGAGAGTGTGGCTGTTAAGGATGCGACTGGCGTTGATATTGCCGCATACGATGCTAATCAAAACGGACCAGAATATAAGTAAAGCGGATAGTTTTGACGGGTATTTTTGATATAAATTGGTTATAATGTTTTTAATCTAATTGGGGAATAATGTGGAGGAAAACATAATGACTGAATACTTACATGTCGCCTTTGGTTCAAAGGCAGTGTTGCAAAATGTGCGTAACGAACACTTGGATCACAAGTTGTTGATGATGGTTGATGACGAAGATAAGTCTCGCTATCAGTTGCTTGAAAAGACAACGAATAAGAAGTCGATTTTTGCAATGCCAACGACGTATGAAATTCTTGCTAGTCGTGGGGAAACGAGTGATATTCGTGGCTGGATGAATTTTACGTTCATCACATTGAATGATGCAGAACGTGATAACTTCATTCGTCGTTATAACGCATATGAAGAGGGGATGGATGAGCACGGCTTTATCAGCTCATTCTTGTTGCAACGTAACGATAATCAACACCAAATTGTGATGCTATCAACGTGGAACATGAAGTCTGACTGGGAGCTATGGCATGCCAAGAATGACTTCCCACTCCGTCAATATGAGAGTTCAAACAGTTTGTACGGTTTGATGCGTAAGCAATACAGCTTTGCCGCGTTCTCAAAGCAAAATATGTAAATAATCTATTCAATAACAGGATAATTTGATATAGTTATACTGTTATTGATATGCCGCCGTGGCGGAACTGGCAGACGCGCACCGTTCAGGTCGGTGTGAGAGCAATCTCGTGCAGGTTCGATTCCTGTCGGCGGCATAAAGAAAAGGATGATCCTCATAATCGAGAATCATCCTTTTTTCGTAAATTACTTTAGCCCTTCAGCATGCTTACTGGTTAACTTGAAGTCGCCTGATGTGGTTTTCGCAAAAGTCAGCGTCACAGTTTTTGTTTTATTCCCATTACGCCAAATTGCCACGCGTGTCGTTGGGGATGCGGACGTGTCATCTTCTTGTTCGTTTGGCTTGCCGAGCATGTCACGAATGTCCTGATAGGTGTCACCACCACGGCCAGTTTTGCTATCACCAACGGTCAGATTATCAAAGTCGGCGCGAACCCAATCAAATCCATCCGCCTGCTTATCGTTAATGTGCACAGACAAATGCTTGCTTTCGTGGCTGATTGAATTGCCATAGTAGTTTTGGTTAATACTTACTAAGCCAATGCCTAATAAGCTCAATAATGCCGTAATAATTGGTAATGTCTTATCGCCATGTCGATCTAGCCATAGAGCGAATAGGGCGAATGCAAAAGCCAGAATATCGACCACGAGCCCAACGTGATTGATCACGGGAATCCATGATAACAAGATGCCAATGAACGCAATCGTTAAGGCTGCAATTTTTGTTTTGAAGTAAGGTTGTTTTCCTGTCATATAAGTTAAGTCTCCTTTTTTCAAAACTTTACCGTATTTATTAGTTGTTGACTGACGCTAATTTTTTAAAACATGAATTGGCGATTGGACAAAGTTTGTTTCAGACTATTTGTTTGATATGATGGAGAAAAGAATCGCGAGGGTGAGTTATGAATCGAAAAATTATTGAAAAAGGTTACGCCATCATCCTTGATTTGGCGATGCTGGTGCTGGGTATTGTGATGATTGGGTTCTTTGTGAAAGAACTCTGGGAATTAGTGACAATGTTGATGCATGTTGATTTAGCGACGGATTTCTTTGGTGTAGCGGAACGCATCTTGGAAACATTCTTGTTCTTCGAGTTTGTCGTGCTAACACGGGAGTACTTTATCCAAGATCGCATTTCTCTGCAGAACTTTATGTATATTGGGATTACTGCATTGCTCCGTAATCTATTGGTATATCACGCCGACACGATTGGCATTTTGATTCAAGCAGCTGCGATTGCAATTTTGATTCTAGTGTTGGTTGTTTACCGCTGGTCACGTCGCTATCTAGCAGATTTAGCGCACCGTGAAGAGCGTGAAGAGTTGGTGTTTGCTGAAGAGCATCCCGATGCAACGAAGTAGGTCAATGACCTGCTTTTTTTCTACCATGACAAGAGTTGTCGATTGCACGTATAATTGAAATAGGTGCATTCGAGAGGATAAGAAAAATGCTGGATTTAGATAAAATTCCAAAAAAGACATTAAGGCGCAGTAAGTGGCTAACCGTTCTGATGCTGTTTTTAGCGATTGGGTTTACGCCAGCCTATCTAGATAGTATTTCAAATGTGTTGGTGTTCGCATTCCTGGTTAGTTTGGTTACTAAGCCAACCTTTGTATTTCGTTGGCTATTACCACTAATGCTAATCGGTGTTGCCTGGGCGATCCCAGGAATCGGCTGGCCAGTGCAACTTTTGCTATCAGGCGTTGTTCTGGGTGTTCGTCAAGTGGTATTTACGCCGATGAAACAGACCAAGCAACGGATTACGACCGCAAAACAAAAATTAACCATTAATACTGATAACCTGTCGAAGCGTGATGTCACTGTGTTTAAAGCAACGTTCAATCGGACGCTGGCCAGTGTTGATCATGTGGAAGAATTGTTGCAGTTGACAACGGGATTGCGTAAAATTGCGATTGAGACCGATGTGATGCGGTTTGCGCGTGGTATTCTGAAAGAATTAGCTGATGATCCAACCCAATTAACAGAAGCAGATGAGTTTGTTTATACACATTTGCCGAACATGGAACAAATTCTGGTCACGTATCAAGAAATTGCAAACCATGAAATGATTGATGAGTCGGACAAAGCACACTTGAAGGCGGCACGAGAAGTGTTGCGCCAACTTGCTGACCAAATTCAACAAGACTACCGTTTAATCACGCGCGATGATTTAAACTCACTTCGCGATCAAATTGATGTGGCGAAGCGAACTATGGGGGATAAAAAATGACAGAAGAAGTAATGACAAAAGAGACGGTGACGACACCGGAGTTAACGGATACGTTGACGTCTGAGGAAAAGTCAAAGGCGTTGCAATTGGCCCAAACATTGGATGTTGCAACGAGCGATTCAGTGTTAACGTACGGTGCAGATGCACAAAAAAACCTCTCTGCTTTCTCGCAAGGTGTATTGGATAAGGTTCAAAATCAAGATGTAGGCCCAATTGGTGATTCGTTGACTGAGTTGATGAATACCTTGAATCAAGCTAGCCCAGATGATTTGCGTCCGGAAAAGCAAGGATTCTTTGCCCGTATCTTTAATCGCGTCCAAAAGTCAGTCTATGAAATGACGGCTAAGTACCAACAAATTGGTGCCCAAGTTGATAACGTGGCTGCGCGTTTGGATCGCCACAAGGATTCATTGTTGGCTGATAATAAGATGTTGGATGGCTTGTTCCAAGAAAACCTCGACTTCTTTAACCAATTGAATGTATATATTGGTGGAGCGGAGATGAAGTTGAGCGATGTCCGTCAACGTGAATTGCCAGCTGCCCAAGAAAAGGCACGCCAAACGAACAATCAACTTGATGTGCAAAAGGTTCAAGATTTGGTGCAATTTGAACAACGTTTGGAAAAGCGTACCAACGATTTGAAGTTGACTCGTCAAATTGCGCTACAACAAGCGCCACAAATCCGATTGATCCAATCAACGAATCAAGTGTTGGCCGAAAAGATTCAAGCATCTGTTTCAACGGCTATTCCATTGTGGAAGAATCAAGTTGCGATTGCGTTGACGTTGTTGAAGCAAAAGAATGCGGTTATCGCACAACGCGCTGTGGCTGATACGACCAATGAACTTTTGCGTGCCAATGCAGATATGCTTCACCAAAGTGCGGTTGAAACGGCTAAGGAAAATGAGCGCGGTGTTGTCGATATTGAGACACTTCAAGAGACACAAAACAGTTTGATTGCAACGATTCAAGAGACGATGCAAATCCAACGCGATGGTCGCGCTAAGCGTGCCGATGCTGAGCAACAAATGCAAGTGATGGAGAATGAGTTGAAGGAAAAGTTGTTGGGGATGGCCGAAGAACAAGGCCTAAAAGACATTAATTAAAAAAATTTTTTCGCGGACATTGTCATAGATGTCCGCGTTTTTTATCACGATAAATTCACGTTTTGCGCTGAAATTGAGGCGGTATGAAATAAATACAAAAGGATGTGATAACTGTATCATTTCGTGCATGAACCCCATTAAAATAATAGCGAACAAGTAAACTCGACCTTAATCATTTTTTAATAATTTGTGGTCGCGATAGACGATTTGGTTGTCATGTTTCTGTAATTTGTTCGCAATTTTTCGTAAAAATGGGGGGTTACATGTTCACATATTGACGGTTATAATAGGAGCCATAGGTAGCAGTAACACCGTAGAAGCCGGAAGGAGGCACATATGGTCACGTTATATACATCACCTAGTTGCACATCATGCCGCAAAGCGCGTGCATGGCTCGAAGAAAACGCCATTCCCTATACTGAGCGTAATGTCTTCAAAGAGCCATTGAGCCGAGATGAGATTAAGAACATCCTCCGCATGACGGAAGATGGGACCGAAGAAATCATCTCAACACGATCAAAGCTATTTGCTGAATTGGATGTGAAGCTAGATGACTTGTCATTGAGTCAATTAATTGAAATGATTCAACAGCAACCTGCGCTATTGAAGCGCCCATTAATGATTGATGAAAAGCGTATGCAGGTTGGTTACAATGAGGATGAGATTCGTCGCTTCTTGCCACACGAGGTTCGTCAACAAGAACTTAAGCGTGCAACGCTCATGGTGGATTTGTAACATCCCAACCCATACATAGAAAATGAGGCTGCTGGGTGTGGCCTCTTTTTTAGCCCAAATTGGTGGTTAAAACACTAATATATCGACTATTAATCAGTAACTTTGCTATAATGGTTAACAAAGATAAGTTCCCGAGTAGCGGGAAGGGAAGGGGTGCCCAATTATGGAAATGGAACGCATTAATGAGGATACAATTCGAGTTGTGGTGACAAACGACGATCTCGCAGAACGCAGTATCTCAGTGATCGATTTGCTGGGCAACCAGGAAGAAATTGAACGTTTCTTCTACAATATCTTGGAAGAAGTTGATGTCGAGCACGATTTTGAAAACAATGAGGCTGTCACTTTCCAAGTATTGCCAAACCGAAATGGCTTGGAGTTGTTTATTTCAAAGAACATTGGCGATAAGGCCATGATGGATGGCGTTATCAACTCAATGTTTGGAAATCGCGATGCGGGCGACGTAAACGATGATGTTTCAGACAGTTTGTTGGAGCAACTACTAGATAACGATGGAACGAACGACCGTAAGCCAAAGGCTAACAGTCGTGCCCGTGCTGAAGAACAAGCTGCTAACCAAATGGTTAATGCAGCTCGTGAATTGGCACGCGACAAGCAAGGTCGTCGCCAAGTTATCTTGAAGTTTAACGACTTTGAGGCAATCATCCAATTCGCTAAGATGATGCAAGAAGAAGTTGGTGATTCAAAGATTATTGAATACAATAAGGCTTACTACCTTGAGTTGTCATTTGATGATTCAGTGTCACAAACTGGTTTGCAAGACATCACCGCGGTAGCACGTGAGTATGGTGAAGTCACGCCGGTAGCAGCAGAAGTGCTTGCAGAACACGGGCGCACGATCTTCGCTGAAAACGCATTGACGCAAGTGTTGTCATATTTTAACTAGAATAAAGCCCAAAAGCACACAACCAATTTTTCGGTTGTGTGCTTTTTTGTCGTGCACTCCGACCGTGAGGGATGACACAAACCACCAACTAACAAATCAAATTACTCGACCATATACAAATCTTATAAATTAAAGAACAAGAATTACGCCAAAAACACGGTTTGTTGCAAAAGTTTTACAAATGAAAAGGTGGGCAATGTATCATATGGTAATGTGCCTCATTTGGTAGTAAACGCTTTCATTGTTGCCATTTTAGGCTTGTTCATAAAAAAACTTACAACTTAATCACAGACTATAACCGTCAGAATTCATAATTTAGTCTTTTTGTTCGAAACTTTTACAAAATATATCTGTAATATAGTTGTTACAACGAAGCAGTAAATTGTGTTTGTAAACGCTTACATTGATTATTTGCGACGTTGGGTTTTCACTTTACGTAACCGAATAGGGGGATATTATGGGACTAAAGTTGAATGATGATTTCCTGTGGGGTGGTGCGATTGCAGCACACCAAGCCGAAGGTGCTTGGAACGTCGGTGGGAAGGGTGTCTCAATTGCAGACATCTTGACTGCCGGTGCTCACGGGAAGCCACGTGAAATCACAGATGGTGTGATCGAGGGATTGAACTATCCTAACCATCACGGCATCTACTTCTATGATACTTACAAGGCGGACTTGGCTTTGATGGCCGAGATGGGCTTTAAGGCATTCCGTACTTCGATTGCTTGGACGCGTATCTTCCCAAATGGCGATGATGCAACACCAAACGAAGAAGGATTGCAATTCTACGATGATATGTTTGATGAAATGAATCGTCTTGGAATTGAGCCAGTAATCACATTGAACCACTTTGAAATGCCATACCACTTGGTAACGGAATACGGTGGTTGGTCTGACCGTCGTTTGATCGATTTGTTCGTAAAGTATGCTGAAACAGTTTTCACTCGTTACAAGGACAAGGTGACTTACTGGATGACGCACAACGAAATTTCAAATCAAGCTAACTTGACTGACGAAACGATGGGCGAATTCATGATCTGGACGAATTCAGGTTTGAAGTTCCCAGAAGGTACACCAGCCGAAGAAAAGTTGGCAGCCATGGTTCAAGCTGGTCACTACGAATTGGTAGCCAGTGCCAAGGCTGTTCAAATCGGACATGCGATTAACCCTGATTTCGTCATCGGCGGTATGTTGAACGTTGCGCCATTGTACCCAGCTTCATCAAAGCCTGCGGACATGTTGGCGGTGCAAAAGGCCCGTCAAGCGCGTGACTGGTTCTCAGATGTTCACGTTCGTGGTGAGTATCCAGCAGAATTTGAAGCATTTGCAAAGCGTACAGGAATGCGCCCTGATATCACTGAAGAAGATCGCGAAGCACTTCGCGCCGGAACGGTTGATTACTTGGCCATTTCTTATTACAACTCATTCGTGATTAAGGCAACATCAGATGATGATGCAGAATTCGATAACCTACATGGTTATGAAATTGTGCCTAATCCGGAAGTACAAGTTTCAGACTGGGGTTGGGCAATCGACCCACAAGGTTTGCGTTACACGTTGAACGAACTGAACGACTTGTACCCAGGTTTGCCAATCATGATTGTTGAAAACGGCTTTGGTGCTTACGACGAAGTAGTTGATGGTAAGGTTCATGACCAATACCGTATTGATTACTTGAAGGCGCACGTTGCTGAAGTTGAAAAGGCAGTTGTGATGGATGGTATCCCAGTAATCGGTTACCTATCATGGGGACCAATTGACATTGTGTCAGCTGGAACTGGTGAAATGAGTAAGCGTTACGGCTACATTTACGTTGATTTGGATGATATGGGTGAAGGTTCAGGCGAACGTTTGCGCAAGGATTCATTTGATTGGTATAAGCAAGTTATCGCCTCACATGGTGTGGACTTGTAATTTAATTCTAAAAAATTTTTATTAAAGGTATTTCTGGAGGAAATAATTATGGCAGACAAGACGATTATGTTGGCATGTGCGGCAGGAATGTCAACTTCAATGTTGGTTAAGCGTATGCAAGATGCAGCTAAGGCTGAAGGTAAGGACTACGAGATTTTCGCAAAGTCAACGTCAGATATCGATGCAGAATTGGCATCAGATCACAAGCCTGACGTATTGTTGCTTGGACCTCAAGTCGGTTACTTGAAGAACGATGTTAAGAAGAAGACTGACGAAGCTGGTATTCCAATGGATGTTATCAACATGATGGACTACGGCATGATGAAGGGTGACAAGGTTTTGGCAGCCGCCGAAGCAATGATGTAACACGATTTGAGCAGTAACAAATGACGGTTTGACTGACTGGTAGCGTAATGGCCAGTCAGTCATTGGTATATGGGGGAATAATTATGGATGACGCACGTATGGAAGTCGTAATGGGCTTGATCATGCACGGTGGAAACGCTAAGGGACAAGCATACCAAGCAATTCAATTTGCGAAGGAACACAAGTACGACGAAGCGGAAGAAGCTTTGAAGGCAGCTAACGAAGAATTGAAGGCTGCCCACGACGTTCAAACTGACATGTTGACTAAGGAAGCACAAGGGGAGCACACCGAAGTTGACTTGTACATGGTTCACGGACAAGACCACTTGATGAACGCGATTACGTTCCGTGACATGGCCGTTGAGTTGATTGAATTGATGAAGCGCGTCGATGCTTTGGAGGGTAAGTAATGGTCAAAGGCTATAAAATGCCTGATGGGTTCCTGTGGGGAGCGGCGGTTGCGGCTCACCAACTTGAAGGTGCCTGGGACGTAGATGATAAAGGGGTATCAATCGCCGATGTCATGCTGGCTGGTAAGCACGGTGTGGCACGTGAGGTGACGGATGAAGTATTGCCAGATGGTAACTATCCAAACCACCGCGGCATTGATTTTTATCACACTTACCCAGAAGACTTTAAGTTGATGAAGGAACTTGGTCTTAAGGCATTCCGTACTTCAATTGCTTGGACACGTATCTATCCAAATGGTGATGATGTGTTGCCTAGTGAAGAAGGATTGCGTTATTACGACAAGATGATTGATGCGATGATCGAAAATGACATCGTGCCTGTCTTGACGTTGAGTCACTTTGAAATGCCACTTCACTTGGTAACAGAGTACGGTGGGTTCCGTAATCGCCAAGTGATCGACTTCTTCGTGAAGTTTGCGGACACGGTTATTCGTCGTTACGGCGACCGTGTCAAGTATTGGATGACGTTTAACGAAATCAACAACCAAACATCATGGATGGATCCACACCCAATGTTGCAAAACTCAGGGTTGAAGGATTACAGCGAAGATGAGGCGCAAGAGTTGATGTATCAAGCATCACACTACGAATTGTTGGCATCAGCTTTGGTAACGAAGCGCGCCCACGAAATCGCCCGTGAAAAGGGTTGCGAGTTGTTGGTTGGGGACATGATTGCCATGAACCCAGTTTATCCAGCGTCATCAAAGCCGGAAGATATTTTGATGGCTGAGCGTGCCATGCAAACCCGTTATTTCTGGGGTGATGTTCACGCCAACGGAAAGTATCCAAACTGGTTGAAGAAGTTCTGGGCACACAAGGGCTTCAAGATTGATATCACGCCGGAAGATGAAAAGATTTTGGCGGAGAATACAGTCGACTATGTCGCATTCTCATACTACATGTCATGGACGGTTTCAGATACCGGTGATGAGTGGTTGGAATACGATGAAGAAGCGAACCACGGCGACAACCCATTCTTGCAAAAGTCAGATTGGGGTTGGCAAATCGATCCAGTTGGTGTCCGTTGGGCCATGAACTGGATGTGGGATCGTTGGCAAAAGCCAATGTTTATCGTTGAAAACGGCTTTGGTGCCTATGACAAGTTGGAAGAAAATGGCGAAGTCCATGATGACTACCGTATTGCATACTTCCAAGGTCACATTGAATCAATGGAACGCGCCGTTGTCTTAGACGGTATTCCATTGATTGGATACTTGCCATGGTCAGGTATTGATATTGTGTCAGCCTCAACGGGTGAAATGTTGAAGCGTTATGGCTTCATCTACGTTGATTTGGATGATATGGGTCAAGGATCAGGCAAGCGTTACCGCAAGGATTCATTCAAGTGGTACCAACAAGTAATTGCCTCAAATGGAGAGGATTTGGGGTAATTCTAAAAGAAGATTGGTGTTAACTATCGGTTTTAAAAATTTAACTATATTATTCATAGAATGAGGATAACAACATGAATACATTTATTAATGAAAAGTTGTTGCCGCCGGTAATGAAGTTCGTTAACACGAAGGCGGTTACAGCGATTAAGAATGGTATGCTTTACCCAATTCCATTCATCGTTATTGGAGCTATTTTCTTGATCTTGGGACAATTCCCATATCAACCAATCGCAGATTACTTGGATAAGATTGGTCTAGGACCTATCTTCTTGCAAGCAAACAACGCATCATTTGGAATCATGGCTTTGTTTGCCGTATTTGGAATCGCATACTCATGGGTACGTGATGAAGGATACGAAGGTGTGTCAGCTGGTTTGTTGGCCGTTGTTGTCGACATCTTGTTGCAACCAGACACAATTAAGTCAGTAACGAACATTGCTGACCCAGATAAGACATCAACTGCTTGGCAGGTGTCAGGTGTTATCGACAAGGCTTGGCTTGGTGGTAAGGGAATGATCGTTGCCATCATCGTTGGTTTGCTTGTAGGTTGGGGTTACTCATGGTTCATGAAGAAGGGCTTCACTATCAAGTTGCCTGAACAAGTGCCAGCTAACGTTGCGGCATCATTTACGGCTTTGTTGCCAGGTGCTGCTATCGTAACAATTGCAACTGCTGTTTACGGAATCTTCAAGTTGGGATTCAACACAACTTTGGTAGAGTGGATTTACACGACGATTCAAACGCCTTTGCAACACGCAACTGACGGACCTTTGGGTGTCGTAGTTGTTGCCTTCTTGCCAGTGTTCTTGTGGTTCTTCGGTGTCCACGGTGCAACCATCGTTGGTGGTATCATGACGCCATTGCTATTGGCTAACAACGCCGACAACTTGGCTTTGTACAAGGCTGGAAAGTTGACGTTGGAGAACGGTGGTCACATCGTTACGCAAGCCTTCATGGACCAATTTATCACGGTAACTGGTTCAGGTATGACGATTGGTTTGGTTGTGTTCATGTTGGTACGCGCCAAGTCAGTTCAAATGAAGACGTTGGGTAAGTTGGAAATCGTTCCTGCTTTGTTCAACATCAACGAGCCAATTTTGTTCGGTTTGCCATTGGTTTTGAACCCATTGCTAGCCGTACCATTTATCTTGACGCCGCTTATCTCAGGTTTCGCTACTTACTTTGCAATTTACTTCGGTATCATCCCACCATTTAACGGAATGTATGTTCCTTGGACGACGCCAGCCATTATCTCTGGTTTGATCGTTGGTGGATGGCAAGGTGCTTTGTGGCAAGCTTTGATGCTTGTGATGACTGGATTCACTTACTTGCCATTCGCTCGTAAGTACGACAAGGTCTTGCTTGCTGAAGAGCAAGGTGATGCTGAGCCATCAGCTGAAGATATTGAAAAGTTGGAAGAAGCAACTAACTAATCAATTTGTTTAATGATTAAGACTTGTAGGTCAGATGACTTATAAGTCTTTTTCTTTTGCAAAATTTAATTGGAAAATCCGGGATGTCACAACTCTTTATTATTAGGAGGGGTGTACATGTTTATAGCGAAGAAAAAAGAATCGGTGGATTTAGTGAAAGCTGACGTAGCGGTAAAGACGACGGTGTATGTTTGTCCTGGTTGTGAAGGTGAGGTTCAGGTAAAGCATGGGATAATTAATACACCCCATTTTTCACACGTGACGTTGCGGGATTGCCAATCCCTGGCTGAGGGTGAATCGAGTGATCATTTATTGGGAAAACTACAACTAGCTGATTTTTTTGAAAGTATCGGTGGCACTGTTGAACTAGAAGTTTGGCTACCGGAAATCAAGCAGCGACCAGACTTGGTGGTGACGTTTGACAATGTGAAAATTGCGGTTGAATTTCAATGTGCACCAATAACAGCCCAGCGCGTATCAGAACGAACGCGTGGGTTTGAGTCGTTGGGGATGGATGTCGTTTGGGTGCTAGGCCCCACTTATCAGCAGAAAAAGTTGCAACAAGCCACTTGGGCGAAGTTCGCTCGGATTCGTGGTGGACGGTTACAAGTGGCGTTTTGGCATGCTAAAGGGAACCGGGTTGAATGGCGGGAATGGTGGCGCCTTGATTGTCGCAATCGCGTAAACGCGCATGATGTGGGCGATGCGCATCGACAGCTATTGAAATTACAACAATTGGTGACGCAACGTTCGGAGGTGAGTCGTCGGTGGCAGAAACGCTTATATCGGTTAGGTAGAAGTTTGGTGGGCATGCCTTGGGTTTGCCATCGACTTAAGGCAATGCCAGGTGGTGCCCGCACAGCGCAATGGGAGTTATCATTGGCGGTTTTGCTGGCACTAGAGGATGGACCGCAGACTAAGACGCGATTACATGAGGTGTTGTCGAAGCAAGTCTGGTTTGAATTTGGTGCGACGCAACAAGATGATGCGATTGGGCTGTGGCTGGATCGATTGTTGGCGGAATGGGGCGCGACAAACGTGATTATGCAACGTGATGGCATGGTTTGGCTGAAGCGAGTAACAGAATGGTACCCGGATTATCAGCATAAATTGGCCGGGTTAGATTAGCATCTCCGTTACCACGTGCAACTTCGGAACCCAAAGTGTAGAATAACAACTATAATAAACTTGAAATGAGGTTAGCTATTATGGCAAAAGAATTACCATTGCGCGAAGAGTTGCCTGAGTCAATGACTTGGGATTTATCAACCATCTTTGCCTCTGACGAAGCGTGGGAAGATGCTTTCGCGGATTTGGAAGACCGTCTTGAATCAGCTGAGTTCTTTGCAGCAAGTGTGACGAATTCTGCAACGGATTTGTACAACGCTTTGCAATACGGCCTAGGCTTGATGCAAGATTTGGAAAAGTTGTATGTATATGCCTCAATGAAGTCTGATCAAGACACGGCTAACACTTACTACCAAGGTTTGAACAACATGGCCGAGTCTTTGGCTGCTCGTGTGTCAGCTGCGATTGCCTTCTTTGACCCAGCCGTTTTGAGCTTGTCAGAAGAAGAGTTGTCAGAATTCTTTGCAGCTGAGCCTAAGCTACAAGACTACAAGCACTACTTTGATAGCATTTTGACGCAACAAGGTCACGTCTTGCCAACTGAGCAAGAGGCACTTTTGGCAGCCGCGGGTGATGTCTTTGGGGCATCACAACGTACATTTGGTGTGTTGGACAACGCTGATATTTCATTTGAAGCCGTCGAAAATGAAAACGGTGAAATGGAAACATTGTCTAATGGTGTTTACTCACGTTTGTTGGAGTCAACGAAGCCTGAAATCCGCAAGAATGCTTTCCAAACGTTCTACAAGTCATACATGGCTTTGGAGAACACGTTTGCCTCATTGATTGGTAACCATGTTAAGGGACAAAACTTCATGGCTGCTGCGCACCACTACGACAATGCGCGTGAAGCTGCGTTGGCTGGTAACCATGTGCCTGAAGTTGTTTACGATACGTTGGTTGCGGAAGTGAACAAGGCATTGCCATTGCTCCACCGTTATGTTGGTTTGCGTAAGAAGTTGTTGGGCTTGGATGAGTTGCACTCATACGATCTTTACACGCCAATTTTGGGTGAACCAGATTATGATATCGATTATGAATCAGCCAAGGCTGAAGCATTGCAGGCGTTGGCACCTTTGGGGGATGATTATCTTGATATCGTGAACAAGGCTTTTGATAGTCGTTGGATTGATGTCATTGAAAACAAGGGTAAGCGTTCAGGTGCTTATTCAGGTGGATCATATGACACAAACCCATTCATTTTGTTGAACTGGGTGGATAACTTGAATAACTTGAGCACGCTGGTTCACGAAATGGGTCACTCAGTGCACTCATATTACACGCGTCAAAACCAACCATATCACTATGGTGACTACCCAATTTTCTTGGCTGAGATTGCCTCAACGACGAACGAGAACTTGTTGACGGATTACTTGTTGAAGACGGTTGATGACAAGAAGCTACGAGCTTACATCTTGAACCAATACTTGGATGGCGTTAAGGGCACGGTCTTCCGTCAAACGCAATTTGCTGAGTTTGAGCAATGGATGCACGTAACGGATGCTGAGGGTACGCCTTTGACTGCTGACGTTTTGGATGAAGCGTATGGTGAGATGAACCGTCGTTACTATGGTCCAGAATTGACGTTTGATGAAGAAATTGCCCACGAATGGGAGCGTATTCCACACTTCTACTACAACTTCTACGTCTTCCAATATGCAACAGGCTTTGCAGCTGCAACCGCAATGGCAGACAAGATTTTGACTGAAGGTGAGCCGGCCGTGGCAGCTTACAAGGAATACTTGCAAGCTGGTTCATCAGCATTCCCAATTGATGTGATGAAGAAGGCTGGTTTGGATATGACCAAGCCAGACTACCTACAAGACACATTCAAGGTCTTCGAGGAACGTTTGAACGAGTTCGAAGCACTTGTTAACGAATTGGCCTAAAGTAAATTGCTATAAAAAAGACGCTGACTTCAAATTCTGAAGTCAGCGTCTTTTAATTTACTGTTCTTACTTAAACAATGTCCACCACAAAGTTGAGGCGACGATACCACCGGCGATAGGTGCCAAAACGGCAACCCATGCGTACTCCCAGTGTGATGATCCCTTAAACTTCAATGGCAACAAGGCGTGGACCAAACGTGGACCGAAGTCACGCGCAGGGTTCAAACCAGGACCGGTTGCACCACCCAATGATGTAACCAACGTTGCAACAAGGACACCCAATGCCAAACCGGCAATACCCTTGTATTCAGCTGATGACGTAATTCCCAAAGCGGCGAAGACCAAAACAAATGTTCCAACAAATTCGTTGATGAAACCGTTGAAACGTGAGTTAGCAGCGTCAGTCGTTGAGAATGGGGCGAAGACCGCATCAACGTTTGTCGTCAAATCAAAGTATGGCTTGTAGGCAGCGACAACCAAAAGTTGACCGAACATAGCACCCAAAATTTGAGCGATGATGTAAGGCAAAACCTCTGACCATGGGAAGTCACCAACAACGGCCAAGGCTAACGTAAAGGCAGGGTTGATTTGAGCTGAGAAAGCTCCGAAAGCCATAGCTGGGATAGCAACACCGGCTCCGTAACCAACGGCGATGTTCAACCAACCAGTTTCAGCTCCCTTTGTATTCTTCAACTCGGTATTGGCAACTGATCCATTACCCAACAAAACCAAGAACGCTGTTCCGAAAAACTCGGCGAACAAACGTACGACTAATGAGTGGTCCATAATTCCTCCAAATGTGAAAATAATTTTTAACTGTTTAACCAGAACAAATGTTTGCACATTTCTGTGCACAAACGAACGCTTATCAATTTATCAAAAAAATGCGTTCAGTTCAATGTTTTTTGCGTGTTTTTAACCCGTTTGTAACGTTTTTATGCCGTTTACGACAGAGTCTATGAACAAAATATGAAACATTTTGATGAGAAGCGTAATTCATACATAATACAGCCGTATATCATTAAAATCACTTTCATTGAAAGGAAGCGCTTAAACAGTTAGAATAAGACCTATAAAGGAACTTGGAGGAATAACTATGACAGCAGGTCAAATCGCGTTGATTATCATTGCGGTGGCGGTATTGTTGTTGGTCTTGTTTATTGGGCTATTTTTGGTTCGATTGACACGAACTTTGGGGGTCATTACGCGTGATGTGGATATCATTGCACGTGAGGCAAACGACATTTTAGCTAACGCAAATACATTGTTGAATGATGTTAATGGCAAGGTAGCGACAATTGATCCAGCTTTCCAAGCGGTGGCAGATTTGGGGACATCTGTGTCTGAGTTGAACGCGGCAACGCACAACTTGACGGGGAAGGTTAAGTCAACGGCTGCTTCGCGTGGGGCTGGTGTTGCATCAGCGTTCTCAGCGGTTAATGGATTCCGCAAGGCGCGCAAAGCACAATCATCAACGACAAAGTAATCAGATATAAACCAGGAGGGTATTAACCATGTCTAAGGGAAAAGGATTTTTGGCAGGATTGTTGTTTAGTGGTGTAGCAGCTGCGGCTGGATACGCCTACTTCAAGAGCTTGTCACCAGCAGAACAAGAAAAGTTGAAGGCTAAGGTTGACGATATCGTTGTTGATGTTCGCGACAAGGCAGTTGATTACACGTATGCAGCAACGGATGCGGTGGCATCTGTTCGTGATCGCGCTGACGATTTCGTAGCCGAAAAGGGCTTGGACGTTAAGGTCGCTGACTTGAAGGCGCAAGCTGACGAGAAGACGGCAGGATTGCGTGCTAAGGCCGATGAACTTAAGGCTCAAGCCGACGAAAAGACGGCCGGTTTGCGTGCTAAGGCTGATGACTTGAAGGCCCAAGCACAAGACTTGGCTGACCAAGCAAAGTCAAAGGCAAGCGAAGTGAAGGATCAAGTTCGTGCCAAGGTTGCACCTGAACTTGAGGATGAAGACATTGATATCGTTTTGGATCCAACAGCACCTTCATTGTCAGAAGCATTTGAAGACTTGGAAGAACCAGTTGCGGTTGAAGAAGCAAAGCAAGTGACGGCTGAAGTTTTGGAACCCGAGGGTGGTTTGTCTGAGACGAACAAGAAGGGCTTGTCAGAAGAAGCTTAATAATATGTAAAAAGAGGAACGACCATTAAGTCGTTCCTCTTTTTTTGTAGTCATTATTGCTTCGTTGAATCGCGGTCAACGTAACCGTGTGGCAAGATGATGTTCTTAACTGCCAATTCTTCACGGTTCATCAACTTCGTCAACATACGCATGGCAACGGCACCAAGGTCGTAGATCGGTTGCGTAATTGAAGACATTTGTGGACGCGTCATAACAGCCAACTTTGAGTTGTTATTGGTAATCAATTCAAAGTCTTCAGGCATCTTAACGCCCGCATCAGTCATGGCGTTCAACAAACCAGCAGCCATTTCGTCGTTAACAACAACAGCGGCTGTCGCCTTAGCGTCACGGACCATTTCAGCCATTTGGTAACCTGATTGATAGTCGTAATCACCTTGAATAACAAGTGATTCGTCGTAATCGACACCAGCAACCGCCAAAGCGTTCATATAACCCTTAAGCTTGTACTCGCGGTTGATGCCGTGATCCAAGCTTCCCGTTACAAAGGCGACGCGCTTGTGGCCGTTCTTCAACAACTTGGTCGTTGCTTCGCCGATAGCACTTGTGTAGTCAATATTTACAGAAGGTTGGTCAGTAACGTCATCAACTGAGCCTGCCAAAACAATAGGCACATCGGCCTTAGCAAATTCCTTGCGAATATCATCATCAATCAAGTTACCCATGAAGATGATACCGTCAACTTGCTTGCTCAATAGGTTTTCCAAAACTTGCAATTCCTTGGTGTCAGATTCATCTGAGTTAGCCAAGATAATTTGGTAGTGGTACATAGCAGCAACGTCATCGATTCCACGAGCCAATTCGGCAAAGTAGTGGTCTGTGACGTCGGGAATCACGACACCAATTGTGGTCGTACGACGTGATGCCAAACCGCGGGCAACGGCGTTTGGACGGTAACCAAGTCGTTCGATAACGGCTTCAACCTTTTCTTTCGTTTCTTGCTTAACGTTGGCATTGCCATTGACAACACGTGAAACGGTCGCCATTGAGACTTTCGCTTCGCGGGCCACGTCATAAATCGTGATGGTCTGCTTTTCCATGCTGATGCTCCTTTATAAATCTCTCATACAGAATTTTTGTCGTTTTCATAACTTTTCAGTCATTAACCAAGTTGCATATCTGCAAACGGTTACAAGGTTATTGTATCATGCTTTCATAAAATGTTTTCATGAGAACATTCAATATATCACAAGTTAATAGTTTAGCATAAATAATCGGTGTATTGCGTCATTTTCTGAAAATGAGTGTACAATGATAGAAAAGTGAAACAAGAGGGGATTTCAGATGACTGAACAACTTACAAAAATCCAATCATGGTTGAACGACAATGAATTGGATGTCGCCTACTTCTCAGATTTTCATTCAATTGCCTATTTGACGGGCTTTGAATCTGACCCAATCGAACGTGTTTTGGCGTTGGTTGTCTTTCCACAAGACGAGCCATTTATTTTTGCGCCAGCACTAGAAGTCGAGGCAGTAAAGGGCGCCGGTTGGACGCACCCTGTTTATGGTTACCAAGACCACGAGCAACCTTATCAAATGATTGCCAACTACATCAAGCAACACACGACGCATGCAACGAAGTGGGCCGTTGAAAAGGCGCAAATGACGTTGGACCGTGCTGCTTTGCTAGAAACGGCTGTACCAGAAGCTAAGTTTGTGGCTGATTTGTCACCATTGATGACTGAAATGCACTTGATCAAGACACCGGATGAAATTGCTAAGATGCACAAGGCTGGTGATGATGCGGATCGCGCATTCGAATTCGCCTTTGCGGCTTTACAAGAAGGCGTGTCTGAGCTTCAAGTGATGGCCAAGTTGGAATACGACTTGAAGTCAATGGGCGTTGTGGGGATGTCATTTGAGACGTTGGTTCAATTCGGTGCGCACGCAGCTGAACCACACGGTGACACAGGTTCGACTTTGTTGAAGGCTGGCGATTTGGCGTTGTTCGACTTGGGAACGATTTACGACGGTTACGTTTCAGACGCCACCCGTACAGTTGCCTACAAGTCAGTTTCAGATCACCAACGCGATGTTTACAACGTTGTCTTGGAAGCACAATTGGCTGCCCAATCACAAGCAAAGCCTGGTATGACGGCCGGCGAGTTGGATGCGATTGCGCGTGATATTATTACAAAGGCTGGCTACGGCGAGTACTTCGTGCACCGTCTTGGTCACGGTATCGGCTCATCAGTCCACGAATCAATTCAAATTGCTACAGGTAATGATTTGATTTTGCAACCAGGTATGGCGTTCTCAATTGAGCCAGGTATTTACATTCCTGGTGACTTGGGTATTCGTATTGAAGACTCAGTTGTCATGACGGAGACCGGTGCTGATTCATTCACGCACTCATCAAAGGAATTGCGTATTATCGATTAAACAAAATAGGATGGTACCTTGATTTTTTCAAGATACCATCCTATTTTTTAGTGCCAGTTATTAATGATTGCTTCGGCGTTTTCTTCAGTATCGGCAACTTCAGAACGTGTCTTTTCAGCCTTCAACAAAGGTAGCAAAGCTTCTTGGCGAGCACTGTGCTTAATCACCCAAACTAAGAAAAGGGGTTGTTCGAATAGCCAAACGATGTGACGAGCTGAGTAAGTGGTCGTTTGACCAGTTACTGGGTTTGGCTTAACCGGTGCGGCTAGTTCTGGCGTGACAGCTGCCAAAGTATCAGCCTCAGTATCGAATGTTTCCTCAATCTTCTTGCGGAGATCCTTCTTGAATGCGTCGTACTTCACGCGGTTCTTTTGCTTGTTTGGGTAATCAACACCCCACAACTTTACGATGTCGAGGATGTCTGTCAAATTATACGTGGCCATGTGTTTGCTCACTCTCTATTAATTAGTAACCTAAGCATACCACATTAGGCAGCGTCTAGTTTGATAATCATCTTATGAATCTTGTGACCAGTAGTGGCCAATTCGATGGTTGCATCAACGTTGCCGTCGGATGCAAAACTGTCGGAAAAATCACCGTGGAAGGTGACATGAGCTAGGACTTCGTCGTTTAAAGGTTCGACGGAGTAAATACTCGTTTGGACATTATGCGCAAAGAAGTATTGCTTAAAATAGCTTTGAATGTCAGGCAACCCGACACTGATTTGCTTTGAAGCAACATCAGAGACAATGGCGTCTGGCGCAAATAGGGAGACATAGCTCCCGTCCAAATCATTCAGATAACTGATGACTTGGTACATAGGTGTAGATGCTGACATGAAGGTGCTTCTTTCTAATTAGACTGTAAATTCATTATCTGCTTATAAAATGTGGGCGTCAAACGGAATGACCACTAAAATTTGCCACTTCCTAAAAATAAGCGTAAAGTAGGTAAGTCGTCTTTCTAAGGCGACGCTTTTTGTTAATCACAACAAAAAGGGCACTTATTTGTTTAATTTTGAAAGTAGAGGTTTTTATGAATTCCGGAAAAACCAAGATCTTTAACCAGTCATTTCTTGAAATTGCGCTGATTAACTTCCTAGTTTTGATGACGTTTTACAGTTTGATTGTTGCCGTCGGTCCATATGCGGTAGATGTTCTTCATCTATCAACAGCAAGCAGTGGGTTGCTAGTTGGTATCGTGGTTATTGGCTCACTTGTCATGCGTATGATGTCAGGTGCGGTGCTAGCACGCTTTTCAACCAAGACGATGATGATGGTCGGTGCCTTTGTATTGATTCCTAGTATGCTGGCTTATCATGTTGCAACGTCAATGATTTCATTATTGGTACTACGTTTTGTCCAAGGAATGATGATTGGGCTAATCGGAACGGTTACAAATACGGCAGTCGTGTTTGTTGTACCGGAAGAGCGTCGCAGTGAAGGAATTTCATATTTCTCATTGAGTACAGTTATCGCCACTGCAATGGGGCCATTCTTAGGATTGGCCTTGAGCAAGATTGGCTATGGTTTCTTGTTTAACATTGAAACCGTGATTGCTGTGTTGGCCTTTTTAGCAACCATTTTGATTCACAAAGAAGCCGTTGATATTAAGGCACATACAGTTAAAAAGGTTGAAACAGCTGATAAACCAACTGGTCTTAAGAAGTTTTTGGAGCCTAAGGCGGTGCCGTTGGCAATTGCACTGTTTATTGCCACGTTGACGTATTCAGCCATCCAAAGTTACTTGAGCTTCTTTATGAAGGCGCAACACATGGCCTCAGTGACCGAGTACTTCTTCTTGATTTATGCGGCAGTAATCTTCATTAGTCGCCCATTTACGGGGCGTTTGGCTGATGAAAAGAACGAAAACTACATCATTTATCCAGGTTTGATTTTGCTTGCCATTGGGTTTGTGTTATTGAGCCATGTCACAAACGTTTGGGTATTCGTATTAGCTGCGATTTTCATCGGTGTTGGGTTCGGGAACTTCCAATCTGCTGCCCAAGCAACGATTGCAAAAATTGTGCCACCTGAGCGCATGTCATATGCCACATCAACGTACTTCATCTTCTTTGATTTGGCATTTGGTGTCCGACCATACTTGCTTGGTTTGATTGAACCAAGTATTGGCTTTGTGGGCTTGTACGAGTTGATGATTGCGTTTGCGATTATTGCCTTGGTTTGGTACTTCTTGGTACACGGGCGCCACGTTAAACGATAAATACTATTAAAACATTAGCGAAAACTTGAAAAATCTGCTACATTAGATACAGATAAGATTCGAGTTTATAACGACAAAAAAGACGACCACCACAGATCACTTCCGGTCTGTGGTGGTCGTCTTTTTGTATACTTTCGACTATTCCGTGAATTGTGTGAACGTTTTATGAATTTAAGGGTTGTCACGTGAAATACAGAGCAAATGGCATTATTCTATTGTTACAAATTAGTTACGGATACTTTTAGAAGAGGTGGGGACAATGGAAAAAGTGACTAGGTTATTTAGAGGGGCAATGTTAGCGACTGTAATCGTACCCTTTGCCGGTCTACTTACATTACCGACAGCACAAAGCGTTTCGGCGGCAGATTATGGGGTGAAAATCTCTAACGGAACGCAGGTGCTATCAAACATTGATGGCACGGTGACCTTTGCAGGGGGAACTGTTAAGCAAACGAAAACAGCCGATGGCCAGGTGAATTTGTATTTGGCTGGTGTAACGTTGAATCCAAATGGCGATGGGGCGTCAATTGTTTCAACTGGCAATCAACAAACGCACCTTTACTTCCAAGGTGAAAAGCCTTCAGTGGTAAAGGGTGCGTTGCAAGGAATCACGACGGTAACTGGGGCTGCCAGTTTGTTGGGTGGGTCTCGTGACGCATTGGCTGTCTACGCAGAGGACACGCCAGGCATGGCTAGCGAGATGCAACTTGAAGGAGATTTTGCTAAGCCAGTGACCTTGACACATAAGGATGGTAGCAAGGCTGTGCCAACTATCACGCTTGGAAAAGATGATGCGACCCGTTTGAATCAATTGATTTTGGCAGGCAAGTCGACGGATAGCGTTGTTGGTGGGGATACCATTATTTACAACCCAGAACGTGTTTTGTCAGGCGATTTGGACAAGATAATTGGGGCGACATCATGGCGTGTCGATTATGATCAAAACGATACGGACTGGAGCGATGCGGCAAATTACAGCACTCGCCCATTGTCATTGAAGGGACCAAATGGTGAGACGGCAACTCGTATCGAGGTTTCAAGTGTGCCGTTAGCGTTTAAAGCAAATAATTTGGCGGTTGTGAATACTACCAAGTTGGCAGCTGAGAAGATTAACCCAACCGATTTGTACACCGCAGGTAATGGACAACCGGTGACGGTATCGATTAGTCAAAACGGGTCGGATTATACGACCTTTAATGGTGGTGAGCTGGCAGCTGGTCAATATAGTGTGAAGGTTAGCCAACCTGCAAATGTTGACAAGGGCGTGTTTGGTGGCGAAGCGACTGGTGAATTGACTGTCCAAACAACGCCGGCACCAGCACCAAACAATGGTGGGGGAACCACACCAACGCCTGTGCCAAGTACACCAGTGACACCAGCAACTGTGACGCCGACGGCAACGCCTGTGACGCCAGCAGTGTCGAGGGCGGTTGTGGCATCAACGCCAGCAACGACAACTGCAGCCCCTCAAACGGCAACCGCAGCACCGGCTAAGCAAACGCCAGTCGCAGCTAATGCAACGTTGCACCACGGCGCAGCGAGTGATCCATTACATGGACCGCTTGAAGTCGATATGCCGGTGAAGTCAAAGACGACGGCGAAGGCACCAGCTAAGGACGCTAAACATGAGAATGCCTTCCTAAAGCGTGCAGCCGGCTTGAGTACCCAAGCTGTTGTGGCCATTTGGTCAGTTGCTGTGCTGGTATTTGTTGGCTTAGTTTACCTTGGTATGCGTTGGGCAAAGCAGCCACAAGCTGCTGAAGTCAACGACGATATTGAAGAGAAGTAAATAGATGACAAAGCATGCTGATGACAGCATGCTTTTTTTGCCCGGTTGGTGAATTTAAGACAAAAATCATTCTAAAAATGCCCATGGCTAGTAACCGTAAACGTCTATCTGACCTGGTATTCTGGCACTGGAAAGGGAGAATATTGCAAATTTGTGATGTTGTCTTGCTTAGAAAGTATTGTTTGGGGAATAACAATGGTAAAAACAAAAGATAGGAAGAAAATGTACAAAAGTGGCAAATTTTGGGTTGCCGCTGGGCTAACCGCAGCCACAGTAGGTGGAGTTGCCACGGTTGAACCTGAAATTTGGTATGAAATAGGTCATGAAATTCATGAGGTATTAGCCGCGCCTGTCGTATCAACGACCACGATTGATCAGGTGACGGATGTTAATGCGAACCGAACAGTTAATTGGGCTGCATCTGACGTGAAAACGCACGGTGAATACGCCGGCGCAGGTAAGTATGATTCAACAACCAATTGGTCAGCAGAGGCATCAAGCGTCACCGACCCAGCTGGTCAAACGTATGCAAAGTTGACGGCCAATGTTAATAACACTAGTGGTTATTACTACCTAAATCGTCAGTTTGATACAAGTAAGTCGTTTACGATTACCGGTTATTTTAAGGCGTCTACTTCGACGTCTACTCAAAATCTACAACCAGATGGTAAGTGGTCAGATTGGGTAGGGCTAGTTCTCACACCGACTGATCCTAGCACAATGGCCAGTGATTATAAGTTTGACACATATGGTGGTGGTGGACTTGGAATTCAAGGGTTTAGCAATGCCGTTGCTTTGGGTTTGGACTTTTATGGTTCTAATTCTGGTGATCCGGCAGCTGGACCATTTGGATCTCTGCGTCGAACTGATGCTAGCGGAAATTTGATTGCAATGAATAAGTCGAACACCACTGATCAAAAGCTTTTTACCAACGGCATTAATATGACCACTTGGAACTCGGTTGTGAAATACACAATCACGTGGAATCCGACCGGTAATAATGGGCAACCATCTATTTCAGGGCAACTTTCATCTACAAATAATGCTGGTTCGTGGAGTTTTGATACTGCATCAGCTGTTGTGGCAGTTGCTAATCCTGGTGCGCTTTCAATCGCCGTGAATGCAACAAATGGTGGGCTGACAAAAAATGACAATTTTGCTTCCATTGACACAGCTACGGGTACGCTTGCATCAGGTGTGACAACAGTTAATTACGTGGATCAAAATAATAACGCAATCGCCTCAATGCCGGCGACGACATTTAGAGCGAACGTTGGAGATAAGGTTGGTATTACAACACTGTCATCTGATGCTTCAACGGCTGATTATACGTATGCTGCACCGACAATTAAGGGATATACAGTTTCGAAGGCAACTAATTCGGTGAAGGTTTCTCAAACCGCGTCAAAGAACACGATTACCATCACTTATAACGATAAGCCAACCCAACAGTCGATTATTCAAACGAATAATACAGCACTCTGGAATGGGACATCGACGATTGCCTCATATACAACGAAGCAACAAGATATGCCACTGGGAAACTCAGGTAGTCTGGCGACAAGTATTACTGATGCTAGTTTGGCACGTTCAGGTTACAGTTATGCCGTTATAGCGCCAAATAGTTCAAGTTATCCGACGATGGCAGCGGCGTTCTCGGCGACAACAAACGTCTGGGATGCGACGTCAAATGCAATTGGGGCATCAGACGGAACACCGCAGAATTGGACGGTTAGTTATGTGGCACAACCACAACAAGCTAATTTGAATGTTCAAACGTTCTCGTATGTAAATGGTGCTTACTCTGCGTTTCCTGATACGCCTGTATATGCGTCAGCGGTTGGTACGACTGGCGGTGCCATTTCATTTACGACAACAGATGCAACAATTGCGGCCAAATCAGGTTATCGTTATGTTATTTACGGACCGGACAATAAGTCATACAGCACCTTGAGTGAGGCGCAAGCAGCTTACAAGTTCGATAGCACGACAAATACGACGTCTTCTGATGCTGCGCCACAAACTTTCTGGTTGCAGTACTATCCAGCGGCACAACTAACAAGTTTGGTCGTGGATGCTAATTCACCAATTAGAGCGGCATCCGTGTTGGCAACGTCAGCGGGGTATACGGACGCCACGTTGGCTCTGCCATACACGGATGCATCGTTGTCTGCCCAAGGCTATTCGTATGTAGTTAACGGACCAAATGGTTCGCAATACACCACCTTGTCGGCTGCTTTATCAGCTAATGCCATTTATGACGCAACACAAAATGGTTCGGGGGCGGATACTTCGGCCCAAGTATTCACGGTAAGTTATGTACCGCAATATCAGGCAGCTCAAATTCGCTATGCAGATGGTGGACCAATTAGTGCTGGTTCAGTATTGGCATCGGCTGCTGGTACGACGAATGGGACGATTAGTTTTGCAGTGACCGATAATAATTTGGCACGTGTGGGTTATACGTATACGGTGACCTATCCAGGTGATAGCGTTTCGTATGCAACTTTGTCAGCTGCGTTGGCGACACATGGTAAGTATGATGACACGGCAAATAGTGGTTCAACGGATGCAAGTGGGCAAGTGTTCACAGTCAATTACAAGACCAACCAGTATGCTGACTTGCGGACGAGTGCGATGGACACGTCGAGTCACTCAGTTTTGAGTTATTCAGCGGTGAGTGAATCGGCAAATGGTCCGGCAAGTAGTGCGATTTCATTTAGTACGACTGATTCACAATTGACGCGTCAAGGGTATACGTACGTTGTGCGCGTGTTTGATGCACTAGGCAGTCTGCTTGGATCATACACGACATTGACGTCAGCATTGGCTGCGCAAAAGTATGACAATACGTCAAACGCAACGGCGGCAACGGTTGATGCACAACGTCAATTGTTTGAGGTTGTATATTCGCCAGACTCAGCAACCGTGACGTATCACTATGTTGATGAAAATGGGACAAAACTTATCGAACCAGTCAGCTCATCAGGTGTGGTTGGGGCGAAGATTGATGATCGTTCGATGGTCATCCCCGGTTACACCCTAATCGGACCGGATACTGCTATTTCAGATACGGACAATGTTTACGATGCAGATCACACATCAACGGTTACCTACGTTTATCGTGCAAACCACCAAGAAGCCACATTGGCGGTGGATAGTGCATCCCCAACCGCTGCAAACTCAGCAATTGCATCAGCAAGTGGTGTAACAAGTGGCAGCATTTCGTTTAACGTAACGGACGCGCAACTGGCGAAAACAGGGTACACCTACACGATTATCGGACCAACTGGTAGTTCTTATGCTAATTTGACGGCTGCTTTGGCTTCTAATGCCTTGTATGACAACACGACAAACGGATCCGCTACGACTGATTCATCAGCCCAAGCCTTCCGCGTGCTTTATAAGGCGAATGTGCAATCGGCCCAAATTACGGTCCAAGAAGGCTCACCAATTAGTGGCGGTGCTGCACTGGATGCCATTACTGGTGTCACGAGTGGTGCGATGTCCTTCAAGGTGAATGACACGACGTTGCCAGTATCTGGATACACATATCGCGTCGGAGTTGGCTATGATACGTCAAATATCACGTGGTACGCGACGTTGTCAGAGGCCCTATCTGCGAATGCAATTTTTGACAACACTGACAACACTGGTACAACGGATACGAAGGCACAGTTCTTCTACGTCTCATATGCACCGATGAGTCAGGCCGCGACAGTCGCCGTGACGAGTGACTCGCCAATCAGTGCAGGTTCAACGGTTCTTTCAGCCGCTGGATCGACTGGGTCAGCAATTTCGTTTGCATCAAATGCGTCTTATGCGACGTTGGATTCACAATTGGCTAAGTCGGGGTACACCTACACGGTCAAGTACGGCAGTGATGCAACGGCGTACACAACGTTGTCATCAGCGTTGGCGGCTCACAATAAGTACAACAGCAATAACACAACATCAGGCACAAGCGATGCTAATCCAGATGTCTTTACCGTGAGTTACAAGGCGGACTCACAAACCGCTATTTTGGCTGTGACGAGCAATTCGCCAGTGGCGTCAGGCTCGATTGCTGATTCAGCTTCAGGTCTTACGTCAGGTAGTTTGGCGTTTACGATGACCGATTCAGGACTGGCCAAGCGTGGGTACACGTACACGGTAACCGGACCGGATGGTAGTGTTTACAGTAATTTGAGCGCCGCTGTGGCAGCTAATTCGTTGTTTGATAACACGAATAATCCAGTTTCTGGATCAAGTGACACGGCTATTCAAAGCTTCTTGGTGTCATATAAGGCTGATTATCAGACAGCTGAAGTTGTACTTGGCGAGTCAGGACCGTACGCCTCAGATTCAGTCTTTGCGACGACTTCCGGGGTCACATCAGGTTCACTTTCGTTCAGTATCACTGACGCTGATTTGGCACTGTCAGGTTATCACTATGTGGTTTGGGGTAAGTATGCGACGAGTTCATATGCAACCCTAAGTTCAGCCCTCGCAGCTGAAAGCCACTTTGACAATACCCCGAATGGGTCAGCAACTTCAGATAGTCGCGCTCAACAATTTGTGGTGATTTACACAGCGGATTCACAAACAGCAAATATCGTTGTCGACACAACCTCACCAATTAGCGCTGGGCAAACCGTGACGTCAGCGGCCGGTGCCACTAGTGAAGCAATTGCGTTTGCGGATACGGCTGACAGTGATTTGTACGTGCAAGGTTACCACTACACGGTGACGGGACCAGATGGTTCGGTTTACAGTGATTTGGCAACGGCGATTGCCGCAAATAGCTTGTATGACAACACGACTAACACAGGCACAACGGATGCGAGCGCACAAAACTTCACGGTGACTTACACGGCCGACACCCAATGGGCATCATTGGCCGTGACGGATGATTCACCAATCAACGCCGGCTCAGTGATTGGCTCATTGTCCGGTAAGACTGCTACGAACATCCCGTTTGATGGGTCAGATGCAGCGTTAGTTGTGTCAGGTTACACCTACCAGGTTCAAGGACCAAACAGTGAGTGGTATGACACGCTAGCTGAAGCACAAAGTGACAATACGACGTTTGATAACACGAGCAATGCCGGTGATTCGGATGCTGAGACACAAATGTTCTTGGTTAGCTACACGGCAATGAGTCAAGCTGCCACGATTGTTGGGGCAGCGGATTCACCGATTAGTGCGGGCATGGCCATCGAAAGTGCAGCTGGTGTCACGAGTGAGAAGATTAGTTTCACGCACAACGACAGTTCTTTGAGTCGCAGTGGCTATAGCTATGTGGTTTACATGGGTTCTGACAGTGGGACGACATACAGTACGTTGTCGGCGGCTATGGCAGCGAACAGTTTGTATAACAACACCAATACGACGGATTCAGATGCCGATCCACAAGTGTTTACGGTCTCTTATGTGGCTAACTATCAATCAGCCAACTTGGTGATTGGTGGCGATACTCAAATTAGCAGTGGCGTGACACTTGATTCGGCCGCCGGTGTGACGAGTGGCCGTGTGTCATTCGCCACGACAGATTCAGCATTGGCATTGAGTGGTTATACGTACACGATTCAGACACCAAATGGCACTGTCTTTGACACGTTGTCAGCGGCTGTCGCGGGATCACAAGGCTTGTATGACAATACAACGAATGCTGGGACTTCAGATGCCACACCGCAGACCTTTACGGTTGTGTATGCAGCAATTACACAAACGGCTGAAGTGGTTGTTGGTGAAACCAGCGATATTTACTCAGGCCAGGTGTTGGCTAAGGTGACAGGTGATACTGGGGCAGCTTTGGGACTAACGTTGACCGATGCCGACTTGGCTAACATGGAGATGACGCATGGTTATACCTACACAGTAACTGTTCAAAATGCGGATGGCACGATGGTTGTCGATGCGGATGGTAATCCAGTGCACTACGCAACGTTGGCAGATGCGGTGGCTGCAAATGATTTCTTTGATGCGGTTAATACTGGTATCAAGAAGTTTATCTTGAACCCCGTCGCGTCATATCAAGAGAGTACATTGACGGTGACGAGTGAGTCGCCAATTTCAGCAGGTACGGCCATTGAAACGGCTAGTGGTGTGACTGATGGCAAATTGAGTTTTGCAATGACGGATGCAAGTCTGGCGCTTTCAGGATACACGTACACCGTGACAGTCGTGAATGCGGACGGCACGCGCGATACGTACAATACGTTGTCAGCGGCGGTTTCGGCCGTTTCAAGTTACGACAGTACAATCAACGGTAGTGGATCAACTGATTCGAGTGCCCAAGCCTTTGAAGTCAGCTACAAGGCCGATTACCAATCAGCTAATGTGAACTTTACGACGGCTGACGGTGATAAGCCGATGCCATCAATTGCAACCGCGGGTGTTACGAGCGGCGCTTATACGTCAACTTACACAGCGGCTGATGGGTATTACTTCGTTGCTTCAGGTCAACCAAGCGGCGTCAGTGTGGCCGCAGATGGTCGCACGGCGACGTTGACGTTTAACTATGACAATACGACCAATTTAAGTGCGACGGATAGCTCGGCACAAACCTTTAATGTATTGATGGCTGAGGCAAGTCAATCTGGTGAGATTAGCTACTCATATTCAAACGCAGTTGGCTCGCCAACGGTGCCAGATGCCGTCCCAATCGCCGGGGTGACAGGTGATACAAAGTCCGGCACGATTACAGCGCCAGACGGTTACTACATTGTCTCAGTGACGGGTGATCAATATTCAGTGGTTTACACAGATGAAACCCATCAAGAGGCAACGTACTCAGTTATTTTGGATGACACTAACAACGGTAATGAGACATCTGATACTACGCCACAAAACTTGCTGGTCGTCTTGGCACCAAACAATCAAACTGCAACGGTGACTGAGGTAATGCCAACGGGCTCAAGCAGTGTGGTTGATACCCAAAATGACCGGACGGCCGATTCTTACAGTTACACCTATACAGCACCGGCAGGATATTACATTGCCAGTGATGGTGTGACACCTGCTTCGGGCGTGACGGCGTCAATTAGTGCGGACGGCACGACGGTAACGTTGACCGGTACTTACGATAATTCAAAGGATTTGGATGAAGCTGGTACAGATAGTGCCGTCCAAAATACCGCTATTACCTTGACCCAAGCAACCCAATTAGCCGAGTTTAAGGTGGTCGTACCATCGTGGGCGAAGACCGTTTCGGCTAAGCTGAACACGATTGAAGGTAAAACCGGCGAGGCGATTACAGCACCGACTGGCTATACGGATGCGGAATTAGCTAAGGATGGTTATACGTACTTAGTCAAGGGACCAGATGGGACGATTTACGACACAATGGCTGAAGCGTTGGCCGCCAATGCAACTTTCGATGATAGTAACAATGGATCAGGTAGCGATATTGAGACCCAAACCTTTGAAGTCACATACACGGCTCAGAATCAAACGGTTAAAATTTTGCAACAGTACGCAGATGGAACGACGAATGGACCAGCGTACCCACAATCTGATCCAACGTTGAATGGTAAAACTGATCAACAAGTTACAGGCACGATTACGGCGCCAACTGGTTATGAAATCGTGGATATTACCGAAGTTGATGGCGTAACGTGGGAAATTGCGGCTGATAATCTATCAGCAACCTACACAATTACGTATGACACGATTACTGAAGAAGCGCCAGCGACTCGGGCAATGCTCCGGGCGGCAACCGATGGCACGGTGAGTCAAGAATCAGTGGTGACGTACGGTCCGTTGGATCAAACAGTCAATGTGACTTTTAAGGATGAAGTTGGACGTATATTGACGTCTGATACTGGCAAGAACGGACACGCGCTAGAAGGTAAGACCAACGAAGCGGTTGATTATGATGACGCATCGTTGGCAGCCGACAAGGTTATCGATGGCTATACCATTACATCTGACACGACGGATACGGCAACTAATTATGATGACGATACATCGGTTGCTCAGGATGTCACCTTCGTTTACCGTGATACGCAAGCGCCAACTGTGACGACGACTAAGACAGAACTGGTTTCCTCAAAGGATGGTTTGCCAGCTGATGAAGCGGCCTTCTTGTCAGCAGTTGGTTATGCGACAACGGATAACCAACAATACGGTGACTCAACGGTTTCAACCGATTACGACAGTGTGATGAACGATGTGAAGGCTGACGGCAAGGCTCGTGAAGTGACGATTACGGTTAAGGATGCAACGGGTAATACCACCACTAAGACAGTGATGTTGACGGTGGTTGATACGGCGCCAGTCTCACAAGAAGCTGATGTGCAAACGGCACAGAAGAACTTGGATGATTTGGTGAGTGATCCGAATGCGAGTGATGCAGACGTTGCAACAGCTAAGGAAACGCTTGAACAGGCTGTCCAGGATGCGCAAACGCAACGTGATGAGGCGAAGGATGCTGCCCAGGCGGCATCAACGTCAGATGAAACCCAAGCCGTAGCTGATGATCCAGGTGTTGTTGAGGCACAACAAGCTTTGCAAGATGCTATTGATAATGCCGATGCTGATACGGGCACAACCCAAGCGATTACTGATGCCACGGCTGCCCTTGAAAATGCAGTCGCCCGTGCGGAAGCTGGTTCCGTTGATACGGCACCGGTTTCGCAAGAAGACGCTGTTATGCAAGCACAATCTGATTTGGATGATGTGTTGGATAATCCTGATGCAACAACGGCCGAGGTGGATGCAGCCAAGCAAGCCCTTGAAGACGCCGTTGCGCAAGCCAAGTCTGACCGTACGGATGCGAATACGACAGCCGATGATACCAAGACACAAGTGGCTGATAGTCAAGATGATGCCGTTAAACAAGCGGTGGCTGATTTAACGGCTGTGCAGGATGCGGCCGCAAATGACGACGCAACAACGGCCGATATTGAACAAGCAGTTCAAAAGGTTGTTGATGCCGTGAAGGATGCAGCCCAAACCGCACTGGATCAAGATGCATCTCCGGTTCAAAATGAATCAACTGTTAGTCGTGCCAAGGATAATTTGCAAGATGTTTTGGATAATGCAGAAAGCACACCACAAGAAATTGTTGATGCGACAAATGCTTATAACGAGGCAGTCGCTGATGCAAAAACTGCGCGTGATGACGCCACCAAGGCAGCTGAAGATCAAATTACAACGACGAATAATTCAAATCAAGTGAACGATGCGTCGGTAATTGATGCGAAGAATAAGTTGCAAGATTTGTTGGACAAGGCAGCCACTGGGGATGCTGATGCCTTGACGGCTGATATTGAACAAGCGACGCAAGATTTGGCTGATGCGGTGGCAGCGGCTGGTGGTGCGCAAGATGCGGCACGTACAGCGGCTGATGAAGCGTTGACCAAGACGGCGCCAGTGACTTACGAGCCAAATTTGCAAGAGAAGATTGATGCCCTGAATGATTTGTTGGCTAATGAAACAGCAACGGCTGATCAAATTAATGACGCAACCGCAGCATTGACGTCGGCTGTTAACACTGCAACCACGCAGCGTACATCAGCTAACGATGATGCAGCGACCGCCATTTCACAGGCACAGAGTTCAAATCAATCTGAAGAGCCAACTGTTCAAGCAGCCGAAAAGGCGCTGCAAGACCTAGTTGACCAGGCGAAGACCAACACGGAAGACGCGTTGACGGCTGATATTCGTGATGCGATTAAGAATTTGCAGGATGCTATCAGTCAGGCGGCATCTGATCAGGATGACGCACGTGATGCTGCCCAAGATGCGATTACAGCCGCAGCGCCAGTATCAAATGAAGCGGCCACCAAGGCAGCTTTGGACAATTTGCAAACTGTTTTGGCAAATGAGAATGCAACGACCGCTGAAATTCAGGAGGCAACGCAAGCAGTAACGGCTGCGTCTAAGGCTGATAAGACCGACCGTGATGCCATGAATACAAAGGCTAATGATGCTGTGACAGCTGCGCAAACGGGAAACCAAGCAACTGAACCAGGTGTCATTGATGCGATTAAGAATTTGCAAGATTTGCAGGCTAAGGCGGCGACTGATGATGCCGATGCCTTGACGGCCGATATCGAACAAGCGATTGCTGATTTGGCGACTGCGCAAGAAACAGCGGCAGGTAACCAAGAAACGGCGCGTGATGCGGCTAAGGCGGCGATTGCCGAAACTGAGCCGGTGTCATATGAAGATACTGTTTCTACGGCGCGCAAGGCGTTAGATAAGTTGTTGGCTGATCCAGCAGCTTCAACCCAAGACGTTCAGAATGCAACCAAGGCTTTGACTGAGGCAACGACGGCTGAGAAGGATAAGCGTGATGCGATTAATACCGAAGCTGACAGCTATATCACGGATGTGCAAAATTCGGCACAAGCTAGTGAGCCAACGGTTGTGAGTGCTTTGAATGCCTTGCAAGAAATGCAGGCAGAAGCAGCGACCGATTCATCGGCTGCTTTGACGGCCGATATCGCCGAGAAGTTGGCAGAATTGAAAACAGCCGTTAATCAGGCAGCAACTGCTCAAGAGGCGGCCAAAGATAAGGCAAACGAAGCGCTTAATGATTTGCAACCAGTATCCAATGAACCAGGTGTTGAAACAGCGAAGGCTGCGCTTGAAAAGGTGTTAGCAAACGACACCGCAACAGCTCAGGAGATTACGGACGCGACGCAAAAGTTGTTGAATGAGACGGCGGATGCGAAGGCTGACCGTTCATCTGCTGAAACGGATGCGCAAAATACAATCACCAAGGCGATGAACAGTGAACAAAGTGAAGAGCCGGCCGTGCAGGAAGCAATTGATCATTTGAACCAAGTGATGTCAGATGCAGCTAATGATTCACCGGATGCGCTAACAGCCGATATCGATGCTGCTCGTAAGGCACTTGATAATGCCTTGGCAACGGCTCAAGCTGCTCAAGAGCAAGCCCGCAAGGATGCAGCATCTGCAGTTGCGCAAGCTAGTCCGGTTTCACACGAGTTGGCCACTGCACAGGCGATTAATGCGTTAAATGCAGTGCTCGCAAATCCTGATGCAACAGCATCGGAAATTGCAGCAGCTACCGCAGCTCTTAATACGGCGGCGACAGCTGATAAGAGCGACCGTGATGATGCGAATGCAGCCGGAACACAAGCGATTGCTGATGCCCAGGGCTCTGATCAAGTGAACGAACCAGCGGTGAAGTCAGCATTGCAAGAGTTGCAATTAGTGATGTCAACGGCAGCAACCGATACGGCAGATGCCTTATCACAAGATATTTTGGATGCTATCCAAACCTTGGCTGATGCGCGTGATGTGGCGGCTGCAAAGCAAGACACTGCCCGTCAAGACGCTGCTGATGCGTTAGCACAAACGGCACCGCTTTCAAATGAAAAGCCGGTGGCTGATGCAGTGCGTGAGTTGAAGAATTTGTTGGCTAACCCAACATCAACGGCAGCTCAGATTGCAGATGCCACCCAAGCAGTTCGTAATGCGGTGAGCCAGGCGCAACCAGACCGTGATGCTGCGAACACGGCAGCTGATGATGCGATTGCGCAAGTACCAAGCGATTTGGCGGATGAGCCGTCAGTTAGTGCTGCGGTTGCTAATTTGAAAAAGATTCAAGAACAGGCAGCAGCTGATAATCCAAATAGTTTGACAGCTGATATTAATGCGGCAACGAAGGCGTTGGCTGATGCGATTAAGGCAGCCGAGGCTAATCGTAATGCGGCTCGTGATGCTGCAAGCAGTTTGCTGGGTAAGACGGCGCCGTTGTCGAATGAGGCAGCGGTAGGTACGGCTAAGGTTGCCTTGCAAAAGTTACTGGATGACCCAAATGCCATCACAACGGCGATTGAAAATGCAACGGCTGCATTGCAGGCTGCCCTTCAAAAGGATGGGGCTAGTCGTCAGTCAACGAACACGGCTGCCGATAAGCTTGTGGCTGAGGCAAAGAATCCAGCGATTGCCAATAATGAAGCAGTTGCGCAAGCGATGCAACATTTGCAGGCGGTGCAAGCAGCAGCTGCCCAAGACAGCGCATCTGATTTGACGGCCGATATCGCGGCTGCCATGACCGCATTGCAAAACGCGATGCAAGATGCGAATAACGCTTTGGATGCCTTGCGTCAAGATGCTTCGGATTTGATTTCCCAAGCTAAGCCGGTTTCACATGAGGCTGATGTCGCGCCAAAGGTAGCGGCTTTGCAAAAGTTGTTGGATGATCCATCAGCAACGAGGGACCAAATCCAGCAAGCGATGGACGACTTGCAGAATGCGACGGCGACGGCTAAGACTGAACGTGAAGCGGCTAATCAATCAGCCCATGATGCGATTGCCGCGGCTAACCAGTCGGCAGTATCTGGTGACCCAGCCGTACAAGAAGCGTTGGCAAAGTTGCAAGCAATCATGTTGGCAGCGTCAAACGACAGTGCAACCGACTTAACGGCGGATATTTTGAAGGCGATGCAGGAATTGCAAGATGCTGTACAGTCAGCTGAAAGTCGGGCAGCAGTAGTGGTGCAACCGACGTCATCTGTACCACCAGTTAATGGTGTACTTGCATACACAGCAAATCCAACAACTCGTTTGTTGGCTGGTAGCACGGTAACACGATCAGGCGTTTTGCCTTACACGGGTTACCATGACGATTGGTATTTGATGGCACTCGGAATCTTCATGTTCTCGGCAAACTTGTTGTTTGTAGCAACAAAGCGCCGCAAGAAGGATGAAGAAGTAGAGTAGGAAATAAAAAAAGAGGCTTTGAGACGAATTTGTCTCAAAGCCTCTTTTGATGTGTCGCAAAATAAAAAAGTAGTACGTTCTACAATGTACTACTTAAAGAGAAGGAGCCAACGGGATTTGAACCCGTGCGCCGGCTCAACACCGGTTCGGCGGATTTCGAGTCCGCTGCATTACCACTCTGCCATAGCTCCATAACAATATTTAATATTATAAACATGATTATTGATTGTTTCAAGGTGATTAAATGAAACAAAAAAGACACCCAGCAAACTGGATGTCTAACATGATAGCCCATCAGGGAGTCGAACCCTGGATGCCGGTGTGAAAAACCGGAGTCTTAACCGCTTGACCAATGGGCCATGAAACTTTGTTAATTGCTTACCGCTCTTAACAACAGATAATAATATACCAGATGGATATTTATCATGCAACACCTAATTTCAAAAAAAGTCGACTTTTCTTCAAAAAGTGTCTCCCCTTGCACTAAATTCGTGTGTTCCGTACACTAAAGTCAACGATTGGGGGCGTGGGGATGGATGAATTAGCGTGGGTGTTAGAAAAGAAAGAACAAGACAAATTAACGTTGCTGAACTATTTAACGACGCGATCAGATAGTTTTTTTCCAATTAAACGTATTCTGACTTCGTTAGGCTGGTCACGTTATCGCACATTGTCGACAATTACGATGTTGCTTGATGATTTAGAGACATATTTTCCAAATGAACCAACAGCGTATGCGTATGATGAAAAACAAAAAGCAGTCACGGTAAATCGTGCTGTATTGGTGGATGTCAAAACAGTTGCGTTTGATTATCGGCAAAAGTCAGTTATCTGGCAGTTACTGGGCGTCATTTTTACCGGGACGTTTGAATCCTATGAACAATTTGCAGAAACGTTCCATACCAGTGTACCGATTGCGCGAACTGCCAAAAGTAAAATTGCTACGGTGCTGAAACAAGCCAATATAAAATTGACCTTGCATAATGGCCTGGTTAGAAACGAAACGACCATTCGCATCTTTTTCTTTGGCTTAATGCGTCAAGCGTATGGTAATCATGAGATTCCATTTCCGCCTGAAATGCGCGAACGAACGGAACAAGCCGTACTAGCAATTGCAAATCTATTTAATATTCCATTGCGCGAGACGACGAAGCAGGCAATGCGAATGCAATTTACGATTTGGTATTACCGTCTCATTAATGATCATCATCTTTTACCGGAAGAAATCCCGACATTATTAACGGATTCGGCAAAGTGGGATGCTGAACATCAGGCAACCCGCGCTGGACTAATTGAGTTAATGGGTTCATTTGTGTCTTTGCCTAAAGCTGTTGTGGAACGTGAAGCTGATTTTGCCATCGCTAGTCTGTACTCTACGGGGTCGCTTCGAGTGTACCGGTCTCGCTGTTGACTGAAGTGGCTCAGAAAAAATTGGCCCGGTTTAAAACGATTGTTAAGACGGAGTATCAAGCGCTATTTAGTCAGGAACTTTCGGAACGCATTCTGAATCGTGTGACATCGCAACTATCAGCAACTAACATGCGTACAGCGTACTTTAGTGTTTACGGTTACCGACCAACGCCTGATTTAGAAATCGCGCACCGTGATTTTCCGATTCATACGGCGTTTGTGTTGCGGGTGCTACATCATCTTGCTGAGAAAATAGGGTTTGACGAGCAGGTGCTGGTTAATTCATTATTTGAAGAGTACTTAGATGCTATGATTCGCAATTTATCAAAGCACGCCATCTTACCGGCGGTTGTCGTCGTGATTGATATGACAAATTTACCGGCACTTGAAGAATTGATTCAAGACCGGCTGAAACGATCACCAATGATTAACGTGATTGTGGCACATGAATTTCGTCCAGATACCGATTTTTACATATCAGATGTTGAAATTTCGCAATTTGGTGTAACACCAGGCTTCATTTGGACGCGCTATCCGGATGAAACGATGTTTGCACAGTTCATTGAGCAAGCCGTATTGCTTACAAAAGACAGATTTAAAGGTCAGTGATTATTCACTGGCCTTTTTAGTATTTTCAGTACCTTACAAAGAAAAAGTAGATTTTTTTGAAAAAAACAGAAAAAAACGACGTGGTGAAGTTTGTTGCCATTCGATAAAGTTAAGCACGTAAACGATTCCTATTTGTTGAACGGGAGGAGTGAGATGAGAATTGGAAGACTGATTTTCGGCGTTATGCTGGGTGTCATAAGTATGTGGTTTAGTCATGATTTGTACGCTTCTGAGCATCGGGTGGAAACGATGCGTGAATTCGAGCAAGCTTGGCATTTAGACGAACCGGATCAAACAATTCGGTTGGAAGCGGATATTGTTGACGACATTGCGACAGGATTAGCACCACGGACACAAGATGTCACATTGATTGGCGATGGTTATGAATTAGCATTTGCACCTGAACAGAACAAGCAACCGGTTAGTCTGACCAGTTCGGGAGAGATTAAATTAACGGGGGAATTGTGGTTGTCAGGTGCCGACGAAGCACCTTTAATTAACGCACGGCGGGTCCAGACATTGCCCGACAGTAATGTGTCCATGAGCCCTGGCTATCAGGGCCGCATGTTAGTGGCTGACGAAGTCATTATCAATGGTCAATTAGTATTACACGGATCGCACGGTGACATGATTACCGCACCAAATATTCAGGTTGGGCCAGATGGATTTGTAGAAGCCTTTGGTCAAACTGGCGGTCACGTTTTTGCAACGGATAACGGTGGCCAGTTGACAATTGCAACGGGTGGTCACGTTTCGATTTCCGTATTACAGCAAAGCGATGGCCCAATAGTAAGTCCAATTGACATGGGCTTTGATCAAGTCGTTCTGCAAGATGGGTCGCGAGTGGATATTGCGAGCGTCCAGCCAGCCTTATTCTGGCAGAAAACGGATGCCGCAATGGTGACAGTTGAATCAGGTGGCCAATTACAATTGACCGGGTTGCAACAACAAGCCGTCGTTTATAAAGATCAAAACGGTGTGAGCGGTGGCGGATTACAGGTGAAACAAGATGGCCGATTATTCGTCCGAGGTCGTACCACCACTGCTTTGATTGAATTTTGCCAGCCAACGGTATTTAAAATCGTTGCACCAGCTGAATTGGAGCTGGTCAATACGCAGGAGAGGGGACTTGTGTATCGACGAAATCGTTGCACTTTTGAACTACAACAGCTTATCGCACACAGCACAACGCCTAATTCAGATACTGAAGAATTTTCAATCCAATCATTACGCGTGAAAGGACGTGGCAACGGACAAACCGTGAGTGATTTGCCATACGCTGCTTCAACTTGGTTGGACAGCTTAAATAAGCTAACGGCCCGACCGCTACAAATTGAACGGCCGATGACGCTGGCGATGACACCAGTCTCATTTGGCAGTGTGTCAAAGTCATACGGTCAGTCAACTCGAACAGCTGCACTACCTGGAACAGGTATTTTGACAGTACAGGGGAGTATTTTGAAATCCTGGGCAGTGCACCTACGACTGGCCCGACCGTTTACCAATCGGGTAACCGGACAAGTCATTTCACCGCAATTGATTGCGAATCAACAAAGCATAACGGAATCGTTTCAAGAGATATTGAGTGGTCAAGAGGCACAAACGCATGAAACGCGTTTTGAGATGCAAATCGGAGACCACGAGGTTGTACCGCTCGGCGACTATGAAGCTGAGCTTGAGATTAAATTGGTCGCGGGACCATAGAGATAAAATGGGGGAATTATAGATGATGGTGTTTAAGTGCCGGGCTACCTTGGCAGTCTTGACGGTTGGATTAACAATGCTGACGGGTGGATCAATTTTTTCAGCTGAGAAGGATCCAACGACAACCGTGCCAGCGACGGTTAGCTTTGCAGGGGTTGAAGACCCAATTGCGATTGATCGGGTAAATCCGACTGATGCAAAGACCAAGGACCCAGCTGCACCGGCAAATATGCGTAAGGCGGGGATGCCGTTGACGATTGATTATGCCTCACCTTGGCGTTTTGACACGCAAAAAGTGAGTTTGATGGATCGAACTTATTCGGCTGAGCGCGATGTGTTTGCTGGAAATCCAGTTGCTAATCACGTACAGGTGACTGACCAACGCGAAAAGTTAGATGGTTGGGAATTGCAAATTCGCCAAGCAACCCCGTTCAAGCATGCAACTGGCACTGAATTAAAAGGGGCCAAGCTACACGTGGGTGAAATGTCTGTGAAGTCAGCTATTGAAGGTACTTTAGTGATGCCATCAAAGAGCGCAATCACGCTAAACGGTGACTTCGCTCGCTTAGCCAGTGCTAAAGCTGGCGATGGCTATGGCACGTCATCTTTATCGATGGCGGATGTTAAGTTAACAGTACCGGGTCAAGTGAAAAAATTGGCCGGTAATTATTCAAGTGAGGTAGTTTATAAGCTCCTTGCAGCACCGACAGGAGCGTAAAAGAGATGAAATTGGTTTGGGGACTAGTTGTAATGATGTTGGCGGTATTGTTCGGGGGAACAGCATCGGCAAACGAAATGCCATTCAGCGTACGAGTGATGCAAGCAACTGAGCAACGTTCGGAAACGACAGGATATTTCGATTTAGTTTTGGCGCCTGATCAAGTGAAGGAAGTTCAAGTTTTATTGACGAACGACACGGAGAAGCCACTTACGGTTGATATCAAATCAGCGCAGGCGACGACCAATCGTAACGGCGTCGTTGATTATGAAACGGCGCAGTCAACAGCTTGGCGAAATCTGGTTTCGGTGCCCAAAAACATTACACTACCACCGCATGGTCAAGAATTGGTCACGAGTACCATTCATATGCCAGCAAACCAATTTGATGGGATAAAAGCAGGGGGCTTAACATTTTCTGAGCGCAAGTCGCCAAGTGATTCTAAGGAATCGGGCGTGCAAATAAAGCAGTCGTATGCGTATACGGTGGCGGTCTTAGTTCGCAATCACGAGGGGGATGTGCCGGCTAAGATGCGCTCTGCGGGGGCACAACTTAAAACGGTTGCTGGTGAAAATATGCTGCAAACGATGCTTGTGAATCCGATGCCTGCATTTCAACATGACATGCAGGTGCGGACGCGATTGTATCAAGGTGATCAGTTGATTTTTGACAAAATGCAAGAAGGTTTGCGGTTTGCACCAGATAGCCAGTATTCACATCTGACAAAGCTTGATCAGTCGTTAGCAGCCGGTCGGTATCGTGTGGTAACGGATGTTAAGACGAATCAAGGTAAGTGGCATTTTAACGATAGCTTGACCGTGACAGCAAAGCAACGAGTCAGTGGGGCAGTTGCAGAAGCGACACGGATGCCAATTTGGTTAAAGATTATGTTGGGCATTATTGGGATATTGCTCATGATAATTGTTTGGCTAATCATTTTGATGCGACGTCGTAAGCAAAAATAGTAGGTATTATCGGTCGGGACAACGAGTGTCTCGGCCGATTTTTTGTTCACACAAATGAAATATTTACCGTATTCTGTTCAGAATTTTCGTACTGTTTTGGCGCTGTTTTATTGCGGTGACATCATATTCGTTTTTTATACTGGCGGTATCACAAGAAATTAGAGTATTAGCGAGGGGTTAATGATGAAATCAAAATATGATGATGAGGTGCCACTGTTTAAAGCAGGCAGTGAAGGCACTCAAAAGAAGTGGTTGGTTAAAGGAATCGCAACCTTAGCCATGCTCGGGGGAATTGCGGCGGCGAGCGATGCCAGCGGTGTTGCAGATAAAGTTGATGACATGTTCGAGGCTGCTATTCATATGGCGTTGGAGCCGGCATCGGCGGCAACGGTTGCGAACACGACAATCGATAAGGCGACCGCAGTGCCTAGTCGTTCAACGACGTCAACTGGAAAAGAAACCAGCGACTATCTTGTTAAGGGAAGTGCAAAGTATCAAGATACGAACAGTAATAATAATTATTCGTGGTATAGCTTGTCTAATGGCAAACAGCAAACGGGGTTGGTTGTTTATAATACGGCGCTGGATACGAAGAACGATTTTACTGCCAGTGGATCGTTTTATGTTGGTAATTATGCGGCGAACGCGGCGGATTATAACGGTATTCTGCTGTCATCAATTTTGCCTGATACGCTTGGAAGCGGAACCGGTGGTGGTGGTCTTGGGATTCAAGGAATTAAAAACGCCATTTCGTTTGGTATGGACATGTACTCAAATGGATCTACCTACAAAGATGCCAGTGGCACGTACCCGATGGTTGGTATCCGTACCACGGACTCAAGTGGTAATCTGACACAAGCATCAGTGGATAGTTCATTGACGTCAGGAAGTGGTGTTTCAAGTTTGCCAGCTAGTAATAAGCCTGACGGTATTAACGCTGGAACTGGTGCCGCTTGGTCAGTAAAGTATACCGCCTCAACTAAAACATTGACGTTTAGTTTGGGAGGTAAAGTTACCAAGAGTATGACGATTAATACGACGACGATGCCGTATTTGTCATTTGCCCTAATCGGTTCGGCCGGAGATAACACAACTGAAATGACGTCGTCAATTCAGTCAGTATCAGGAACCAAGGCCTCAATGACGGTGCCAGTGACGTACAAAGACACGGCTGGTAATACGTTGTTGACTAGCACAAAGTTGGACGTTGGTGACGGACAGTCAGTTGGAATCAACGGCGCTTCACCTAAGGCGTCGAGTGATACGTTTAGTTATGATGCGCCGGTTGTGCCTGGTTACTACATTAAATCTGCGAATGATATTTCAGTTAAGGTTGGTTCGGGAACGACACCTTCATTGGATTTGGTGTACGAAAAGTCACCGCAACAAGTACGGTCAATCGAACTGGGTTGAATGCGGCAAATGCGGTTAAAAACGGAACTACCGTCGCTGCGAGCGGTGTGACAAGTGGGGCGATTGCCATTGCGGATGCTAGTTTGGCGGTTGCTGGCTATAGCTATGTCGTCACTGCACCGGATGGTAAGCAGTACAGTACGATGAGCGAAGCGCTGGCAGCTGGTTCGAATGGTGTCTATGACAGCACAACTAATAGTTCGGGTGCTTCGGATGCAGCGGTACAAAGTTTTGGTGTTTCTTACTCAGCTTTGTCGCAAAAGGCCAACTTTACTTATTCAGGTGGTACACCACTTTCCGGTGCGCCAACCGTTACTTCAGGTGTAACGGATGATGCGTTGCCAGGTTCGTTATTTGTTTATGCACCAAGCGGTTATCGTTTGGACAGTGCAAGTACGACATTGGCGTCGGGCATTTCGATGACTTATGCTACAACGATGCGTAGTGCCACAATCACCGGTAAATTCGATGCAGATACAGCAACTGATCAGAACTCAACGATTGTTTTGAAGGCTGATAAGCAAACGGCGACATTGAAGCAGGTTGTGAATGCTAAAACGTCAGATGTGGAGTCAGTAACAGGTGGCACTGATAGTAAAATTGCGTTTACAGCAACTGATAGTACCTTGGCTAAGACAGGTTATACCTACAATGTCACTGGCGCAGATGGTAAGACATATGACACACTATCAGCGGCTTTGGCAGCGACACCAAATTACGATAATACAAGTAATGATGGCGACACTGACGCGACTGCCCAAGTATTCACAGTGAACTATACGGATACGCAAGCGCCTACTATTTCAACGGGTAAGGATAGTTATCAGGTGACGACCGGTGCGGGGGCGACGGCTGACAGTTTCTTGAAGGCAATTAATGCGCAAGCAACCGATAATCAAATGGACGGTAGCACAACGCTGGCATCTAATTATGCTGATGTTGTGAAGGATGAACCGGGAACGTATACGGTAACGTTGACGGCAACTGATGCAACTGGTTTGAAGACGACGAAAACAATTACAGTCGTTGTGACAGAAACGTCACCATACGACCAAGAATCGGCCGTCTCATCAGCAGCCTCAAACTTGGAAACGATTTCTAATGATCCAACAAAGACGACGGCTGATGTGCAGGCAGCCCAAAAGGCACTTGATGACGCAATTGTAGCAGCCAAGAGTGACCGTGAAACGGCTAAGACAAACGCGGAAACTGCTGAGACAAACGCAACTGACCAAGGCGTCGCTGGCGATAGTACAGTTGTTGCAGCCCAAAAGGCGCTGGATGATGCGGTTGCGGCAGCTGATAATAATACCGGAACAACGCAAGCGATTGTCGATGCAACAAATGCATTAGACCGCGCAGTAGCAGTTGCTTCGGCAAAGGCTGTGGCAACCAACCCGGTTAGTCAAGAGACGGCTGTTGCATCAGCTAAGGATAATTTGGATAAGGTATTGGCTGATTCAGCGTCGACAACCGACCAAATTATCGCGGCCCGTGATGCATTGAAGGATGCGGTGGCAGATGCACTTGAAGCACGTAATAACGCTTTGAATGGTGCTGATACAGCAATTTCGAACGCTTCACAATCGACGGCAGCGCTTGATTCAGATGTCATTGCCGCACAAAAGGCATTGCAAGAGGCCGTTGATAACGCTAATGCTGACACGGGTACGACGGATGCAGTGACAAAGGCGACAGAAGCCTTGAACAAGGCGATTTCTGATGCTCAAGCCGACCAAGAAGCTGCCCGGGCAGCCGCTGCAGCAGCGATTGCAGCGATGACGCCAGTTTCTAATGAAGCGAATATCTTGGCCGCGTCAAAGTCACTTCAAGATATTTTGGATAATCAAAATGCAACCGCTGACCAAATTACCAATGCGACAACTGCTTTGACAAATGCGACGGCGACTGAAAAGGACACTCGTAGCGATGCGGTATCAGCTGCGGACGCTGCCATCACGAATGCCCAAGCAGGCGATAACGCTAATAATGAAGGCGTTCAGGCAGCGATTGAAAATCTACAAAATGTCATTGCCAATGCAACGGATGAAAAGTCGGACAGTGACGGTAACGTACCGCTAACGGACGACATTGAAGCGGCAACGCAAGCCCTTGCCCAAGCAATTTCTGATGCCGCGTCAGCCCGCGAAGATGCAGTGACGGCAGCGCAAGATGCGATGAGCGACACGGCGCCGGTTTCATTGGAACCTGATACAGCAACGGCTAAGGAAACGCTACAAAAGGTGCTAGATGATCCGAAGGCAACGGCAACCGACATTGAAGAAGCGATGCAAGACTTCAAGGAGGCCATTGACACTGTGCGTGAGGAACGAACAGCAGTCAATGATGAAGCGACGACTGCGGTAACGAATGCTCAGAATTCGGATTATGCTGATGAACAGGGCGTGCAGGATGCGATTGCTGCCTTGAAGGAAGCCCAAGACAATGCGGCGAAAGATACCGGAACGACTGCTGAAATTACCGACGCAATGACAGCGTTACAAGATGCGTTGGATGCGGCTAAGTCTGATCAGCAAAAGGCCATCGATGACGCCGAAGCTGTGGTGACGTCACCAGTTAGTCATGAAACGGAAGTTGTTAACGCACAAAAGGCATTGGATGATTTGATTGCTTCAGCCGAATCCGGTGGGGATGTCTCAATTGCAGACATTAATGACGCTGCCCAGGCACTTCAAGAAGCAGTTGATGCTGCTTCTGAGCAGCGTGATACTGCTAACGAAGCGGCTGACCAAGCGGTGACAGCTGCTGAAGCAACAAACCAAGCTGACGAGCAAAGTGTGCAAGATGCGATTCAAGCGTTGCGTGATTTGCAAGATGCAGCTAGTCAAGATGATGAAAATGCATTAACGGCTGACATTGAAGCAGCAACTAAGGCCATTGCTGATGCTGTCGAACAGGCGGCAGCTGCACAAGATGCAGCTCGTGATGCGGCTGGACAAGTTGAGACGGCGCCCGTTTCTAACGAACAAGGTGTTCAGGATGCGCAACAAGCGTTGAATAATGTCCTTGATGACCCGGCATCGACGGTAGCAGAGATTGAAGCTGCCCAACAAGCGCTTGAGGATGCTGTGAAGACAGCGCAAGATAACCGTGATGCCGCGAATAGTGCGGCTGATAGTGTCATCGATGATGCACAAACTGGTGACCAAGCTGGTGAGCCGGGCGTGCAAGATGCAATTGCTAAACTGCAAGACCTTCAAACCAAGGCGGCGGCCGATAATGCTGATGCGTTGACGGCTGACATTGAAGCAGCAACCAAGGCGGTGACGCAAGCTATCGCAGACGCTAAGGCCGCTCAGGATGCAGCCCGAGATGCGGCTGGTCAAGTTGAGACGGCACCAGTTTCAAATGAATCAGGTGTTAAGGATGCGCAATCCGCATTGGATAAGGTGCTCAATGATCCTAGTGCAACGGTCGAGGAAATTAACGATGCAACGACGGCACTGGAAAACGCAGTAGATACGGCTAACGCAGCCCGTGATTCTGCGAATAGCAATGCTGACACAGCCATTTCGAATGCGCAAGGTACGCCACAAATTAACGAGCCTGCTGTACAAGAGGCGGTTGAGAAGTTACAAGAGTTGCAAAAGAATGCGGCAAATGATTCATCTTCTGCTTTGACACAAGATATTTTGGATGCCATCCAAGAGCTTTCAGATACAGTTGCCGAAGCCGCTCGGGATAAGCAAGAAGCTGTTCTAGCAGCTGAAAATGCGTTGAGTCAAACAAAGCCAGTTTCAAACGAATCGGCGACGGCCAAAGCAATTTCTGATTTGCAAGCCTTGTTAGCCGATGAAAATTCAACTGCTGAAGCGGTTCGTGATGCAACCAAGGCTTTGACTGCAGCAACTGCGAGCGATACGACCGAACGTAATGCGACGAATACTGAAGCAGCTGATGCCATTTCAGCGGCCCAATCGTCAACGGTTGCGACTGATGAATCAGTATTGACGGCTATTCAGAATTTGAAGGATGCACAAACCAAGGCAGCTAACGAAACGGTTGATGATGCTGGTCACGCTTGGGTATCTCAAGATATCGTTGATGCGATGCGCGCTTTGCAAGAGGCGGTCAGCGTTGCCGAACAAGCACAAGACACAGCTCGTGACGAAGCATCGGCATTGGTACAAGATAATAGCCAGACAAGTCCGGTTACAAATGAACCAGCGATTACGGATGCAAAGTCAGCTTTGCAAGATGTTATTGATGATCCAAACGCGACAGCGGCTGACTTAGAGGATGCCAAGGCAGCCTACCAAGATGTGATTGATCAAACTAAGACACAACGTGATAATACGAAGTCATCGGCAACGGATGCCATTACGTCAGCTCAGGGTAGTGATTTATCAGCTGATCAAGGTGTGCAAGATGCGATTAAGGCGTTGGAAGACGTCATGAATCAAGCTGATGCCGACAGTCCTGACGCTTTGACGAGTGATATTCAAGACGCTATGAAGGCATTGCAAGATGCGCAGCTCGCAGCGGTTGAATCGCGTAACCAAGCAGCTGAACTGGCGGATCAAGTGAAGGGTCAAACGGCCCCAGTGTCACAAGAACCTGGCGTACAACAGGCAGTCAGCGACTTAGACACATTGCTAAATGATTCAACGGCAACCGCGGCCCAAATTAATGATGCAATTAAGGCGTTGCAGGATGCCGTTGCTGAGGCAAATGATGAGCGTGACGCGGTTAATCAAGCCGCTAATGAAGCTGCCACAAGCGCCGCAAATAGCGACCAAAGCCAATCACAAGCTGTTCAAGATGCAATCACTGCTTTGCAACAAGCGCAAGCTGATGCTGCAAATGACGAAGGCACTAGTGAAGCGATTGCGACCGCCACGAAGCAACTGCAAGATGCGGTCGCTCAGGAAGCAGCTAACCAAGCAACTGAACTTGACAATGCTGCAGCTGCGATGGATGCAACGGCGCCGGTTTCAAATGAAACAGCTGTGGCCACGGCGAAGAATGCATTGGAAGCAGTTTTGGATGACCCGAAGTCAACGGCTGAAGAAATTTCAGATGCTGTGAAGGCTTTGACCGATGCGACAACAGCCGAAAAGGAGAACCGTGACACTGCGAACACAACGGCTAACGAGACGATTGCCAATGTGCCGGCTGAGGTGGCGAGCGAGCCACAAGTTGCGGAAGCGGTCGCTAATTTGCAACGTTTGATGGACGAAGCCGCTAATGATTCTAGTGGCGCTTTGACGAAGGATATTGCCGCGGCAACTGAGGCCTTAACAAAGGCGCAAGATGATGTGGTTGGCTATCGTGAACAAGCTCGCGATGCCGCAGCGGATGCTTTGACCAAGACGGCACCTGTTAGTCATGAACCAGCACGGCAGCTGCAATCGATGCGTTGAACGCTTTGGTTAATGATCCGAATGCCAATTATGCGGATATCAAGCAAGCGACAGAAGATTTGTTGAATCAAGTTGCAACAGATACACAAGAACGTGATGCAACGACTACTGATGGAAATGCGTTGCTTGACCAAGCGGCACAATCAGATTTGGCAAATGATCCAACTGTGGTTGCGGCCATGGACACATTGCGTAACGCAATGACGACCGCCGCAACGGACACGAGCGATGCGTTGACAGCCGATATTAAGGCCGCCATGCAAGCGTTACAGGATGCTATGACTGCGCTTGTTGATGATGCACGTGAGCAAGCACAACAAGCAATTGCTGATGCCAAGCCAGTTTCAAATGAAAAGAGTGTCGCTGATGCCATTAAGCAGCTACAAACAGTGCTTAATGATCCAAATGCGACACGAACAGCGATTGAACAGGCGATGACTAAGCTTCAAAATGCGACTGAATCGGCGAAGGAAAGCCGTGAGAATGCCAATAGTCAAGCACAGCAAGCCATTCAAGCTGCCGAAAGCAGTTCGGTCAGTGACGATCCGGCTGTTCAAGCAGCCATGCAACGTTTGCAAGAGATTATTGTGGCAGCGGCCTTGGATGATCCAGATAATCTAACGGCGGATATTTTGGCAGCGATGCAGGCTTTGCAATCAGCTGTTGCGAAAGCAGAGGCTGAACAAGCTGCGACGGTTAGTGTGACAACACAAACAAGTGAGACACCGGCAGTCGTGACGCAAGCGCTTTACGGTACGACGCCAATCTATCAAAGTGGTGGTTATCCAGTCATCGTGCCTGGTGTTCTCCCATACACGGGCTATGAGTCAGGCGCATGGGTATCGCCAGTATTAGCGCAGTCTTGGCCATATCAAGCAACGGCGCCACGTACACTAGCTGGTGAGACGAATGGTCGTCGTATTGTCGACCGAATTAGCCAACTAGACGATCGAGAAATCAGTCGTGCAGGCCTTGATACGGCGATTGCACATGAAAATAGGTGGTTGCCACTTGGTATCTTCCTATTCTCATCAATCTTGTTGCTACTTATCGCTAAGCGTCGTAAGCAAGACGACAAGTAGGATATAAATTGTAGGAGAGTGATGTTTCTGAAAAATCAGAGATATCACTCTCTTTTTATTTGTGGTCGCGCTTCATGGTAAACTTAAATCAGATGACTTTTTAACTAGATGCAAAGGAGTGTCGAAATGTTTACTGATAAAAACATTGTGCTCATCGTCAGTGGGGGCGTTGCAGCATATAAGTCAGCCATTTTTGCCCGCTTGTTGATGAAGCAAGGTGCAAACGTCAAGGTTGTTATGACCCAGGCTGCAACAGAATTTGTAACCCCAAAAACATTTGAGGCACTAACGCAACACCCGGTTGTGACCGATTTATTTGATGCCCACAATGAAAGTATGATTGCGCACGTCAGTCTAGCTGATTGGGCAGACTATATTTTCGTTGTGCCGGCAACTGCCAACATTTTGGCGAAGATGGCAGCTGGCATTGGGGATGACGCGGCGTCATCAGTCTTGTTGGCTCGTCACACGCCAGTCATTGTTGCACCGGCTATGAATGTGAATATGTACGAAAACCCAGCGACGCAACGCAATCTAAAGACGTTACGTGAAGATGGCGTTATCATCATTGAACCAGCTGAAGGCATGCTTGCGGAAGGCTATGCTGGTAAGGGACGTTTGCCTGAACCAGATGAAATTTTGGCACTTGCCGATTTGAAACTCCGTCAACAGACTGGTCGCTTGGCCGGCAAGAAGGTGGTTGTTTCCGCAGGTGGTACGGTTGAGCCAATTGATCCAGTTCGATTCATTACGAATCGTTCATCAGGTAAGATGGGATATGCATTAGCACAAGCAGCAGCGGAGCAAGGCGCCGATGTGACACTTGTATCATCATCTGAGTTGCCAGCACCAGTTGGCGTTACGATGGTGCCGGTTCAATCAGCGCGTGAATTGTTGGCAGCGATGACGGAGCGTTTTGACGATACCGATGTGGCTATCATGGCTGCGGCTGTGTCTGATTACCGTGTTGCGACACCGGCAGATCAAAAGATGAAGAAGAACGCTGATCACGCTGGCTTGACGATTGATTTAGTTGAAAATCCAGACATCTTAGCGACTTTGGGTCAGCAAAAGACCACCCAATATTTAGTTGGGTTTGCGGCTGAAACGCAAGATTTGTTGACGTATGCGCAAAATAAACTAGAAAAGAAAAATGCGGATATGCTAGTTGCGAATGATGTGTCAAAGGCTCAAGTTGGATTTGGACATGACACAAATGAGGTAACGTTGCTGCAACGAAATGCTGCGCCAGAAAAGTTGCCACTCCAATCTAAGCTAGCGTTGGCCCGTGATATTATGAATCGCATTGCATCACAAGTGGAAGGAAAATAAGAAATGGCAGTTATTGGAATTGATAAGATGAGCTTTTTCTCACCACACCAATATATTGATATGGTGGATTTGGCAAACGCTCGAAACGAAGAACCAGATAAGTACTTGATTGGTATTGGTGAAACAGAACAAGCTGTTGTGCCACCTACCCAAGATGTTGTCACAATGGCAGCTAATGCAGCTGATCAATTATTGACAGCTGAAGAACGCGCGGAAATTGACACGATTATTTTTGCCACTGAATCAGGTATTGATAACTCAAAGTCAGCTGCCGTTTATGTACAACGCTTGTTGGGTTTGAATGAATATGCACGCACAATCGAAATGAAGCAAGCTTGCTATGCTGGAACGTACGGTTTGATGCAAGCACGTGACTACGTTGCCTTGCACCCAGGTTCAAAGGTGTTGGTCATGGCATCTGATATTGCCCGTTACGGTTTGCACACACCAGGTGAAGTGACGCAAGGTGCCGGTGCAGTGGCAATGTTGGTTACTGAAAGCCCACGCATTCTTGAATTGAACCGCGACAACCAATTCATGTCACGTGATGTGATGGATTTCTGGCGTCCAGTTTATGCTGAAGAAGCGTTGGTTGACGGTAAGTACTCAGCTGAAGTTTACCGTGAGTTCTTCCGCGATTTGTGGTCACGTTACAAGGAGAAGACAGGTCGTTCAATCAATGACTTTAAGGCCTACGCATTCCACTTGCCATTCACAAAGATGGGCTTGAAGGCCTTGCGTGACATTTTGCCTGAGGCTGATGAAGCTAAGCAAGCGGACTTGTTGAATGAATTTGAAGCAAGTCGTGTTTACAACAAGCGCATTGGTAACTTGTACACAGGTTCAGTTTACTTGAGCTTGTACTCATTGTTGGCCAACTCTGAAGACCTAGCTGCGGGTGACCGTTTGGGAATCTTCTCATATGGATCAGGTGCTGAAGGGGAGTTCTACTCAGCTATTTTGCAACCAAACTTCCGTGAGGGTTTGATTGCTGGTCAAATGGACGCTTTGTTTGAGAAGCGTGAGTATTTGACGATTCCAGCTTATGAGGAAGTGTTTATGGCTGGTTTGCACGGTTCAGAGGATCGTGAGTTTGATATCTCAGCTGATCCAGCTAAGTTTGTGTTGGCTGGTTTGAAGGATCAACAACGCCAATACGTGGCACACTAACTCCGAGAAAAAATCAATAATTATGCGTGGCTTCATCAAACGCGCTGGGTACACTAATCGCAAAGACTAGTACAGGGGGAAGTGCCTATGCAAGATTATGAGTTACAAGTTGGCGACTTGGCCCATTGCGATGAAGCAAAGGGCATTGACCGCCCGTTCATTGGGAAGGTCGTACGCTGTGAGGGGCAGACGTACGATATGGAAGTGGTATACATTCCGGATTTGACGCATGCGAATGCATCGTTGTTGCACACTCAGGTTCAGGTGGCCAAAACAGCTTCAGCACCATTTGCCAATAAGGGGGATGTGCCATTTATGTAGGTGTTGCTTGTTCGCTATTCGTCGGGTAAAATTATTAGGTAAGACTAATTAATAAAAGTTAGATGAAGAGGGAATTTTATGAAGCGCGTCTACCTAGCCGGTCCATTTTTTGATGATGACCAAATTGATCGTATTGAACGTATGGAAAAGGCTCTAGCAGCCAACCCAACGGTGTCAGAATTCTTCAGTCCACGTACTGAGCAACACGACGAATTCGAGTTTGGTTCAAAGGAATGGGCAAAGGCAATCTACAAGGGTGATAAGGATCACTTGGATCCAGCCGAAGTTGTGATTGCTGTAATTGACTATGAGGGTGAACACGTTGATCCAGGTACTGCCTGGGAGATTGGTTACTCAGAAGCAACGAAGAAGCCAGTTATCTTGGTGAAGGAAAAGGAAGGTGGCATCAACTTGATGATGTCAGTGCCAGCTCACGCCTTTATCACGGATGTTGCGGATGTTGCAACGTACGACTTTGATGCATTGCCATCAAACGAATGGGAAGGTAAGACTTTCTAATTCTGGTTTTACGTAAAAGAAGACCTAACATAAACGGTACTCACAAAAAGTGGGTGCCGTTTTTTGCTCGAAATAAGGTACACTGTTCTAAGATATTATTTAGAGAAAGGACATGACAACATGCAAAAACTAGGCCGGTTAATGTTGGCATGGATTACAAAATTCTGGATGCCGTTGGCGATTACCGTTGGTATGTTGGCTGTGGCGGTTTCTGTCACGACGGTGATGCTGTATAAGCAACAAATAACGGTGCAAATCCCCAACTTAACGCTTCGTGAAAATCGAGGTGTGACGAGCACACCGATTTCAGTGCTAAAGCAGGGTGAGCACTTACAGATTTTGCAAGAAAACGATGGTTGGTACCAGGTACGTCGTGAAGATGAATCGACGGGGTGGGTAGCTAGCTGGTTGCTAGAACGTACAAAGCCGTTAGATAAAGTTACGCCGTTGTCGGAAGCAACGATTGTTTTAGACCCTGGACACGGTGGTAACGATCCTGGTGCCAAGTCCAATAGTGGCAAAATGGAAAAGACGTATACATTGTTGTTGGCGCAACGAGTGGCAAAAACGCTACGGGCAACAGGCGCTCGGGTCATTATGACGCGTAATAGTGATAAACTTGTTTATCTTTCACAAATCCCAAAGGTGGCTGAGAATGCAAACGCAGATGCATTTATTTCTTTCCACTTCGATTCAGTGGACGAAGCGAATACCGCGAGTGGCTTTACTGCATATTATTATCACAAAGACAATGGTTCTAAGGACCTAGCGCAAGCAATTAATGATGCGATGAATCCGAACATGCCTTTGGAGAATCGCGGGATTGACCGGGCTGAATATGTGGTGTTGATCGATAACAAGGTGCCAGCTACTTTGTTGGAAAATGGTTACATCAACTCAGATCGAGACTTTAAACAAATTAAGAGCCCAGCTTACCGAAAGTTGATTGCCAAAGACGTTGCCCAAGGATTGGAAACGTATTTTGACAATCGGGTAAAAACCGTTAATTAGTCACAGATTGTTAGGGGTTATTGATAGTATTATTCGAGGAATTTCGATACCATTTCTTTGATGGGGAATGTGTTTAGAAACGAGGCATTTAATATGACAGCGATTAATACTGATAATGAAGTGGCAATGGAAGTCATGCGCCTGGCAGGCGTTGTCGATGAAATTGCTTATCATCTAACGAATGTGATGTTTGGGGATGAACCAGTCAATTTCGACAAGGCGGCTGTGACGGCGGCCTTGGGTGACTTGGGCATTCAATTGCGTAATTTTGTAGACGCTGAAGTTGGTCAGACGCAAGAACATAGTTTGGCCACGTTGAAAAATCAAATTAACGACATGAGTGCGGCCTTCTTGCAATTCGATAACGCAGCCGACTGGCAAGCCGTTTCGGCGGTTTCAAACCGAGTTACCGAAATGGAACGTTTATACGCTCGTTTAATGTGCTACACGGTGGCACCATAGACCTTGACGCAATTTACTTTCTATTGGATAATAAATCCCATAGATAAACCGATGAGAAAGCAAACTTGTGGTTGGTAGAAGAAAGCGAGCAGGGTCTGGTGTAAGCCTGTGGTTACTGAAGCAAGGGGACACTTTTTAGGTCGCAGCAATGCGCGTGTTGCCACGTTACGGCATGAGACCAAATTCAAGGTGGTACCGCGCTAAAAGGCGCCCTTGACGATACATGAAGTGTCGTTGAGGGCGCCTTTTCGTTTTGCACCATCGGAAACATGAGAGGAATTTTAAACATGGCTAAGCAATCATTCCAAAAGCCAAAGGGAACTGCTGATTTGCTCCCTGGTGAATCATTGAAGTGGCACTACGTTGAAGAGACGGCGCGCCTTTTGTTCGGCGACTACCAATACTCAGAAGTGCGTACGCCGATTTTTGAAAGCTTTGATGTTTTTGCCCGTTCTGCTGGTGATACATCAGACGTTGTGACAAAGGAAATGTATGACTTCAAGGACAAGGGTGACCGTCACGTTGCTTTGCGTCCAGAAGGTACTGCCGGTGTTGTTCGTGCGTTTGTTGAAAACAAGTTGTTTGGACCTGAGCACCAAAAGCCATACAAGATGTTCTACATCGGACCAATGTTCCGTTACGAGCGTCCACAAGCTGGCCGTATGCGTCAATTCCACCAAATCGGTGTTGAAGCATTGGGTTCAGATTCACCTGCTTTGGATGCTGAAGTTATCGCAATGGCAGTTGATTTGTTCCAAACGTTGGGTGTGACAAACTTGAAGGTTAAGATCAACTCTTTGGGTGACAAGGAATCACGTGAAAACTACCGTAATGCCTTGATTGACTTCTTGAAGCCACACTTTGATGAGTTGTCTGCTGACTCACAAACGCGTTTGGAGAAGAACCCATTGCGTGTCTTGGATTCAAAGGATGAAAAGGATCAAGCAATTGTTGCTGATGCGCCATCAATCTTGGATTACTTGACGGAAGATGCTCAAGCACACTGGGAAAAGGTGCAAGCCTACCTTGAAGCAATGGGAATCGATTACGAAGTTGATGCCAACGTTGTCCGTGGTTTGGACTACTACAACCACACGATTTTCGAGGTTATGACACAATCAGCTGCGCTAGGTCATGGTTGGACGACAATCACTGGTGGTGGTCGTTACAACGGTTTGGTTGAAGAGTTCGGCGGACCTGAAATGCCAGGTGTTGGATTTGGTATCGGACTTGAGCGTTTGATGTTGTTGCTTGAAGCTGAGGGTGCAACGTTGCCTGAACAAGCACCATTGGATGTTTACGTTGCAAACATGGGTGAAGGTACTGATGTTGCGGCTATGCAAATGGTCCAAGCAGTCCGTTCATTTGGTTACAGCGCAGAACGCGATTACCAAGATCGTAAGCTAAAGGCACAATTTAAGACGGCCGACAAGCTTGGCGCACGTTTCATCATCACGATTGGTGAGCGCGAATTGGCTGAGCAAACGGCGAACTTGAAGAACATGACAACTGGTGAAGAAATCACGGTGAAGTTGGCTGAACTTTACACGGGTCTCCCAGAGTTTATTGAAGTTGAAGAAGACGTAGAAGAGGAAAACTAATTATGAAGCGTACTAACTATGCTGGCTTGATTGATGAAGCCTACCTTGATCAAACTGTCACGCTACAAGGATGGGTGCAAAAGCGCCGTGACTTGGGTGGTTTGATTTTCGTTGATTTGCGTGACCGTGAAGGTATCGTTCAATTGGCCTTCTCAGAAGAATTTGGTGCGGATGCTTTGTCAGTTGCTGAAAAGATGCGTTCAGAATTCGTTATCGAGGTTGAAGGTGTCGTTCGTTCACGTGCAGAAGGTGCGGTTAACGACAACTTGAAGTCAGGTAAGATCGAAGTGCAGGTGGCTAAGGCAACGATTTTGTCAGAAGCTAAGACGACGCCATTCTATATTGAAGACGATATCAACGTTTCAGACGAATTGCGTTTGAAGTACCGTTACTTGGATTTGCGTCGTCCTGAGATGCAAAAGAACTTGCGTATCCGTTCAAAGATTACGGCTGCAACGCACGAATTCTTGGATGCCAACGGTTTCATCGACATCGAGACGCCATACTTGGCCAAGTCAACGCCAGAAGGAGCTCGTGACTACCTAGTACCATCACGTGTTTACCCTGGTTCATTCTACGCATTGCCACAATCACCACAATTGTTTAAGCAATTGTTGATGGGTGCCGGCTTTGACCGTTACTACCAAGTTGCCCGTGCCTTCCGTGACGAGGATTTGCGTGGTGACCGTCAACCAGAATTTACGCAATTGGACGTTGAGACGTCATTCATGACGCAAGACGAAATCATGGCATTGGTTAACGAATGGGTTGCCGCTATCATGAAGAAGACGGTTGACGTTGATTTGGATACGGCCCAAATTCCAGTATTGGATTACGCTGATTCAATCAAGCGTTTCGGAACTGACAAGCCTGACATGCGTTTCGGCATGGAATTGCAAGATTTGTCAGAGTTGATGGCTGATTCAGAATTTGGTGTCTTTGCTAACGCGGTAAAGAACGGTGGCCAAGTAAAGGCTATCGTTGTACCTGGTGGTGCTGATCACTACTCACGTAAGGACATTGATAAGATGGCCCAATACATCGAACGTTTCGGTGCCAAGGGATTGGCTTGGTTGAAGGTGACTGATGAAGGTATCACTGGACCAATCGCCAAGTTCTTGACTACGAAGGGTGACGATTTGTTGGCCCAAACTGAAGCTAAGGCTGGCGACTTGATTTTGTTTGCTGCTGATTCAGAAGGTGTTGTGTCAGCAACGTTGGATGCTTTGCGTCGTATGACAGCCAAGGAAATGGACTTGATTGACAACAGCAAGTGGGCTTTCGCTTGGGTTGTTAACTGGCCATTGTTCAAGCACCAAGCTGAAGAAGATCGTTGGATTGCTGCGCACCACCCATTCACAATGCCAAATGAAGAAGATTTGCCATTGTTGGAGACGACGGAAGGTGCTCACCAAGCACACGCCCAATCATACGACCTTGTTTTGAACGGATACGAGTTGGGTTCAGGTTCAATCCGTATTCACCGTATGGACATCCAAGAGAAGATGTTGTCAGCTCTTGGCTTCACTAAGGAAGCTGCGCACGACGCATTTGGCTTCTTGCTTGAAGGTATGGAATACGGCTTCCCACCAATGGGTGGAATCGCCCTAGGATTGGATCGTTTGGCTATGTTGTTGGCCGGACGTGACAACATCCGTGAGGTGATTGCGTTCCCTAAGAACTCAAAGGCAACTGAGCCAATGACGGAAGCGCCAACGCCTGTTGCGAAGGCACAAATTGTTGACGACTTGGGCTTGACGGCGCCTGTATACGCCGACATTGAAGCACCAAACATGTCAGAAGAATAATTAGATAATTAAAGCGCACGTTTGCACTATTTTGCGAACGTGCGCTTTTTTATTTGTCAATCGAAATTCCTATTAATAGTAAGTATATGTGTTTCGAAAATAGCACACCCGAGATTGTCGTATTTCACATTTTGTTCATAAATCATCTTTATACTTTTTGTTAGTGATAAAGATAAGTAAGTATCTTTTGTTAGAAAAAAGTAGATTGGAAGAATTTGGGGAATTGAAGCATGTTGAACTGGCGAAAATTTAGCGTTTCCCTGCCCGTAGTTCTAGGGATGACGTTGCTGGCGGGAAAAGCATATGGATCCGATGATGTTTTTATAACTGATAACACACACACGGAAATGGCTAACCTGGGAAATGGCTACACTGTAACTTGGCATACGCCACTTTACACAGAGAGCAGAGAGGCTTTGGATAAAAAAATATCACAACCTGATGTGCGACTCGAAATTATTCGTGAAGCTGGGTTTACGATTAATAACAGGCCCGCCATGGATTGGCATCCGGTTCAGAGTACCATTAACGGACAAGCGTTCGATGGATATTTGACGTTTAAAGATAGCCGTCTTGCAAATGTTGGCTCAACGGCTCGTGTTGCAGTGAAATTTAACAGTGTTTACTCAATTCAATTTCAAATTTTTTATGAAGTTAGCGCCAATCCTAGTCATTCCGAAACTTGGTATGGTTCGTCTGGGACTAATTTTACGATTGCAGACGGGCAACGACCAAGCGGGCCTGAAGAACCGATTATACCTAAGCCAGATGTACCAACAGAAGATATAACAATGTGGCCAATTGATGCGCCTGATTTTTCTGATTGGGATACGTTACCAGCTTTTGCCTTACAAACGCCGGATACGCTACCGGCAGACCCGTTGCAAAAGCAAGACACGCAGCCAGCGGATGCATTACAAAAGCAAGACACGCAACCAGCAGACGCATTGCAGAAACAAGACACCCAACCAGCTGATGCACTGCAGAAGCCGGATTATGGGGCTGTTCCGGCGCCAAGCACGCCTGACCACGGTCAACAAACGATTGACGGCAATACAGAAGGTGGTAGGCCTGATACGGGTTACATCGCAGCGCCAAGCATTTCTGGTGACGGCGATTCAAACGTAACAGGTCCAGACGAACCAACTGCTGACAACCAAAACAACTCAAATGACTCAAACGGGTCAAATGGTGTAACCACGTCACCAGTTGCTACGCCGGATGGTGCACAAACTGATTCCGTGACAAACGGGACACTAGGATTGGTTTCAGCGGGTGTTAACCCAATTGCACGCGCTGCGGTGTTCGGCAATGATGCAGCGATGTTGTATGGTAATAATGCGACAGCAAGTCAACAAACGTTGAACCTAGACTCATCAAACGGCAACCGAACTCGTCTTGGGGGTTCAAATACCGGTCGTGATTTGATTCATGACATGATTGTGTCTGATGATGCCAAGCGTTCTAATGCGTTGAAGATGGAACAAGCTGGCGTTGGTTCTGAATGGATCACAATGGTTGCAGGTGCAATTCTAGGATTCCTATTCGCATTCTTCCGTCGTCGCAAGGAAGATGAGCGTGATGAAGAAAACGAAGCATAATAGTTAAAGTATGACGAAAACTTACGGGCATTGGTCCGTAAGTTTTTTATTTATATCGGCATTTTCGTGCTAAAATCATAAAGTACAAATTGAAAGAAGCGAGAAAATGGACCAGATAGAACAGTATTTTAATCGACACCAGTACTCAAGTCGCATTGGTAGTGCGATGGTATATGCAGTTGCTTCAGCGATTGCATTGAACTTTTTTTGGACACCCGGACACATTTATTCTTCTGGATTTACAGGGCTAGCCCAGCTGCTAAACACATTGCTTGAACGCTTTGTGGGGTGGCATGTGCCAGTTGGTGTCTTGTTGGTGCTGATTAACGTGCCCCTAATGATTACTGCGTACCGTGCAATTGGTAAGCGATTTGCGATGTTTACGGCGTTGGCTTTGTTGCTGGCCGCGATTGCCATGCGTTTGGTTTCGCAACCAGAACAATTATGGACGCACGATCCGCTTGTAATGGCCATCTTTGGTGGTGCTGTCAATGGATTCGGAACGGGGTTGGCACTTCGTAACGGACTCTCAACTGGTGGGTTGGATATTATCGGTATCCTGGTACGTCGTAAGACTGGCATGAAGATGGGAGCAGTGAACTTAACGTTTAACTTCTTCATCTTGTTGGCCTCAGGGTTCTTGTTTGGTCCACAATATGCGTTGTACACCGGTATCGGGCTGGTTATCAACGCGCGCGTGATTGATTTGGTTTATACGCGTCAACAAAAGATGCAAGTGATGATTGTGACGGAAAAGCCTGATTTGGTTATCGAAGCCATTCAACGTGATATCCGCCGTGGTATTACCATCGTGCACCACGCTGAAGGTGGATATAACCACCACCACAAGGAAGTCTTGTTCACGGTTATCTCAATGTATGAGCAATATGACCTACGTGATGCCATTTATGAGGTTGATCCACAGGCCTGGGCATCACTTTGGCGCATCGACCGCACGTTCGGTCGTTTCTACGAACCAAAGTTGTAAGCTAACGGTTTGTTAGGTACAAAAAGCTTAGGGACAAACATTTTAGGTGTGACTAGGTGAAGAGTGATAACAAATCGTCAGCAGTTTTGTATAAAGCGTTGACAACAGGTTCAATTCTGGTAAACTATTAAAGAACAAAAGTGTGCGACATATATAAAAGTTGGAAACTTCACACGGGAAGGGAGGGTAAACATTATGGCAAAGACTGTTGTTCGTAAGAATGAGTCTCTTGATGATGCTCTCCGTCGCTTCAAGCGTGGTGTATCAAAGGATGGTACCTTGCAAGAGTACCGTAAGCGTGAGTTCTACATCAAGCCATCAGTACAACGTAAGTTGAAGGCTGAGGCCGCTCGTAAGCGCAAGAACAAGAAGAGCCGTTAATTCGACTCTTGCCGGGCTACCTGCTGGTGGTCCGGTTTTGTTTTATACTCAGAAATTATTCAAAAACAAAAAGGAGATAATGACTATGAGTTTGTTGGAACAATTGACTAACGACATGAAGGAAGCAATGAAGGCTAAGGACAAGGTTACTTTGGGCGTTGTTCGTATGGTAAAGTCTTCAGTTTCTAACGAGCAAATCAAGTTGGGTCACGACTTGACTGCTGACGAAGAATTGGCTGTTTTGTCACGTGAAATGAAGCAACGTGTCGAAGAGTTGGAATCATACAAGGATGCTGATCGTGAAGATTTGGCTGAAGAAATCCAAGGTCAAATCGACGTTTTGAAGCGTTACATGCCTGAGCAAATGTCAGAAGAAGAAGTCGTTGCCGTTGTTAAGGAAACGATTGCTGAAGTTGGTGCATCATCAAAGGCTGACTTGGGTAAGGTTATGGGTGCTTTGATGCCTAAGGTTAAGGGTAAGGCCGACGGTAAGTTGGTTAACCAAACTGTACAATCATTGTTGGGCTAATCTTAGTCGAACTCTGATGCGGGGGATGCCCCCGATACATATCTATTTGCGGTATAATAGTAACCGTAAGAGAATAATTCGAATTAGAGGGATTACATTTTTGGCAGCACAAGTTGAAAAAGTTTATCGTTTTGAAAATGCTGAGCAAGAAATTGGTTTGGTCGGCGCACAAGACAGTAATTTGAAGTTAATTGAAGAAGGCATGCATGTTGCATTGTCTGTGTTTGGGGACCAACTTACGATTAAGGGTGAAGCTGACGCAGTTGATGCTGCTGAAGCAATCGTCGCTGAATTGGCCGCTTTGATTAAAAAAGGTGTGAAGCTAAACGCAACTGATATCGTCTCAGCGATGAAGATGTCAGAACGTGGGACGTTGGAATACTTTGGTGACATGTACACGGAGACGTTGATTCGTGATGCCAAGGGACACCCAGTTCGTGTTAAGAACTATGGTCAACGCCGTTATATTCAAGCGATTCGCAATAACGACATTACGTTTGGTATTGGTCCGGCTGGAACTGGAAAGACGTATTTGGCTGTTGTAATGGCCGTGGCTGCTTTGAAGCGCGGTGATGTGGAGAAAATTATCATCACGCGTCCTGCAGTTGAAGCTGGTGAAAGCCTTGGTTTCTTGCCAGGTGATTTGAAGGAAAAGGTTGATCCTTACCTACGACCAATTTACGATGCGTTGCACGCTATTTTGGGCGCTGAGCATACGGAACGTTTGATGGATCGTGGTACGATTGAAATTGCGCCATTGGCCTACATGCGTGGTCGTACGTTGGATAATGCCTTTATCATTTTGGATGAAGCGCAAAACACGACGCCACAACAAATGAAGATGTTCCTAACTCGTTTGGGGTTCGGTTCGCACATGGTTGTAAACGGAGACGTTTCACAAATCGATTTGCCAAGCAAGGTGCGTTCAGGCTTGATTCAAGCTCGCCGTGTTTTGGTAAATGTGTCACACATCGAATTCATTGAGTTCGCAGCGGATGACGTTGTGCGTCACCCAGTTGTTGGAGCAATTATTAATGCATACGACGCCTTTGATGCAGCCCAAGAAAAGGCAAAAGAAGCAAAAGAAGCAAAAGAGAAGAAGGATTAAGATTATGGATTTGGCAATTATTGACCAATCAAAGCCTGGCGTTCCTGCCGAGCAAATTGACCTTGTTGAAAAGGTTTTGGACTATGCTGGTGAGTATATGAAGTTGCCAGCAGACACTGAGATGTCAGTAACATTCGTTAACAATGACGAAATTCAACGTTACAACCGCGAATACCGTGGATTGGACAAGCCAACTGACGTCATCTCATTTGCCATTGAAGAAGATGGTGATGATTTGCCATTGATGATGGATGAAGAGATGGCCGAGGATTTGGCGAAGAACATTGGTGACATTATCGTTTCTGTCGATAAGATTGGTGAACAAGCGGAATACTTGGAACACTCATATGAGCGCGAACTAGGATTCTTGGTTGTGCACGGTTTCTTGCACTTGAATGGTTACGACCACATGCGCAGTGATGAAGACGAAAAGATTATGTTTGATTTGCAACGTGAGATTTTAGATAGTTATGGACTTACACGATAAGAAAAAGGCTGCTACACAAGAGCCACAAATTGAGAAAAATACGCACTTCATCCAAGCCCTTGGTCATGCCTTAGAAGGTATCGGTCAACTTTTGGTTCGTGAACGAAACATGCGTTTTCATATTGTTGCGGCGATTGTAGTCTTACTTGTCGGCATCTATGTTAAACTAGGACGTTCAGATTGGTTGTGGATTTCAGTCGCCGTCTTTACGGTTATCATGGCTGAGTTCGTGAATACCATGGTTGAAGCCATCGTTGATTTGATTGTGGGTGAACAATATCACCCGCTAGCCAAGGTTGCTAAGGACGTGGCGTCTGGTGCTGTGTTGGCAGCGGTGGCATTTGCCATTGTGATTGGTGTTTTGATTTTCCAACCATACATTTTGCCAAATTTGCAGATGATTATTAAATAAGTTAGTTGTACGCGCGATGCGTGGATTATAGAAAGAATAGAGAATAATATACATGAGTGAACAAGGATTTAAGTCAGGTTTCGTTGCCCTAGTTGGTCGTCCAAACGTTGGTAAGTCAACGCTTTTGAACAAGATGATTGGTGAAAAGATTGCCATCATGTCACCAAAGGCGCAAACGACACGAAACAAGATCCAAGGAATTTACACGACAGATGAAGGTCAAATCGTGTTCATGGACACACCAGGAATTCACAAGCCACACAACTCATTGGGTGACTTCATGGTGAAGACGGCGATGTCAGCTTTGCGTGAAGCCGACATGGTTTGGTTCTTGGTTAACGCCGACGAGCCACGTGGTGCTGGTGATGACTTCATCATCAACCGTTTGAAGGACACAAACACACCAGTTTACTTGATCATCAACAAGATTGATTTGGTAAACCCATCAGACTTGTTGGCAATCATTGCTGATTACAGCCAACAAATGGAATTTGCGGAAATCTTCCCAATTTCAGCTTTGAAGGGTGACGGTGTGCCAGAGTTGTTGGACTTCGCCATGGACAAGATGGAAGAAGGACCACAATACTACCCAGCTGACCAAATCACGGACCACCCAGAGCGTTTCATCATGAGTGAGTTGATTCGTGAGAAGGTGCTACAATTGACGCGTCAAGAAGTGCCACACTCAGTTGCCGTTGTGATCGACAAGATTGAACGTCAAGATGAGAACCACTTGCACGTGCAAGCAACGATTGTTGTTGAGCGTCCAACGCAAAAGAACATCGTTATCGGTAAGCAAGGTGCAATGATCAAGGAAATTGGTGTTCGTGCTCGTAAGGATATCGAACGCTTGCTTGGTGACAAGATTTTCTTGGAGACGTGGGTTAAGGTTGAAGAACGTTGGCGTGATAAGCCACAAGCCTTGCAAACGTACGGTTACAAGGAAGATTCAGATATTTAATGATGTGAAAGAGAGACTGATTGGTCTCTTTTTTATTAGGAGGCGGCATGGCGGAAGTATTTGAAGCGATTGTCATGTATCAACGTGACCACAAAGAGAAAGACTTGATGGTTAAAATGCTGACTAAAACGGCCGGCAAACGCATGTTTTACATCAAAAATGGTAAGTCTAAGCGCTACCAGTTTGCTGCAGATGTTCAACCGATGACGATTGCAACTTTCGAAGGCACGCTAAATCAAACGGGATTGAGTTTCATCAATTCGGTTAAAGAGAGTCACCATTCGCGTGAGTTGATGATGGATGTTGAAAAGAATGCCTACATGACATACATTCTGGGATTGATTGACGCAGCGTTTGTTGATAATCAACCAATCGAAAAATGGTTCAACTGGGCCAAGCTGGCACTGGAAAAGTTGGAGGAAGGGCTTGATCCACAAGGCTTAGCGAACTACTTTGAAGTGCAACTGCTACCGGCGTTTGGATTAAATCCAACTTGGGGTGAATGCGCCGTTTGTGGTCGTCGAGATTTGCCACTTGATTTTTCTGAAAAGCTAAACGGCACGATTTGCCAGATTCACTGGGACCAAGACGAAAATCGTATGAACGCAAATCCACGCTCAGTTCGTATCTTGTCACAACTTGCGAAGGTTGATTTGAAGCAACTGGGCACGTTAAGTTTAAAAGACGAAACAAAACAAGATATGGCGCGCGTGATGGACAAGCTATATGATGATCAAGTTGGTGTTCATTTGCGTGCAAAATCATTTATCCAACAGTTATCAGGCTGGCAGGCACGCTTAGCAACGCGTGGACAGGCCGAGTCAAATAACGAGACATCCGAAGACTAATCACTTATAATAAATGTGTAGAAAGAAAACGTTTTCAGATAGGAGATGGTTCTATGGACATTAATTTGGATGATTTGAAGGACAAGGCAGCTGACGTACTTGAAGGGGCTGACTTGAACGATTTGAAGGATAAGGCCGGCGAGTTGCTTGGCGACAAGGCTGACATGCTTGATAACGTTGATTTGGATGACGTTAAGGACAAGCTATCAGGATTGCTTGGAAAAGATTAAACAACAGTTAATGGACGACATGCTCGATTGGGTATGTCGTCTTTTTTCGCATCCCGAACACTAACGAGTTACAGTCCTGTGACATTATGCACAAACGATTAGTTAATGTGGTAATCTATTTCTTAGTGTTTTAGTTTTAGGGAGTAGTAGAAAGATGCAGAATTTGAAGCGAGCTTTGCGTGAGGCGACGTCGCCAACTAACATCAGACGCGACTTGGCATTGATGAATCGATTCCAACGTGTGTACATGGTTGTTATCATGGCGGTGACGGTTTGGGCGTTTGTTTATACGGGTGATTATTCATCATCTGGATGGACGAGTTTGATTACCGGCCTTGTCTTGGCATTCTATTTGATTATGTTGGCCAGCGGTCGTTTGACGAACTTCTTCTGGGGATTGTTGACGAACGGTATTTGGCTATTAATGTCGATTCACAATCACTTGGTTGGTGATATTTTGAACCAAGGATTCTTCTTTGTGATGCAATTCGTGGGGATGGCGGCGTGGTACAAGCAATTATCACAACAAACTGATCACAGCCAAATTCAAGCGAAGCGTATCGGTCCGAAAATGATGGGCTGCCTAGTCGCAGGGGCAGTGGTTGTTTACGGTATTGTGTTGACGGTTGCGAAGACGGCCCACGGTAATCAAGTTTACCTCGACTCATCTCAACTACCGCTTGGGATGCTGGCCCAAATATTGGCAACGTACGGCTACTTGTCACAATGGATTGTGTGGCTGTTTGTTGACGCTGTGGGCTTGCTACTTTGGTGGAATCAAATTCAGGCAGGCGGTTCTGGTGCATTGGGGATGTTTGTCCTGATGATTGTGAAAACTTTCAACGCCTTCTACGGCATGTACTTGTGGTCAAAAACAACCGAATATCAAGATTAATAATGATAGACTGGCAACATTTTGTTGTCAGTCTTTTTTAATCTGAAGGACGAAGCGGACCGTGGTAATATGTGCACCAGCATTCATAATTAATCAGTCATGCGCGTTGACTTTTAAACGCTGAGTGATAAACTTATTACATGTAATAAGCGATGAAAGCAGAAGAATTGCGTGAACTCAGTCCAGCAAGTCACCGGTGATGTGAGGGTGATCTGAAAACACGCAAGGGGCACTGCCGGAGCACAATTTAATCCAATGAAGCTGCTAGGAGTTTTCCTAGAAGTAGGGTGGAACCGCGAATTATCGTCCCTACATCAATCATTTTTAAAGGTGATTGGTGTAGGGCTTTTTATTTGCTCGAAGCCAACCACGAGAAAGGAATTTGTCAACATGAGTGCAAAAATGAGTGTGCAAGACATTATTTTGACGTTGCAAAAGTTCTGGGCTGATCAAGGCGCAATGCTAATGGAAGCCTACGATACAGAAAAGGGTGCCGGTACGATGAGCCCTTACACGTTCCTACGTGCCAATGGTCCTGAGCCATGGAACGCAGCTTACGTAGAGCCATCACGTCGTCCAGCCGATGGACGTTACGGGGATAACCCAAACCGTTTGTACCAACACCACCAATTCCAAGTGGTTATGAAGCCATCACCTGACAACATCCAAGAATTGTACTTGGATTCTTTGAAGGCCTTGGGTATTGATCCTTTGGAACACGATATCCGTTTCGTTGAAGATAACTGGGAAAACCCTTCAATGGGTGCCGCTGGTATCGGTTGGGAAATCTGGTTGGACGGTATGGAAGTGACGCAATTTACGTACTTCCAACAAGTTGGTGGAATCCAAGTTGATGCCGTAACATCAGAAATCACGTATGGTTTGGAGCGTTTGGCTTCATACATCCAAGACGTGCCAACGGTTTATGATTTGGAATGGGGTAACGGCGTTTTGTACGGTGACATCTTTAAGGAGCCAGAGTACGAGCACTCAGTTTACTCATTCGAAGAGTCAGACCAAGAAATGTTGTTGCGTCACTTTAACGAGTACGAAGCTGAAGCCAAGAAGGCCTTGGAAAAGGGCTTGGTTCACCCAGCTTACGACTACATTTTGAAGTCATCACACACGTTTAACTTGTTGGACGCGCGTGGAACGGTTTCAGTTACTGAACGTGCAAAGTACCTTTCACGTATCCGTAACATGGCCCGTTCAGTTGCGCGTGCCTTCATTGATGAGCGTAAGAAGCTTGGTTTCCCATTGTTGAAGGACGAAGCTTTGCGTGCGAAGTACTTGCCTGCAGATGAGGAGGAGAACTAAGATGGCTAACTTTTTGCTAGAAATTGGTTTGGAAGAAGTTCCTGCCCACTTGGTTACGCCCGCAATTAACCAATTGGTTGAGCGTGCCGAAAACTTTATGAAGGATGAGCGTTTGGCTTACGAGTCAATCAAGCCATTCTCAACGCCACGTCGTTTGGCAGTTTTGATTTCAGGTGTGGCTGAAAAGGCTGAAGACTTCACTGAAGAAGTAAAGGGACCTGCTAAGAAGGCTGCTTTGGACGCTGAAGGTAACTACTCAAAGGCTGCCCAAGGGTTCGTACGTGGTCAAGGTATGACGACAGACGACATCACGTTCAAGGAATTTAACGGTAACGAATACGTTTATGTGACGAAGTTCGAAGCTGGACAACCAGCAGCTGCTGTTTTGGCAGGCTTCAAGTCAGTTGTTGAGGCAATGACGTTCTCAACGACGATGAAGTGGGGTCGTCACACATTCGAATACGTTCGTCCAATTCGTTGGATGGTTGCATTGTTGGATGATCAAGTTGTGCCATTTGATATTTTGGGTGTTGCAACTGGTCGTTCATCACGTGGACACCGCTTCTTGGGTCACGATGTTGAAATCGCATCTGCTGACAAGTACGAAGAAGCTTTGACGTCTGTTTTCGTGCAAGCTGATGCTGAAGCACGTAAGGAAAACATCCGTGCACAAGTGCGCCAAATCGCTGCTGACAACAACTGGCAAGTGGTTGTTGACGATGATTTGCTTGAAGAAGTTAACAACATCGTTGAATACCCAACGGCCTTTGCTGGTGGCTTCGACGAAGGTTACTTGGAAGTTCCTGACGAAGTATTGATTACGTCAATGAAGGAGCACCAACGTTTCTTCCACGTGGTTGATGCTAACGGTGCTTTGTTGCCACACTTCATCTCAGTTCGTAACGGAAACGCTGAACACATCGACAACGTGATTGCCGGTAACGAGAAGGTGTTGGTTGCTCGTTTGGAAGACGCTAAGTTCTTCTACCACGAGGATCAAAAGCACGATATCGACTTCTACAACAACAAGTTGGAAGTTGTTTCATTCCACGCTAAGTTGGGATCAGTTGCTGCACACACGCGCCGTGCCAAGGCTTTGGCTGCCATTATCGCCGGTCGTTTGAACTTCTCAGCTGACCAACAAACAAAGTTGGCTCGCGCTGGTGAGATTTACAAGTTCGACTTGATGACTGGTATGGTCGGTGAGTTCGACGAATTGCAAGGTATCATGGGTGAGAAGTACGCCAACTTGTTTGGTGAAGATGCTGCCGTGGCCCAAGCAATCCGCGAACACTACATGCCAATCTCAGCTGATGGTGAATTGCCAGCATCAGATTTGGGTAAGGTTTTGGCTTTGGCTGACAAGTTGGATAGCTTGTTGTCATTCTTCGCCGGTGGTATGGTACCATCAGGTTCAAACGACCCATACGCTTTGCGTCGTGCCGCTTCAGGTGTTGTAAACATCTTGGCCGACAACAAGTGGGAGTTGGACATTGACGGTATCTTGTCAGACTTGATTGATGACATCAACGCTGATGCTGCAAAGTTTGGTTTGCCAGAAGACGTTATGGCTGAGTTGCAAAACAATGTGGCTGCTGTTGTGAACTTCTTGACTGACCGTGTTGTGAAGGCGTTGCAAGATGATGGCGTTCGTCGTGACATCATCAACGCCGTAACAAAGAACGACTTTGCTGATACGACACAAATGTTCGAATCAGCGCAAGTTTTGGCAGCTCACGTGGCTGACGATAACTTCCGTGAAGGCGTTGAAGCGTTGACGCGTGTCATGCGCTTGACGACGAAGAACGCAACTGACGCTGTTGTTGATGTAACGTTGTTCGAGAACGATGCTGAAAAGGCTTTGTTCGAAGCTGTTTCACCAGTTGCTGAAGTTGCAGAAACGGATGCTAAGTTGGTTGCTTTGTTGAACTTGCAACCAGCCGTTGCCGCTTACTTCGACGAGACAATGGTCATGGTCGAAGACGAAGCAGTTAAGAACAACCGTTTGGCTACGTTGCACGCTGTTGCTAACGAAGCTACTAAGGTTGCTAACTTCCTAGAATTGGACGTTAAGTCAAACTAATCATTAATTAATATGAAAGCCAGGCAATTTCTTGCCTGGCTTTTTTGCATATAAAAGCACCATTCGATAATTGTTCACAATGCCGTGATAACCTGTGTTTGATGAAGATGATAGGGGGAAATATCATGACGAGTTTTAAACAGGTTTGGCATGCGAAATGGCCAATAATTGTGGGACTGTTTTTGTTTGTATGGGCGATTGAATCGTTTAGCTACTTTGTTGTGGCAACTTGGGCTGGTGGCGTGCACGGTGGTGTCGCTTCAGCCGTAAATTTGCAGTTAGGCATTGACCGCGTCATACCATGGTTCACGCCGATTTTTGCACTGTATATGCCTTTGCCATTTATTTGGATTATTTTGTGGCCAGTTATGGCTTGGTTTGCAGGCCGAGAACGATTGTTTTGGCAGTACTTCACGGTGAGTTCGCTGGTTTACGTGATTTCGACAGTGATTTATGCCGTGATGCCAACGGTGACGATTCCGCACGACTTTTTGGTCGGTCCAATTCAAGTGTTGTCAAAGGACAGTGCATTTTATAGTCAAATTGCAGTGCTTGATTCACCATCTGTGAATGTGTTTGGATCATTCCCAAGTTATCACAATACTTGGGCAGCCTTAGCCGTCTTTTTCGGTGTTGTTGCGCTTCGTGAACACCGATCTGTTTTGGGGGTTATCTGTGTGGTATTTGGCTTGTTGATTACGTTAAGTACGTTCCTGTTGCACCAACACGCTGTTTTGGACGCCGTCTTCACCTACGCGCTAGTTGGCTTGTGCTGGTGGTTAGATGCCAAGCTTGGTTGGTCAAGAAAGCTGTTGCAGGCAAAGAAATAGCAGAATTCGAAAAAATAAAAAATATTGTGTTAGGTCTGCGATTTATGCAATGAAATTGCAGGCTAAGAAAATGTTTTAGTGATTTGGTATTTGTTTTTCGGACTATCACCTGTATTTGCGTTTGAAAACAGTGCTAGTAGGTGTATTTATGAAAATGGGGTATTGCGATAGCCTATTGAAAGCCAGTTGTGGTGCCGATTAAGCCAGTTTATACCTGATGTTTTTACTGATAGAATGCGATTTTTTGTCGCATTCTATTTTTTTATGCGTTCGATAATATGTTCATTTCGGCCCCAAAAGACTGTGCTCAAATTGGCCCGTTCGAACCTAACATTACCTTTATATTGCGGGTTTAGACCCGTCGAGTGAAGGAAGAGGTAATGGGTTTATGAAACGAGTAGTTGTAAATATGGCAACGAGTCGAAAGGAACGCTTCAAGCTATACAAGGCAAAGAAGCGTTGGCTAATCGCCGGATTGGCATTTGCTGGGGTAGCAATGATGTCTGGTGGACAAGTGAGCGCGGATCAAGTGTCAGATGCACAAGTTGAACCAGCTAAAACAGCTGTGTCAACCCAACCAGACCCAAGTGCAGCAACTGGGGCAGTTGTGACGCCAACTTCTGCAACGTTGACCACCACAGATGCAACGACGACAGAAAACGCTGACCAAGAAGCAGCTGCTAAGCCGGTATCAACCCCGGCAGCTACGACGCCTGTTGCAACTACGACACCTGTTGCAGCTACAACAGAAGTTTCTACGGATAAAGCAGTGACGGATAAGCCTGCAGTTCAACCACAAGCTACAACTCAAGCACCAGCGCAATCAACAACAGCGCCGGTAGCTGATACTACGCAAGATAATGGACAACAAGCTACGACCGACACAAATACGGCGCGTACTTGGGATTATGCGACTGATGCTGACGTTCAAACAACGGTCGAGGCAGAGATTACTGGTGCAGTAAATGCTAATGGTGAAGTCATTGCGAACGGTGGTAACTTCACACAATCTGATCAATGGAGCACAGCTCGTGTAGATAATGGCTATTCTGTAACGGTAACCATTCATAACGAAAGTGGTAAGTATAAGAATGGTGATACGATTCGGATTCCAATTTCAGGTGAAATGTCTTCAGACGTTGCAGGTGTTGCAAAACAAAAGTTCGACGTTCGTGAAACCCAAGGCACGTTGATGAACGGCAATGTAGCGTTGGGAACGTATACCATCGCTGATGGGTATTTCTCTATCAAGTTGACACAAGACTTGTTCGGAACTTCAATAAGCGGTTTAACTATCTCAGGTACAAGTGGTAGTGCGCCCGTAGCAAGCTCAGCGATTTGGATGAACAAAAAAGGTTCTGCAACAATCACTTTTGGAAACGCAGCAATTAAGGGTAAGTTAGAATTTACGGTACAACCCAAGGCAACAAATGGTGCATCAGCTACGCAAAAGTTGAATACTGCGAGTGATAAAATCGGTGTACAGAGTTCATTCCAAGACAACAATTACTTAGGTGCCTTATACAGTGGTGATACAAAGAGCGCGAAGAACGATGAGACGGGTTCATTTAACCAGGATATCGTTCAAATTCAACACATTGTCATTGAACAAGGTACCGTACGTTCAGTATCACTTGATCGTACGTACACGAGTTTATACGTTCCGATGACTGATAAGAATGGTAATATTGTTGCCAGTGCGGTTTCGGCCGCCGACGTGACGTTGAATATTGGTAAAGAAATTCAAATTAATTTGGATGCTAACATTGACGGCCTCACTGCCATGGAGAGTGCCGTAGCTAAGTCATTGAAGAACAAGGGCGTTGGTTCTTACGCTATTGTGCAACTTAAAGATGGTAGTTATATCGTTGCTTACAACATTGGGAACCCCTACACGGATTACTCAACCGCTGATGTGCTTAACAATGTTGAGTTCACAAAGTTTTTGAAAGATGGCAATAACCAAGGACTTCTGACCGATTCACAGCTTAACCAGTTGAAAACGAATATTGCACTAGCATCTGCTGGCAAGGATTCAGTAGGTATCGGTGCTATTGCCCACATCTTTAATGTGAACTTTGCAAGTAACGACACGCCGAATGAAGTTACCTCTACTTTGGATACGTATGACGTAAACGGAAATAATCTAGCTAATTGGGGTGATAAGGATGTCACTACGACGCCTGATAAGCAAGACTACAACGGACAGGCGCGATTGGTGGTGTCATTCCTTGATGATAAAGGCCATGTTTTGGCTCCTGATGATTCGAGCCTAGCCAAAAGTGGGGTTGGGTACACCAAGACACCAAATGACATCCCAGGCTACACGTTTAGTTACGTTCATGGAGTCACTACTGGTGTGTACGGACCGGCAAACGAAACGACGTCAGTAATCTTTTATTACAAAGCTGATCCACAAGCGGTAGAGTACAACGTTATTGATGACACTGATCACAAGAACTTGGTATCAAATGCATTGTTCGAGGAAGGTGTTACTGCTGGCAAGTTGACTAAGACGAAGGCTGATTTGCAAACTATCGCCAACGACTTTGTAAAGCAGGGCTACAAGATTGTTTCAGTCGGTGATGTGCCAGGCGTATTTGACAACGATGATAAGACTGACCAAGCCGTAGACATCCACTTGACGCACCGCGTGGACACAGTTGATCCAAAGACACCTGGTGTGCCAGATCAACCAATTAATCCTGAAGATCCAAATAGTCCAAAGTGGCCAAATGAGGTTACTAAGGATAAGTTGACAAAGACAGTTAATGAAACAATTCATTATGTCTACGCTAAGGGTGGAACTGCAGCGGATGATAAGAAGGATACTGTGTCATTCAGCCGCACGGCAACCGTTGACGCGGTAACTGGTAAATTCATCGCCTACGGCGAGTGGACGGCTGACGACAATGACACGACATTCGATGCCGTGAAGTCACCAGTAATCGCTGGTTACACAGCAAGTGGCGACGTAGCAGCTGTTACTGGATTGACGGCTGATAGTAAAGACGACACAGAAACCGTGACTTACACGGCTGACGATCAAAAGGTAGTTTACAACGTCATCGATGACACAACTGGTGAGACGCTTGTGTCAAAGAAGTTGTTTGATGAAGGTGTGACGGCAGACGAGCTAAAGAAGACCAAGGCTGACCTACAAACTATCGCCAACGACTTTGTAAAGCGAGGCTACAACCTCGTGTCAGTGGATGATGTTCCAGCAACGTTTGATAACGATGATGACACGGACCAAGTAGTTAATATTCACTTAACGCACACGATGAAGCCAGTAACGGATGAGAATCGACTTGATGTGAAGGTAACTGAAATCGTACATTATGTGTACAAGGATGGTACAACTGCAGCGCCTGATGTAACGGATACTGTTGAATTTACCCGTACTGGAATAATTGACGAAGCTACTGACGTTGTAACGTACACTGACTGGACGGCAGTCAACGGTGATAACTCATTCGATACGAAGGTTTCACCAGTAATTACGGGATACGTTGCGGATAATGCCAATGTTGCAGAAGTTGATGGATTGACGTCAGCAAGCAAGAACGTTGAGGAAACGGTCACATACAGCAAGTTAGGTTCATACGTACCTGAATTGCCAGATGGTTCAACGCCATCAGTGCCATATCCAAACGATCCAACGGACCCAAGTAAGCCAGGTACTGATGTGCCAGTGATGCCACATGTACCAGGTTATACACCAGTCGGACCAGATGGTAAGCCATTAACGCCGGTTGACCCACAAGCTCCATCAAAGGGATACAACCCACCTGCTGTGCCAAGTGACCCTACCACGGACACGGTTATCAAGTATGGTGCTGATAAGCAAAATGTTGTTTACAATGTCATTAATGATACGACGGGTGAGAACCTAGCCACGAACGTGTTGTTTGATTCGGGGGACACAGATGCAGCTTTGACTAAGGGCCATGCTGACTTGCAAGCGATTGCGGATGCCTACATCGAACAAGGTTATGATGTCGTTTCAGTGGATACGGTTCCAGGTTCATTTGATGATGATGATACGGTTGATCAAATCGTAAACATTCACTTGAAGAACAAAACCGCAACCGCTATGGTGCCAAACGAGCCAATTCGAGTTGCGACGGCGATGGTACCAAATGAGCCAATGTACGCTACACCAGTGGTAGTGCCAAATGGCCCAGTTAACGTACCAACATCTGCTGTAACAGGCGACAATACAACCCGCGTGGGCAAGGCAGTGACGAACACGCCTACTAAGCTAGGTGCTACAAGCGGTTCTTCTGTTGTTATCACGCGCGCTGATGATAATGCAAAGGCAAAGAATTCAGTAGCCACTTCAAACACTGTGTCACTTCCAGATACAGCAGCGAAGGGTAACCAAGACGAGAACGCCTTGTTAGTAGCACTTGCAGTCATTGCGAGTCTTCTAACTTTTGGATTTGTGCAGAAGCGCAAGTAGAACTTTAATTGAATAAGTCAGAAAAGCGATCAGTTTACTGGTCGCTTTTTTGGGACTAATGAACAAATGGCAGGGATTTGTTCATTAAAAATATGATTGGAAGATAAATAAAATTAATTGAACATACAGAGCGTAATTGTTTTGTATTTTTCGTCGTAGCATGGTGTACAATGTTTAAAGAGGACTTATTTCGATAGGTCCTCTTTGTTTTTTGTGGGATTATAAATAAGCCTCTGATATGTGGGATTAACGAGGCGTTTTGGTTAGGGTAAGAGAAATGTTAATGGGTTACTAAGTCGACTGGTTACTCGACAAGGCAGACAATGATGAAATTGCGTTAGCGTCATTTATTGTCAAAAACAATAACGACAAAATATTTGTAACAGAGTTAGAAACCGAATTTGATTGGTCGGGATACAAAGTTCGCCGTACTGTTGAATTATTGGCGCAACACTTGCTTAAGTTGTATGGTGTTGATTCGGAAGGTGAGCATGCGATCCAATTGGCTGATCATAATCGCGTTGTGGTTGTCTCGAAATATCGGCATATCAATTTAGATGACTTGAAGCAGGAGCTTTTATCACAGTCATTGAAGTGGCAGATGTTGGTTGATATGTTTAATGAACGCATGATTAACTATGAACGTTACGCAGCCGAAAAGTCGGTCTCTGTGGGTACGGTAGGTAATCATAAGAAAGAGTTAGAACAGCTGCTTCTGAAATATGGCGTGCATATCACGCCACAGAACACCCTTGAAGGGGATACAGAATTATCAGTCCGATTGATATTCATTCAAATTTATGCCCGTTTCTACGGCGGACGTAAAATGCGATTTGATCAAGCGTTGAGCATTACGGTTCAGGATTGCCACGCGCTCTTGAATAAGCTGATTTTTGAAGACAACGGCAAGCTATCTTCATCAGAGTGGCATTTTTTGAAAGTATATTTGTTAGTATCACTCACCCTAGAACGTCACGGACACCGTGGTGGTGAAACATTAACCAGCTATATTCTGCGACCTTGGCAAGAACTGTCACAACGTACGCAACTGATCTTGACGCAGCTAGTCCAGAAGTTCAAAGCAATTAATCTTTTAGACGAAGAAGCGGATGTCTGGGCACAGGTTCAAGGGTTCTATCTAGCACTGTATGTCGTTGGACTAGGCGGACGACTACCTTGGCAAACCGATTTAGCAGAACCCATTGTTCAAAATGTTGCTGATTTGTGGCAGGTGATGATGCGGGTGTTTGATTCACATACACAAGCACCTATGCCAGAAGGAACAAAAGAGGCCCTGTCTCGAGATGTCTTGGCACCGTTGATACTCGTCGAGGTTTACAGAGCGCATAATGAGTTATTGCTTGGTAAACCGGTGCGAATTGACAATGCAATCTTAATGGCGCCAACGACAGCGCAAATTACGGACGAAATCATTTCTGAATGGCAGCCATCAATGGCAATTGATTTAGAAATGATGAAAAATCTTTTTTATGCGCCAATCTTCATGATGTTATTTTCAAATGTTAGTTTGACGTTGTTATGGTCACCGGTAAATGTCTTAATTGATATCCGCACGCGTCCTAATCTTGAATTGATGTTGAAGCGGCTGGTTTCGGGGTTCTTAAAGATTAACGTGCAATTTGTGGATGATTTAAAGATTGCCGACATCGTTATTTCGGATGTGATCGGACCAACTGCTAATATGAATAATCGATTCAATTGGCAGGATTTTCCAAATACAAAACAGATTTCGCAATTACAACGAAGCCTAATCGAACTGCAAAGATCAAAAATGACGGACAAAACCGAAAAAACAGACTTATTCTAAAATGACGTATGCAATAGTGGTACAGCCCGAGCGGTTGTGCCACTATTTTGGTTTAAGCACCAGAATTTCGGCAAAACTATTTTATTTTTGAAAAAACGTTAAATTCTAAATAATAAATTTTCGATTACTATTATTCAGTGGAGGAATAAGGGGTATGGTTGTTGATTTATGGATGCTAGATAAAAAAGAACAAGAAAAGGTGACACTGCTAACCGAACTTGCGAATTCGGATGAAATGATTTTGCCGGTGTCAGAATTGATGGACCGTTTGGATTGGTCAAAGTACAAGGTACTTGAAAATGCACGAGCATTGAATGGTGATATTCAAGTCGTTATGGCAACGACGGATGATACGCTACTTATTTCAGATGATTCGAAAACAATTTATTTAGACGATCGTTATTTAGGTAATGTTGATGGCATCATTAGCTATTACATTAAAAATTCAGTGTATTGGCAATTTACGTTAGATGTGTTGAATGAAACGATGAAGTCATATGAACACTTCGCGTTGCAACATGCGATTTCCGCTGGAACGGTAAGCAATATTAAGCAAACTTTGAATGAACGTTTGGCCAAGTATAATTTGACGATTACGCCAAATTATCATTTCGAAGGGAACGAAATGTATTTGCGCTCAATGTTGTTCCATATCATGATGCGGTGGGATGTGGTGACCCAAACGGACAAAATTCGTGACATCGTGGCGCGAGAACCAATTTTCAAGGATTTGCGCATTAATGCATCAGCGCTAACCAATTCGCGTTCGCTGGTTATTCAGCAATTTTTAGCGATTTCATTGGTACGTGCCCGACTAGGCCACTTTATTAATAGTGCGCCAGTTCGCGAAACACTTGTTAATTTTGATGAACTTGATGATCGCGCACAATGGTTGATTACAGAATGGCAAGCCATGCTTGAACGCCAAGGTATTAGCATGACCAATGCCAAGGAAGAAAGCGTGCAGTTACTTTATATTTTGTACTTAAACAACATTCGCATTGACACGGATTGGATGACGAATGTGACGAAGCGCGTAAAAAAGCGTTTGAATGACTTTATTTTTAAGTTGGAGAACTTGTATTTCGATTGCTTCAACACTGAATTGGAGGAGGAAGAATTAGCTAATCTGCGCCGCCATCTATTTGCAACGATTATTCGTTCGTTTGGTGACAGCGATGATTTGTTTATTCCGGAACGATTTAGTTCAATTGATGTCGCAACGTTGTATCCAGTTGTGCATGAGTTTACAAATGCAGCGATGAAAATTTTCCGACAAGATATGGGGATTACGAACCTTTCAGATAATTTCTTGTATGACAAATTGGTTGTGACATTCTTGAACGATTTGGCGTTTGATAAGATGTTCAAGCCAATTGTGGTGAATGTGAATATGCAACAATATCCTAGCGCTAATCGCGTGTTGCAAGAAATGATCAAGTCAGTTTCACGTTATGAAATTGTTTTTACGGAAAATACGACTAAAAACGCCGACTTGGTGATTTCAAACTTCCAAGCTAACGTTGAGCCACGAAATAAGTTTGAGTGGACGGCATTGCCAACGAGTCGCCAATGGCACCAGTTTGAGCAACGCTTGGGGGAGATTAGTATTTCCAAGCTAAACAAAACGTCGATTCTGTAGTCGTCTCAAATATTTTACAGATTTCAAAAAAGAGTATGCTGGCGATTGTTGCCGGTATGACATAATATTCTTGCAACGCAATGTTGTGATGCTTTAGCAGCGTCAGGTTAGATTCTCTAATGCCCAGCATTGAGAACATGAACACTAGCCAAAACAGAAACTAAAGTTATCTACTTCTCTCTTTATAAAAAAGTCTGAAAGACCCACTTTCTTTCTTTTATAAAACACTCGTCTTTACCCTAGGGCGGGTGTTTTTGTTTACCAACGTGAAATCAACAAAACAAAAGTTAGTAATAGTATTACGATTAATATTCGGTTAGAATAGTCTTATAGTCATCGCGGACCAAATTGGTGGCCCGAGACGTATCTATTTATAAGAAAGTTGAGAAATACATGGAAGTTAGTATAGGTTATTGGATTGGTTTCTTCGCCTTTGTTTTGGTGATGTTGGCACTTGATTTGGGTGTCTTCCACAAAAATAATGAGGCACCAACCATGAAAGAATCATTGTTGTGGAGTGCCTTTTGGATTGGGCTTGCCTTCATTTTTGCAGGAGGCCTTTGGTTCTTCACAGGCGGTGATCATGCGCTTGATTTCGTGACGGCATACTTGCTTGAAAAGTCATTGAGTATTGATAACTTGTTTATCTTCATTTTGGTATTTGGTTTCTTCGGTATTGAATTGAAGTATCAACACCGTTTGCTATTCTGGGGTGTCTTTGGTGCCTTAGTGATGCGTGTGATTTTCATTTTTGGTGGAGCAGCCTTGCTACACCATTTCGTATGGTTGATGTACATCTTCGGTGCGTTCTTGATTGTCACTGGTGTGAAGATGCTCTTCGAAAAGGAAGAAGCGCAAGATTTGAACGATAGTTTCATTATCAAGAGTTTGCGTAAGATTTTGCCATTGAAGGAAGATGTGGCTGAACCGCATTTCTTGGTTAAGGAAAATGGAAAGCGTTACGCAACGCAATTCTTGTTGGCCTTGTTGTTCATTGAAGCATCAGATTTGCTATTTGCTGTTGACTCAATTCCAGCCGTTTTGGCCGTTACGCAAGATACGTTTATCGTTGTGACGTCAAACATTTTTGCGATTATGGGATTGCGTTCATTGTACTTTGCTTTGTCTGGTATTTTGCCAATGTTCCGTTACATCAAGTACGCATTGGCGGTCATCTTGGCCTTTATTGGGGTGAAGATGGTCTTGAACGAATCAGCGAAGGCATTCGATTGGCACTTCCACATTTCAAACGTGGTGTCATTGACTGTTATCGTTGGATTGTTAACACTATCAATTATTGCGTCAGTGATTGTATCTCGTGTACAAGAGCGTCGTAAGTTTAAGGCTGAATAACAGTTTTGGGATCTACCTTTTCGGGTAGGTCCTTTTTTAATTCTGCTATCGATTTTTGCGCGTATACTGACGATATTAAATTTGTAGGGGATATAAAAATGACAAAGCAAATTATTACAACAACGAATGCGCCGGCTGCAATTGGCCCATACTCACAAGCTGTTTTGACAAATGGAACGTTGTACGCTTCAGGCCAAATTGGGTTGATTCCTAGCACAGGTGAGTTTGCAGGGGAGACGACCTTGGATCAAGCAACGCAAGTCTTTAAGAACATTGATGGCTTGCTGGCCGCGGCTGATATGACACGTGCGGATATCGTGAAGGTGAGCGTTTACTTGGCTGATATGGCTGATTTTGCACCAGTAAATGAGTTGTACGCCGACGACTTTAGCGACGTCGATGCATTCCCAGCTCGTTCAGCAGTTGCTGTGGCAACGTTGCCAAAGAACGCTCGCATTGAAATTGAAGTAATTGCGAATAAATAGGTAATTAAAGCGTATGCGTCTGTCGATGCATACGCTTTTATGTTATAATGTAAGCGTTTACTGAAAGATATTTAATGAATGAAAGCGAGATCAACCATGGCATTGGAAAAGATTTTATTTGGTACTTATACGCGACGTGTTTCAAAGGGAATTTACGAAGCAGCATTGAACACGGAGACTGGTGAGTTGCAAGATGCCAAGTTGGTTGCTGAAGTTGGTTCACCAACATACCTTGCTTTGAGCAAGGCCAACAAGTTGTACGCAGTTGACAAGAATGGTGACCAAGGTGGCGTTGGTGTATTTGACTTCGCCAATGACGAAGCAACGTTGACACAAGAAGTATTGGCAGAAGGTGCTTCACCTGCGTACGTCGCTGTTGATGAAGCCCGTCAATTGTTGTACTCAGGTAATTACCACAAGGGTAGGTTGGAAGTCTTCGCGATTGCAGCCGATGGTTCATTGACGTTGACGGATTCATTCCAATCAGAAGGCTCAGGTCCACGTCCAGAACAAGGGTCATCACACGTTCACTGGAACAACTTGACGCCAGACAACCGTGTGGCGGTTGTGGATTTGGGTGCTGACAAGGTGTTGACGTTTGATGTGTCTGACGAAGGTAAGTTGACGTTGGTTGCAACGTTTGAGACCGAAGCCGGCTTTGGCCCTCGTCACTTACGCTTTAGCCCTGATGGTCAATACGCTTACTTGTTGGGTGAATTGTCATCAAAGTTGTCAGTATTGAAGTACAACGCTGACGGCTCATTCACGTTGTTGCAAACTGTTTCAACGATTCCGGCTGATTGGACGGAGCACAACGGTGGTGCTGCTATTTACTTGTCAAACGACGGTAAGTTTGTTTACACGTCAAACCGTGGTCACAACTCAATTGCTGTCTTTGCGGTTAAGGATGATGGTGCATCAGTTGAACACATTCAATGGATTTCAACTGAGGGTGATTTCCCACGTGACTTCGCGTTGAACCCAAGTAACGAGTTCTTGGTTGCAGCTAACCAAAACACGGACAATGTGACGGTTTACCGTCGCGATGCTGAGACTGGTGAATTGACGTTGTCACAAAAGGACTACGAAATTCCTGAATCAGTGCGTGTATTGTTCATTTAAGCTTGATACAATAAAGTCAGTTGCCAGTTGGTAACTGGCTTTTTATTTTTGGGGGATAGACTATATGAGCAACAACCAAAAACACCGGTCGATTTTGTATCGCTGGCTGTTAGATAATAAAATCATTTCAACGATGCTGGTAATTTTACTGATTTTGGCCATTATTTATATGTTAAAGAAGGTTGATTTCATCTTTGCACCAGTCGCTGGTTTGTTCGGCGCAGTGGGGGCACCGATTATTATCGCGGGTGTCTTTTATTACTTGCTCAATCCGATGGTTGATTGGGCTGAGCGTCGCTTTAAGCTTCATCGTGCCGTGACGATTACGATTCAATTCGTTGTCTTGGCTTTGTTGATTGTTTGGGGGCTGGCCGTATTCATTCCTTGGATTACGGATCAAGTTGCTGGACTGATTAAACACTGGCCAGAGTACTGGCGCGGTATTGTTAAGACCGTTGATAATTTGACATCGGACAAGCGATTTGTGTCGGTCAATAAGTGGTTTAATGAAACCAACAATGACATCACAACCTGGTTTAAACAATACTCGGCAGAATATGCAAGTAAGGGAATCAAGGGCGTTTCGTCCGTTGTTGGAACAGTAACAACGGTTGTCATCACCTTGTTGACATTCCCGTTCATGCTATTTTACTTGTTGAAGGATGGTCACCAAATGCCTGGATACATGGCAAAGTTTTTGCCACCACAGGCGCGACCATCTTTCCTTGAGACAATTGGTGAAATTAACAACCAAATCTCAAACTACATCCGTGGTCAATTGTCAGTCGCGTTTGCTGTCATGGTGATGTTTGCGATTGGGTATACGATTATCGGATTACCATATGGTTGGTTGATTGCGATTGTGGCGGGTGTCTTGAATTTGATTCCGTTCTTAGGATCATTTTTGGCAATGGTACCAGCCGTTGTCGTTGGATTATTCGTTTCGCCAATGATGTTGGTGTCGGTACTAGTGGTCTTTATGATTGAACAGACTTTAGAAGGCCGACTCATTACGCCGAAGCTGCTAGGGAATTCTCTACAGATTCACCCGGTCACAGTGTTGGTTATCTTGTTGTCAGCTGGTAACATTTTTGGTTTGGTAGGGGTTATTTTTGGAATTCCAGGGTATGCCATTCTGAAAGTGTTGTTGTACCGTTTGTATAAGTGGTGGCAGGAAAACTCAGGCCTGTTTACGGAAGAAAACGAGTAAAGCATTTAATAAGGTTTACTAAGTATAGCGTGGTCAGTTATCAGACCATGCTATACTTATTTTTGTATGCAATTAAACGCGTTGGGGGAGGGGAGCCTTCCCAGAATAGGAGAAAATCATGAGCACGAATCACATCGTATTATTTGAGCCATTGATGCCAGCAAATACTGGAAATATCGCCCGTACGGCAACGGGTACTAACACAAAGCTTCACTTGATTGAGCCTTTGGGATTTAAGTTGGATGACAAGCACGTTAAGCGTGCCGGATTGGATTACTGGGATACAGTTGATATTACAATCCACGAGAACTTGCCAGCCTTTATGGCCAGCTTGAAGGAAACAGATGAACTGTTCTTGATTTCAAAGTTCGCACCACGTGCTTATCACGAAGCTGATTACACAAACCCTGATCACGATTACTACTTCTTGTTCGGTAAGGAAACGACTGGTTTGCCTGAGCCATTCATGAAGCAACACCCTGAGAAGGCGTTGCGTATTCCACAAAACGATGACCACATTCGTTCATTGAACTTGTCAAACACGGCAGCCATCGTTATCTATGAAACGTTGCGTCAACAAGGGTTCCCAAACCTAGACTTGACCCACGAATACGACTACGACAAGTTGAAGTAAAAATAAATGAGCGTTTATTCACTTAAGAAAGGAGATTAATATGGCGGCGACAGCAAAAAAGCGTCCGACTACCAAGCGTAAAACAACGCCCAAAAAGTCGACGTCTGCCAAAAAGAAAAAAGCAGCGCAACAGAACTGGTGGCTTGAACGTGGCCCACAATTGATTGGACTATTTGCGACGATTATGACGGTTATCGCCATCGCTAAGGTTGGATTAGTTGGAAAGTTTTTGGCTAATATTATTCGCCTTGTAGTAGGTGGTTCTTATCAGTTCTTCTTGCTTGTGCTATTAATTCCACTCCTGGTGGTGGTTGCTTACGGGCAATGGCCAAAACGTTTTAAGTGGCAACAATACGTTGGTTTCACCCTCTTTTATTTGGGTGTCATGTTGGTCGGTTCAATTTTGCTCTTTGATAAGATGAACGTCCATGAGGCTTACGCACAAACCATTCAAACGCTGATCAATCAAGACATGAACAATAAGGCGGTCACAACCCCGGTTGGCGGTGGCCTCATTGGGGCGTTGATGTACAGCGGTACCTATATGGCGATGGCTGATTTTGGATCATGGTTGGTAGCAGTCATTCTATTGATTGCTGGACCGGTCATGTTCTTCAATTTGCCAATCCGAGACGTGTTTGACAACTTCTTTAATTTGGCTGAGGGTGCGGGTGATTTGGTGCAAACGCAAGCTTCAACAGCCCATGAAAAGGTGACTGAATCAATCGAAAGCTTCCGTGTCCGTCAAAAGTCAGCGATGCAAGAGTTCTTCAATGAAGATCCGTTTGCATCAGAAGCGGAACGCGCTGCGCAGATGATGGACGGTTTGCCTGATGCCTCTGCGTCAAACGATGCACCAATCACATCAAAGAAGGCTAAGACACCAACGGCAGCTGTGGAGGCTGAACCTGAAGTCGATGCAACTGCCACTGAATTTGTGATGCCAGAAATTGTGGCACCAGCACCATTCAAGCCAGAAGCACCAGTTGATGAAGCAACGTTTGCAGCGGCTGAGCCAGTGACGAATGAGTTCACGCCACTGCCAAGCGAAGATGAAGCGCCCGTTGAAATGACGTATGATCCAAGCTTTAATCCGGATGCCGTTATTCAAGCGCAAGATGCTGCAATTGAACCGGTTGTTTATGGTGAAGACCTACCAGATGATGAGCTGTTGCCTGGTCAAGATGTGCCATTGACGCACGCTGATATTCTTGGCCACAATGATGCGCAAACGTCACCAAAGACAACGGCGCACCAATCAAATGTTGGTCACGTTGAGCCATCAACGATTTCAGAACCAACGGCTGACGTCGATGCGTCTGGTTTGGGTACGTTGATTGACGACAAGGATTACATTTTGCCAACCACTGACTTGTTGCAACACATTGGTTCGACTGACCAGTCAGCAGAGCGTGATGCGTTGAACGACAAGGCGCGTATCTTGCATGAAACGTTGAAGAGTTTTAACATCAACGCGACGGTTGAAAAGGTGGTTCTCGGTCCAACGGTTACACAATACGAAATTAAGCCAGCCGTTGGGGTGAAGGTGTCAAAGATTCAAAACCTTGCCGATGACTTGGCGTTGGCCTTGGCTGCCAAGTCATTGCGTATTGAAGCACCTATCCCTGGTAAAAATGTTGTCGGAATCGAAGTTGCCAATGATCAACAAGCAACGGTTGGGTTCCGTGACATGGTTGAAGAGGCTGGTATCGATACCACCAAGCCTTTGGTTGTCCCAATTGGTCGTGGTGTGACGAGTGGCGTCGTGAAACTTGATTTGACGAAGATGCCACACTTGTTGATTGCCGGTTCAACTGGTTCAGGTAAGTCAGTTGCCATTAACGGTATTTTGGCTTCAATCTTGTTGCAAGCTAAGCCATCACAAGTTCGTTTGATGCTGGTTGATCCAAAGAAGGTGGAGTTGTCAGTTTATAACGACATTCCACACTTGATTACACCGGTTATTTCAGACCCTAAGAAGGCATCGCTTGGCTTGAAGAAGGTTGTTTCCGAGATGGATCGCCGTTTCAAGTTGCTTGCTGATGAAGGGGTACGTAACATTGATGGTTACAACCGCTTAGTTGAAAAGCGCAATGCAGCGGACCCAAGTACGGTCCTTCAAAAGATGCCATACTTGGTTGTCATTATCGACGAGTTGGCTGACTTGATGATGACGTCTGCCGTTTCAGGCGACGTTGAAAACTCTATTGTGCGTATTGCGCAGTTGGGTCGTGCCGCTGGTATCCACATGATTGTCGCAACACAGCGTCCGTCAGTTGATATCATTACTGGTTTGATTAAGGCAAACGTGCCATCACGTATGGCGTTTGCCGTTTCATCTGGTGTTGATTCACGTACGATTTTGGACAGTAACGGTGCCGAAAAGCTATTGGGTCGTGGTGATATGCTGTTTGCGCCAATTGGTTCAAACGGTCCACAACGTGTTCAAGGAGCCTTCCTGACTGACGAAGACGTTGAGTCATTGACGGACTTTATCAAGAACCAAGGTGAAGCCCAATATGATAAGAGCATGGAAGTTTCTGATGAAGAAGTGAACGCGATTGATAATCCTGGTTCAGAAGGTGATGAACTAGATGAACGTTGGGATGACGTGCTTGAATTCATCTTGCGCGCTGGTGGTGCTTCAACATCATCAATTCAACGCCACTTTGGTATGGGCTATAACCGTGCCGGTCGTATCATGGACGCACTAACGGACCGTGGTTTGATTGGTGAACAAAACGGGTCTAAGCCACGTGAGTTGAAGTTTACACCCGAAATGCTTGACCGTTTCCGCCGTGAAGCACTAAAATAACGCATACGATTAAATGAGATGGAGGCCGTCAGATGATTCGTTATGATTTAACAAATCCAGCAACGGACGTCGAATTGGTAGCAATGTACCGCGCCGATTTTGATGTCGATGTTGGTCGTCTATACACGTATGTGCCAGAACTCAAGGGATTCCAATTGCACTACGACCACGATGTTGTGTTGTCACCAGCAGAGATGCGTGATGATGCTGACGTTCGTTTCTACTTGCAAGTCCATGGTCAAAACCCTACTGGACGCGCACGTATGGCAAATATTGATTTCCAACTTGTGCAACGAGATGAAATTAACTGGGCATAATGTCTAATGAAAGTCGCATTCCTTTTTAGGGGTGCGACTTTTTCTATGCAGTCTGTGACGATATTTTCCTAACAAATGAATAAAGTTAATACAATTATTCATATGGCTTGGGTACAATGGTATTAACATGTCAGACAAATAGGGAGTAACTTACATGATTGAATTGAAAAACCTGAACAAGCGGTTTGGCGACAAGCTAGCAGTTCAGGATATGAATATGGTTATCAAGCCGGGTGAAGTGATGGGACTGATTGGCCAAAACGGTGCGGGTAAAACAACCACGTTCCGTATGGTCTTGGATTTTATCGAACCTACGAGTGGTGAGATTACTTGGGATGGGCACAAGATTAGTTCGGCTGATAAGCAACGCATCGGCTTTTTGCCTGAAGAGCGTGGGCTGTACCAAAAGCTAACCATTGAAGAACAAGTGATGTACTTTGCTGAGTTGCACGGCATGAAGCGTGCTGATGCGAAGGCGTCATTACAAGATTGGATGAAGCGCTTGGATGTCGTGGGTAAGACGACTGATAAAGTGCAAAAGCTTTCTAAGGGTAACGCACAAAAGGTTCAGTTGATTTCAACGGTTATCTTCCACCCGGAATTTTTGATTTTGGACGAGCCGTTCACCGGACTTGATCCAGTGAACACGGAATTGATGATGAATGAAATCAAGCGTTTGAAGCAAGGTGGCGCGATGATTATTTTCAGTTCTCACAATATGTCGGGTGTTGAAAAGCTGTCTGACCACCTGACAATGTTGCGTCACGGTGAAACGGTTTTGAGTGGTGCCACGACTGAGATTCGTGAATCATTCGGTCGTACCGAGATTTATATTGAGTCACCGGTAGCAGACGCAGATTTGTTGGCCATTGATGGCGTCCTGTCCGTTGAACCACAAGGCATTGGTCGCCAAGTACGTTTGACGAACGCCGAGGTTGGTCGCCAAGTCTTTAGTACAGTTGCACAAGACGGTTATGTACCAGTGTTTGCGCAAACTGCGCCAACGCTTGATGAAATTTTCCGTCGTGAAGTACAAGGAGGTGGCGTAAATGACTAGTCGCCAATTATTCTTAGTAGCACGCCAAACCTACTTAACACGTATTAAGTCATTCGGATACTGGGCATTGGTCTTGGCACCGGTATTGATTGTTGGTGTCATCGCAGGAATCACCTTCATCATTACGGCCACGCAAAGTCACAAGACGCCAGTTGTCGGGGTGGTGAATCAGCCAGCACTAACGACGTACTTGAAAAAGACAGATGGTTTTGACGCTAAGGTGAAGTCGGTTGCAACTGAAAAGCAAGCCAAAGCAGACTTACGCAAAGGTAAGCTAGACGCGTATCTGAAGGAGACTGGTGAGACGAAGTTCCAATTGGTTGCCTCAGCAGACGGTGAATCAGTTTCAGAAACGAAGCTGAAGGCCAACTTGACGAGTTTTTCAATGCTGAACACGGCCGCTGAAATTAACTTGTCAGGTGAAGATTTGCAAAAGTTGATGACGCCACCGGTTTTGAAGACGACGACGCAAAGCGACAAAGGACAATCAGCCGGTGGAGCGGTGGCCAATTCAGCCAATACGGCTTTGGCATCGGCCATTGGTATCTTGATTTTCGTGTTCTTGACGTCATACATCAGTATGATTGCGCAAGAGATTGCCAATGAGAAGTCATCACGTATCATGGAAATTTTGTTGGCTGCGACATCACCAGCGGTACAATTCTTCGGTAAGTTGAGCGGTATTGCTGGCTTGGCGTTGACGCATGGGTTGCTGTATGTGATTGCTGGGTTGCTGGTTAACGTCTTTGCGCCACACTACAAGTACTTGAAGATGATTAAGGAACTATTGGCGGGAGTTGATGCCGGCTTTGCCATTATGACGTTGCTAATTGCATTGGTTGCCATCTTTATGTACATGGTTCTAACGGCGATTGTTGCGGCGATGGTAAATGACTTGAGCCAAGTGCAACAAGCGGTGGCACCAATCACCTACTTGGCAATGATTGGTTATGTGCTAACGTTTACGTTGTCAGGTCAACCAAACAACACATTCTTGAACATCTTGTCATACGTGCCATTCATTTCACAAACGCTGATGCCGGCCCGTCTAGGGTTGCAATATGCGACGATGGGGGATGCGGCAATTGCATTGGTGCTTGAGGTGATTGTGTTGGTATTCATCAGCATGTTCGGCTTGCGTGTCTACAAGCGTAACGTGTTGACGTACAACGACGGTAATATCACGAAGGCTGCTTTGGCTAGTCTGAAGGGCTTGTTCGTTAAAACAAAAGACTAAACAAAAAACGTCGATGACTGATTATGGTCATCGACGTTTTTTCGTGAGCAGATTATTGCTTCAATTGCTCTTCATCCTTCTTACCCAAGAAACGATCCTTTTGATCATCCTTGACTTCGGGCATAACGAACAAGTCATCAAATTGCTTGCTCAATTCATCAGTACGCTTTGTTTGCAATGGCATTTGGCTTTCCCCCATCAAATATTCTTGCCAATAGTATACCACGATTACCCAGGGGCTTGTCGTCTAAATAAATTCATTTTTTTGCCGTCAGAAAGGCGACACTTTTGTTTATGATGAAGGGGCAAAAGTGATTTCATGGGAGTAGGAAAAATGCAGATTCACGTTGCAAAAACAGGAAATGATCATCACGACGGGACGGCAGAGCGCCCGTTGTTGACGATTAATCACGCTGCGCAAATTGCGCAGCCGGGCGACACAGTCATTGTTCACGAGGGGGAATACCGTGAATGGGTGAATCCGAAGAACGCCGGGTTAAGCGACCGACGCCGCATTGTTTACCAAGCAGCGCCACGCGAAAAGGTAGTTATCAAGGGCTCAGAAGTGGTTACTGAGTGGGAAGAGATTGCTGGTTCGGTCTATAAGGCAATTGTGGATAACGAGGTGTTTGGCGAGTTCAATCCGTTTGACGATGAGCTAAATGGGGATTGGCTCATTTCAAACCTAAACCGTAAGACGCACACGGCAGACATTTATATTGATGGGGTGTCGATGTACGAAGCGCAATCATTGGCTGAGGTTGATGCCGGTGAAGAGCGTAATCATGTACATGATTTTATGACGGATGAGGAAATTGCGGAACCGTATCCAGCACGTACCAAGTACAAGTGGTTTGCTGAAGTGACGGATGATGTGACGACAATTTATGCTAATTTTCATGATGTTAAGCCGTCAGAGCATTTGATTGAAATGAACGTGCGCCCATATGTGTTCTATCCAAGTCAAATTGGTCGTAATTACATCACGGTGCGTGGCTTTGAAATGGCGCAAGCAGCAACACCTTGGACGCCACCTACTGCTGAGCAACCAGGCTTGATTGGTGCGCACTGGAGTAAGGGGTGGTTTATCGAGAACAATCGTATCCACGACGCTAAGACCAGTGGTATTTCACTGGGTAAGGAACGCGCATCAGGCGATAACTACTACACACATCGTCGTGACAAGCCGGGCTACCAATATCAATTGGAAACGGTGTTTGAGGCGATAAACAATCATGGTTGGCGCAAAGAGACGATTGGGTCACACATCGTCCGAAACAATGAGATTTATGACTGTGGTCAAAACGGTATTGTTGGTCACTTGGGTTGTGTCTTCTCAACGATTGCGAATAACCATATCTACAACATTGGCTTGAAGCGTGAATACCATGGCTGGGAAGTTGCTGGCATTAAGTTGCACGCGGCGATTGATGTGCAACTCACGCACAACCACATCCACAATACGGTTTTGGGAACATGGTTGGATTGGCAAACCCAAGGTACGCGCATTAACCGTAACGTTTATCACCACAACAATCGTGACTTCTTCGTTGAAGTGAGCCACGGACCATTCATGGTTGATCACAATGTTTTCGGTTCTGAAAATGCGGTCGATGAATTTGCCCAAGGTGGCGCGTTCGTCAATAACTTGATTGCTGGTGCGATGAAGCGTCAAAAGGTACTTAACCGAACAACGCCATATCACACGCCACACTCAACTCAGATTGCTGGCTATGCTTGTGTTTATGGTGGGGATGACCGTTTTTACAACAACGTCTTTATTGGCACGCCAAACAAGGCGTGGGAAGTGCAAGGAACGGCACAGTTCGCGGAAGCGCCAACAACGCTTGAAGCGTACATTGATGCGGTGCACATGACGCGACCAACCGATATTGAGCAATTCGAAACGGTTGAGCAACCAATGTATGTGTCACATAACGTTTATTTGAACGGTGCCCGTGCAACCACTGCGGAAAAGACAAACGTGATTGATGAAATGAACCCACACTTTGATGTGGTGAAGCAAGGTGAAGCGTATTACCTAGAATTGTCGGTACCAGAGTCGGTGACGAATTTTGTTGCGCCAACCCAGACGTCAGAAACGTTGGGCAAGGTGCGCTTGGTTGATGCGGAGTTTGAACAACCAGATGGATCGGACTATGTCTTGAATGAAGATTTGGTTGGTGACAAAATCGAACGTGAATTAGCCGGACCAGTTGGTAGTTTGGTCGTCGGTGAAAACCGTATTCGCATTTGGTAATAATGAGAACGTTTTCAACTTCATAAATAATTCAAAAACGAACCGTAATATACAACTTCGGAAGCAATTATTTATTTAAAGGGGAAAGAACAGATGAAGTTCGCACAACAAGCATCACTTGCGATTGCAGGTACGGTATCAGGATTGTGGTTGATGGCCGAAGAGGGATTGGCTGCAACGACAGCAACAACAATGGCACCATCTTCAACCGAGACAGTCGAAGTGATTGCTGGATTGTTGATGACGTCACTAGCCGTAATGATTTACGTCTACAAGACAAAGTAAACCCTTAAGCCACTAGGAAGTGAGAGATTTCCTGGTGGCTTTTTTCGTGCAGTTTTTCAACCAATCTCCGGGGTTAAATTAAACCGAATTTCGGCGTATAATGAAGTAAATACTATTTGAAAGGAAAAGCGGATGGCGTCAGAACATATTGAACAAAAACTTGCGCTGTTACCAGATTTGCCCGGCTCATACCAAATGAAGGATGTGAACGGCAAAATCATTTATGTTGGTAAGGCCAAGAACCTAAAAAACCGTGTGCGTTCTTACTTTAAAAGTGAACATACCGGTAAGACAGCCCAGCTGGTTGAGAATATCGCGGACTTTGATTTCATCGTCACGAGTTCCGAAAAGGAATCATTGTTGCTTGAAATCACGTTGATTCAAAAATACCAGCCGTACTATAACATTCGCTTGAAGCGTGGAACGGGGTACCCTTACATTAAGATTACCCACGAATCAGATCCAAAGCTTGAATTGGCCAACGACGTCAAAGAAGACGGTGCCCAATACTTTGGCCCTTATCCAAACGTTTACGCTGCACAGGAAACCTTGCATTTCTTGCAAAAGGTTTATCCACTACGTCGTTGTAACGGTTACCAAGGACGTCCATGTTTGTATGCCAACATGGGACAATGCTTGGGTCCTTGCTATCGTAAGGTGCCATTCACGGAGTACTTGGATCAAATCAAGAAGATTCAACGTTTCTTGGATGGGGATACAAAAGAAGTGACGAAGGTCTTGCAAGGTAAGATGGCCGACGCGGCTGAAAAGCTTGAGTTTGAGCGAGCTGCCGATTTGCGTGACCAACTGAAGTTTATTGAGACAACTGTTGAAAAGCAAAAGATTATCTCAAAGGACGGGACACCACGTGACTTGTTCAACTTCTATATGGACAAGGGGTGGCTGTCTGTTCAAGTCTTCTTCATTCGCCAAGCGCGTTTGATGAAACGTGAGAAGCGCACCTTTGCCATCGTTGATTCGCCTGAAGAAGAATTGACGAGTTTTATTTTGCAGTTCTACAACCGTAAGAACGCCGTGTTGCCAAAGGAAATTTTGGTACCAGCTGGCGTTGATAAGCAGATTATCTCAGAAGTGTTGAATGTGCCAGTGCGTACACCGCAACGTGGTGAAAAGCGTGACTTGCTCGATTTGGCGGAAAAGAATGCCAAAATCGTGTTGGATGAAAAGTTCCGGTTGATGGAGATGAATGAGTCGAAGACGAACGGGGCGATGCAAGAAATTGCTGACGCGTTAGGTCTTGACCATATTCACCGTATTGAGGCGTTTGACCACTCACACACCCAGGGTGAAGAAATGGTTTCAGCCATGGTTGTTTTTGAAGATGGTGTGCCAAACAAGAATAAATACCGCAAGTACAAGACCAAGACCGTTGATCACGCGGACGAACGTGCTGAAACGATGGAAGTTATTCGTCGTCGCTATACGCGTTTGCTCAAGGAACATGCTGAAATGCCTGATTTGATTTTGATGGACGGTGGCGTTATTCAGTTGAATGCGGCTCGTGAAGTCATTGAAGATGAGCTCGGTTTGGCAATCCCGGTCGCAGCGATGGTTAAGAATGACCAACACAAGACGGCTGACTTGTTGCGCGAAGAAGGTGAACCGCACGTTAACTTGGATCCAAAGTCGCAAGGATTCTTCCTATTGCAACGTATTCAAGATGAAGTGCACCGGTTTGCAATCACGTTCCACCGTCAATTGCGCTCGAAGAGTTCTTTGGGGTCAAAGTTGGATGAAATTGCCGGGGTGGGACCAAAGACGCGTCAGAAGTTATTGACGAAGTTTGGTTCACTCAAGAAGATTGCCAATGCATCGTTTGAAGAACTGCGCGAAGTCGGCGTTTCTGAGAAGGTGGCCAACGCCATTAAGATTTCACTGCAAGCAATTCAACACAGTGATGATTAAAGGTGGTCAAACGAGGCTAAGTACTGTAAAATGATAAGCGTCAAATTGCGCTTATATTTTAAGAGCTTTAATAAAGAAAGTGAGGTCATAAACGATGGCGTTTGTCGACCAAGTTAAAATTTTTGTAAAGGCCGGTAAGGGTGGCGATGGAGCCGTTTCTTTCCGACACGAAAAGTACATCAACATGGGTGGTCCTTTTGGAGGTGACGGTGGTCACGGTGGATCTGTTGTGATGGAAGTGGATGAAGGACTACGTACCTTGATGGATTTCCGTTACAAGCGCCACTTTAAGGCCACGCCAGGTGGTAATGGTGCCACAAAGGGAATGACTGGAAAGTCAGCTGATGATTTGATTATCAAGGTCCCACAAGGAACAACGATTACTGATGCTGAGACAGGTCGCGTAATTGGTGACTTGACTGAGCAAGGTCAACGTTTGGTTGTTGCGCAAGGTGGACGTGGTGGACGCGGTAACATGCGTTTCGCTTCATCAACAAACCCTGCTCCTGAAATTGCTGAAAACGGTGAGCCAGGAGAAGAGTTGGACATTGCCCTTGAATTGAAGGTTTTGGCCGATGTCGGGTTGGTTGGTTTCCCATCTGTTGGAAAGTCAACGTTGTTGTCAGTTGTAACGGCTGCTAAGCCAAAGGTTGCGGCATATCACTTTACGACATTGGTTCCTAACTTGGGAATGGTGCGTTTGGAAGATGGTCGTGACTTTGTTATGGCTGACTTGCCTGGATTGATTGAGGGTGCCTCACAAGGTGTCGGTTTGGGAATTCAATTCCTTCGTCACGTTGAGCGTACGCGTGTTATCTTGCACATGATTGATATGTCAGGTATCGATCCAGAAGAAGATCCATACGAAAATTACGTTAAGATCAATAACGAGTTGGCCGAGTACGATCCAGCCTTGTTGGAGCGTCCACAAATTATCGTGCCAACGAAGATGGATATGCCAGACGCCGAAGAGACGTTGGCAGAATTCAAGAAGAAGTTGGCTGCTGATCCAGATGTCCCAGAAGATGTCGAGATTATGCCAATTTCATCATTGACGCGTCAAGGTTTGGAACCATTGATGCAACGTACAGCCGACTTGTTGGATGAGACGCCCGCCTTTATTCCTAAGGGTATGGAGCCTGATGAAAACGAGACTGCTTTGTACGAGTTTACCGAAGACCGTACGCCATTTGAAATCGATCGTGATGAAGATGGTACTTGGATTCTTTACGGTGATGAAATCGAACGTTTGTTCAAGCGTACGAACACGAACTACACGGAATCAATGATGCGTTTTGCACGTCAATTGCGCTTCATGGGTGTCGACGAAGCTTTGCGTGATGCAGGTGCTCGTGGTGGTGACACTGTTCAAATTTTGGACTTTGCTTTCGAATTCGAAGAGTAAAAATCAAAAGTCAGATGCTTGCATCTGGCTTTTTGTGTGAAAAGGAGAAAATGATGGCCGGCAATCAAACTGAACACGTCAGCAATCCAGATCAATATGTCACGATTGCGGCGGATGAATATACTTGGGAACAAGTCATTAAAAAGTCTCGTTTTATCGTTAATATGGCGCGTGTGAATTCTGAAGAAGAGGCGCGCGAGTTTATTGACCGTATTAATAAAGAGCACAATAAAGCTACGCACAATGTCTGGTCATACATGCTAGGCGACCGTGACCAAGTGCAACGTTATTCTGATGATGGTGAACCAGCTGGAACAGCGGGTGTGCCAATGCTAGAAGTGTTGAAGAACAATGAGGTGCACGATGTTGCTGCTGTTGTGACGCGTTACTTTGGTGGTATCAAGTTGGGCGCCGGTGGTTTGGTGCGCGCATACGCTGGTACAGTTGCGGGTGGTATTGCAGAACTTGGCTTGGTGCAACGTATTCAACGTCACAAAATGTCGTTGCGCATTGATTATAAGAATTATGAGCCTCTAAAGTATTGGCTCGAGCAACATGAATATGTTATTTTGGATACACAATATGATACGGGTGTGACACTGGTTGTGCCGGTGTCTGATGAAGACATGGCAAGTTTCGAAACTGATGTGACGGACTTGTTGTCAGGCCAAGTGACGGTTGAAGTTGGGGATGTCGATTTATTCGAAGTACCTTACGAAAAGCGCGTCACGGCGCAAACGTCGTCGTTGAAGTAAAAGCTAAGTTTGGCTTGGTTTAATGTTCGCGCCGTATAATGAAAGTATGATGTTTTAAAGGGTTGGTGAGAAATGTGAAGCGGGGCATAGTTGAAATTCATATATTGGTGGCACTGTTCATGCTAACAGTGTGGCTGTTTCCGACGAATTTCATGTTTTTAATATGGAACGTCTTTTTAGCGTTAATCCCGTTTGATTTATCGCTGTTAATCAAAAATCGCCAACTAAAGCGTTGGATGACAGTTGTACTAACACTTGTTTGGCTGATTTTCTTTCCAAATACGATGTACATGCTGACGGACTTTAGTCACTTATCATCAATTGGAACAGGTTTGATGACTGAGACGCAGTTCTTTAACTACGCGTTGTTGGCTAGTGGTGTGATGATTGGGACGTTGTTAGGGGTGTCATCAGCGCATATCATGGCGGTCCGCTTTTTTGGTGAAGAAGCTAGAATTGAGGCGCTAGCATTTTATGCTGTTTTGTCATTGGTATCGGCATTTGGGATTTACCTCGGCCGATTCCTGCGTCTAAACTCATGGGATCTGCTGACTAACGGTCATTCAGTTGTGCAACAAGTATTACAAGCCTTTACCATGCACAGTTTTGTGTTTGTGATGTCATTTGGTGCGTTGCAACTGGCTTTGCTGTTGATGTACCACATTCTCAGAAAAATGAAGTAAAAAAATAAGGTCGATGCTACTCGAGAAATTGAGTAACATCGACCTTTTATTTTTAGTCGTTTACATCGTCATCAGTGTGACGCAAGAAACGTGTATTCGTACCGAAGATAATGGCGTTAACCACAATCAACGCGGCACTGACCATGAAGATACCGTTGTAATCAAAGTATGTTGCAACCAGGGTACCAAGCATTGGTCCGGCAACCGCACCAAGTGATTGGAATGACTGATTGTAGGCAAAGATACGTGAGGTAATTTCACGTGGCGTTGATTTCGACAGCATCGTTTGCACGGCTGGCAACATCGTCGCATCTGAAATACCAATCATGAAACGCAAAATGATCAATTGCCAGACGGCGGTCACAAAGCCAGTCGGTAGCATAAAGATGAATGCTAATGCAAACCCAATCATGATCATGCGGTTCGTCCCGATGCGATCACCAATGCGACCAAAACGTGGTGCAGCAATCATTGTTGCAATTCCAGGCATTGCCGCAACCAAACCAGCTAAGAAAGTCGTACTTGGTGCACCGTGGTTAAGTTCACGAACAAATAGTGCGACAATCGGACTGATTGATTGGTTAACCATTTGAATAATCAACGTGGTGGTAAACAAGACAATGGTGAGCTTTGGGAACTTCAACATTTGGAAGACTTCCTTACGAGATGGTGAAGCACCACGCTCGATTGGTGTGAACTCTTCTTTGACCATTGTCAGTGTTAAGGTGAAAACGAGTAGGAAAATAATACCAGTAATAACAAATGAAATACGATAGCTAACCAATGAGGCTAGCACACCGCCAAGAAACGGTCCTAACAAGTTTCCACCGGTCACACCAGTAACCAATAGACCCAAAGCATAGCCGGAGCGTTCCTTTGGTGTTTGCGTGGCAATCATGGCGTTTGCATTTGAAATGAAACCACCAAACAATCCTTGCAAAGCGCGCAAGAAAATCAATTGCCAAATATTCTGTGCTGCTCCCATGAGCAAGAACACAATCGCCATTCCTAATGAAGCACGGAGCAACATTAGCTTACGGCCTTTACTGTCAGCGAGCTTACCCCAAAATGGTGAGACAATGGCCGTCATCAAAAAGGTAATCGCAAAAGCGGCACCACTGTAGAACGTCAATTGGTTCTTAGTGAAATGTCCCAAAGTGTCGACGTAAAGGGAGAGAAATGGCATGACTTCACTGAAGCCAATTCCGGTCATGAAAACCCCGAACCAGAGGACGTACAAATTACGTTGCCAGGTAGGGAGACCAGAAAGTCGTCGCTGAATCATGATGACCTCCTCAATCGCTATTTATTTTTTACAAGTAACTATTGTACGCTTATTTTTCGGAATAATCACGCGGTTTGACGGCTGTTAAACTGTTAACCGAACGTAAAATCATATTAAAACTATTTTATTCGTATCTAGGGCTTGCAATCTGTCATAAGTCGTGTAGTATATTCAACAATAACTTTTTCAAAAAAGACATTTTTGTCCTTGCAGATTTAATTGCTGGAAAATGGCCAGCGAGTTTCTACCGCCTACCTAAAGTGGCGACAATCCGCAAATGACTCACAAGAGAAAACCCTCTTTGTAAGCATTTGTGGATCACTGTATCCAGAAATGCTTTTTTGTTACACAAAATTTGGAGGTTCTCATGTCACACTTTTCAGCCACAAATAAGTTCGTTCCAATGGGATTGACGTTTGATGACGTTCAATTGGTAAACAACACGACTAACGGATTATCACAAAGCGATATTTCTTTGGCAACGACCCTAACACCAACTTTGCACCTCAACATTCCTATGTTGTCAGCTGCGATGGATACGGTAACCGAAGCGCGTTTGGCAACGCAATTGGCTTTGCTTGGTGGTATGGGTGTGGTTCACAAGAACATGTTGATTGCCGACCAAGCAGCCGAGGTTGCTAAGGTCAAGGCGGCAACAATCGATGTCGCACGCTACCCACAAGCAGCGGTTGATTTTAACGGTCGCTTGTTGGTCGCTGGTGCGGTTGGTGTGACGTCAGATACAGTGACGCGTGTTGGTGCCCTGGTTGAAGCTGGCGTTGATGCAATCGTGCTTGATTCGGCTCACGGCCATTCAGAAGGTGTATTGCGTAAGGTTAGCGAAGTGCGTGCTGCCTTCCCAGAGTTGAACATCATCGCTGGAAATATTGCGACTAAGGCTGGCGCTGCTGCCTTGTACGATGCAGGTGCCGACGTGGTTAAGGTTGGTATCGGACCTGGTTCAATTTGCACGACGCGTGTTGTGGCTGGTGTGGGAGTCCCACAAATTTCAGCCATTGCCGATGCAGCTGAAGTTGCCAAGCAATACGGCAAGGCCATCATTGCTGACGGTGGTATCAAGGATGCTGGCGATGTTGTGAAGGCTTTGGCGTCTGGTGGAAACGCAGTGATGCTTGGATCAATGCTTGCTGGTACCTTGGAAGCGCCTGGTGAAGTATTCACCGATGAACAAACAGGTCACCAATACAAGTCATACCGTGGTATGGGCTCAATTGCAGCGATGGAAAACGGTTCAAAGGATCGTTACTTCCAAGGTGAAGTTAATGAAGCCAACAAGATGGTGCCAGAGGGTATCGAAGCACGTACGGCGTACAAGGGTGCGTTGACGGATGTCTTGAATAACGTATTGGTTGGGGTTCGACGTGGCATGGTAAATGCTGGTGCAACGACAATTGATGAGATGGTGAACCAAGGTCACTTGGCTAATATGAAGCAAGCGGTTGATTACACGCGTTTGCCACAAGTACCACGCATCGTTGTCGCACAAGCCTAGGGGAGAGTTTAAACATGATGGAAACAGAAGTAGCTGGATTGAGTTTGGATCAAGTATTGTTGGTACCAAGTGAATCAAACGTTTTGCCAAACGCCGTGTCTTTGGCGACAAATTTGTCAGCTGATGTGCAGGAGGCGTTGCCGGTGATTGGGGCACCAGCGATGACGGATTTGGGGATGGCACAAGCATTCGCTGAAAACGGTGCACTGGCAGTCTTGCCAGCTGGGGGAACGCAATTACAAGATGTGCAAACAATGGTCGCTGATGATGAGGCTACCCTTGTTGGGGTCGAAGTCTTGAATGAAGTTGATGCATTTGAGACGGCAGTTATGCTCCATGCAGCTGGGGCGAAGTTGATTGATTTTGTATTGGATGACAATCTTGACCAAGCCATCGAGTCGTTGCGTTTGTTGGCGCAACAAGTACCGCCATTGACGATTATGGCTGGTCCAGTTGCTGATGCTGAGACGGCCCGCCGATTGTTTGAAACGGGCATTGATTTGGTTAAGGTAGCGCCATTGCCTGGTCAACCGGTATATACGGTAACGACAACGATGGCAGTTGCTGAAGTTGCGAGTGAATTTGATGCCGGCGTTGTTTTGGGTGCTGGTATTCGCTACTCAGGTGACATCGTAAAGGCATTGGCTGCTGGTGCAGTAGCTGTTATGGTTGACACCGATATTATCGGTGACACACCCGCGGATGATTTGTTCCAAATTGCTGGTGGTCTCCGTTCAGGCATGGGCTACACTGGTTCAGCAACCATCGATGATTTGCGTCTTAATGCGCAATTTGTCCAAATTACAGCGGCTGGTTTAGCTGAAAGTCACCCACACGATGTGGAATTGACAAAGTCAGCACCGAACTACGCTAAGCAATAGATTTAAACCGAAAGTGCGGCTTGCCGCACTTTTCTTGTATACATAGGGGTAATGAAATGACAGTAACAGCAGATTGGCATATTACGAATGCCAAAGTACTTGATGTTTTTAATCAAAAATTTGTTGAGACGGATCTTTGGGTAACTGGTGACAAAATTGTTTTCTTGGGTACGCTGACTGATGGCGTCGCAAGCCAAACGTATGATGCGCAAGGTCAGTACGTGATTCCAGGCTTGATTGATGCACACATGCACGTTGAAAGTACGACGTTAGCACCGACAACCTTGGCAAGGGTTTTCATGGACCATGGGGTTACCCGCGCTTTCATTGATCCGCATGAAATTGCGAGTGTGGCTGGTGCACCAGCTATCCAATATATGTTGGATGAAGCTGGCCGGACGCCGTTCCATTATCATGTGATGTTGCCATCGTCAGTACCGGCCACGAACTTCGAGCGCACTGGGGCAGCGCTGCATGCGGCTGACTTGAAGCCGTTTTACGAGCATCCCGACGTCGGTGGGTTGGCTGAAGTGATGGACTATCCAGCGGTCGCAAATGCCGATCCAGATATGATGCAAAAGATTGCTGATGCATTGGCTGCACACAAAACGGTTGATGGTCATGGAGCAGGGCTAACCCCTGAACAAATTGCGGATTACCGTAATGTTGGCATTGATACCGATCACGAAGCGGTTAATGCACAGGAAGCTGCTGAACGTGCAGCACTTGGCATGCACATCTTGATTCGCGAAGGGACGGTTGAACAAGATGAATTGGCAATCTTGCCAGCCATCAATGCCCAAAATCAACGTCAATTCTCATTTGCAACTGATGATAAGACGGCGGTGGATATTGCAGAAAATGGTGGTGTCGACCATAGTGTGCGTGTTGCGATGAACGCAGGAATGGCTCCTGAATTGGCGTTGACAATGGCAACGTTGAATGCGGCCGAAGCACATCACCTCGCTAATGTTGGTGCGTTGACGGCTGGGTATGTGGCTGATTTGGTTGTGGTGGGTGATTTAAAGACGTTGAAACCAACGCGTACGATGGTCAGCGGTGAATGGATCGATGAGCACGAGCCGGTGCAACCACGCCCATTCGCCACGAACTTGATGAATGTTTCTTTGACTAAGGCTGATTTGGCATTGCCATTGAAGACGGGCCGTGCGCACATTATTGACGTAAAGCCTTTCCACATTGATACCGAACACAGCATTGTCGATGTCCCAATGAATGAAGACCATGAATTTATGCCAACGGCTGAATTTGCCAAGATTACGGTTGCGGAACGTTACCATGATTTGGGTAATGGCGTTGGTATCATTCGCGGGTTGGGCATTCGGGAAGGCGCCGTTGGCACAACTTTCTCAAATGATTCGCACAATGTGGTGATTGCTGGTGCCAGTGATGAAGCGATTGTGCAGGCGGCCAATGCGCTCCGCGAAATTGGTGGCGGTATGGTTGTTGTGGATGGACAGGGCGACGTTACAGCACTGCCACTTGAAATTGGTGGGTTGATGACCACGGCATCAGTTGAAACGACAGTTGCTAAGACACGTGAGTTGCATGCTAAGATTTCGCAACTATGCAATGTCGTCTTTGATGTCTTCCAAACGTTGTCGTTTATGGCATTGCCAGTTATTCCAAGTTTGAAGATTACGGATCAAGGCCTGTTTGATTTTGACACATGGTCATTCATTGGTATTGATGCTGAATAGAAAATGATGGTAAACAAAAATGGACCGAGTCACGAAGACTTGGTCCATTTTTGCTGTAGGTTTATAAGAGATATGTTAATTGAGTAGATTCGCTTGGGAAAGCAAAATCAATCGCCATGTGGGTGACGAATCAACTTGCAGAATTACATGGGTTTGTAATTCGGTTAACATCAAGTCGATATACTTATAATAGCTTTGAGTTGTGAACGAATTGTGAAAGAAAACTAGAAATTATCGATTTGACTAACTAAAAGTGCTTTCGGTGTATCGCATGTGATACAAAAGGAGCCAGATGCTTGATTTTGTATCTTCCTGTTCGGGAAAACTTAATTTCTGGTACAATATGAATTAAGTAAATGAACAGGGAGAAGATAGATGTACGAGTATTTGAATGGTGTTATTACTGATATTGCACCAAATTACATCGTTGTGGAAGTTGGTGGCGTTGGCTATCGCGTCTTAGTTGCCAATCCATACGCTTTTCCATTGAATGAATTAGAACGCGTTTACGTTGAGCAAATTATTCGTGAAAACGAGCAATCTTTGTATGGCTTTATTACGGCTGATGAAAAGTTGCTGTTCCAAAAGCTGCTAAACGTGTCTGGGATTGGTCCGAAGTCAGCTTTGGCCATTTTGGCGAATGCTGATCACAGTGGGCTAGTGAGCGCGATTGCTAATAACGACGTGAACTTCTTGATTAAGTTCCCTGGTATTGGTAAAAAGACAGCGCAACAAATCATTCTGGATTTGCAAAACAAGCTTGGTGATTTGCCGTTTAATAATGACACTGATCTTGGTTTGATTTTGCCAACGCAACCAGCTAATGATGATAACCCAGAGTTGACGGATGCTTTGTTGGCACTTGAAGCGCTTGGATATGCGAAGAAAGATGTTAATAAGGTTGAAAAGGCACTGGCTAAGGAAGCCCCAATGGATACGGCTGCGTATGTCAGTGCTGGTTTGAAGTTACTCCAATAATAAGCCGAAAGGAGGCTGTTAGATGGCTGACGATATTTTACGTGACACGGCGGCTGATTTCGGTGAGGAATTGATTGAAAAGTCACTTCGCCCATCAACGTTGAGTCAATACATCGGTCAAGAACCGCTGAAGGCCCGCTTGCAAGTTTATATTCAAGCGGCCCGTCAACGTGAAGAACCCCTTGACCACGTTTTGCTGTATGGACCACCTGGACTAGGTAAGACGACGCTGGCAATGGTGATTGCTAATGAAATGGGCGTTGGTTTGCGTACGACGTCAGGGCCAGCGATTGAAAAGTCGGGCGATTTGTTGGCTTTGCTAAATGAATTGCAACCGGGTGACGTGTTGTTTATTGATGAAATTCACCGTATGCCTAAGACAGTTGAGGAAATGCTTTATTCAGCGATGGAAGACTTCTACGTTGATATTATCGCTGGTGAAGGCCCAACTGCCCGACCAATTCACTTCCCGTTGCCACCATTCACATTGATTGGTGCAACAACGCGTGCCGGTATGTTGTCACAACCGTTGCGCGATCGCTTTGGTATTGTCGAACACATGGCGTATTACACAACAGCTGAGTTAGCGGAGATTATTCAACGTTCAGCTGATATTTTTAATACAACGATTAAAGAGTCGGGTGCGATTGAATTGGCTCGCCGATCACGTGGAACACCGCGTGTCGCAAATCGTCTACTTCGTCGTGTCCGCGATTTCGCGATGGTGAAGCAGCGCGATGACATCGATGATGCGATGGTTAACTTCTCATTGGATTTGTTGAAGGTTGATAGTGCCGGACTAGATGAAGTTGACCACAAGATTTTGCGCACAATGATTGAATACTATCAAGGTGGCCCGGTGGGTGTGAATACCATTGCAGCTAATATTGGTGAAGAAGTTGATACGATTGAATCAATGTATGAGCCATATTTGCTACAAATTGGTTTCTTGCAGCGTACACCGCGCGGGCGTGTGGTGACGCAAGCAGCGTATGAACACTTAGGACTACCATTTGTTGAGAAGAAGGGTTAATTGAGATGACAGAACAACACTATACACTTGAAGATTTTGACTATGATTTGCCACATGAATTGATTGCACAAACGCCATTGAAGCAACGCGATGGCTCACGTTTGTTGGAGTTGAATGCAGAAACGGGTGAAGTACACGATCGACACTTCTATGATATTTTGGATTACCTAAATCCTGGGGATGCATTGGTTATGAATAACTCACGCGTCTTGCCAGCACGCCTTTATGGTGAGCGTCCAGGAACTGGTGGTCACGTAGAAGTCTTGTTGCTACGTCAAGATCATGGTGATGTTTGGGAAACGTTGGTAAAGCCAGCTAAGAAGTACCCAGTGGGTCAAGAAATCGTCTTTGGGGATGGTGCATTGAAGGCAGTCGTCACTGAAGAGCTTGAACACGGTGGTCGTATGATTGAGTTTAAGTACGATGGTATCTTCTTGGAGATTTTGGAATCACTTGGTGAAATGCCATTGCCACCATATATTAAAGAGAAGCTAGATGATAAGGAACGTTATCAAACGGTTTACTCAAAGGTTAATGGATCAGCTGCAGCGCCAACGGCTGGCTTGCACTGGACACCAGAGCTATTGCAAAAGGCTGCTGATAAGGGTGTTAAGCTAGTTGAATTGACGTTGCACGTTGGTCTAGGAACGTTCCGTCCGGTTGAAGAAGAGAACATCGAGGATCACAAGATGCACTCAGAGTTCTACCAATTGTCTGCTGAAGCGGCACAAACGTTGAATGATGTGAAGGCAAATGGTGGCCGTATCGTGGCAACAGGTACAACATCAATCCGTACCCTTGAGACGATTGGCTCAAAGTTTAATGGTGAACTGCGAGAAGACTCAGGCTGGACGGATATCTTCATTAAGCCTGGTTACAAGTGGACGGTTGTTGATGCGTTCATTACAAACTTCCACTTGCCAAAGTCAACTTTGGTGATGTTGGTTGCAGCGTTTACTGGCCGTGAAAACATCTTGAATGCTTATCAACACGCTATTTCTGAGGGTTATCGCTTCTTTAGTTTTGGGGATGCGATGTACGTTCACAAGTAGAAAATAAAATGAATTCAAACTTCTTTTAAAAAAGGGGTTGACGATTCATAAATGGATGTGTATTATATATTATGTTGTTGCGGCAACGAAGTTATAAAAAGCATTCATGCGGATGTAGTACAATGGCTAGTGCTCCAGCCT
>ERZ772879.3-NODE-3-length-196913-cov-5.912983_pt1 | contig 196913 bp, 169 predicted proteins | sample MGYA00580582_ERZ772879 | MGnify/ENA primary metagenome ERZ772879 (study PRJEB29015, sample SAMEA2737682) | human gut metagenome | biome: human gut; feature: human-associated habitat; material: faeces | place: China | collected 2012 ... | reverse complement strand
TCTGAAATTTTTGTTTCTTCCACCTGACCCAACACATCAAAAAGAAAATTTGTGTAATCTTGAAAATCAGCTTGACGCATAATCGACATGTTAAATAAGAATGCTGTCTTTGAATGAGCAACTTGCTCAAAAGCAGCTGCATATGCGGGAAAAGTAGTTCCGATAACCTCTTTCAACAAATAGTATGGCTGATTAGCATGCGCATTTAAATAGTGTTGCTCCTGCGTTTCAACATAATAATTACGGGCTTTAGGAACTAGCACGTCTGCATTTCTAAGTCCCTCATAAACATCTGTTTCAGACAGAATATCTACCAAGTCATGTGATCGACGCTTACCTAAATAACGCCGATAATGCGCAAGACCTATGACATCTTCATCTTGCAAATTATATTTGGCCCAGTATAAGGCTGTCAGTTCATTATAAATTGGGTTCTTAAGTGAAATGTTTTCCCCAACGTTGTCTGGTTGAAAACCATACGTTTCATCTACTAACTCGCTACCGACCATCACAGGTAGGTAAATTGAATTATCTGGCATTTTGTAGTCTTTATGTGTCGCAATTAAAATTTTCATTGGCGTAACCTTTTACTTCAAAAAAGCCACGGTCTGGTATCGCCCAAGCCGTGGCCACTTCTTACAAATATTTCTTATCAAATTCAGGATCTTGAGAGGTCAAAATCTTAGGTCCGTCATTCGTAATAGCGATAGTGTGCTCGTATTGTGCAGAAACTGAACCGTCCAAAGTCGTCACGGTCCAACCATCTTCTTCAGACGTTTCAACTTCCCAGCCGCCCATGTTAACCATCGGCTCAATAGTAATTGTCATACCAGGCTTCAAACGTAACCCGTGACCAGCCTTACCATAGTGTGGTACAGCAGGCTCTTCGTGCATTGTTGGTTGAATACCATGGCCAATGTACTCTCGAACATTACCGAATCCGTTTTCATCTTCAACATACTTGTTGATGGCCGCGCCGATATCTCCAATACGGTTACCGACTTGTGCTTGTTCAATTCCGATGTACAACGCTTTGAAGGTCACATCCATCAACTTTTGCACTTCCGGTGAAACTTCACCAACCGCGTATGACCAAGCTGAATCTGAATAGTAGCCATCCAAGTCAACAACTGTATCAACCTTAACCAAGTCGCCGTCTTTCAAAATTAATTCTTTACGAGGGAACGCGTGTGCAACTTCATCATTAACTGAAACAGTCGTCGCAAATTCAAAACCTTCAAATCCGATTTGTGCTGCACGGCCACCGTGATCTTCGATATACTTACGACCGAATTCTTCAATTTCCCAAGTTGAAATTCCTGGCTTAATAATGTTACGAAGTTCCTTGTGCATACCGGCAATAATTGCACCTGACTTGCGCATGCCTTCGATTTCACGTTCTGACTTAATCGTAATCAACGTCTTTGTCCTTCTTTCAAAAAAGCTAATATTTTGTCACGCGTTCAACAACTTAGAACGCTCAAACTGTACTAGTCACTTCACATATTGTACCACATGCATCCTCTTTCCACACAAACTTAACAAGCACGGCTAACGAGTTTAAACAACAGACAATGGTGTTATATGCAAAACGACGCTCCCGATAAATCTCAGAAGCGTCGTTTTTGGTTTAGTCTTCGGATTATTTCTTAGACTTGAAAATAATCAACTTACTCAAAACATAGTTGGATACAATTACAAAGACATTCTGTAAAATGTTCCAAAGCATGTCATTTTGGTGCAATAAGCTTGTTCCAAACCACATGATTCCAGATCCTATCAGGCCAGTTGCTAAACGAGCTAAATAAAATTGGAACATTTCGCGAATGAATTCACCTGGTGTCTCTACATTACTTTTAAACACCCAAACTCGATTTGTAAGATACGCAAATAAAACAGAAACAAACCAAGCAATCCAATAACTAACTTGAATTGGTACGTCTAAATAACGCACGACAGCGTACACGACGATATTAACAACCGTCGTCATTACACCAAAAAAAAGATAAGAAATTTGCTCGCGGTATTTACTTAAAAGTTGCATCAATGCAGACATGTGTTTACCCTCAATCAAAAATAGTCTGTTTTGATTGTACCACACTGTCGCAACCCTAAGCGTTCACTATCTGGCGACTGTCACCTTGCATCACAACACGATCTAACTGTCCAATCAGCGCTGGCACAATTACCGATGTTCGACGACGTACGTACGCCAACAGTAATGTACATGCCTCCGCTGTCACACGTGGGTTTAATCCAGTCACTGTCGTAATTTTGTCGAGACGATATTGAATCGTACGACGATGGACATGGAGTGCCTCACTCAAAGCGCACATCGACTGACCGAACGTCGCATACAACCATAACGTCAACATGACCTCATCATCCAAATGATCATGAATCAGCTGCTCTGTTTCTGGATAAGCAACCCCCGCAGCAATAATAATAGCCAAATCCATCATGTTCTCATAGAACATCGTCCGCATCTCATCGACGGTTGGATGGGTCATAGCTAGCGCGAAAATCCCCTCTTTCACACTTTCTTGAATATCATGATGTGGCATCCCCACCCCTGCGAGTGCCCGTTTTGGCAACCTCGGCAAGAAATCAGCCACGTCATCTACTTGCAAGACATATACCCGTCGCAAGTAATCCAATTCAAATGCCAGGCGTTCATCTGGAAGTTGCTGCTTATCGCCCTCAACAACAACCGCAGCATACTTTTCATTGAAATCGACCCCGTATGCGCGTGCCTTATTCACGAACGACTTATCTGCGATGATGTCGTTCTCTGGTAAAGCCAACCAGTTTTGCATAAATGTCTGAAGCATTTGCTTGTCCTCCCTTAATTCATGAAACTCTTCATTTCCTACCTCTTGAGTATACCGAATATCGGACATTAAATTAACCGGTTAAACGACTAATGTTTTAAGCGCTTACATGAAAAATACGCTTGCTTTTTAACCGGTTAATTTTTTTGATGAACTAATCACGCCAAATCGGCTGGGTCATGCAACGCGGTCCGCCACGGCCGCGTGAGAGTTCACTCGACCGTACTTCATGCACGATAATGCCGTGTTCCCGTAGTAAATCGTTACTAACATGATTGCGATCATACGTGACAACCTCGCCTGGTGCGATGGTTAACGTGTTCGACCCATCGTTCCATTGTTCACGTAACGCATGGACCGGATCACCTGCACCAGTCAAAATCAAATCAAGATCAACTTCCTCTGTTATTTCACGCAACGTGGCAATTAAGTCAGTACGGCGGCCAAGCACAACTTCACCGGATGACTTTTTGCGTGCCAGCACCATTTCTAATGTGTTACCGTCAGCTAACACACCCGGATACATCGTGAATTGGTTGGTATTCACCATCGTAAAGACGGTATCCAAATGCATCGTGGCATGGCTATGTGGAATCTGCATCATCAAAACCGTATCAATCTGACTATCTGCTGACTTGAATAATGTTTCCGCTAATTCTGTCACTGCGGCCTGTTCCGTCCGTTCGGATAAACCAACTGCTAATGTATGCTCATTCAAAATCAAGGCGTCGCCACCTTCTAGGCACGTCTCGACCTCACGTGATCGCCAGATATTAACGTGACCCGCAAACCGCGGATGGTGCGTCATCACCAATTCTGTTAATAATGATTCTACTTGTCGAACAGGATAGGTCATCCGATTAATGGTTAACCCATTACCAATCACAGACTGTGGGTCACGCGTAAAGTAGGCATTCGGCAATGGGTGCAATAAGAACAAGCGCTGAGCTGGCTGATTTAAGCCATTATCAAATTCGTCGACACGCACGCCTGCATACAGCTTCGCAACCAGGTCCGTCACATTAAACCCGTGCAAGTAGCCCATTAACGCCGCAAATTCCGGTGTCCCCGGCTGATGACCTTGTTCTGCAATGAACCGCGCTATAAATTGCCTTCTGACGTCCGAATCAGCTAGCACATCTGCAACCAGTTGCTCAATATACAACGTCTCCACCCCTTGTTCACGCAGTGTTGTCGCAAATTCGTCATGCTCAACTTGTGCAATTTTAAGATACGGCGTGTCGTCAAACAACAGCTCATGCATCGTTTCCGGTGTGATGTTTTCCAACTCGGTACCCGGTCGTTTTAATAATACCGTCCTTAAACGGCCGATTTCAGAATTCACTTGTAAGGCTGGTTCCATCTTGATTAGTCCTCCGTCTCAAATAGTTCTGCATGAGCCAACACGCGCATAAAGTGACGGCCCGTCCGTAATTCTTCCCCAAAGTTGCGCGCATTCTCAACCATGCGATTGACTTGTTGTGTCGTTAACACTTTAACCGTTGTGCCTAATTCTTCAATTCGATTCAACACAATACCACAACGATATTGTGTAATAACATCCGCAACGGCAGAACCTCGCCAGGCAATTAACGGCATCCCCAAGCTTAGGTAAAACGACGACTTATACGGGTAGTTGTACTGCGTATACCGCCCGAGCTGTGACAACATCGGTAAACTGTCGCCATCCCAAATCAAGCCAAACCCAGTTTCAGCCGTCAGCTTCTGGGCTAAATCATGATGCGAAAGCGCGCCATGATACCTGATGCTCTGATTGGCAATCACTTCTGGTGCTGCGTTTGGCCCGAACACTTCCACCGCCAGTGCATCTTGCTGAATTGTCTTTAGGAATGGTCCCTTGGCAAGATTGCCGGTGTAAAACACTTTGTCACGGTTGAACGTTGTTAACGGCGGCATATCATGCGTTGGTTTAATCGGATACAATCCCTGATGCAACATTGGCGTCGTGACACCCATGTTCGTAAATTGATCACGCATTTTGTTATTCGGCACAACCAGTACATCCGCGCTATTCAGCGCGTTCAGTTCGCTCTGACTGCATGCTACTTTTTCACGTAAAATCAAACTGTCACCCACAAGCAACACCACGCGGGCGCCGCGCATATGCAATGCCTCAATGAGGGTCACCTCGTATTCACCATCGGTCTCTATCGACAAATAAAAAGTTGGGTATGCCAGATGACAACATCCCCGGCTTGAATGGTTAAGGCATCTGACCAATTCAGGATGTCATCAGGACAATCCAAACACTGAAATCCTAATTCAGTCGCAAAATGTCGAATCGCTTCATTTGCCGGATTTAATGCGTTTTGGTCTGTAAATGCTTTCGTGATAACCCAGCGTTTCGTTGGTCGCTTTGGCGTTTCAACCGCCGTCTTTTCTAACACCATTGCCATTTCGAGATAACCTCCTTAGTTGATTACCTCGACTATAGCCAATCGCTGGGTTTCTGAGCAGTCATCAGCGACAGAAAAAGACCAAACGCGCAAACGTTTGGTCTTTTTGGCTAATTATTCGATTCAGTTGCTGAGTTACCAGTGAGCTGGTAGAAACGCGTCGTTGTGATATCAATCAATTTATCGAGCAGTGCTTGCACGGCAATCTGGTCTGGAATCGCACGCCAGAAAAATCCCGGCACCTTATCATCCAGCTTAACATTTGAGACATATAAATCCGTATCGTTGGTGAAGTATTTCGTGAAGTTCAGATTAACGGCATGCCAATCCATAATTCGCTCACGAAGGACCCGTTCCAATGAAGGCATATCAATTAAATCAACCGTTACCGTTACCACCGGCAGAATTTCACTCACATCCAAAGCCACCACAAACGTGTTTAGGTATTCATTGTAAAGGGCCTTGACTATCTTATCATGTGGCATGTCAAAGTACGGTGCAATTTTTTCCAGCACCCGCCGCGTAAATTCTGCATAAATTGGGTAAACGCGCTCTGAAAATTGTTTGCGGGGCTGTGTCGAAATCCCCGTCATACCAAAGTATAGCAATCGTAAATTCAACGAAAATAGTGATTTACGAATCGTTGCTAATTCCGCTTCAGTCATTGCTAATCCGAAGAATTCTTCATACACACTGGCAACATCACGATAAATATTATCGAAGGTTTCAGCCGCTGCCGGTGCCAAATTATCAATTCGGTAAGTACCAAATCCCAAACCGAGTGAATACATCGACCCCAAACCAAAGCGGAGTTCAGTTTCACACCACGGCTCATTCACCATAAACGCCGTTTGTAGTGCCTCCTTTAGCTTGCCAATAATCATCTTGGCATTAGCGGTCAAATCCTCGGTTGGCTTAAAGACATCCGGTTCGCTTGGCTGGATAACGTGACCATTGCGAATACGAACCATCCAGATACCAAAGAAAATACGGAACGCCCGCTTAACCGTTGCACGCATTGGCGTATGCTCTTCCACCAAGTGTTCAGCTTTTGCAGCCAATGCTTTAATATCATCCGGAAATGGTAAGGGTTGATCAGCGTAGGCCGTGTACAACATCTCAAACAAGAGGATACGAATGTTCGTTTCATCACCCACCAGCTGGTAGTTATTCGAAATGTGAATACCATACTTAGCTAATTCATCATTCACTTCCACTTTTGTCACACGGGCAACAGTTGTACTTGATGAATGACGGAATGCAATCGTTTCATTTGACTGTGCCACTTCAAAAAAGATGTCCATCAACACATCGAAACGCAATGAGTTTCGGATGTAGTAACCCATTAACGCGGTATCGCTAATTGTTTGCAGTTGTTCAATCTGCAAAGCACGATTAGCATCCACCAGGGTCAAGTAAGGAATATTGCCGTCACCTATTTGTTGGCAATCCAGGCGCAATGTTTCTACGTTTTGTAATACCATATATCTCGACCAACCTAGATTGGCCATAATATCTTTTATGAGCACCGCGTTACTTTCTTGCGCATTGAGGTAACGGTGCAATGACAAACGTTCTTGATCTTTTTTCGGTAGTAGCCATTCCATGATCTCTGTCTCTCATTTCTTTATGTACTAAACAATTTCAGTCTAATATTTTTACTAAATTGGATTAACGGAATTATTTTGCTCGTTCAAAAATTCCGTTATTTGAGAAATAGCTTAAAAAAAGGCGACTTCATAACGAAGTCGCCACAAACCAATCTCACGTATACCATAGGGGTTACATTATGGTACGATTTCATCTTATCGCGAAGACGAACTTTGTGCCGACGTAACTTTTAATGATTTACTTTTTTCGCGCCAAATTGGTGGCGCATTTAATTCACTACTATCAAGTTATCTAATGTACGTATTAATTGCAAGTAATAACACTTGGCTAACGATATTGACGCCACAAATTGTCAAACAGGCTAATATAACGGTCTACCAGCGTATTCGGCCCCAGCAACACCTCATAGTTTGTGTAGTAGGCGTACAACTCACGAATCGCATCCACTGGATTATCAGACAAACGCCGATAAATTTCGTAAGAGGCCATACGCCAACGCCAAGCCATGTAACGGCTTGATTCTTCACGTTTCGGATTAGCATCAATCGCATTGGCCACCAACGTTCTCACACGCGCCCAATCACCTTCAAACAAGGCGCGGAAGATAGCAAACTCAACCGCATCAATCAAGCGGTCCGTGTACACCCGGGTATGATTGGCTGCATTACCATCATGTCGAATTCGGCGTAACCACTCCCCCAACTCCTCAGGTTCTGTCACATCCATTAACCCGATTTTAACCAAACGATATTCATTTTCATGCCATTCATCAATGCGGCGCAACAAATCGGCGACGTCTTTCGCATGAACCTTAGCGTCTTCGGAGGCAATCCAAGTTGTATCGTGTTGAAATTGGACAATTGTTTCGAGTTCGTACGCCCCTTCCAAATCACGGATATGACCAGATTGCGCATACTTCTGCCGTAATTCTTCCGCTGTCTCAACCAGCGTATGTTGTTGGACCCCGTACAAATTGTAACGGACATCTAGTCTCTTATCCGGCAACATTGTTAACAACGAATCCAGATCTCCTGTTTCCAAACCCCCGATGCGCATTAAATCTAACATGTCGTCAACTATCAAAGATTGTGAATCATCGTACAATCGATACATTTTTGACTTTGAGAAACCTAAAACCGTTAACCGGTTAATTGAAATCTCCTTATCACGCACTGTCTGATGAATCAGTTCACCAAACGTTTGGCTGATTGGCTTAAAGGATAATTGATCATACATGACGTCATCAACTGGGCTTAGTGATTGGGCATGCAATTGGCTAATCTTATCTTGCATTTTTCGCCAAGCATCTGTTAGTGAAACGCTCACAAAGTTCATTTCCAGTGTCTCAACGCCCATCTCACGCGCTGCGAGCAAAAACGTCGCCATCATCGCCTCCGTGACCGTCGAATTCGTCTTCAAAAATGTCGCAATTAGATACCCGTAACGCTTCAGCACCAACAATTCGACATTCGAATCCTGCACTGGGTGATTTTTAATTGCCGTCAAAATCAGCCATACATTCGCTACTTTTGGTACGCGCGGTTTAGGTTTAATAATCAGCAACTGAATCGCTGTCATATGAATCATCAAACTCGTTTCAAACAAACTGCGTGGCATATAATCACGAAACACTTGGACACTCTCGATGAACTTTTGATACAACGTCAAAAAGCGCTTCGGTGTTAAATCAACGCCAATCAACGACGTTACGCGCATTTCAAATAACGAAAAAGATTTCAGTCGACGAAAATCATCGTATAGCGCTTTAACATCATCCCCACAATCCGCCCCTTGTCGACGGGCCAAAATGATGTTGATAACGCGCATAACCTGCATCCCTAACGGAAAACGTTGTTCATCATACGCCGCTATCACCCGCTCACGCTCATGAATCAAGTCGGCATCCGACATTTTCGCTAATTCACCAATGTTTAGTTGATAAGGCTTCTCAGCAACACCCTCCATCAACTCAGAAAACGAAATTGAAAACAGTGTTTCGATATGCCACAGTTCCACTGCCGTTAGTGACGCTTCGCCGCGGATAAACCGATAGTACTGCGAACGCGACACCCCCGCTGCTTCAATTTCGTCAATTGTAATATTTTTCTCGGCGCGAATCTCATTGATGCGTGCCGCCAAATTTTGTAGCCCCATGATTTTTCTTCCCGTCACTTTCACTATGTCAATCATACGATAAGAAAACGGATAATTTATGAACAGATTCCCTAATCGGCTATGCAAACCGGCTTTTTAGTGTAAAATGAGAATATCTTAATAATAGAAACGGGGAATTCTTATGACTCTCGCAAACTTTGACATTCTGTCACAAAAGTACGCTGACTTGATTACATCAGTTGGTGTGAATGTCCAAAAGGGCCAAGACATTGTTATTTACGCTGATGTTGAGCAGGTACCATTGGTACACAAAATCGTGGACTCCGCTTATGCTCGTGGCGCAAACAACGTCATGATTGAATGGCAAGACATTCACATTCAACGTGAATTCTTGAAGCACGCCAGTGAGGATTCTCTAACAAACATCCCTGCCTGGGTGTCAGTGCGTGCCGAAGAATTGATGGGCAAGCACACAACACGTATCTCATTGATTTCTGCTGATCCAGACGGTCTTGGTACAGTTGATGGTGACCGTGTGTCAGCCTACCAACAAGCCTACCAACGTGCTAACCAAGCCGTTCGCAAGGCAACGATGAACAACGACGTGTCATGGTTGGTTGTGGCTGCTTCTGGTCAGGCCTGGGCCGAAAAGGTCTTCCCCGAATTGTCAGGTGAAGCTGCAACTGATCGCTTGTGGGAAGAAATCTTCAAGATTACCCGTGTCGGTGTTGAAAACGATGTTATCGCCGACTGGATGGCTCACGTTAACAAGTTGAAGGAAAAGGCCCAATGGTTGAACGACTTGAACTTCAAGGAACTCCACTACAAGTCAGCTGTGACTGATCTGACGGTTGGTTTGGCCGAGGACCACTTGTGGGAAGCTGCTGACTCAATCGACAAGGCTGGTAACATGTTCGTCGCCAACATGCCAACTGAAGAAGTCTTCACATCTCCTGACTACCGCAACATTCACGGTACCGTGACATCAACGAAGCCTTTGTCATACGCTGGTGTCTTGATTAACGACATCAAGTTGACGTTTGAGAACGGTCACGTTGTTGAAGCCCACGCCTTAACTGGTGAAGCTGTGTTGCAACAGTTGATCAAGACCGACGAAGGTGCTTCATCACTTGGCGAAGTGTCATTGGTCCCAGATCCATCACCTATCTCACAATCAGGGATTGTTTTCTACAACACATTGATTGACGAGAACGCCTCAGATCACTTGGCCCTTGGTGCTGCTTACCCCTTCAATTTGAAGGGTGGTACACAAATGGACGTTGAAGCTCGCAAGGCAAAGGGACAAAACGATTCACTTGTTCACGTTGATTTCATGATGGGATCAGCTGACATGGATATCGATGGTATTACATTTGATGGTCAAGTCGTACCGGTCTTCCGCAATGGAGATTGGGCATAATAAAAATTTTTTTAAGTCATTCACGTTTTCGTGGATGGCTTTTTTGTCATGAACAAAAAAAGAGGTTGCAAAGGAATAATTCCTTTACAACCTCAATTATGGTTAATGATTAGTTTGACTCACCAACAAATGTTCCAGTTGCTTGATCGTAACCGAATCCAACACTCGTCGTGCTTGCCTTCAAAATCCAGTTCTTGTGAGCAGGTGCGCCCCACATGTTCGTCTCGTTGTACCAAGCGTCAATTGCACCGGCACCAGCGCCGAATTGGATAGCAATTACTTCTGGGCCGTAAGATTGGCTCCAGTGTGCTGCATCAACAGTACCAGCCAATTGTTGTGCACGTGATTGTGCCTTAGCTGACAAACCAGCATCCAACGTTACAGGTGCCAAACCATTTGCATGACGGTAAGCGTTCAATTGGTTAAGTGCGTCAGCGTATGCGCCAGTAGCAACTGATACTGAAGAGTTATCTTGAGCTGGTGTGTTAACCGTTGCAGTTTGGTCAGCAGCAGGTGCGTTCGTTTGTGAATCATCTGATGCGACAGTTGCTTGGGCAGCTTGTGCGGCGGCTACTGAAGCGGCTGCAGCTGATTCTGCTTGTGCTTCTTGAGCAGCAGCAACTGAGGCAGCGTATGCTGAATCAGCGGCAGCCTGTGATGCGGCGGCTACTGAATCAGCAGCGGCTTGTGATGCGGCTGCAGCTGACTCGTCGGCAGCTTGTGATGCAGCAGCGTCGGCATCTGAATCAACCGTTGCATCTGATGATACAGGCACAACAAATTGGCCGTTAACAGCTTGACCAGTCACGATAACTTCAGGGTTAGCAATGCTGTATTGTGCTGAGAAATCTTCAACTGACATGTGCAATGCAGTTGCCAATGCCCAGACAGTGTCACCTTCTTGGAACGTGTAGTTGTGAACGTCACCAGCTTGTTGCAATTCTGCTGCGACTTCATCAACTGACTTTGCTTGCCACGTATCAGCTGATGCTGATTGGTTTCCGGCGAACATAACACCAGCGGCTACGGCAGCAACTGCTGCAACAACCAATTGCTTACCTGACTTATACATCTTGTAGTGTTTCTTCAACTCCATGGTTATTAATTCCCCTTAAATCTACAATTGATTCAAATACATTTTTATCGTTATCTCTAACGTTTTCTTAGTATAGCAAATCATTTTAACAAATTCATTACATCTTCAAGAAAAAACCAATGTCTTTTCGACATTGGTTTACAAAAATAATTCATTTAGTTGCATTCTGCAGACGTTTTAATACCTTTGTTGCTAATGTAATATTGGCATCCGCTTTTTTAATTGAACATTTCAATTGCAGGGTCTGATTTCGCATATCAAACGTCATTGGAGTCCCTTTTAGAAGCTGCTGAATGCGTCGGATATCAGCATCACATAACCGATCTTGCCCTTTGGCATTCAACAAATCTTCAATGAAGTAACCACCATCCGTGATAGCCACCCGCTCGCCAAATAAACTAACTGTTTGATAGACATATAGCGGCACTGCCTCGCCGGTATTGTCTAGAACATCGGTCTCAATCTTAATCATCTCTGCCATAAATCTCATCCTCTGTCCCCCAGGGTAACAAGGGATAACGAAATCTAACAGCTGAATTTTTTAACGTTATTTAAAATTACGTGGAAAAGATGCTGGCAATGGCGCACCAATCGATTTCACTTCATTTGAGAATGGCAAAGGTATCTTAATTGAAGCCGCATGTAACAATAATCCGCCCTCATAATCATCAGTTGGATTATAAAGCGGATCCCCAACTAATGGGTGGCCAATCGATTGCATGTGTAATCTAATTTGATGGGTGCGCCCCGTTTCCAAGTCCAGACGAACGAGCGTATTTTGGTACACCGTGTGCACCTTCGCCCAATGAGTCACCGCAGGAACTGCGTTAGGGCCATCTACACGGCGCGTACGGCTATCATCAGGGTTTTCCCCAATCGCTGCCGTAATCACCCCTGAAGGCTCATTAATCGCACCACGAACCCAGGCTAAGTATGTGCGACGAATTGTTTTGTCACGCAGCATCTGGTTCAGCATCGGCACCACGTACGGGTTCTTGGCAATAATCAGCGCACCCGTTGTGTCACCGTCCAAGCGATGTACCATGTAAGCAGCCTTTCCTTGCGCTTGCAAGTATGACTGGGCGAAATTCATCATCGTGCCATCTTCAACAGGTGAGTTCGGGTGCGTCTTCACCCCTTTGATTTTGTTGACGACTATTAAATCCTCATTCTCAAACAAGACGTCAACTGGCCGGCTATCGTCCATTACGTAATTTGAAGTTGCCACCTCAAAATCATCTGGCAACCACGTCATCGTCAAAATATCCCCTGGCTTTAGAATTGTTGATGTCGGTTGGTAAGTGCCGTTCAACAAGATACGACGTTCCATACGAAAATTACCACGAATGCGACGTGGTACCAGCCATCGGGTTAATTGTTCTTTAATTGAAATTGCCGGTTGATCAGACGGCAAGACAATCTGCTTTGTCCAAGAATCCATGGGCAACCTCCTTTTGATATGTATACAAAAAGGCAACCTGTTTTACCAGGTTGCCTTTAAGCCGTTATTACAACTTAGTAACGTTAGCAGCTTGCAAGCCACGGTCACCTTGTTGAACTTCGAATGATACAGCTTGTCCTTCTTCCAATGACTTGAAGCCGTCACCTTGGATAGCTGAGAAGTGAACGAATACATCGTCACCTGACTCACGTGAAAGGAAACCGAATCCCTTGTCTGCGTTAAACCACTTTACTGTTCCTTGTTCCATGTCTGAAACCTCCTGGCACATTGCCAAATTTTCTAATAATCCAAAACGAAAATGCCAGATATTTCGGTGAAACATAAAACAAAATCTTTTAAACTATGTGATTAGTATAGCACGCGTTTCCTGATAAAGATATAGTGAGTTTCGACCAATTATTTTTTAATTTCACAAATCCTTGTTATTGTTGGTCCGACAGCATGTGTTTCATGTGAACGAATGTTGCTTCAAGTGTCTGTTTGAGGTGCTGATCATATATTTCGTAGTAAACCCGGTTACCCACTTCTTCACGCGTCACCACTTGTTGTTTCAACAATACCGCTAAATGCTTTGACACATTTGGCTGTGAAATGCCTGTCTGTTCAACCAACTCACTCACATGCACCGGACCAGGATGCATCACCATATAATCCAACAATTGCACCCGACTTTCATTGCTTAGCACTTTGTAAAAAGCAGCCACGGCACTGATTAATTGTTGTTCCTGTGTCATCTTATTTCCTCGTTAAATGCTATTGCAGTTGACCTCTGTGTGCAGCTCAGTCTGAATCGTCGTGTGTGCGATACCGAACTCGTGTTTTAACGTCTCTGTGATTTCATCCAGGTCAGCGTCGTTAAAGCTCTCCTGCACCCCTAAATGAGCCGTTAACGCCGCCTCAGTTGTTGAGATGCCCCAAATGTGCAAATCGTGGACTGATTTTACTGCCGGATGATTAGCAAGATACGTTTCGATACCAGCCGGCACACCATTTAACAACAAGTTCAACGACTGCTTAAAGACATCCCAGGAGCTAATGACAATCACAATTCCGATGATAACTGAAACAATCGGATCAATCCAGTTCCAGCCGGTAAATGCGATTAGGACACCCGAGACCACCACGCCGACTGACACACCAGCATCAGCCAACAAGTGAATGTAAGCCCCTTTAGCGTTCAAGTCATGTTCCTGTTGACCACTTTTCGCAAAGAAGTATGCTGATAGAAAATTAATCACGATACCAACTAGCGCCACCCAAATGATGATGTCACCGTCGACATGGCTTTTACCGTTGATCAGCTTCACAATGGCCTCAAACCAAATAATACCCACCGCAATCAATAGCAAAATGGCATTCACCGCACTCGCCAAGATGGTCGTGTTGTGGAAACCATATGTGCGCCTACGCGTCGCCTTCAAACCAAACACAAGCACTGCGAGCCACGACAAAATTAATGACGCAACGTCGCTGACACTGTGCAAGGCATCCGCAAACAAAGCAGTCGAGCCAGCTAACTTGGCAAAAATCATTTCGCCAATAATAAACGCCAAATTAAGGCCGATACCAATCAAATATGGTGCCTGCTTGTTTTGTTCAAATTCGTGATGATGATGTTCATGCCCCATGACAAGTTCCCCCGTAATCCTAAACTAATCTATATGCCAATTATGGCATATAGATTGTGAGAATACAAACTAAACGACAAAAAAATCGCACCCGGTCGAAAACCAGATGCGATTTGAATAGTCTATTGTATTGGGTAAAATCTTACCACCAACCGTTAGCCAAACGGAATTGGATGGCACCATCGATTGAACCGTAACGTGAAACAGCGTAGTTAACCAAACCAGCAGTTTGTTGTGCAACTGAACCAGTTCCCCAAGCTTGCTTAGTTTGACCCAAGCCACGGTAACCGTTTGGTGAAACGGCGTTAGGGTTACCACCTGATTCAGGCAAAACGATAGCGTTCCACAAAGCTGCAGTACCACCAGCAGCGATAAATTGGTCATAAACTGATCCTGAACCAGCAGCCGTTGAAACAGTCACTGTCGTAGCTTGTTGTGCTGAAGCAGCAGCTGATGAAGCGGCTGCCTTAGATGCAGCGGCTGATGATGCTGCGGCTGATGATGCAGCAGACTCTGAAGCAGCGGCTTCTGATGCGGCTACACTTGAGGCAGCGGCAGCTGATGAAGCAGCTTCTGATGCGGCAACTGAAGCAGCGTTAGCAGCAGCTGAATTTGCTGATGAAGCAGCAGCTGAATCCAAAGTAGCTTGGTTAACTTCTGCTGAAGTTGGTACTTGAATTTGTTGGTCAGTGAAGATCATGTTGGCGTCTGAAATCTTGTTTGTCTTAACCAAGTCTTCAACCGTCATGTTAAACTTGTCGGCCAATTCTGACAAAGTGTCACCGTTTTGTACCGTGTATGTTGAAGCAGCGTGAACAACTTGTTGTCCTGCTACCAATACTGATGCCAAACCGGCAACCGTCAATGCTGTTTCTTTCATCTTGTTCATATCTGTTATAACGCTCCTACGGATTGTTTTTCATGTGCGAACACTATTGCTCAAGCACTTCTCTATATGAGGCTTACCTCGCCTCAACCACAAGACATAGTTTACCAAGCTGACAAGGCTTAAAATTACAGATTCATTACACTTGATGTCGAAACTAGCCAAACGACCCGTTTTGTTCGTTACATTGTCGTCATATAGAGGCCGTTACACTTGTAAACCCGCATCATTTAAGGGTTCTTCTTGATTTGTTTAACCGGTTAAATAACGCAAATTTTGTAACGAAACTCATAAAATAAACGCCAAGAAACGGTTGTTTCTCGGCGTTTAACGTTTTTTGTCATATTAGCGTCACGTTGAAAAGTAATGATTTTAGAATTTTCGTAACCAAACTTCATCAATTCCATGCCCAATTGTCTTGTGTAGGATCAAATCAGCACGTTCACGCGTTGGCAAAATGTAGTCAACCAGATTAGGCAAGTTAACGGTTTCCCACACTTTCTTGGCCGCATCAATCGCCGTTTCGCGTGGTACCTGCGTCCAGGCGTAAAAGAAATTGTCAGGATCATGGGCTTCAGCTGTTTGTTGCAGCAGAGCTTCGAAGCGATCCAAGTACCAATGTTCAATCAATTCCGTCTCTGCGTCGACGTAAATCGACAAATCAAAGAAGTCTGACAAATAGACTGGCGAGTTTGGCGCAGCCTGCAATGTATTGATGCCTTCAACAATAAAGATTTCAGGACGCTCAAATGTATCGAACTCATCCGTCAACACATCAGAAATGTCGTGTGAGTACTTTGGTGAATGGACAACCTCTTCGCCATCTTTCACTGCATTCATAAATTCTAGCAATGCAGGCATGTCATATGATTCTGGGAACCCCTTACGATCGAACAGGCCCTGAGCCTTCAATTCGTCATTAGGCAACAAGAAACCGTCCGTTGTCGTCAAGGCAACGTTATCTTCACCGTATTCAGCTTGCAACATAAATTGCAACAAACGGGCTGTCGTTGACTTACCAACGGCGACAGAACCGGCGATTCCAATTACAAACGGACTTGGCTTCGTGTTACGTCCCAAAAAGCGTTGACGCTCTTCACGATCACGCAAGTATTGCGCGTGGCGTAGCTTGATGTAGTGAACTAATGGATCATAGAACATTGCCACGTCGGCCATAGAAATTTGGTCATTAAACGCCTTAATCTCACCCAAAATAGATGGCGTGACGTGAGAGACGTCGCGTTCTACTGGTGGCTCAACTAAAACAGACCAATCATCACGATTAAAAACCGCATAGTTAAGTGGTGCCTGACTCATAGTCAATTACCCCATTTCATATAATTGTGAATCCACGTTTGCCAACAATGGCGTTAGCTTGTTAATCGCAAGAACCGTCAATTGGTGCATAGCACGTGATGCAATGGTGTAAACCAGTTGACGCTCGTCATCGCCGTGGTAAACCCCTTCTGAGGCATCCCACATAATAACGGCATCAAATTCAAGTCCCTTAGCCAAGTAGGCCGGCACAATGATTGTACCTGGTACCAAGCGTTGGTTTTCCGTACGAATAATTGTGACATCAGCTTGATCACGCAAAGCCGCATAAGCAGCTTCTGCGTCGGCCAACGTCTTAGTGATGATTGCCGTCGTCTCTTCAGCTGCATCATTAGCTGCCAATTGTGACAACGTGGCCGCAATCATGGCGTCTTGATCCGGCAAAACCTTAACCAACGGCTTGTCCCCTTCACGTTCGAAGGCATCAATTTGCGCACCGTTAATCAAAATGGCCTTTGAGTAGTCCGTAATTTGTTGCGTTGAACGGTAAGTTTGTGTCAATTGCACATACTCAGACTTCTCTGGATCAAATAAGCGTGACAACTCTTCTTGCAAACTAACAGCGTTTTCCTTTGTGAAGATGGCTTGATTCAAGTCACCCAACATCGTAAAGCGCGCACGTGGGAAGCTGAACTTCAAGAAAGCCAATTGGAATGGCGTGTAATCTTGAATTTCATCAATGAAGACAAAGCGGATGTCACGTTCACCACGACTACCCTTAATCAAGTCGAACAACAACATGAATGGCGTCATATCCGCCATTGGCAATTCACCATTCTTCCTCTTGTTGATTGTGTTCTCAACAGACTTTGTCCAATCTTCTAGCGTGATGCCATATGCAGACAGATCCATCAACTTAGGCACCGTACGCAAGAAGTGAATGAATTGGTTGTTAATGTTAATGAAACGATTACGGTTAACACCCTTTGCAATTGGTGCCAAAGCGTTCGTCACGATAATCTTAGCCAAGAACTTTGTCTCTTCTTCGTCAGACTTAAACTCACGTGGGTTATCACCCAACATTGAGTCATATTGTTCCTTGGTCAAGTTTTGGATTTCAGCTTCAACCCAATCCGCTTGCATTTCCGTTCCGATACGACCTTGCAACATCTTCATCAAACGTTCCTTGGTTGCTTGGAGACGGTTACCCAACTTATAGTTCTCGTTGAATGAGTAGTAAATCTCTTCAATCTTAGCCTTTGAAATGATTTCCTGGCCACGGAACTTAATTGGGCGCACCTTAATATCAGCCTTGTTCAAGCCATCGGCATATGCGTTCATCACGTTGAAGTAGTCACTTGTACCCTTCATGTCGATGATAGCCTTTTGAGCACCTTCTGGTTGGGCTTCGAAACGCTCTTGTAGCGTCTCAAGTTGCAACTTAGGCAAACGACGTGATGCATATTGGTAGTACGTCATTTGCACCATATTTTGCTCACCCAATTCAGGCAACACTTGATCAATATAGTCATTGAACAATTGGTTTGGTGAGAACATTACGACTTGACCAGATGTCAAGTGACCGCGGTAACGGTATAGCAAGTAAGCCACACGTTGTAGCACGGCAGATGTCTTACCAGAACCAGCCGCTCCTTGCACGAACAACAAATCAGCTGCCGTGTTACGGATAATCTTGTTTTGTTCCTTTTGAATGGTCGTAACGATTGACTTCATCTTCGTCGTCGACTCACCAGAAACGGCGTTCAACAACATTTGATCACCAACCGCTTCGTCCGTATCAAAGATGGTGACAATCTTACCGTCTTCAATTTGGAATTGACGCTTCAAGTGAACCGTTGCTTCTTGCTTACCATCTGGTGTCTCATAAGTCACTTGACCCAAACCAGCATCATAGTAAATAGAAGAAATTGGTGCACGCCAGTCGTAAATCAAGAAATTGTCAGGTGAATCTGAGAATGATGCCAAACCAATATAAATTGGCTCAACCGTCTCAGAACCGTTTTCTTGCACATCAATGCGGGCAAAGTATGGACGAGCTTGCAAGCGGTCCAATACCACAGCTTGGTGTTCAACTGAGTTCATGGCCAATTCGCGTTCTTGCAACATTTGTTGTTGTTGGCGAACAGACATGGCTGTTTCGAACAAGCTACCGTAAGTAGATGACTTGAAGCGGACGTCGTTCCATCCAGCTTCAACATCAGCCTGCTTTTGCTCATTATTTTGTCGATCTAAATCATTTTTTACCTTTGCGTCTTGAATCTTTTCCAAGACCACATCCAAGCGTTGTTGCTCGGCTTCGTATGGTTCCATACTGGGTCCCCTCCAGCTAAAATTAGTGATTCCATGGTACTACACTTTAAGGTTATTTACCAGAGTGTTTTTAACGGTTTGGTTTGTGTGCGGGTCGTCGCTTGCGCGCCGAGGCATGGTGGGTGGTTGGGCTGGCGGTGCTCCGTCCTGCAATATAAGCTGGTGGCAACGGGGTCCCGTTCTCACTACGCCTCAGCGTGTTTCGGCGCCTACCGGCTTGAAATCCACTGCTGCTAAGTGATAACTGGTGCCCCTGTCCTTGCTTGGTCACCGGCTAATATCGCAGGAGCTCCGCACCATCAGCCCAACCACCCACCATGCCAGCAGCCGAGATATTCTCTGTTCGTTTGATAGTCATAGAAAAAGGTTCCCACTATATATAGTAGAAACATCTATAAAACAAAAATTGCTTGCCTTACATTTCTGTTAGACAAGCAATTTGAAATTATCGTTAGTATTAATCTTCTTGTGCGTAATCGGTAACAATCAAGTGCTCCAAGAAGTCGCGTGCGTCTGTTTCGTCGGTGGTGCCGGCTGCTATTTCTGCTTCGACAGCTGCCTTAATCTTTTCGGTAACTGCTGCACTTTCCATATCAGCTGCAATGACATGAACACGGTGGAAACTATCAGACCAATAAACCTCAGTTGGTCCCCAAGTGTTCAAATCCAACTTCTTTACCCAATCTTGAACTTCTTGCTTTGTGTATGCCATGATAAACACCTCGAACTACTCATACGTAGCGCTTTTTTTATTTCTTTTTTATTACATGATTAGTATAGAACAACCAAAATCTAATGGCGAAAATAAGGTACCCAAATTTGCATCATAAAATAGACATCTCGAATCTAATTTTCCAGACGACTCCGATTATAATTCGCCGTTACGGTATTGTTCCTTTAGCTTATCATAGTCAACTGCTGGAAAGGTTGCATCATCTGGAATTAGGCCCAACATCTTTGCACGCTCCGTTAACAGAACTCGCGCTAATTCTGGTGTCATCATTCCAGTATATTGTTCTGTCTTCACGTCCAAATTTGAGACTAACTGGGTAGCCACCATCTCAAAATAAGTCGATGCATCTACTTCTAGTTTTGTCAGCGCTTGCTTGAATGCCGTCTCAATGTCATGATCTAACGTAATCTTGATTTCGCCCATGCTATGTTCTTCCTTTATCACAGCAGCTGTTGGCCTAAAACCTCCGACATACCTAGTCTGCTTTATGATTTTTTGCATAAATTCAGCGGATATTCAAAACGGCAAAGCCTCCGTTATGGAGGCTTTGCCGTTTGTTTTTACAGATTAATCTTCTTCGATTGCCAATTCGATGTCTTCTACGTCATCTGCTGAGTTATCTTCGGCAGCGTCGTCTGAACCATCGTGGCTTCCGATGTATGCTTCGCGAACTTGTGCGTAGATATCATCGTAAATATCCTTGTGCTCTGGGTCTTCCAACCAACGAATAACGTTGACCTTTCCTTGACCAATCTTCTCACCGTTGTATGAGAACCATGATCCCGACTTCACGATAATGTCCTTATCGGCAGCCAAGTCAATCATTTCACCAGTCTTTGAAATTCCCTTACCAAACAAGATTTCAACTTCTACTTCACGGAATGGTGCCGCAACCTTGTTCTTTACAACCTTGATACGGGTAACGTTACCAACTGACTTCACATCGTCCCCGTCAGCCTTAGTAGCATCGATACCACCCTTACGACGAACGTCCAAACGGACTGATGAATAGAACTTCAAAGCACGTCCACCAGGTGTCGTTTCTGGGTTACCAAACATGATACCAATCTTTTCACGCAATTGGTTGATAAAGATTGCTGTTGTACCAGTCTTCAAGATGGCACCTGACATCTTACGCAAAGCTTGTGACATCATACGGGCTTGCAAACCAACTGTTGAGTCACCAATTTCACCGTCGATTTCGGCCTTAGGCGTCAAAGCGGCAACTGAGTCGACAACAACCATGTCGATGGCACCTGATGTAATCAAGGCATCCGCAATGGCCAATCCTTGTTCACCAGTATCTGGTTGTGATAGCAAAAGCTCGTCAACATCAACGCCCAATGCCTTGGCGTATTCAACGTCCATGGCATTTTCCGCGTCGATATAAGCGACGATTCCGCCGTTACGTTGTGCTTCAGCAACTGCGTGCAAAGCCAACGTCGTCTTACCTGATGATTCAGGTCCGTAAATTTCAATGATGCGTCCCTTAGGGTATCCACCAATTCCAAGGGCCACGTCCAACTTCAATGATCCCGTTGACGTTGATTGTACCTTCGTGAATTGGCTATCACCAAGCTTCATAACTGAACCCTTACCAAAAGACTTTTCAATCTTCTTCAAGGCTTCGTTCAACGCAGCTTGACGCTCCTTTGGGTCCGCAATCTTTCCTTCAAGCTTCTTATTTGGGTTAATGTTCTTTCCTGATGCCATTTTTATCGGCCTCCACTTGTTAACTTAAACTTAATATACACCTAGTGTAACCTAATTCAATTTAGAATTCAATTCTTTTTCGTGTTAATTCGCGATTTGTTTGATTTTGTCTGCCAACAAGTCAAACGCAGCCGCAACTGATTGATCGCGAACTTGCTGACGATCACCATCAAACATAAACTTCGTTGCTGTTACTGTGCCATCTGGCGCTGCAATACCGATAAACACCGTGCCAGCTGGATGACCTTCCAGCGCGTCAGGTCCAGCTACGCCCGTGAAGCTCACACCCCACGCGGTATGCAATTCACGTTTTGCCCCGCTGGCCATGCTGTCAGCGACTTCAGCCGAAACGACACCCACTTCATTAATTAACTCGGCCGGCACGCCGACCAATTGGGTCTTTGCGCCCGCAGCGTAGGTCACAAATGCGCCTGGTAGCACAGCTGAAATGCCAGGCACCTCCGCTAACGTACTAACAAATAATCCAGCCGTTAATGACTCAGCTGATGTAATGCTCTCTTGCCGTGCAATTAAGGCTTGGCCAACTTCAATATTTTTCATTCTGCACCCCTTTCAGTAATAAAGACGCAGTAATCGCTATTTTGTCCAAAAATCATTTGATTTAATTGTATAACAAAAGAGGTAGTCCAACACGATGAGTGTCAAACTACCTCTTCATTCAGTTAATTACTTAAAACCGTCAGAGAAAACTTCGCGGTTCTTGTAGAAATAATCAATTCCTGAGTAGATTGTTGCAAGCAAAGCAATCCAAATCATAATCATTGCAAATGGGATGTTAAACATCGCAAAGACAATGTCGTGTAGCAAGAAGAATGAGATGGCAACCATTTGTGAAGCCGTCTTAATCTTACCAGGCATTGCTGCTGCTAACACCTTACCGTTGTTCTCAACAATCAACGTGCGCAAACCAGTGATAGCCAACTCACGAATAACGATGATTGCAACCATCCAAGCTGGCACCCAACCGAATTGGACGAAGAAAATCAATGCTGTCATCACCAACAACTTGTCGGCCAATGGATCAGCAAACTTTCCAAAGTTCGTAACCAACTTGTACTTGCGCGCAATCTTTCCGTCTGCAAGGTCCGTCAATGACGCAACAATAAAGATGATTGCGGCCACTAGGTGTGTAACCGGCAAAACTGCCCCGGCTACTTGCAATGTGCCCCAATCAAGTGGCAACGCAAGCACCAACATGAAGACAGGAATCAAAATCATACGGAAGACCGTCAACTTATTAGGCAAATTCATTTTTTATCCACCCCACTAAGTTTAGCGTTGGAACGTCATGTTTGCATTCCAAACGATGGCGTTGTTGTTCATCAAGTTAACCTCTGAACCATCCAAAGACATCTTCGTAACCGTTGCGTTACCAATTGAAACGCTGATACCAGTTACCGTAGCAGGAATCTTAACATCTTGGTTACCGTTGGCTTGCAACGTACCGTTCCACAAAACTGTGCCGGCTGCGTCCTTAACTTGGATCCATGATGCACCCGTTGACTTCAAGTTCAACGTCATTTCCTTGTCAGCTGGCGCCTTAACGGCAGCGTACGTTACCGTGTTACCAGTTGCCGCACCTGTTCCAAGCTCAACCTTATTATCATCCTTCTTCTCTGATGATTCCTTCTTTGAAGATTCTTTCTTTGAAGAAGCTGTCTTAGAAGATGCCTTCTTTGACTTTTCGGTCGTTGACTTTGATGCCTCAGATGAAGATACAGATGATACCTTTGATGTCGTTACTGAAACTGATGATTCATTCTTGCTTTGTTGCTTTGCTGAGCCAGCAAATGATGCAACAACAGCCCAAATAACGGCAATAATCGCGATAACCGCCACACCAATCAAAATCTTTGGCATCATTTGGCGAGTCTTATCAGCAGCCGTCTCCTCGACCTTGTGCATCCCCGCACGCGTCACGTTATCCGCATCAACGCGCGCACCGCTCAAGTCTGGTTCAACAGTTTCTGTTGTAATTTCGTGATTTTGCATAAAGTCAGCAACATCAAGACCTACTGCAGCAGCATATTGACGTACGAAGGCACGCTCATAAAATGCCCCTGGTAGTTGATCAAATTGGCCATTTTCAACCGCAGCTAGATAGCGCTTTTGAATCTTTGTCGTTTGTTGAATATCGTCAAGGGATAGCCCCTTATCAAGACGAGCCTTTTGTAGCTCTTGTCCGATGACGCTGTTGCGTTCTTCGTTCATTAGTCTCTCATCCTTAACTATTTTTTATCAGTATAATTGCATATATCTATACTACCACATATTATCGACATTCGGACGCGCAATAACGGTCGAAAGGTCACTAATTTCGGCATGCATAAGTATGTCATAAACGCTTTGCACATCTAAGCTCTGCAAGACATTAATTTCATCACGCAAGGTTGCAAAATCGAAAGTCTGGCCTTCAAATCGCGTGACAATTTCTTCTAGTTGATTAAACTTGCTAATCAAACGACCCAAGGCGTCCTTTTTCACCAATTCAAAATCACCAGACAAATCCTTAAATCGCTCAGCCAGGTTCATCAACTCATCTGAGACACCGGCAATCAATTCATCAGCTTCAGGTGTTTCGGCGGCAATGGTCAAAAAGGCCACACCACGTTCCCAGTCAAACTCAGCACTGAACGTGTCGTCAATCATCCCCGAGTCGTACCACATCATATAAGTTGGCGAAAACTCACCGAAGACCAAATCGACTGCTAAACTTCCCGCAATGGCGATACGCAAGGCATCCATGCCAGTTGGCATTGTCGCCCCGTCATACCAGCGTTGACCGATAGCAATCTTTGTTCGCACAATATCCATGTCCACTTCAAGCGGTTCCGTAATAACAGGTGCCAACGTCTTAACCGGCACTGTGATATTATCAGTTGCTCGGCGTGAGCTAATCGGCGCATCCATCACAAGTTCACGAACCGCATCAATATCGAACGCACCAGCAACGACAATATCCATGTTCTCTGGGCGGTAAAAGGCATCAAACGCAGCTTGTAAATCAGCTGGCGTCACACTGTGTACCGATTCAGTCGTCCCGGCAATATCATCAGCCATCGGATCACCTGGGAATAACTGGCCCAAAATCAAACGATATAAACGGGCGTTCGTGTCATCTTGATACATATCTACTTCTTGTGAAATGATATCGCGCTCACGCACAACCGAACTTTCTTCAAAGTAAGGCTCTTGCGTGAAGTGCAATAATTCTGAGAAAGCGGCATATTCATTAGCTGGTGCCGTCATAAAGTAGCTGGTACGGGTCTGTGTCGTAAACGCATTGGCATTCGCCCCCAATTCACTCATGCGTGAAAAGGCATCATAACCGGGTTGCGCAAATAACTTGTGTTCCAAGAAATGTGCTAATCCAGCTGGTTGCTTAACCAATTGACCATCTTTCATAAACATTTGGTCACGCGCACCAAAATCAACCGTCACCATCCCCACGAATTGGTGGAAATCAGGACGTGGCAAAATGTGCAAACGCGCCCCATTTGGCAACGTTTCGTGACGCTCATTAGGCGCAAAACGACTTAATGCATCAACCATTAGCCTTACCTCCTACCAATTCATAATGCAATTGCTTCGTCACTGCTTGCGCAACTTGTTGGACTTGTTCAGCTGTCACAGCATCAACCGCAGCCAACCACTCTTTCGGCGTTGTGTGATAACCAATCAATTCTTGATTCTGAACACGTTCTGTAATGCGACCAGGTTGGTCAAGTGACACAACGTAGTCTGCCTTCATCAAACGCTTGATCATGTTTAATTCGTCATCACCAACAAGTTCCGTTTGCAAGCGCGTCAATTCAGCATCGATACGCTCCTCAGCTTCCACCAACTTACCGTGATCAACACCTGATTCCACCATCAGCAGACCCGTATAAGGATTGTAATCTGAATAAATCGAGTAAGCCAAGCCGGCTGTCTCACGGACATTCATAAACAAACGTGAAACGGCAAGCCAGCCAAACAACGCATTAAAGACGAAACCTTGGAAACGATTAGCTTGTTCTAACTTCAATTGGTAAGCCAAAATCAAACGCGCCTGGTTCACCTTATCAAGCTCTACCGTGCGCTTTACCGCTGGGAATAGGTCTTGTTCATAATAAGGATTACCAGCGATGGCACGTGGTTCCAATGGTAATTGTGCCACCGCTTGTTCAACCGTTGCCGCGTCCACGTCACCTAATACGATAATATCAACGCGGTCATGCGCCATCGTATCTTGCCAAGCATCCCACGCTTCTTTTGGTGAGACCTTTTCCAGAATGTCAGTTGTACCGTAAGCAGGTACAGCTTGCACTGGATCAGTGAAATAGGCGTTAATCGCTTGGCGAGCCGCATAGAATGGCTTTTCCTCTTGTAGCCCTGCGATTTCATCTAACGCAATTTCACGTTGGCGCTCAAAAACAGTTGGATCGAAGCCTTGTTCGGCATCACCTAATGGGTTGCACATCATCTCGCGAATAAAGGCAAAACCATCGCGCAACAAACTTTGTGAATCCGATGCAAAATCATCATGCACCAATGTCATTCGCAAACGTAGTGTATGCAACGCCCCGGTTTTAAGGACATCGGTACCAAATGACGCCCCGTATAAATCGCTCAAGACACGGGCCAAAGCGGTTTGTGAGGGATACTTTTGTGAAGCTGTTTCAAGCATGTTACTTGCCAACACACGGCCTCCCAGAGAAGCCACGTCATGTTGACGCGTAAAGTTAATTAATATTCTTGTCGTTGCAAATTGCTGAGTTGGCAAAATATGCAGAAAAACGCCAGGTTGAACGGTTACTGTAGTCACTGACATACCTTCTTTTCCAAACTAAAAGCGCGCTAGTAAAATGAACGCGCTTGTTTTTTATTGTCGTACAATTCGAGTCTGCGAACTCGTCATGATAACGAATATTTTGTGCAGAAACTTATACTATAAGTATAAACTTCTGCGTCCTATTTTACCAACTCAATTTCCTTGGTCGTCAGCTTCTTCCGGCGATTCAACTGTCACCGGATTTAATCGCATATATTCAGATACAAACATAAATACGCTGACCGCTGCCATACCAACTAATAAGACAACAACACTCCATGTATTCAACACGGGCGCCGTAAAGTGCAAAAGGTACAAAACAAACAGAATGCCCGTCAGGTTGTACCACACCCAACGAACCCATTTATTATGCCAAATCATGATACTCTCCCTGAATCATTTAGTTTGTGAAATATTTAATATGTTTATATTCACAAATAAAAAAGCGCAAACTTCGATGAAAGTTTGCGCTTTTTATGAATTGACGTCAGAAGTAAGTAAATTCCTATGAGAACAATGCTGACAAAATCAAGATCACAATCAATCCAACAACTGAAATAATTGTTTCAAGCACTGTCCAAATCTTCAACGTTTGTGGGACATCCAAATCAAAGAATTCCTTGAACATCCAGAAGCCGGCATCGTTAACGTGTGAAGCGGCCAATGAACCGGCACCGATTGCCAATACCACGAAGGCTGGGTTAACAGCCGTTTGACTAGCAACCAATGGTGCAACGATTCCGGCAGTCGTCAAACCAGCAACCGTAGCTGATCCAACTGAGACACGCAAGATAACGGCAATCAACCATGCGAAGACGATTGGTGACAATGACGTGTGTGAGAATGCTGAAGCAATAGCGGTTGAGATACCACCAGCAGTCAAGATACCCTTAAAGGCAGCTCCACCACCGATAACCATCAACAAGTTAGCGATTGACTTCAAAGCTTCTGACATCGATGAACCAACTTCGCCCATCGTACGTCCTTGCTTTGGTCCCATTGACCAGATAGCAAAGGCCATTGCAATAACCATGGCGATAACTGGGTTACCCAACATGGCGATGATACGATCAAGCGTTGTTGGGTCAGCCAAGTAACCGTGTTGGGCAGCTGGCGTCATCGCCTTCCAAGCTGCATCACCAACCATACCACTGTAAACTTGCTTTCCGCCGTTGTGAGCCAACGTGTAAATCGTTGAAATCAACATGAAGAACACAGGCATCAATGACGTGACAAGTGACAAACCAAATGATGGTGTGTCTTCCAACTTAAAGGTCTTAACTTCACCAATCGCATCAAGCTTCTTAGTAATCTTAAATGCCTTTGGCTCAACCTTTTGAATGAAACGTGTGAACAAAGGTCCGGCAACCAACATTGCGACGATGGCAACGATGATACCGTACATCAATACGACACCAATGTTAGCACCCAATGCGTTCGTCACGGCAGTTGGTGATGGCTGTGGTGGCAAGAATCCTTGGGCAGCTGACAAGGCAGCGGCCATTGGGATTCCCAAGTAAAGCAACGACACACCGGCTTCCAAAGCAATTGTGAAGACGATTGGAATCAAAACAACCAGACCAACTTCAAATAGCAATGAAATTCCGATAATGAATGATGCACCAGCAACCGCCCACTGCAACTTTGACTTACCAAACTTGTTAATCAAAGTTGACGCGATACGGTATGAACCACCAGCATCAGAAACCAAGCGACCGATCATTGACCCGAATCCAAAGACAATGACCAACTCACCCATCGTGCCACCAATACCATTCTTCAAGGCATCAGCGATTCCGGCTGGGTTCATTCCCAAACCTAGGGCAACCAAAATTGAAGTAATAATCAAAGAAACGAAAGTGTTAATCTTTGCCTTCAAAATCAAAAATAGCAATAATGCAATACCAACTACCAAAATCAAGAATGGCCAAACGTTAAAGCCGTTTGTCATCCATTGGAATAATCCCGTCTTAGGATCAGTAGTTAGGCCAGCGAGTAATGTAAGCATCTCGTCTTACCCCTTCTCAATTAAAAAATATCTCAAAATATGTCCCACTTATGAAACCGATTACATAAGTCAACCTAAATATTGTACACCTTTTGTAAGCGCTTGCGGGTAATAAGTTCATTAAATTTTTAATCAGCATTATTTCATTGTTGGGATACCAGAATAAAAAAAGTCCGTTTTTTTGGCTTGCTTCGTAGTTATTTTTATATTTAGAAATGGTCATGTCGTGCTAACGCACGAATCGTTTTTGGGCGAGCCGGGGCGGTGTTCCGTCCTGCTGAATTAGCTGGTGGCGACGGGAACCTGATTTTCCTAAGTCCTGGCGTATTTCCGCGCCTGCCGGCTTGAAATCCGCCCTGACTAAGGAACCTCTAGTTTCCCTTCCTTCGCTTTGAGCGCCGGCTAATTCAGCAGGAGCTCCACACCACCCCAACTCACCCAAAAACGATAGCAATCAAGATATTCTCGTCTGCCTCTGATAGTCATCTGCGGTGCATAGTACAGATAGCGATCACCTATTAGTTAACCGTGGATGGTAATCAAAATGACTGAAGAACATCTCGATTGCTGGCATAACGGGTAAGCGGCGACACCAACTCCAAACCCAGTCCACAAAAAAGCTCACACAGCAAATGCCGTGTGAGCCTTAATTGAATGTTTATTTTGTTATAGCAAGATCATTGCCATTGCCAAGATAACAACCATACCTGTCAAAGAAATAATCGTTTCCAAAACAGTCCAGATTTGGAACGTTTGCTTGATTGACAACTCGAAGAATTCTTGGAAAATCCAGAATCCAGCGTCGTTAACGTGTGATGCAATCAATGATCCGGCACCGATTGCCAAAGCAACCAAAACTGACAACGTTGGGTTGTTTTGTGATTGCACGATTGACAATACGATTCCGGCAGCCGTCATACCGGCAACCGTTGCTGAACCAACTGAGATACGCAATACAGCAGCAACTGCCCAGGCGAAGATAATCACCGTGATAGCTGACATGTGACCGTTAGCTGAGAACAATGAGGCAACCTTGTCTGACAAACCACCGTTTACCAAGACACCACGCCATGCTCCTCCACCACCAACGATCAACAAGATACCAGCAACTGCGCTCATACCGTTGTTCAATGATGCACCGATTGATTGGGCTGACTTCTTTTGCCAGACACCCATTGAGAAGATGGCAAAGATCAACGCAATCGTCATCGCAACAGCTGGCGTTGCCAAGAACTCAACAACCTTATCGAAGTTTGATGGGTTCTTTGGCGTTACACCACCCGTGTAAATCATCTTGTAAACCGTAGCGATAATCATGAAGATCAATGGGAACACTGACGTAATTACTGACAAGAAGAATGATGGCGTCTTGTCCAACTCGTATTCCTTAACTTCACCAACAGCCTTGATTTCCGTCTTAAATTGGAATGCGTCAGGGGCGTACTTTTGAGCCAACTTTGTGAACAAAGGACCCGCAACAACGGCCGTGATAACTGACACAATCAAACCAAGAATCAACGTCAAACCAATGTTAGCACCCAATGACATTGCCACGGCCGTTGGAGCTGGCTGTGGAGGCAAGAATCCTTGTGCTGATGACAAGGCAGCCGTCATTGAGATACCCAAGTAAAGCAATGGCACACCGGCTTCGATGGCAACCGCAAATACGATAGGAATCAAAAGCACCATTCCAACACCGAAAATCATTGAGATTCCAATGATGAATGAGGCAATCAACACGGCCCATTGCAAACGCTTGATACCAAACCAGTTAATCAACGTCTTCGCGATTCGGTATGAACCACCGGCATCGGCAACCAATCGACCGATCATACCACCGAAGATGAAGATAACTGAGTTTGATCCCAAGATATTACCCATACCTTGGTCACCCAAAACAGCGTTTGGAACATCCATTGGGTTCATACCCAATAGCAATGCCAAGATGAACGCCGTCACAACCAATGAAACGAACGTGTTCAACTTGAACTTAACAATCAAAACAAGCAAAATCAAAATTGAAATTGCCAACATAACGAATTCCATCGTTTATTTACTCCTTAAGTAGGTAAAATAGCTATTTTAAAATAGATTGCTCACAGTACTGGCAAAGTGTCATGCACTGTGAGCAATATTTTTTTATCTGCTTTTCGCTCAGGACTACTTGTCGCCCTTGTTTACGTGCTTACGTTGGAAGTTCGCAATGTTTGCGTACTCCGTTTGCAATTGACGTGCCAAACGAATAAAGATTGGCGTCAACTCACGGTAAGCTTCGTAGTTTTCTGGGTTTGGATCGTACGTGTTTGAGTCACCGACCATGTCGCCGATAACATCCAAACTATCAACCATTCCCAAAGCCTTTTGTGCCATAACCGTAGCGGCCAAAGCACCTGACTCGAAGGCCGTTGGCACCGTAACTGGTTGCTCAAAGATGTCGGCCGTCATTTGACGCCACAAAGCTGAACGCGCAAATCCACCAGTTGCTTGCACTGACTTCAAATCACCAACAACTTCTTCAAGGGCCAAAGCAACCATGTAGATGTTGAAGATGATACCTTCTAGCACGGCACGTACCATGTGGGCACGTGTGTGGTTGTGCGTCAATCCGAAGAATGAACCACGTGCGTTGGCATCCCAGATTGGGGCACGCTCACCACCCAAGTATGGGTGGAATAGCAAACCATCAGCACCGGCAGGAATCTTAGATGCGATTTCCGTCAACAAGTCATACGTATCAACACCCATCAAGGCAGCCGTTGACTTCTCGGCGTCAAACATCTTGTCGCGGGCCCAACGGAAGACATCCCCACCGTTGTTAACTGGTCCACCAACAACCCAGTGATCCTTGTCCAAGGCATACGTAAACGTACGTCCCTTTGGATCAATCTTAGGTGCGTCAGTTACGACACGGATGGCACCTGACGTACCGATCGTGACTGCGGCAACACCAGGTTGCACAGCGTTAACACCCAAGTTTGACAAAGGACCATCACCAGCACCATAAACGAATGGCGTGTCAATATCCAAGCCCATAACAGCAGCGTATTCCGCAACCATGCCACGCTCAATCTCGTATGGCTCAACTGGTTGTGGCATTTGCTCCTTCTTGATACCCGTTACTTCTAGGGCTTGCTCATCCCAATCCAAGTTGAAGATGTTGAACATACCCGTTCCTGAAGCAATTGAAATATCCATCTTGTTGGCACCGAACAAACGGTTGAACAAGTATTCCTTAATTCCCAAGTAGTGTGCAGCATTGTTGTAGATGTCTGGCTTTTCGTTCTTCAACCACAACATCTTTGACAAAGGTGCCATTGGGTGAATTGGCGTACCCGTCTTGCTGTAAATCTCTTGGCCCAAGCCAGTTGACTTCAACTCTTCCGTGTACTTAACAGCGCGCGTATCAGCCCAAGTGATAACGCGTGTCAATGGTTGCCAATCCTTGTCGAAGGCAATCAATGAGTGCATTGCAGAACTGAATGATACACCCAAAATTTTGCCGCCGTTTGCGCCGCGAACGACCTCAGTCATAGCATCAACGAAGGCTTCCCAAATCTCGTTTAGGTCCTCTTCGGCCATGTCTGGTTCGTCACGGTAAAGCTTGTAACCCTTGTTGGCACTGGCAATAACATGCCCTTCAGTGTCAAACAAAACAGCCTTAGTTGACGTTGTCCCCAAGTCAACTCCGATCAAGTATTCCATTGTAAGACCTCTCAAATCTTCACTAATCTTAATTACTTCTGAATAGTACTTTACTATTTTATGTAAAAACCTTTCACAATGCAAACGTTTTCCGCGTAAAGTTTTTTCTCATTATCCCTGTACTGGTACATTTCATTAACAAAAAGAATGTACAGCGCGTCACAAGTACGTACTATACATTCTTTTTATATATTATTTAGTTGGTTTATAAATTGCGCGGTTATCCAACGCCCATTGACGTTGTGAGAACTCACCTGGTTCTGTTTCAGCCAAGGCATTATCAAAGCTTTGAATGTTAGCATCCAATTCATCAAGTTGGTGCAAAATGTTAGCTTCCTTAACCATCGGACGAACTGGTGAACCATACTCCATCAACCCGTGGTGCGCCAAAACAGTGTGACGCAGCAACAACATTTCTTCGCTGTACAAATCCATGTTCATTTCATTGGCAGCTAAAACAATTTGCTCATCGATTAAGACAATGTGTCCAAGCAAGTTTCCGGCCGTCGTATATTGCGTGGCGATTGGCCCCGTTAATTCGATTACCTTGCCCAAATCGTGGAGCAAAGCGCCAGCGTATAGCAAACTAGCATCCAAGCCAGGATATTGCTTTACCACTGCTTGCGCCAAATGCACGATTGAGAGTGTGTGGAATCCCAACCCACCCGCAAAGGCGTGGTGATTGCTCTTGGCCGCTGGATACTTGTAAAACTGGTCATGGAACTTTGCAATCAAGTGACGCACGATGCGTTGCCAAGTAGCGTTCGTGATTTGGAACAAAATCGCTGAAACTTCTTCTTCCATTTCAGAGGCCTTCATTGGCGCTGCACTCATAAAGTCAGCTGGATCTTGTGGTTCACCGGCATGCGTTGGACGTAAAGACAAGACCTTTAATTGTGGCTTGTCTTGATAAACTTGGCGAACCGCTGTCATGAAGACAACCATCCCACTCTTCAAGGTGTTCGCTTCTTCTTGCGTTGCATCCCACTTCATGCCACGGATTTCCATTGAACGGTCCGCAACCGAAATCGCCAAGTAACGCTTACCTTGTTGTGTCACGCGTGGATCAACTTCCTTCAGCAAGACGTAAATCTCCATGCGTTCATCAACTTGATATTCTTTTAGTTGTTTTGCTTCTGTCATTTTGAAGCCCCCTTCAATTCATTCAAATCCAACACATTGTCTGCAGCGACTTGGTGTGCCGTGAAGTACAAGACTTGTTGTTGGTTGCCCGCCATTTCTTGCAGCATATCAATCATAGCCTGGCGGCGTTCACGATCGAAATCAACAAACGCATCATCGATTAACAGTGGCAACTGAATGCTTGCCTTAACCGCTTGTGCGAACGCCAAGCGCAACGCAACATAAACTTGTTCCGCTGCTCCCTTTGATAGCTGGCTGACATTAAAGATTGCCCCATCATGACGCGTTACTTTAATTAAAGTCTTTGTTTGTGAAATTTGCGTATAGTTTCCTTGCGTTAAGCGTTGCAACAAATCGCCGGCATAGTGAATCAATTGTGGGAATCGGTCACCGATGGCGGCATCCAACGTCTTAGCAACCCATTCATTGGCCAAACGGTTCACGAAATAAGCCTTCAAATCAGCTGTAATCGCCGCCGTTTGGTCCGCAATTTGCTGTTGTTGGGTTTCAATTGATGTATCCGTCATCAAACGTTGTTGTTGGGCTTCCAAACGCGCCAACGTTTGTTGCACCTCATTCACTTCTTCTTGCAAACGCAACGTCACTGCTGATGGATCAGTGTCATCAACTGTTTCACTAGCAGTAGCCAACGCATTCAAATCAGCATCCCCAAGTTGTTCACGCAACAAGTCAGCTTCTTGAATCATGGCTTGGGTGCGTGTGGCCAGTTCACGTTGTTGCAACAGTTCACCAACTGATGTAACACCCAAAACTTGCAACAACTCATTCAAGCGTTGTTGCAGTTTCGCCTTTTGCACCACTTGCTGGTCAACCGTGCGGTTATTTGCTCGCAGCTCAGCCAATTTTTGACGATAATCACTTTCAGACAATTGATATCCCAACCAAGCCAGCTTTTCTTCCAAAACCTTGTGTTGTGGCATCATTGCCTGTTGCGCAGCCATCAAATCAGCTAGTTGCTGGGCCATTTGGTGCCCCAAACGTACATCAGGCTGGGCATTCAGCACCATCTCTGGTGTCATATCACCATATTCGGCTGGTAAATCAGTTGAAGCCGTTACGCGCTTAGGCAACTTGAAGAACAAGAATGCGCCAGCCGCACCCAATAGGATAATTGCCAAGATACCTGCCAAAACTTGGTGGCCAAGCATCAACCCTAGCCCAGCGACAATTCCAAACGCAATCGCCCCAATACCGGCACGCTGATATTGCCCAGAAACGGCAATTTGTGGCCCACCTTGTAGCTGGTTGACTTGGAATGGCGTGAGTTCTGGTGGGAAGACTTGCCAACGGTACTTCGCTAACAACAAACTCGTTTGGTTTTGAATATCAGCTTGGCGACGGGCAGCTTCACGTTGCTGTTGGTTCAATTGATCCAACGCATTAACCGCTTGGGTCGCATCATCCAATTGTTCATCAGAAACCGTTGCTTCAACCGATACCGTTTCCAACGCCAACAATTGTTGTTGTACCTGCTCGGCCTCATCAGCCAAGCGAGTATCAATCGGTTCTGGTGCATCTGCAAGCTGTGCCGTGAGTTGTTGCCAGCGTTGGTAAATCGGCACCAGTTGTTGCTGCTTAGCTTGTGATGACAAATCAGTTGATAGATTGCGTTGGCGCTCCGTTAGAGTGGCCAAACGCGCTTGGGCGGCCTGTTGTTGTTCAGACAAGGCCCGCAAAGATGGTCGCGCTGCAATCGCGGTTTGCAAGTTATCTTGAGCAGTCTGCAGTGTTTGTAACGCTTCGTTAATTGGACGACGCGCTGTTTTCGTGACACCAAATTGACTGACTGCCTCTTGTTCCCATTGATTTGCAATTGCTAACCATTGTTCCGACCCCGGCGTTGCCAGCAGGCGCAAGTGTTCCGCAAATTCATCGGGACGAAGCGCAAAGATTTGCGTCAACGCATCCTGATCGAAACTAAATACCGCTTGGTACAAGTCGCGGTCAACCGGTCCTAACAACTCAGTTAGCATCCCCTCGGGGTCCGCAAATTCTTGTTGCGTGTCAACGGCCACCAAGCGCGTTGTGGTTTGCGTACGTCCCAAACGGGTTAGTTCATATGTCGTGCCGTTCACTTCAAATTGCAGATGACCACCGTAGGGACCTTGCTCAAGCGGTTCGTAAGTGTTGACCTTGCGTCCTTTGGCTTGCGGAAAGCCGAACAACATTCCCAGCAAGAATTGGTGCAACGTTGTCTTACCTGCTTCATTCAGTCCTTGAATAACTTGTAAGCCATCCACGAAATCAAACCGTTGCTGTTGCCATTGACCAAATCCGACAATGGTTGCATTTTTAATCCACATCCGTTTGGCCTCCTTGTTCCGCAACGCGTAGTTTTGTTTCAACTGCTTCTTTGAGTTCAGCCATCATGTCAGGTGACAAAAATGACGTCAAAATTGATGCGTCAGTCACCTGCTTCAATCCCAGGCGTTGCAATGTTTCAAAGTCAAAGACTGCATCAGCTGTTTCATCCCAATAATGTTGGTCCACCGCTGGCAAAGTTGCTTTTAGCGGTGTGCTATCCAAACGCACATCGAACACGTAAAACGCATCGTTCGATTGCGATGCACGCGTCAACGCTGCCAATAATTGACCATTTTCAATCATCGACAGCAATTGTGGCTCATCGGTCTTTACTGTTAGTGATACCAACTCAAATTCTTCCGGCGTCCCTAGTTCACGACGGATTTGGGCAACTGCAGTATTTAAATCGCCCGTTAACGTCATGTCATGAGTCGTCCACACAATCGGTGCGACTGGCGTAAACTCTGGCACCAAGCGCGTCCCCTGATTTTCAACCAAGTAGTAACCCTTAGCCCCACTTTCATTGCGGTTAAGTCCTTGCAAACTACCTGAATACCCAACGAACGGTTCTGCTTGCAGTGTTTGACGCACGTGAATGTGGCCTAATGCCCAATAGTCATAGTGATGTGCCTGCATATCGCCCAAGCTGAATGGTGCATAATCCCCCGCACCATCTTGTCCAACCGAGCCGTGGTACATGCCAATGTGAAATACCACGCCAGGTAGCTTGTTTGGGAACTTAACTGCCATGTCTTCATTAATATGACGCGTTGTGTATGAGAACCCGGTGATGGCAACTTTCTCACCACCAGTTGTCGTTAATTGCGTGGTTGTGATGTCAGCAGGCAAAGCCGTGACATTCGCTGGCCAAACTGGCAATGCTTGCCAGTCTTGCACAAAATCGTGATTACCAAATCCCATGACAACCGGAATGTTCGCTTCATCCAAGCGTTGCAAAGCCGTCACCAACGTCAATTGCGCACGTGTGTCAGGCGTCGTTGTATCAAATAAATCCCCCGCCAACAAAACGAAATCCACCGATTCAGCGATGGCATCATCAACCAAGCGGGCCAACGCTGTTTCACTGGCCGTTTGCAAATTATTTTGTAGCCATGCCGGCACATTAGCCAACCCCACAAACGGATTACCCAAGTGCAAATCGGCTGCGTGAATAAATTTCATGCGGTCCACCACTCCTCTTAAAGTCTTTGTGTTCTATTATCCCTGATTAGTCAATATTAGGAAATACCTAACATTGTTTCTTAACCTTTACCCACAAGAAAAGGCGTCGCAAAATTTGCGACGCCTTTATCATATTGATTAGTCTTGACCGTACAACTCAGCGATTGGCTTCGTGATGATGTTGTTGATTTCCATCAACAATTGGTTAACAGCTTGCTCAGCTTCCATCATCTTCTTCAAAGAATCGTGCTTGTCCATCTCACCAGCAATTTCTTGCCATTCTGCAACTTGCGCAGCTTCTGGCTCTTGACCAGCTTGCATTGCTTGGTTGATTTGCATTTGGGCAGCTTGGAAGCGTTGGAACACATCCTTAGCAGCTGCGTCGGCGTTCAATGCTTCAACTGCATCACGCAACGTCTTGTATTGAGCCGTCTCACGCAAATCAGCAGCAACTGCGTTTACGTTGTCATAAATGTTAATCATATTAATTAATATCCTTCTTTAAATTAGTATTTCCATTATCGCATACTTTAGGGCCTAATTACCAAACAGACTTTGAATTCCTGACCATGCTGCTTGGGCACCGTCCTTCACATTTGACCACGCTTGACTTGCGCCATCCTTAATGTCTGATTGAATACCGTCGAGGGCATTTGAGAAACCGTTCGATGATGAACTACCGTTAGTCTTACCGCTCTCGCCAGTTACCGTGCTCATCTTTTGACGGACACTCTTAACACCAAAGGCCGTTTGATCAGTATTTGGAATCACTTGCTCCAGCGTCGTCTTCATCAACGGTCCAGCCGTCTGACCAAGTGATACCGGAATCGTTTCACCATTAGCAGATGAATCGTAACCCGTCCAAGTTGTAACCACCACATCCGGTGTGTAAGCGATGGCCCATGAGTCCGTGGCGTTCGTTGCCGTTGAATCACTACCCGTTACCTCGGTCGTACCAGTCTTTCCGGCCACCGTGTAACCATATGGATCAGCTGCTTTTCCAGTTCCGTTCGTGTAAACGCCCATCATCATTGATGTCATCTCATCAGCAACCTTCTTTGACCAAAGACGTGTTTGCTTTTCCTTCGCTTTAACAATCACCTTACCGGAAGAGTCCACAATTTTGGTGATGAAATGACTTTGACTCATCACTCCGTCGTTGGCAAAACTTGTGTAGGCTTGGGTCATTTGCAACGGTGTCACACCCTTTTGCAAACCACCAATTCCCATGGCCAAGTTCTTATCCGACTTTTTCAATGGTAAGCCAGCCTTAATCCCCGCATTGTATCCAACGGAAACGCCCATTTGATCAAGCAACCAAACAGCTGGAATGTTGTATGAGTTTTCAAGTGCGACGTACATTGGGACATCTTCACTGGTGTAATCTGCATAATTCGATGGTGAATAACCATTCGTTCCAAAGCTCGTCTTCTCATTCTTCAATTCTGAATCATATGAGAAGCCACGTGATAGTGATGGCGCATAATCAACAATCGGCTTAATCGTTGAACCAGGTGAACGGTACATGCTTGTCGCACGGTTGAAACCACGGAAGACGTGTTCACCACGACCACCAACAACCGCACGCACGCCACCAGTCTTCGCATCCATTACGACCGATGCCGCTTGTGAATCACCACCGATTGGGTTCAACCAACTGGTCTCATAATCATCTTGCAAGTTTTTTTGATCCGTTTGATTCAATGTCGTATAAATCTTATAACCGTCATTCAAGATTTCCGATTCGGTCAAGCCATATTTGTTAATAGCCTCATCAATAACCGCATCGAAGAAATATGGATAGTTATAATTCGAATTATCAACATTGTGGTCAGATGCGCCAATGGCCGTCGCTGCATATTGATCAGCTTCTGATTGACTCAACTTCTTGTCGTTTACCAAATTTTGCAAAACTTGATTACGACGATTCAACGCATTCTTAGGATAATTCAACGGATCATAGCCATTTGGCGACTGCAACATTCCCGCCAGCATCGCCCCTTGCGTCACGGACAAATCCGAAGCGTTAACCCCAAAGTACTTCAATGAAGCATCTTGGATTCCCCAGACACCTTGACCAAAGTACGCATTATTCAGGTACATCGATAAGATATCGTGTTTTGAATACTCTTTCTCAACTTGAATCGCAAGGAATAATTCGCGTATCTTACGCGTGATGGTTTGGTTTTGCGTCAAGAATGCATTTTTTACCAATTGTTGCGTAATCGTTGACCCACCAGCTGAGGCATTGATACCGCGAATTCGGTAATAGACCGTCGTGACTGCCCCTCGTATCATGCCTGTAACCGAGAACCCTGGTTCATGATAAAAATTACGGTCCTCTGTTGCCAAAACGGCATTTACGGCATTAGGTGAAATCTTATCAAAAGAAACATACGTCCCCTTTTGTCCAGCGATTGAACCAGCCTTATTATCTTTAACATCGTAGATTTCGGTAGATGATTGCAAGCGTGTCTTCAAATCTGACACATCAGTTGTCTTAGCTTCAAAGGTCCCAAGCACACTGATTACCAAAATAACAGTCAGAATAAAAACACCTATCCAACGGTTAATTTGGAACCGTGTCCAAAAGGGACCGAATATTCGCCGTATCCACGCGAAAAATGCTTTCATTCGTGTCATCATCTTACTGCATCCAATTTGTAAAGCGTTGCGCTAACTTTTCAGCCGCTTCTGCAGATGGACTAGTCACATAAATTGTGTTGTGACCGGCCAACGTTGCAAGAACTTCTGCCAAGTTTGCCGCGTCAATCAATGCTGCCAAACGGTTTCCATTACCTTGTGTTGTCTTAACAACCGTCATGAATTCAACCCTTGTCACTGACACTGCAGTTTCTGCAAAGCCCTTTTGCACTTGTTCGCTGTCAACAACCGGTGTATCCGACATCACTTGGTAGCGTGGACGGCCTGAGCCATCTGCGCGACGGACAATGCGCATCTCCTTAATATCGCGCGAAACTGTTGCTTGTGTGACTTCAATGCCTGCAGCTTGCAACGAGTTCATCAAGCCTTCTTGTGAATCAATCACCTCGCGTGACAAAATGTCCAAAATCAACGCTTGGCGTTCTTGCTTCTTTAATGCCATGGTTTTCAATCCTTCTTTTTTTTGCATATATAAGTTAATTATACAGGTTTTTAGGTTTTCTGCCTTAAGTTCGGGCGGTATCAAAAAGACGCTACCCGCCTTAATCGGCAAGTAGCGTCTGTCATATTTAATTACATAAACAACATGCGGAAGATTTCTTCAAACATGAAACCAATCAATCCAGCTGATGGCACTGTAATAATCCAAGCCATTACGATGTTCTTCAATGTGCTCCACTTCACGGCACGAATATCATCAGAAGCACCAGTACCAGCAATTGCTGACGTAACCGTGTGCGTCGTTGAAATTGGTGCGTGAACGAAATAAGCAGAGATGAACAACACGGCTGATGAAACAGCTTCAGCAACGAATCCCTTTTGTGGGCTCAAGACGGTAATCTTGCTTCCTAGCGTGTGGATAATACGTTGTCCACCGGCCATCGTTCCAACTGAGATCGCCAAAGATGCCATCAAGATAATTTGGAACGGAATCTCCGTTTGCCCTGGCGTAATACCAAAGAAACCAACTGGTGCAGCTGCCATGAACATCAAGCCCATTGACTTTTGGGCGTCTTGCAGACCGTGTCCCAACGCCAAGGAAGCTGATGTGAAAATTTGTGCTGTACGGAAGAATTTATCTGTTTCCTTCAAATTAGCCTTCTTGATAATCTTATTCAAAATCACCATGATGAGTAGCGCTAGTCCAAATCCGACAACTGGTGACAACACCATTGGATCAATGACCTTTTCAACTACCTTAGCCAACTTAATGTGTACGTTGTTACCGGCGATTTGTTCAGCCAAACCAGCTCCCATCAATCCACCAATGATGGCATGTGTTGATGAAGATGGTAGACCAAACCACCACGTGATTAAGTTCCAACCAATTGCACCGAGCAAGGCAGCAATAACCAAGAACAATTGTTGCTCGGCACTTACCTGCGTCATATCAACGATGTCACGTGCGATAACCGCAGCAACGGCCGTTCCCATTAAGGCACCAATCAAGTTCATCACAGCAGCCATAATGATTGCTGTCTTTGCCTTCAAAGCACCCGTTGTAATAGCCGTAGCGATTGCATTCGCCGCATCGTGGAATCCGTTAACCCCATCAAAGATAAGGGCAACGATAATAACCACCGTTGCTAATACGTAGACTTCCATGTCTCTCTCCTGAAATACATATTACTTTTAATTTTTTATTTGTTAAAAAACAACAGAAATAATTATATCAGTAAATACGCGGTTTCTTGGATTTTGTAACAAAATTTACACTGGCGCTTTGGGACGTAATATGATTTACAAAAATCACCCATCGTACAAAACTGTACAATGGGTGATCGGATTTCAGCGCTATTTAATTCTTATGTTCAGCAACATAATCCACGAAATCTTGGAATACCTTCAAGTGCGTGGCATCATGATCAAACATCATTTCTGGGTGATATTGCACACCACGAACTGACGCGTCTTCAGTTTGGAAAGCCTCAATTGTGCCATCGCTTGCATAAGCAGCTGGCTTCAAGCCATCCCCCAAACGCTTAATACCTTGGTGGTGGAATGAATTAACAATCGGTTGATCACCGAACGTCCCCGCCAAGAAGGTTCCTGCCATGACATCAATGCGATGCGTTGGCTCATACCATTTAACCGGATATTGCATGTGCTTCACAACTGGTTGCCCATTCGCCGGTGTATATTGCGTGTTGATATCTTGAATCAAGGTACCACCAAACGCAACATTCAAAATTTGTGACCCACGGCAAATTCCCATCAAAGGCTTACGTTGTTTACGGGCTTCAGCAATGATTGCCAACTCAAACAAATCACGTTGACGATCTGTTTCACCCATCTTAGGTGTTGGATCTTCGCCATAAAATAACGGTCCAATATCTTGTCCGCCAATCAACAACACCGCATCAACCGCATTTACATATTCAGCCGCTTCCTCTGGTGTCCCCATCGGAAAAACAATTGGTAAAGCCCCGGCCTCACGTAAAGCGGCGGTGTAATTTTGCTGTGTGTAATCAACATAATTTGTGCCATGCTTAGGATTTGCATGGTTCAAGTGATTACTTGGAATACCAATAGTTGTCACGTTGTCTCCCTCTTTATTTTAAAACATAATGTTCCGGCGTTACTTGAACCCACTCATTGCCAATCACAAACGGCTTCCGCTCGAATGACACAATCGACTTGCCAATTTCAGGAATCGCTGCCAGCAATTCACGGGTATAGGCGTGTACCGGATTCTGGAAAATCTCTTCAGCTGGTCCAAGTTCCACTAAATGACCAAAGTACAACACGGCAATTCGGTCTGCAATCTGACGAACTTTGCTTAAATCGTGCGAAATAAACAAGTACGTGAGGTTGTAACTGGTCTGTAACTCAGCCATTAATTGCAGCACTTGTGCTTGAATCGACACGTCCAAGGCAGAAATTGGTTCATCAGCGACAATAAACTTTGGGTGAACAGCAACGGCACGGGCAATGCCGATTCGCTGTCGTTGCCCACCGGAGAAGGTTGCCGGATAACGTTGCGCATCATTTTCATCCAAACCAACTGATGCTAAAGCAGCCAATGCCAACTTAGTGGCTGTCTGCTTATCATAGCGAAGCTGCAACGGCTCACGGACCGATTGCAATGCTGTTTGTTTAGGATTTAATGATTCATACGGGTCTTGAAAAATAACTTGCATGTTCGACATAACCCGTCGCCGGTTTTCGCTTGTTACCAGTTCATTTTCAAATGTCACTGTACCACTCGTTGGCTGAAGTAACTGTAACGCCACCTGGCTCAAGGTTGTTTTCCCCGAGCCTGACTCACCGACCAGTCCCAACGTTTCGCCAGCTCGAATCGTTAATGACACATTATCTAGTGCCACCAAATCTGATTGGCCGCGTTTGCCCGGATATCGTACTGTCACGTTGTCGAGTTTCAATAAATCACTCATGTTGTTTGTCTCCTCTCACCACTGGCTAGTGAAACAAGTCGTTGTGTATAGGCGTCTGTTGGATTAGTAAATATCTTATTAACATCTCCAAAATCAACAACTCGCCCTTCACGCATAACGACCACTTCATCAGCGATTGCTGAGACAACGCTCAAATCGTGACTGATAAAAATCACGGTCAGATGTTCAGCTTGTTGTAACCTTTTTATCAAACCCAAAATTTGAGCTTGTACGGTCACATCAAGTGCCGTCGTCGGCTCATCCGCAATCAGCAAGTCCGGTTCTGCCAGCAAAGCCATCGCAATCAAAACTCGTTGTCTAAGACCACCTGATAATTCATGTGGGTATTGTCCTAATCGATTCTGTGGTTTGGTTATTTCGACTTTTTCAAGCGCCATAACTGCTAATGCTTGGCGCTTGACTCGTGAATAATCCGGATGTTCACGTTTGATAACTTCCTCAAGATGATAGCCAACCGTTCGAACTGGATTCAAACCCGTTAACGGATCTTGAAAAATCATTGCCATTTTAATCGGCAACCGTTGCCGAACCGGGTACGCCACACCGTTCACTTGCCAAGCATCGGCAGATACAATTGCTTCACCTGGTAGAAGTCCTAACAACGCGCGCATCGTCATTGTTTTACCAGAACCAGATTCACCAACTAACCCAAGAACCGTATTTCGTGTCAACGTCAAATTGACGCCCTGTAATATCGGCTTGTTCTCATGATGTTTATTTCGGACGGTCACGCCTAAATTTTTAATGTCAATCATTGGATCAGCCATCATATTCCTCCGGTGAAAGTGCATCACGCAACAAATTACCCAGTTTATTGAATGCCAAAACCGTCAGCATAATAAACACACCAGGTATAATCGCCATGTATGGTGCATCTTGCAAGCGCGACTGCGCCGCATTTAACAACGACCCCCACGAAGCAGTCGGGTCTTGCACGCCCATCCCCAGAAAACTTAGGGCTGATTCTGTCATAATTGCATTTGCAATGTTTGTGCCAGCCGCTGCAACAATTATCGGCGCCACCATTGGAATCAGGTGATGCCACATAATCGCCAGCGACTTTTCCCCAACAAATTGCGCATAGACTACAAAATCACGTTCTTTAACAGTGACTACCTCGGCGCGAACCAGCCGCGCAATCGACATCCACGAAAAGATGCTAATAATGACGATAATTGTTGTGAGACCAGGTCGTAACATGGCACTCAACACGACGACTAATACCAACCACGGTATGGCTGAAAAAACATCCAGCAATCGCATCAAAGCGACATCAATCCACCCGCCATAATAACCGGCAATCGTTCCAACCAACGTGCCCAATACAACTGACACGGCCATTGACAAAAAGCCAACTGTTAATGATATGCGCCCACCGTATATCACACGGGCTAAGTAGTCACGCCCTAAATCGTCCGTCCCAAACCAATGCTGCAGTGTTGGACCTTGTGACATGTTCGCCACGTCCACGGCATTCGGATGAAGTGGCAATAATGGTGCGAAAATGGTCAATATCACGAGCAAGACCATAATGCCAATCCAAATAAAGTAACTAGGTCGTTGCGTTAATAAGCGTTTTATACGTTGCATGACTACCTCCTAACGCGTGGATCAACCAACGCATATGAGATATCTGCCAACAAGTTGCCCACAACAACTAAAAATGCGGACAATAGCATTACTGCTAAAATCACTGGATAATCTAGCTTGACTGAGGCATCCATCATATAAGCACCGACGCCTGGCCAACTAAACACTGTTTCGGTAATCATCGCACCCGTAATTAACAGCGGTAGTGACTGACCAAGTTGTGTCACTACCGGCAACAACACGTTTGGCAAGACGTGACGGAACAAAATCGAACGCTCACTGGCGCCGAATGCTCGTTGTACCATCACGTAATCTTGGCGATACTCTGTCATCGTTTTACTACGAACGTACCGCGTTGTTTCTGGGAAAAAGGCAATCACCAGCGTCAAATATGGCAATACCATGTGCCAGAAAACCCCCAGCGGGCGCGCCGTGCTACCCATCCCGAAGATTGGAAACAAATTAAGTGCGTATCCTAGAAAATACAACAATAGTAGTGCAATCCAAAATGACGGCGTGGCCAATCCGATGGCAGTCAATGTATCAATAAATCGCCCAACTAATTTCTGGGGCGACCTACCCCCGATTAATCCCAACACGACTGCGATAATCGTCGCCGTCAAATACGATGGCAAGACTAGCATCACCGTGTTTGGAATTCTTTCCGCAAGCGCTTGTCCGATATCCTGTTGATTAATAATCGAGTGGCCAAAGTGGCCAGTCACGAAATTCATTAACCACAAAACATATTGCGTCATAAACGGCTTATCGATGCCATACCGGTGTTGTAACACATGAATTTCAGCTGTCGACATGGTGGGCTTAATAATCGCATCAACCGCGTTGAACGGTGCCAAATGAATTAACCCAAAGACGAGGAATGACAAAATTAGCAACAGTGGTAGCGCTAATAATAATCGATGCCTGATTAGTTTTAACATCTATCCGCCCTCTACTTTGAAAGCTTAGACCAATCAGCAAACGTGTAAATCGGCAAATTCTTCGCCTCATCCGCACCCTTTACATCCTTATTAATAACCAGAATTTTCTTATTATCTACGATTGGGTAAACAATCGCTGCATCAGCAATCTTTTGTTGTAGTTGCTTGTAAGTTGCTTGACGACTAGCTTCTGTCGTCTCCGCATCACCCTTTGCAAATAGCTTATCAAGCTCATCACGGTGGTATTGCCAATAATTAGCCTGACCATTTGATGCGTACAACGGTGTGTATTGATGTGGATCAAGCCCCATAATATAACCATCTAGAAAGGCATCATACTTAGTCTGACCCTTGGTGTGCATCGCCGCTGATAGCGCCGTTGAATCAGCCGCCTCGGCGTTGACCTTAATACCAACCTTATGCAATTGCGCCACAATCAAGTTAGCTTGAATCTTTTGTGCAGCATCTGATGAATCATATCCCAAATTCAAGGTCAAATTTTTAACGCCGGCTGCATGCAATAATTGCTTTGCCTTGTTGTCGTTAGTCTTATACGCTTGAACATCCGTCGTCGCATACTTATCCTTTGGTGGCAAGAACGACACTGGCGTATTGTAATACGTCTTATTCAAGTACGCCGCTTGATTCATTTGGTGCTTATCCAAGGCGTAGAAAATAGCTTGACGCACCTTGACGTTAGCAAGCTTTTGCACATGCGTGTTCAACCCCATGTAACCAATGCGGTTTTCAGAATAAGCAGTAACCTTTAAATGAGCTGACTTCAATGACTTCAATTGCGTTGGCAAAACAAATGATGCGTCAACTTCGCCCTTCTTCAGCGCAACATTCGTTGTGTTTGGATCAGTCAAAATTCGTAGCACAACATGCTTCATCTTGGGTTGGCCACCAAAATAATGTGCGTTGCGAACAAAGCGAACTTCCTGACCTTGCTTATAACTTTCCAACGTGTATGGACCCGTACCAACATTTCCTGGTGTTAATGAACTACCTGAAAAATCAGTCGTCTTATCGTACACATGCTTTGGAATGATAAACGTATCTGTCATGATGTTGTTCACGGCTGAAGTCGACTTTTCCGGCAACACAAACTTAACCTGAGTATCATTTACCTTTTCGATTTGAATTGGTTGATTATTAATGTAGAGATTATCTGAATTACCATTAGCCTTATCAGCTAGTTTTTGATAGGTGAACACGACATCATCAGCCGTAAATGGTTGTCCGTCACTCCATTTCACCCCATGACGGAGATTAACGGTAATTGTTTTGCCATCTGATGAAACCTCATGGCTCGTCGCTAGAACTGGCTCGTACGAACCATCTTCAGCAACGTGAAACAGTGGTGAGTATTGAATGCTATCAAACGTCAGTCCCCATCGATCAGACGTTGCAATCGGATTCGTTGATTCCAAATCACCGCTGATTGCATACGTAAACGTATCTGACTTGCTAGCAGCTAAGACTTGATTAGTCATGCCCCCGGCTGAAATTGCCAACATTGACAATGTAGTTGCTACTAGCATTTGCTTCTTCATACTCATTATTTATTTGCCCCTTGTATTAGTTGATTAACTGTCAATAAAAATTAATACGCGTGGCTTCGACAACGACCGGCTCCTTCAACAGGCCAGGTCGTTAATCGAATAAAGGTGCTTGTTTGTTTTAAAACAAACATTTTTAAGCTAAACATGATGTCCCCTATACATTCTTTGTACCTGTTCAATATGCAATGATATTAGACCCGAATTAGAAAAACGTCAATACTTATTTTTAATAACTAATTTTTCGAATTACAAATCTCTTAAATACACAGTCGCAAATAAAAAAGGCAGTTGACCTCATAATGAAGTCAACTGCCTTAATCATAATTACATTTCCTTTGGCGCCTTAACACCCAACAAACGCAATGACTCAGTCAAGACTTGTGAAACAGCCGTAACCAAAGCCAAACGGGCGTTCAATTGACCGTCGTCTGCCAAAATCTTTGAGTTAGCGTAGTACTTGTTGAATGTACGAGCCAAGTTCAAAGCGTACTTTGCGATAACTGATGGTTCGCGATCACGCCATGCGCGACGAACAACATCGTTAAAGTCACCCAACAACTTTTCAGTTTCCCAAACGTTCTCATCAGTGATGACAACATCTGACAAATCAAGTTCAGGGTTACCCGCCTTGCGCAAGATTGATTGTGCACGGGCGTTTGCGTATTGGACGTATGGACCAGTATCACCTTCGAAACGAACCACTTCTTCCAACTTAAAGTCGAAGTTTCCGATACGCTCGTTCATCAAATCGTGGAACACAACGGCTCCCGTTCCAACTTCGTGCGCAACCAATTCCTTGTTTGCCAAAGTTGGGTTCTTCTCTTCGATTTGTTCCAAAGCCAATTCCACAGAATCCTTCAAAACATCCTTCAACAAGATGATACGTCCTGAACGCGTTGAAAGCTTCTTTCCATCAACAGTGATCAAACCAAATGGGATGTGCTCAACGTCATCTGACCACTCGTAACCCATCTCCTTCAACACGGCCTTCATTTGCATGAAGTGCTCACGTTGCTCACCACCAACGACGTACAATGACTTGACGAAGTTGTAGTTCTTCTTACGGAAGATGGCAGCAGCCAAATCACGCGTCATGTACAAAGTGGCACCGTCAGTACGTTGAATCATGGCAACGTTCAAGTTGTACTTATCCAAGTTAACAACCTGTGCACCTTGAGACTCTACCAACAAGCCTTCTTCCTTCAACTTGTCGATAACGCCGTCCATCTTGTCGTTGTAGAAAGCTTCACCGTTGAATGAGTCAAACTCGATATCCAACGTCTCGTAAAGCTCCATGAATTCCTTCAATGACTCTTCACGGAACCATGACCACAATTGACGAGCTTCCTCATCACCGTCTTCCAACTTCTTAAACCAAGCGCGACCCTCATCATCCAATGCTGGGTTTTCCTTAGCTTCTTCGTGGAAACGCACGTAGTACTTAACCAACGTGTTGATTGGATCAGCCTTAACTTCAGCTTCTGATCCCCACATCTTGTAGGCAACCATCAACTTACCGAATTGCGTACCCCAGTCACCCAAGTGGTTAATCTTGATTGGTTGGTAACCGTTGGCCTTTGAAATTTCAGCCAATGAGTTTCCGATAACCGTTGAACGCAAGTGACCCATTGACATTGGCTTAGCAATGTTAGGTGATGACATGTCGATTGTGACGTGTCCTGCTTCACCGTCCGTGTTGTGACCGTATTCTTGGTTTTCCAAGATAGCGTGCAACACATCAGCACCAAAGTTTTCTTGGTTCAAGAAGAAGTTAACGTAAGGTCCGGCAGCTTCAACTTGCTTAAAGTTTGACGCATCGATTGCCTCAGCTACTTCAGCCGCAATTTGGTTAGGTGCCATGTGGCGTTCCTTTGCCAACAAGAATGTTGGAAAGGCAAAATCACCCATTGATGAATCCTTAGGCACTTCAACCTTTGACAAAATCGTTGCTTCATCTAGTTCAGGCACAACCGCAGCGACGGCTTGAGCCACTTGATTCTTGTAGTCCATCGGTTACTCCTCTTCTTCCTCTTCTTCAGCATCATCGTCTTCAAGCTTGATGTCTTCAGGAATTTCTTCTTCGTCTTCCTCTTCAGTTTCATCAGCCTTACGTGGTGCTGGGTTGTCCGTCTTCACCAAAATCTTAGTTTCTGACATGCGGACAACAGCGCGGTGGTTATATTCGTTAACCGTCGCTGTATCTTCTGGGTCGTTTTCAGTAATCAAGACCAACAATGAGTGCTCGTAAATTTTTTCAACGATACCCTTAAAGTCGTGTTCGAAGTTGGCAAACTTCTTACCTTCAACGAAGTCACCCAAGTCGAACTCTGACGTATTTTCTGCAGGTTCCTTAGCCATGGCACTATCCCCTTTTAATCTCTGCATATTTAATGCATTTATTCACTGTTTTAAACATAAAAAATCACCGATACTATCGGCAATTCTGTATATTATACCAAATTTTATGATTAAAAACTAGGCTTCCAATTCGTTAACAACACGTTGTGCAACCGCCCAGTCGTTTTCATATGGCGTATCAACGCCACCAATCTTTTGGTATTCATCCATTCCCTTAGCCGCCAACACAACCACGTCGTTTGGACCGGCTGCTTTAATCGCTTCGGTGATGGCGATTGTACGATCCATTTCGCGGTTAATCACAACATCCTTGTTAGTGATGGCCGCTTGAATTTCGTCTGCAATTGCATTTGGATCTTCGAATTGTGGATCATCACTGGTTAGGTAAACCACATCGGCTCCTTCACTGACCGCTTGACCAATACCAGGTCGACGTGACACACCCTTGTTTCCAGGTGCACCAACGACAATCGTCAACTTTTCGACCGTTTCATTTTGACGAACAAAGTTCAACAAAGCAGCGATTGACGCATAGTTGTGCGCATAATCCACGTAAATGGTACCGTGCTTAGCTGACGTCAACACTTGCATGCGACCAGGAATCTTGACTACTTCTAGTCCTTCGCGCATGGCATCTGGATCAGCACCCGTCAAACGCGCTGCAATCATCGCTGCGACCGCGTTTCCTTGGTTGAAGTCTCCTGGCATGTCCAAGTGGTATTCACCCGCAATGCCGAGACGTTCTGCTTGTTGACCAGCTTGGCGGACCGCAAACGTGCTACCTTGCAAGTCAGCTTCAACCGTTTCGTAGTAAACATCAGCCTTTGGTGAATCCTCATCTTCGCGACCGTATAGCCAAATACCATCACGTGGTACAGCCATTTCAGCATGTTCAATCAACTCGCTAAAGTGGTCTGAATCAGCATTCAAGATGATTTGTTCTGAGTGATCAAACAACATCATCTTGTGTTCCAAATAATCTTCAAACGTTGGGTGTTCGTTTTCACCAACGTGGTCTGGACTAATGTTCAAGAAAATCCCTACGTTATAACGCAAGCCATAAACGCGTTCCATCTTGTAGGCTTGTGATGACACTTCCATCACCATGTGTGTCATCCCGTTATCAACGGCTTCACGCATCCAACGGAACAAGTCCAATGACTCAGGCGTCGTCAAGTGCGCGCGATAGTGGAACTTTGGGTCCGCTCCAGTAATCACCTGCAACGTTGATGACAACGCAACCTTGTCGTCCGTTGCAACGCGTAGCATTTCGTAGGCCATGTACGTTGCAGATGTCTTACCCTTGGTACCTGTGATACCAATCAAAGCAAGGTCGTTTTGTGGATAGCCGTAAAACGCCATACTCAAAATACTCATGGCCGCCGGCACATCATCAACTACCCACGTTGGTAGCGTTGTGTCGTGAACAAAAGTTTCTGGGGCGACCAACGCTTTAACACCCTTTTGGATGGCGTCAGTCAAATATTCAGCCTTAAAACGGCCCTTAATAAAGAGCAACGTTTCAGGTTCAACATCATTTGAATTATAGGCTAAATGCTTGACCTCACCATCAAAGTCCGGCGCTGAAATCAATAAATCTTGATCGGCCAACAACTCAGTAATTTGTTGTGCTGTGAGTTCCATTTATCCTATCTCTCCTCTTCATTATCTATCTATATTATTATTGCCATTCACCAGCTGCTTTAAGCTGTTGCAAAATCATGATGGCAGCGCGACCACGGTGAGCATAATGCACACGCTCCGGCATGTCGATTTCAGATAATGTCATACCGTTTTCTGTGACCATTAACTCATCCAAGCCGTTGCGTCCACCGCGCGGTTCAGTTGCCAACGTGATACCGCCACGTGCTTGACTGAAATACGTCTTGCCTGATGGCGCAATGACGACAAAATCAGCTTGCAAATAAGCCGTTCGGTCAGCGCCGTCTGGCAACTGCGCTAATACATACGCATTAATTTCCGCATCCCCACGTAATTGGTGCGCTTGAAACTCGCGCATCGTCGTCACACCAAAATGATTCGGAATCGCTGGTACAAACAACGCTGAATCATCCGCCAAAATATATTTGTCTGGCAAAATCTCATGGATTGTTTGGGCCTTTACGCGTGCGTTTTGAGCCATGTCATCAGTTGTCTCATCTGGAAATGCAATTTGCTCATGTAGGTCACGATAATTAATCGCTTCAACACCCAAAACTGCCAGATAATCAACCATTTCTGCTGTCTTATGTGAATTGTTCGAGGCAATTACCAATCGCTTTAACATGTCTTACATCCCTTCAGATTCAATCGCGCGTAGTGTGTAGAATGAACCGGTAACCAGAATCAAGGCTTCTGATGATTCACGAACACGACGCGCCAACGTAATCGCGGCACTTGGATCGTCCGCGATTTCAACGTCAACGTTACTCATCATCACAATCTTAGCCGCCAGCTCATCAGCTGACATGGCACGATCAGAGTCAGGCGTAACAGCAATCACCGTGTCGACATGTGGCAACAATTCTTCCAACATATCGTGGTAATTCTTACCCTTTAGCAAGCCCAAAACAACGACCGGCTTAAATGGCAAGTGCCATGAACGAATTGATGCAACCAAACTAATAATACCGTCTGGGTTGTGCGCACCATCATACAAAATGTTGCGTTCCGCATCAAATTCCATACGGCCTTGAATCTTAACGTGGGCCAACGCTTCAGCGACGTCCACATCCTTGATTTCAAAACCACGACTCTTTAGTACTGTGACAATTTGCAAAACCGTACTCAAGTTATTCGCTTGGTACGCACCAGTCAATGACAACTTCAGTCCTTCGAATTGATCAGCGTTCAAAACCAACCCACTTGGCGATGATTGCACAATTGTAATCACTGGCTTTGGGTTTGGATTCCAAATTGCGCCCACTTCTTCTGCCTTATCGTGCAACAAGTGGTACACTTCAATATCTTGGCCTGGGTAATTGACGATACTTGCACCCGGCTTGATTGCGCCAGCTTTGTCTTGCGCAATTTCAAGCAGGTCGTTACCCAACAAACCAACGTGGTCATATGAAATCTTGGTAAAGGCCACCACTAATGGCTTTTCAATCACGTTGGTTGCATCACGCAAACCACCCACGCCGGCTTCAAGAATGACAAAGTCCATTTCTTTACGGGCGAAGTAATCCAAAGCCACAAGTGTCCACCACTCAAACTTTGATAGTGTCTCTTCATCCCCGCCATGTGCCGTGACTTCTTCTAGAACGCGCTTATAGCTGCTAACAAAGTCAGCTTCACTAATCATTTCACCATTAGTTGTAATAACTTCGCGATCATTCAAAATGGCTGGCGTTGAAAAGTGGCCAACCTTGTAGCCCGCTGTAACCAAAATCTTAGCCAACATCACACCGGTTGAACCCTTACCATTTGTTCCGACGATGTGAATAACACGCAGCTTGCTCTCTGGATGCCCCATCCAGCGCAAAATTTCTTGCAACATGCCAACGCGATTAGCTGCTTCTGGTCGAACTCGCCAGGGACCGTCCATCTTCTTTGTAATCTGTTGATAAGTCTCAGCTGTACCCATATTTCCCTGTCCTTACTATATATAGTAGCTTTTGAAGTGTACAAACGCACATTACGTGTTGGCTTTCGCTATAATAATGCCAACAAACTCGCTTTTCTAATGGTTAATTCTACCATATAAAGCGAGCCTCGGAACAATTGGACGAATCTTTTCTGCGATTGTCCTTTTAAACAAGCAATGTTCGGATATATAAAACATGTTATTTATTTCATATATAATATGATGACTTTTTCATTTGTCATTCCGGACGAAACCTGTTAAATTGTTACTCGTTATTCTATTTTTACTTTGGATAAGTAAGTATGCATGAAAGGAATGGCATATGTTAAGCGTTGATCACTTGACGGTTGGCTATGAATACGGACCTGTTTTTACAGATTTGTCTCTTTCTTTTAATCCAAATGAACTCATCGGTATTATCGGTCCTAATGGTGCTGGTAAGTCGACGCTCATTAAAGCGATTCTAGGAATCATTCAACCAACCGCCGGCACAATCACTTATGACGACGCGCCCGTTACTGGCCGTGTTCGTCGCGATAAATTTGCCTACGTTCCTCAACGAAGCGACCTGGACTTAGATTTTCCAGTAATCGTTTTCGATTTGGTCATGATGGGCGTGCTATCGCAAATCTCCCGTTGGCATTCGGTCGGTAAAGCTGAAGAAACAATCGTCCAAAACGCCCTCGAGAAAATGGACATTGCTCACTTGGCTAATCGTTCGCTAAACGAACTTTCCGGCGGGCAACGTCAACGTGCTTTGGTAGCCCGTGCACTTGTACAAGATGCAGATGTCTACCTATTAGATGAGCCGTTCGTTGGTATCGACGTCGCCTCTGAAGCACAAATTATGGATGCGTTGCGTGATTTACGTGATGCAGGCAAGACAATCATCATTGTGCATCATGACTTAAGTAAGGTTGCAAACTACTTTGATTCAGTCATCCTGCTCAACCACGGTCTGCTCCGTCAAGGAAAGCCCGAAGATGTGATGGATGCCACCACCTTGTCCGAAGCCTATGGTGATCACTTGATTATCATGGATCGTCATAATCACATCGTACAGGGAGGTTAATATGTCTGCGTTATTGAATTTCTTTCACGCACTCGGTGAATATACCTTTCTCCAAAACGCGCTGATTGCCGGCGCTATGATTGGTCTAATCGCCGGTATTATTGGTGCGTTCAGCATCTTACAAGGTACCGCTTTGATTGGTGACGCCATGTCCCACGCAGTGTTACCTGGAATCGCCATCGCAGCATTAATGGGCATCCCCTACTACTGGGGTGCCGGGGTGTTTGGCTTATTAGCCGCATTAGTGATTAACTTCATTTCTGAGCACACGCCCTTAAAAACAGATGCTGCGATTGGTTTAACGTTCAGTACCTTCTTCGCTTTAGGAACCATCATTATGACGGCCGGGCATTCAACAACCAAGCTAACCGATATTCTATTTGGAAATATTTTGGCCGTTTCAAGCGGTGATTTGATTTCTAGTTTGGTGATTGGCTTGATTGTTATTGCGGTTGTGACGACTTTCTATCGCGAACTGTACTTAACAACATTTGATCGTTCATACGCACAAGCACAAGGGATTCGCGCTAATCTATTCCGCAACATCTTAGTGGTTTTGATTACGTTGGTTATCATCGTTGCTTTGCGTGCGGTTGGCGTCATCTTGGTGACGGCATTGCTCATCACCCCCGCTGCCAGTGCGCGATTGGTGGTTAAGCGATTCCAACCAATGATTTGGCTATCATCATTCTTCGGTTTGATAAGTGCCTTTGTTGGGTTGTTCCTCAGTTACACCTTTGACTGGCCATCTGGTCCAGCCATCGTTGTAACGGGTGCGGTTATTTTTATTATTTCGTTTTTGATTCACTTGGTTACGCGTCGTCGCATGCATGACCAAGCTACTAAATAGGAGTTTTATTATGAAGCGAGTTATTGGGATTATTGTTGCTATTGCTGTTATTGCCGGTGTTGTCTTTGGGTTGACGCACCGCAATTCAGCTTCTGACGGTCGTTCAAGCGACGGTCGTTTGAATGTTGTTTCTTCATTTTCAATCATTAACGAAATTAGCCAAGAAGTTGGTGGTAAGTACGTTAATGCACACACGATTACAGCGATTGGCGCTGACCAACACGATTACGATCCAACGCCTACTGACGTTAAGCGTACGCAAGACGCAGCCGTTGTCTTTGCAAACGGTTTGAACCTTGAAAAGGGTGGCTCAGGTTGGTTTGATAAGTTGATGAAGACGACTGACAAGCACTACGGTAAGCAAATTTTCAACGTGACTGACGGTATCGACACAATCAAGTTGACGACGGCCGGTGTTGCTGGTCAAGATAACCCTCACGCTTGGAACGGTATCTTGGAAGGTAAGACTTACGCTGCTAACATTGCTAAGGTACTTGAGAAGAAGGATCCTGAGCACAAGGCTTACTACGCAAAGCGCGCTGCAGCTTACGAAGCTAAGTTGCAAACTCTTTACGAAAAGTGGGACGCTAAGTTCTCTGCCCTACCTGCTGATGACAAGAAGTTGGTTACGCAAGAAGGTGCCATGGCATACTTCGCCCGTGACTTTGGTTTGAAGCCATACTTCATTTGGGAAATTGATACGGAATCAAACGGTACACCTTCACAAATTCGCACGCTAGTTGAAGCATTGCAAGGCGAAAAGGTTCCTGCAACCTTCGTTGAGCAAGGCGAGTCAGACAAGCCTATGCAAACTGTTATTTCACAAATCAACTCACATATTGCTGGTGAGTTGTGGACGGACTCAGTTTCAAAGAAGTCTGGTGTTGTCCCAACGTACTACGATTTGTTGAACCACAACGCTGAGACAATCTACAACGGATTGACTGGTAACGATAAGTAAAAAATTAACGCCTTGGATGTCATTTTCGACGTCCAAGGCGTTTTTCGTTTGTTTGTGGATTGGAGTTTGTGTCGTCGCTTGCGCGCCGAGGCATGGTGGGTGGTTGGGCTGGTGGTGCTCCGTCCTGGAATATAAGCTGGTGGCAACGGAGTCCCATTCTCCCTAAGCCTCAGCGTTTTTCCGCGCCTGCCGGCTTGAAATCCACTGCTGCTAAGTGATAATTGGTGCTCCTGTCCTTGCTTGGTCACCGGCTAATATCGCAGGAGCTCCACACCACCCCACTCACCCAAAAACCAACAGCAGCCAATCAATACTCTAATTGTTCTAGTTTCATCCACCGCAACACTGCAGGTTAAACTGTTCACCCATTTATTTTCCGGTAGATGTAAATCCATAACAGACTAGAATATCTTGGCTGCTGGCATGGGGCTGGGGGATTTCGGAGCGATTTTCCGTGGGACAGAGAAGCCCGACCCGACCGCTGCCCGTCTATGTGCCAAAGCCCTAAGTTTCCAGTTTGGCACATGCGACCGGCAAGGGAGCCACGGGCAGTGCTCGCGGTTGGGCGTGTCCCACGGAAAATCTTTGTCGGAGAAATCCCCCAGCCCCATGCCTCGACGCAACGCAACGCGTCGACTCTAACCTCCAACTAAATTAAAAACGCACCCAACATAACGTCGGGTGCGTTTCTTGTTAATCGATCAAACCAGCTTCGCGAGCGCGTTGCTTGTACATCTCGATTTCGTCTTCTGCAGCCCAAACGAAGTGTTCAGGTGCAATTTCAACCATCTCACGGTCACGTCCGTCCATTTCGTCAGTTGGATCATAAACGATTGGCTCACGGGCCGTCTCAACTGATGGATCTGGAACTGGAATAGCACTCAACAATGAGCGCGTGTAATCGTGCAAAGGCTTGTTGTAAACTTCGTCGGCTGGTCCAATTTCGACCATCTTTCCCCAGTGCATAACACCGATACGGTCAGAAATGTACTTAACCATCGACAAGTCGTGGGCAATGAACAAGTACGTCAATCCCTTGTCCTTTTGCAATTGCTTCATCAAGTTAACAACTTGCGCTTGGATTGAAACGTCCAAGGCAGAGATTGGCTCGTCGGCAATGATGAACTTTGGTTGCACAGCCAACGCACGGGCGATACCAATACGTTGACGTTGTCCACCAGAGAACTCGTGTGGGTAACGATTTGAGTGGTCACGATTCAAACCAACCGTCTCCAACAAATTTTCCACACGCTTTGAACGATCTTCGTCGCTCGCTGCCAAGTGGTTAACGTCGATACCTTCAGCAACGATGTCCTTAACCTTCATACGCAAGTTCAACGAAGCTTGCGGGTCTTGGAAAATCATTTGTACCGCTTGACGGAAGTCTGACAATTCGCTACGCTTCTTCAACTTAGCGATGTCCTTACCATCAAACAAAACTTCCCCTGCTGATGGTTCGTACAACTTCATAATCGTACGACCGATTGTCGTCTTACCTGAACCTGACTCACCAACAAGACCAAACGTCTCACCTTCGTAAATGTCGAAAGTTGCGTTTTGAACAGCCTTCGTTTCGTTGCTACGGCCCTTGTTAAACGTGATATCAAGTCCCTTGATTTCAACTAACTTCTTCTTTTCTTCAGCCATTAGTTGTTATCCTCCGTTCCAAGAACTGCCGTTGCGTCGACGGCGACTGCCTTCTTACGGTCAGCTTCTGGGTGCTCAGCTTGATAGCGAGCCCAACGCTTTTGTACTTCCAATGGTGGCTCGACTTCAGGCGCACGTTCATCCAACAACCACGTTGACGCAAAGTGCGTCTCTGATAGCTTGAAGAAAGGTGGCTTTTGCTTTTCATCGATTGCCAAAGCGTACTTGTTACGTGCCGCAAATGGATCACCAACTGGTGGCTCTAACAAATCAGGCGGCGTACCTGGGATAGCTTCCAACTCACCACGCGCCGTTTCCGTCGTTGGCATTGAGTTCAACAAGCCCCAAGTATATGGGTGTTGTGGGAAGTTAAACACTTCATCAACAGTTCCAATTTCAATAATTTGTCCGGCGTACATAACCGCCACACGATCAGCCATACCAGCCACGACACCAAGGTCGTGGGTGATAAAGATGATTGATGAATCAATTTCCTTTTGAATCTTCTTCATCAAGTCCAAGATTTGGGCTTGAATCGTCACGTCCAACGCCGTCGTTGGTTCGTCGGCAATTAGGATTTCAGGGTTATTAATCATCGCAATCGCAATAACGATACGTTGACGCATACCACCTGAGAATTGGTGCGGATAGTCATTGATGTGGTTTTCTGAATTTGGAATACCAACCAACTTCATCATTTCCAATGCCTTAGCCCAGGCATCCTTCTTGCTCATCTTCTTGTGCTTAATCAAAGGTTCTGCAATTTGTTGACCAATCTTCATCGTTGGATCCAATGACGTCATTGGGTCTTGGAAAATCATGGCAATTTCTGAACCACGCAAGTGCTGCATGTCTTCTTCTGACTTACCAATGATTTCATCGCCCTTGAACTTGATTGAACCATGTTCAACTTCAGCGTTCTTTGCCAACAAGCCCATCAATGAGCGTGTCGTAACAGACTTACCTGAACCAGACTCACCCACGATAGCAAGCGTCTCACCCTTGTACAAATCAAATGAAATGTCGCGGATGGCTTGTACCTTACCGTTGTAAGTTCGGAAATTAATTTTAAGGTCCTTAACCTCAAGAATCTTTTCTGCCATGTCTTAACTCTCTTCCATTAATCCTTCGTACGAGGGTCAAAGGCGTCACGCAAACCATCTCCAAGCAAGTTAAAGGCAATCATGATGACAGCCAAGATAAGTGCTGGAATTACCAATTGGTATGGATAGAATTGCAAAGCCTTTTGTCCGTCGTTCAACAACGTACCCAATGAGGCCATTGGCACTGGAATTCCCAATCCGATAAATGACAACAATGCCTCGAAGAAGATTGCTGATGGGATTGTGAACATCAATTGCACAATAATCGTTGAACTCAAGTTTGGTACCAAGTGGCGGAAACCAATACGCCATGCTGATGATCCCAATGTACGAGCGGCCAAGATGTAATCTTGTTCCTTAATTGTCAATACTTGCGCACGTATCAAACGTGCCATTGACGTCCATGATGTCATTGCGATACCCAATGCGATTGACAACATACCGGGCTTCAAAATCAAAATCAACAAAACGAACACAACCAAGTTGGGAATTGATGAAATAACTTCGATGATACGTTGCATCACAATGTCGGTCTTACCACCGCGCCAACCGGAAACAATTCCGTATGTAACACCAAAGACCAAGTCCATGGCAGCGGCGATCAACGCAACTTGCAATGAGATACGCGTTCCGTAAAGGACACGCTTGAAGATGTCACGACCAAATTGGTCAGTTCCAAACCAGAAATTCTTCTTCTTTGAAACGCCAGCTGAATCGTATGAATCAACCTTGACACCATCCAACTTTGCATGACCAGTGAACCCTGGAATATCTCCCAAGACACCTGGCAAACGTGGTGGCAAGTTTTGCAACGTAACATCTTGGTGTGACGTTGACTTTGAGTTGGCAATTGGTGCAGAACCAAATGCTGCCACAAAAATGAAAACCAAAATCCACAATGAGATGAAGGCTCCCTTGTTCTTCTTCAAACGACGCCAAGCATCCTTAGCGAAGCTCAATGAAGGCTTCATAATCTTTTCGTTATCGACATGACGATCCGCTGGAAGCAGCTTAAAGTCATCTGCCGTCAAATTTACTTGTTCAGCCATGTGCTACTCCTTACTTTGCCAAACGGATACGTGGGTCAATGACACCGTACAAGATATCCGTAATCAACAATACAACCATCAACATCATGGCATAGACAATCGTCGTTCCCATGATGATTTGGTAGTCATTCGTCAAAATTGATGAAACGAATTGGCTACCGATTCCAGGAATTGAGAAGATTGACTCAACAACGATTGACCCAGTCATCAAGTTAACCGCCATTGGTCCAATCAACGTTACCAACGGAATCAATGAGTTACGCATTGCGTGCTTCCAAATCACTTCACGCTTTGACAATCCCTTGGCACGTGCCAATTCGATGTAGTCAGAACCCAAAACATCCACCATTTCGGTACGGATGAAACGGGCTGACGTTGCCAAAGGTGCCATTCCCAACGCGATTGTTGGCAAGATAGTAGAAGAGAAGCCCTTCCAACCAGCGATTGGCAACCAGTCCAACTTCAAACCAACCCAGTATTGCAACAAAGCCGCAAACACGAATGATGGAATTGAAATTCCCAAAACGGCGATGATTGACAAGATTGTATCCGTCTTTGTGTTACGACGAACAGCAGCCGCTGAACCAAGTCCGATACCGGCGATAACACCGAAGATCAAGGCTTGAATTCCCAATTGCGCTGAAGGTCCCATACGTTGTGCAATCAACGTTGAAACTTCTTGGTTAGCAAATTGGAATGACACACCGAAGTCGAAATGCAAGGCATCCCACAAATAAGTGACGTATTGAATGAAAATTGGCTTATCCAAGCCGTACTGTGCTTCAATCATCTTTTGTTGTGCCTCAGACAAACGCTCAGCATTCGCAAGCGGTGAACCAGGCATCAGCTTCATCAAGAAAAATGTCGCTGAGATAATCAGCACCAGCGTCAAAATAATGATTGCTAGTCGCTTAAGTAAATATTTGATCATAGCGATGACCTTCCCCTATTATTCCTGCTATTCATATTATGAAAGACTCACTTACGTTTAATTAAAAACGAGGTTAATATCTCTCACATATCCATAGTTTTTATTAGTATTTTCTAATCTTACCAGACAAGTCCCGATTATAAAAGGGTTTGTCAGGTAATATCACATGAGAATCAAAATTTCTTAACACTTACGAATTTGTTAGCGTTTACATAGATTTTGATATGTTTGTCCAGATTCTGGGACGCTGTTGCACTCGCCCTATATGTAAAACACGCATCTATCCATAGTAGATAGATGCGTGTTGTCTATTCAAACTTAACAAACAAGTGTCGTTTTGATTCTGCAATCAAAATTACTTCTTGTATGCCCACTTCCAGTCGTAAGGTGCACCAGCAGGGTTCATAACAACACCCTTAACTGACGTACGGAACAACGTAGCGTATGAACGGTAGTACAAAGGTGCCACACCGACTTCCTTGTCGATGATTTGCTCTGCTTGCTTGTAGTCGTCGTAACGCTTCTTGTCGTCGTTAACGTCAGTCGTCTTAGCAGCTTGCATCAACTCGTTGTATTGGGCGTTATCCCATGAACCGTTGTTGAATGATGAATCCTTCGTGTACAAGTCCAAGAACGTTGATGGATCACCGTAGTCGGCTCCCCATGCAGTGATAACCAAGTCAAACTTCTTTTCTTGTGACAAAGCCAAACGTTGCTTAAATGGTACCGTCTTGATGTCGATCTTCAAACCGTCCAACTTTTCCATTTGTGATTGCAAGAATTGAGCAGTACGCTTTGCACCGTCAGTGTCATCCGTTACCATTTGCAACGTCAACTTCTTAACGCCAGCTTCCTTCATACCTTCCTTGAACAACTTCTTAGCCTTAGTCTTGTCGTATGCAATTGCACCCTTTACTTCAGCTGCCTTAGCAAAGTCTTCGTTCGTGTTAGGATCAACAGCCAACTTAGTTGACGTAAACGTCGTTGCTGGCGTTGCAGTTCCCGTCAAAATCTTGTCTGACAAAGTCTTACGGTCGATTGAGTATGAGATAGCTTGACGAATCTTTTCGTTAGCCAAGGCCTTAACCTTCTTTTGGTTAAACTCCATGTAGAACGTTGAAGCTTGTGGGATAACCTTGTAAGCCTTGTTCTTCTTAGAAGCCTTAACTTGATCAGGTGACAAGTTAGTGAAGTCAACCTTACCTGACTTGTACAAGTTGTAACCCGTGTTTTGGTCCTTGATTGTTTGAACAACAACCTTAGGCGTCTTAACAACCGCAGCATCGTAGTACTTGTTGTTCTTTACCAATGAGTACTTGTTGTTTGAACCAGTCCAGTCCTTCAAGATGTATGGACCTTATGCCAACGTGTACTTAGCGGCAGTTCCGTACTTCTTACCAACCTTTTCCACAAACTTTTGGTTTTGTGGGTAGAATGGTGCCATCGTCAATACTGACTCAAGTTGTGGCATTGGCTTTTCCAATTGCACTTCCAAAGTTGTGTCATCGACTGCAGTTACACCCAATGATGACAAATCAGTGTTTTCACCTGATTGGATAGCATCAGCGTTCTTAATACCTGAGAACAAGTATGCGTATTGTGATGCCGTCTTTGGATCGTTCGTACGTTGCCATCCGTATACAAAGTCGTGAGCCGTCAAAGCGTCACCGTTTGCCCATTGCAAACCTGAACGCAACTTGAACGTCAATGACAAGCCATCTTCTGACTTCTCAACAGATTCAGCCAAAGCCAAAGCTGGCTTTCCTGACTTGTCGTTACGGTACAAACCATCACCAGTGGCTTGCAACGCATCAAAATCAACAGCAGCAGTAGACTTTGAAGGGTCCATAGTTCCCAAGTCAGCACCTTCAGTCCAGTTGATCGTCTTGTACTTAGCAGCATCTGCCGTCAAAGGTGCAACCGTTGATCCCAAAATCAAGGCCGTTGACAACAATGCTGACGTCTTCAACAATTTGTTCATAAAATAACTCCCCATATCCAGAAAATGTAAATAACGTTTTTCAATATGCATGTATCATATCCTGGACGAAAATGAGAAGCAATGCCATTTTTTAATACAAACTGTGAATTATGTTTGAATTTCAGACAATAAAACGTTTAAACCCCGCGTTATATCAACGTTTTTAAAAATGAGAATATTACTCATTTTCATGTCACTTTCACATGTTTTTTGTGATTTATTACGTTAGTTCGCAACAAAAAAGCTCGCACCTGACAAAGATGCGAGCTTTTTAGCACTGTCTATTCAATTAACGCAATGCGATTGCCATGTAGTTCATGAAGCGCTCCAAGTAGAACGGTGCATCAACCGCAACAGCTGCGTATGTGTTCTTGACTGGATCAGTCAAACGGCTCAAATCACCAATCGTACGACCATCTTCGTGGTCGACACGCATGTTAATCGGTAGCAAGGTTACCAAGTTAGGGTCAACTGCCACACCAACAGCCAATGGATCGTGCAATGCGGCTCCCGCCTTGTTGATGTCCAAGTTATAGTAGGCATCAATATAGTAATCCATGATGTCAGCATAGGCACGTCCCTTTTCGGTACCCAAGTCACGCCATTGTTGCGTCTCTTTCTTTGTGAGCAAAGTTTGCAACGTAACGTCTAGTCCAACCATCACCAAGTGCTTGGCATTCTTGAAAACATAATCGGCGGCTTCAGCATCTTGATTAATATTTGCTTCAGTATAAGGGGTTACGTTACCAGGTACTGTTAGCGCGCCACCCATAATCGTGATATTACCAATCAACTCAGCGATTTCAGGATCCTTCTTAAATGCCAAGGCCAAGTTAGTCAAAGGACCAGTTGGCACGATAACCAAATTCTCTGCATATTCGTGAGCGGCTTCAATAAGGAAGTCAACAGCAGATTGATCTTCGATTGGACGCTTTGGTTCAGGCAAAACGACGTTACCAATACCATTGTCACCGTGGATGTCCTTTGAGACTTGCATTGCCTCAAAACTATCCGTGTTCAATGAGTGGTCCACACCACGGAAGACTGGCACATCCGTTGCACCCAACAACTCCAACAACTTCAAGCTGTTTACAGACGTAATGTCTTGTACGTTGTTTCCGTATGATGATGTGATTCCGATCAAATCTGCATCAGGCGTCGCCAATGCATAGGCCAAAGCCAAGGCGTCATCAACACCTGCATCCAAGTCCAAAATCATCTTCTTTTGAGCCATTTTTCCATTCTCCTCTATATATACAAGTTTTACTATTTTATTTAAGCATTCATTTGTTGCACTTGTGCCAAGAACCATTCGTTGAAACGCTCGGCATCCACATCAACACCAATCGTCGCATTAACGAAGTCATTTTCGTGCCAACGGTGTTGGAAATCCCACACTGTTGCACCGGCTGCTGGTCCTTCAGTGACAACGTCAACAGCACCATCTTTAACAGTCATGCATGATGGATCAACCGCATAAAGGATTGTGTTCACATCGTGCATCGGCTTACCGCCTTCATGAACATCACCATAAGCCGTAATAATATGACTCAACATATTACCAGCCTTCCCCATTTGCGTGATGGCTGCCATCGTTTCTGGTGTAATCAGCGCCTTCAATGTTACGTCCAGTCCAATCATGGTTTTCTTAACTGGTGCTTCCATGACAATCTTAGCCGCGTCTGGGTCAGTAAAGATATTGAATTCAGCAACTGATGAGACGTTTCCTCCTGAAACCGAACCGCCCATCAAAATGACCTCATCAATATTGACCAAATCAAATGGATAATTTTGGAACAACGTCGCAACGTTTGTGTAGGCACCCGTCGCAATCAGTGTTACTGGTTGTGAGCTGGTTTGCAACACCTTGTGCATCGCTGTCACCGCATCATCTTCAATCGGCTTGATCGTGGGTTCTGGGAAATCATATCCTGGCATCCCCGACTCACCATGAATGTTGGCTGCATCTGCGAATGCCTTCTTTAACGGCTTAGATGCGCCGGCCGCAACCGGGATGTCTTCACGATGGAAAAACTCAAGCAACTTCAATGCATTTTTTGTTGTCTTATCAACTGACACATTTCCAGCAACAGTAGTGATAAGTGACACATTCAAATCAGGGTGATTGACAGCAACTGCAATCGCAGCGGCATCATCAATTCCTGGATCCATATCTAAGATAACCTGACGCATGATTTTTTACCTCTTACCAAACAAAGATTCCGGCTGTAGCAGCAGCTAGCAATGAAACCAAAATACCTGAAAGCATCAAGTACCCTGCTTGAGAACTAATCAAATCGTTAACCTTCTTACCAGTCAATCCCTTGAAAGCTCCGATAATCATACCTAGCGTTCCAAAGTTAGCAAAACTCGTTAGGAACACTGCCGTAACAGCAACCGCGTGTGGGTTGTGGAACAAACCAGTTCCAGCCATGATTGACTTTGAAATTTGACCCATAACAACGAATTCGTTCGTAACCAACTTCAATCCCATCAATTGAGACAAGTTGAAGGCATCGGCTGGGTTGAATCCTAGCAACCAAGCAAATGGGAACATAACAACACCGATAATCTTCTCCAACGTCAACCAGTGGAAGCCAGTCAATCCAAGCAATTGGTCAATCAAGGCAGCCAAACCAACGAAGGCAATAACCGTAGCGGTGATGATCAAGATCAACTTACCAGCACCCAAAATTGAGTTTGACAAGAATGAGAAGAATGGCTCGCGTTGGTGACCTTCTTCAGTGCTTTCGTTAACAATAACGTCTTCTGATGGATCCAATTGCACTGGGTTCAAGATTGCTGTAAAGACGATTGAAGCCAAGATGTTCAATGGCACGGCCATCAAAACGTATTGTCCAGGAATCATCTTTGTGTAAGCTCCTAGCACTGAAGCCGTCACACAGCTCATTGACATCATGGCCAACGTCAAATTACGTTGTGCTGACATGCGGTTCAATTGTGCCTTTGAGACGGCCAATACTTTAGTGTTACCAAGGAACATCATCTCAACTGAGAAGAATGCTTCAAACTTTGGTTGACGGGTGATGAATGACACCCCACGTCCAACCCACTTAATAATCCAAGGTAGCACACCAATGTAAGTCAAGATGTCAAACATTGGGACAACCAACAAGATTGGTAGCAATGCTGATGTGACGAAGTTTGGTCCGCCGTGGTTGGCCGTTAGCCAATCTGGCAACGCAAACGCAATTCCTTGGTTCGCAACAGCGATCAACCAGGCGAAACCACTTGCGGCACCCTTGATGATATCTTGACCAATCGTGAACTTGTTAAAGAACCAAGCCAAGACCAACATCAACCCAACAATCGTGAGAACAGAACGCCAATCAATGGCCTTCTTATCCATAGAGAACAAGTACGCAATTCCGATAAGAATTGGAATAGCGATGATGTTAACAATCAAAAACATAACGATACCCCCAAATAAAGATAAATTATTTTACAATCACGATATTTCGTGTACAATTCTTGTAAAACGTTTTTGTAAATCGTTTTACAAGTAATAATGTAACATGCTTCACAAGATTTAGAAAGCGTTTACACTCGGTTTTTTCGAAATAAAGGAGATTTTTGCATTAAACCCGCATCCTGACTGTGATTTTTGAAAATTCCAACGTTGCTCTGTCACTAATCAGAATAAAAAAGGAGACATTATGTTTTATCTTATTGGCATCTTATCTGGATTGATGCTAGCTGTTCAAAATCCATATAATTCAAACTTCGGTAAGCAACTGGCATCACCAATTGCCGGTGGATTCATGGTTTACGTTCTAGGAACGATTGAATTCCTTCTCTTGTTACTGATCACTCGCGCCAATGTCGCTGGCATCCTATCACTAGGTTTTGGTCACGGTAACATTTGGTTGCTCGGTGGTGTAATGGGAGCCGCCTTCATCACAAGCATCATCATCTTGTTCCCTATCTTAGGACCAATCAACGCCGTCATTTATCCAACCCTTGGTCAAATTTTCTCAGGTCTCATTTATGACTGGACCGGCGCTTTCGGTTCACATCAAGTCCCCGTTAAAGTGATTGCAATTATCGGTCTTGTCCTACTATTGGCAGGTGTCTTCCTAACATCATATGAAAATAGCTTGACAACAAATGCGCCTAAAGCCAATATCTGGCAAATCATTTGGGCATTGATTGCTGGTGCCCTTTCTACCACGCAAGGTTTGTTTAACGGTCAATTGTCTGCCATTGTTAAGAACGCTTCCGGTGCGTCATTTATTGCCTTTCTAATGGGAACCGTGTTCTTGCTAATCGTCGTTATCATTACAAAGTCACTTCACAAAAACACATTGCCAACTGGTTTGACATCATTTACTGGTTGGGTCGCTTCAACATTGGGCGCTGCCTACGTTTTGATTATGACCATCTTGATGCCTACCCTTGGTGCTGGTCTTACAATCGGTTTGTCACTTGTCGGTGTCATGGTTGGATCAGCCTTGGTCGAACAATTTGGTCTATTCGGAGTCATTAAAAAGTGCGTGACTATCCGCAAGATTATTGGAATTTTGCTTTTCATCTGCGGTGTTGTCCTAACGAAGATGTAACTATCCCAAATACGATTATTATGACGATTATCATTAACGAAGCCGTTATGATAATCATGTTGGTTGTAACCAACGCCCATTTTATATGGTGATGTCACATTTCTTTACAAAGTGTTTTCTTATCACCCATTAAGACATCACACCCACATATTCCAAAAAAAGCATCCGCCCCTGTACTGCGGATGCTTTTTTGTATCGTGTGTTGTATGTCGTCGCTAACCATTATTTGCAAATAAAAAATGGCCAACCGAAGTCGACCATTCAGACAAAAATAAAATAAACCCTCACCAAATATACCAGTGGGTAAGTATACTTGCATATAGAGAGAAAGAGAGAGGGGCGTATTAGCCATGATAACCAATACGCAACACCGTATGTGCCGAAAAATCACATACGATGCGAAACTATGCTCAGTTCTATAAAAGAGCTGCGTAGACGTACTACCACACTTCGATTGTAAGTGATAGGGTATCAGCCATGTAGTGAATGTACCCTGTATTCACGCGATTTTAAATAGAGGTACAGGTACATTTCTCATACATCTACGGTTGTTATTCTAAACTAGATATTGCCCCCTAAATGCATTATTTCTTTATTGTGAGTATCTTTACTCCCAGTTATATTCATTATGCTATTCCTTCAAAAAACTAATACCTTTTCAATGTGAATAATCTGTTATCCAACTGCGGCTGACATCTTTTCCACTTTAAGGGCAACCTCACCCAACAAATCATTTAAAGCAGTATATTTAGACATGTAGTTAACGGTGCGTACATTAACTACACACTCCTATAAGTAGACGCATAGTCTATTTTCGTTTTCTCAGCATCATTCGCTCAATGCTGAGTTTTTTTATTTGTCGGCATATCCCGTTTACTAATTAAGGGACAACCCTCCTAAGCGCCTATTAATCGGCGTTATAATGGCACCGTACCGTTGAATCTTACTTTACTAAAATTATCGTCTAATTGTTATTGATGAGTGCTTTGCTTCAACTAACACATACTATTACCCATTCAACGATACATTAAAAGGCTAGTGCATTTGCGCTAGCCTTTTTAATTTAGTCACCATCCGCAATTCTGCGATCGAACAACTGCTTTTTCATGGTTTGTCGTGGCATATTCACGCATGTCAGCACGCTGTAATTCATCCAATGCTGAACATAAATGGCGATGCCGCTCATCTTTAGAAATAAACATTTCCAAATCAACAATCCCAAACTTTGCTTTAACAATTTCATTATCACGCCATTGAACAATAATTGGTCCAGTCACCTTATTCGGCTGGCTAAACAACCGGTGTTGCTGCTCACTCATCGTCAGAGCTAATATTTCTTTATCTCGCGTAGCTTTATTAGTCCATGCTAAGACTTCACAAAACTCACTAAACGACATTGGAAACGCCTGTTTAACCTGAATCAGACGATATGTCAGATGATGTTGCTGCAAGAAGTCCGCCACCTGCTTTGACACTTTACGTTGCTTGCGTGTACCGACAACGTAAAGTTCAAGTCCATCTTGATGTTTCATAATTGCGCATCCCCCTTCTTCATATTCACTTCCATGGTAGAACAAGCCGATATCGTCAACTCCAGCTTTGCCTCTTTTATTGTACGAAACCGGTCCTAAAAACGTTTTTTACACCAATAAAAAAAGCAGATCATTACTGATCTGCTTTTTGCGGACTACTTCTGTCGTCCATAGATTGATTCTGTAAATTTGTTCATCGTTAAATTGACCGCCGTATGCAAGAATGAATCAAACTCAGCAAACGTCGGCAACGTCGTCCAAACAATCACCTGTGCTGCTTGCGCACGAGGCAGTAAGGTATCACTGATAATCATGTCGCATTGCTTCATGTCATCGCTCACATCAATACGTAGTTCAGCTTGACGTTCAAGCATGGTTGCAACTTCTTTATGCATAAACGCGTCATTAATCCGCAAGCTAATATGCAATTGCGGAATCATGACAGAACGGTCTAATAGACCGATGAATAAGTTATAAAACACCTTGAACAAACGGTTTTTAATATTAAGCGTCTTGATACCTAAGTACTCATTGACTCGTGTTAGGAAGCGATCTGTAAACAACGTGTACTCAGGGAACAACGAGTGGCTAATTGTGTAATCGTCATTTCCTTGATAATTGATATGCGTCAAAAATAGCAGCATCATCGCTGGTTGCTCAAGTTCATTGGCTAATTGCGTCGTTAAATCTTGTGGCATATCTTGCCCAAAGAATTCACGGTACACCGTCTGGGCAATGTTGCTCAACATCGCATGGACTTTCCCCACTTCTTTGTTAGCATTGCCACTCAAATGACCGGCAGACAACCCGACGCGTACCAGCATCAAGACGCCATAACGACTCTCCAGTGACAACTCGTGCGGTGGCAAACGAACAAATCGACGAATAACTGACTCGTTCAGAATCAGTAGGTTTTTGTATGCCTCATCTAGTTGATCATCTGCTAATAACACATGCGGTTGCGTAGAATTTGAAACTGGGCAACGTGCATTCAAGCGCACAAGCCAAACCGCCAACTCAATCATCAATGACAAGTGTTGGTGTTGCGTTAACTACGCTGCTTCAACATTCGACATTTGATAAAAACGTGCCACTTGATTAGCTTGCTGAATAATATCGGCTTCAAAAAAATCAGTTAATTCGGTTTCATCATGAATGACGTTTTTAAAAATGCTAACCAGCATAATACGAATCGCCCATTCGTCTCCTTGTAGCCGATTATAAGTATTAATTTCAATATTCGCTGGTCGCGCACGATCATTAAATTGACGAATATCATTTTTTAAATGCAGTTTTGGGACATCAAGGTGTTCTGCCAACACAGACAAGGCTGTTGGTGTATTATTCATCCCCGTTATTAATGTGCGGAATAAATACGACTCCTTAATATAGCTTGCTGTTAAGCTAAGCAAGTAGGCTCGGTTACCAGGAATTAATTCCACTTCACGTTCAGATGGGCTCAATCTTAGCTGTCCCTGCTCTGGCACACCAAATCGTTTCTGATCATGTAGCAATTCATTAATCAGTGATTTGATCATGTAAGTGGACCAATTGAAATGGCGTTCCAAATCTGGAATCAACATTTTCGTTTGGTTCGTCTCATAAAAGTAGCTAACCAATGCTACTTTCTTAATTTCCTTTTTTCCCAGTAACCACTCCATAATAATTATCCCCCGACTTCAATCCAATATAGCGTTAGCATAAACGATTGGAAAGAGTCGTCCATAAAAGCATCGAAGTACTCCCAGTTCTCCTTCGCTTGGAATAATTTGATTGACTCTTTGACAGAAGCATATTTGGTTTGTGCTAGGGCAACTTTTTCAGCCATAATCAGTTGAATAATCTCAACCATTTGGCGCAAAAATAGGGTCATCCAATCATCCACCTCAAAAGGTAGGCTGAAGAAAGAATTCAATAAATCATGAACTTCTTGACTCTGTCCACGTTGGATACTAATTAACAATAGCTGGTATACCAAAAAGCTGATTACGTGCAACACATCATGACGCGCTGCATCGTGACGCTCCTTTAACTTTTGTGTTAGGAAGCGAATGCTGGTCATTGCCTTGGGATAATAAGCCAAAATCTCATCATATGTAAAATAATTTAGATATAGCAGGAATGCTTTGAGTTCGGCCATTGTGTAGTACTCTGAGCGTCGCAAGACATCATTCAGTACTGGTTTAATGCGTTTAGCTTCTTCACTGCTTAAGACAACAGGTCGGAAATCATTTTTGTCTTGTAAATTAATTAGTCCTGATATGTCACGCGTGCGTTGGTATTCAGCGATTGCAGCAATTACCGGACTAGTTGCCTCATCATCAACTGGTTTCGGTTCAATAAATAAGCACAATTCATCCAATCCAACATTAAGCGTGCGTAGCATTGCGTGCAACTTGTGCACCGTAATGTCACCTTGCCCATTTACAAACGTGTAGTATCGACTGCTAGAGATTCCAGCATGCTTTAAGATATCGCACACTGGAATATGCTTCATATCGATCAGCCCACGCACAGCTGATGATATGGTTGTATCTACCTCAGTTTTCATACTTTCTTTTTCTCTCTTCATCTCAAAAAATCATAGCAAAAGCTAAAAATTTATTTCCCTTTGGTCAATTACCAGATTCATCTTTTTCATATCCCATTAAAGGCATACTAACATTTTGTAATACACAACCTTTAGATATTTTCGAATTAAATACGTTGGGACTCTGATGTTATCTATTTTTAAAAAATTTAAAAATAACCCTAGTTCTTTGCCATATCACGCTTCAATACTTGAATTTCATCCCCACCGACAATGACCTCATCACAGACGTTCAAGAACAAGCCGTGCTCAACGACACCAACTTGATTTGATAGCCATGTCGCAAGCTCTTCTGGGAATGGAATTGTATCCAAATGCAAATCAATAATGTTATTACCGTTATCCGTCGTTAGTGGACGCCCATCTTCATCCAAACGCAAAATTGGATTTAAATTGTGCTTCTTAAACAAACGGCATAATTGTTGTTCACCATATGACACCACTTCAACTGGTAATGGGAAGTGTCCCAACTCAGCATGTTGCTTGCTACCATCAACAATCCAAATGTTGCGCTTTGAATTCTTGGCGACAACCTTTTCATATAGCAAAGCAGCGCCACCACCCTTGATACCATTCAATTGTGGATCAACCGCATCAGCACCATCGACAGTCAAATCAATGTAATCAACCGCATCGACGTCAGCCAAAGGAATGCCCAAGCAACGCGCTTGGTGGGCAGTACGGTTTGAAGTCGTTACGCCGACAATATCAAGTCCTTCATTGGCAACGCGCTCACCAAGACGGTCAACAAAATAGCGGACAGTTGAACCAGTTCCTAGACCAACTACCATGCCATTTTCAACTAAGCTTGCAGCGTATTCACCAGCGGCCTTCTTTTGTTGTTTAATCTTGTCTAACATATCGTCCTCCTTAGTCTTCATTGTGCAATGATCGAACAACTTCTGAGTGAGTTGGGATTGAACGGATTGCACCAGAACGTGAAACTGCAAGTGAAGATGCCTTACATGCATATTCAACTGCATCGGCAACATTCGTCGCATCCAACTTCAATTGTGAAACTACCGCACCGATAAACGTGTCACCAGCGGCAGTCGTATCAACTGCCTTTACCTTAAAGATAGGACGCGTGTGGGGGTTCTTACCATCAAGGTTGTAGTAAACGCCTTCTTCACCAAGTGTGATGATAGTTCCTTGCACTGACAATTCAGAAATCGCATCGCTAACTGCCAGTAGGTCCTCATACTTTGTTGATGGCTCGCGTTCCAATAGCGCTGCTGCTTCAGTCTCATTAGGTACGATGATATCCGTGCATGCTAGGATAGCTGGATCAATGTCCTTAGCATTCATAACTGGCGCTGGATTCAAAACCGTCTTAACACCGTACTTCTTAGCAAGGTAGAATCCCTTAGCAACGGCCTCTTGAGGCACTTCAAATTGGGCAACCACATAATCAGCATCCGCAATCAATGCTTCAGACATGACAACGTCATCAGCTGACAACTCAGCATTGGCTCCACCATACACAAGAATTGTGTTGTGCCCATCTTCTTCAAGCAAAATTGTGGCTGATCCAGTTGCTGTATCCTTTTCACGCAAACCAGAAACGTTGATACCCTCATCTTCTAGTAGGGTCCTAAATTGTTGACCAGCTTCATCCTTACCAATTGCACCGATAAAACTAACTTCTGCACCTTGGCGAGCGGCGGCAACTGCTTGGTTAGCACCCTTTCCACCAAGATTCATGCTACGTTCGTCAATTCGCAAGGTCTCTCCTTGGAGAGGCAAACGCTTAATATTTTGGATGATATCCAAGTTCAAACTACCAATTACGACAACCTTGTTCATTTCTTTCACCTTTTCCCTTATACATCATTTTTAAAGTATTTATCTTGTAAATCGTTTTTGTAAATCGTTTTACAAAGAATAATATACACCCTTTTTGTGGAATGTAAACCTTTTCAACTCGGAATTTGGTAAATGAATCACAAGCACATTCGTTTTGGTGTACAAAAAAGCCCTAGAAACGTGGATTCCTAGGGCTTTTACGTCATGATTATTTAGTTGGTGCAGGTGCCGTTGATTCGCGTTGAATGAGGCGGACATCTAAAATTTCTTCTTGCATTGGCAATGCTGGATCTTTAAGGCGTGCTAGCACCATATCCAACGCTAATTGACCCATACGCCAAACCGCCTGGGTCACCGTCGTTAGAGATGGCACCGTAAACTCAGCATAATCAGTGTTGTCATAGCCAATAACACTAATGTCTTCTGGGACGCGAACCCCGCCGTTCTTAAGGCCACGTAACAAACCAATACCCATTTCATCGTTCAAGGTAAAGGCAGCTGTAGCACCTGATGCAGCGACTTTATTTGCAATTGCTAACCCACCGTGCTTTGATAGCTTCGTCGCAATTTCAATAATTTCAACGTCGGCTTGTTCGTCAATAACCGCAGTGAACCCCGAGATACGTTCCAACATATTTGTTGTCATCACATCGGGATGTAGCAACGCAATTTTTTTGTGGCCAAGTTCTACCAAGTGGCGCGCAACTACCTGGCCACCAGTAAACTCATCCGTCTTAACGTGGTCCGAGATGTTACTATCATTAATTTGATCTAGCACAACGTAGGGGATTCCTTGCTTTTGCAGATAACGATCCACTTCCAAGGCATTCGGTAGCATTCGTGCAATAACCAGACCATTTACACCGCGTTCCAACATCTTAAGCAACCCTTGTTCAATTTCATCATCATCAACTGAAATGAACACCAAGTCTGCTAGATTGTGGGCATGGTTTTGCATACTTTGCATTAAGTCCGAAAAGAACGGATTACGCAAACTTGGTACCATCACCCCAATCAACGGGTTTCCACCACCTCGAAGACTCTTGGCACTTTGATTTGGCACATAGCCCAATTGGCGCACGGCATCCATGACGCGCTCAATCGTTTCCTCTGGAAAGTGATCATTTTTCTTATTAATAACTTGTGACACAGTCGTTGGTGAAACGCCTGCCAACGCCGCCACGTCTTTAATTGATGCTTTTTTTGCCATGTCTATCCCCCTCACGATATTACCCATGTACTCTCTAATACATATCTTTACAAACATTATACCTATTTCAACTAGTAAATGCATTTACTAAATCGAAAAAAATGCATCAAAAAAGCTGAACAAACGGGGGATTCCATCTGCTCAGCTTTTTCGAGTTGTTCACATACTGACTTATACAAGTCATAAGGAGTTGTAGCGTCAACATTAGCTAACCTTCTCGTAACCATCCCGCTAGCTAATGTTGTCATATTATGCTTTTGACATCTCTACGAATGCTATCTTACCTTACCGATTCGTCAGTCGGGTAATCTATCCTTCCTAAAGGACAATCAAGATTACTTGGTTAGCAAACCGCGCAATTCAAGTTCACGGTAAAGTGAACGTGTCTTACTGTTTTGCAAGCGGATCATTCCCTTATCACGCGTGATAAGACGAATACCATTTGCACGTAGTTGTTGCTTTGCCCAAGCCTTAGTACCTACAAGTGCCACAACCTCTCACCTCTTTTCCGATAATCTCATGGATTACCACAGCAGCTGTTGGTCTACGCCCCTGACTTCAGTCAGGCGCATGACCAGTCCACTTTATGTTGGATGCATTTTTATGGCTGTCATTAAGTCTGCACCTAACTGCAGGACAACATGGCAGAATTCCTTTAAAATGGCGATTTAATTGGGCAGCACTTGGGTCTATTTTGCTCGTTGATAGCTAGCAGTAATTCGCCAAACAATTACACTCATCACGGCCATGCCGAGAGCAAAGACGATGTAGGCACTATGCAAGCCATTGCCAAATCCTGAAACAATGGTTGTGGCAACTAGAACACCGACAACCCCAGCAAATTGGCGAGCTGTGCTAATCATTGCTGAACCATGAGTAATGAGATAATCAGGCAATTGGTTATTTGCATAAGTCGTGGCTGGCAACATCATAAAGGCATTACCAACTTCTCCAAACGTGGCAAAAATAACGGCCAATACAGCGTTATGCAAACCGAACGTTAGTGCCAATCCTGCATAACCAATAAAAATACTGGCAGCTCCGATGCGCATGACAACTTTTAGCCCCTTTTGATCAAGTAGCTTTCCTGAACGGCGATTCATAACGGCCATCAAAGCAGCTGGCGGTACCATCAATAAACCAGAAACTAATTTGCTGGTGTGGAGTACATTCTGATAATACAACGGCATCAACACCGTCATGACAATCAAGCCAATGTACGATGCACCTGTTAATAGCAACCCTAATGTGAAGCCTGCTTGCTTAAAGATCTTAAAGTCCAACATTGGTTGTGCCATGGTGCCTTGACGGTGTACAAAATACACGCTCAAGACCAAGCCAATCATCATCATCGCAATCATACTGATTGGCATAGTGGTGTGTCCCAAGGATTGAATGCCAAATAGTACCATGGCAAAACCGAATAGCCCAATCAATGACGGGATATCCAAGTGAACTTCTTTCTTCACGATGACGTTTTGCCCAACGAATAAATTGACCAAAAATAGCACACCAATAACCAGTTCAAAGAATACAAAGACGCCTTGCCAATTGAACCATTGGCTAATAATACCGGACACAATCGGACCGGTAGCCAGGGCAGCGCCCATTACCAGGCCAACCATCCCCATGCTAGCGCCACGATTCTCTTCTGGTGTAATCAACATGATGACACTTTGATAACTTGGGAATAAGAAGCCAACTGCTGCGCCTTCAAGCACACGTCCAAAAATCACCCAGCCAAACCCAGTTGCGTTAATCGCAATAAATGTTCCCAGCAAAAACATGGCTTGAATACCAGCTAAGAACCATTTGAAGGGAACGCGGTTCAAAATCCAAGGGCTCAACGGCATCGTCACCGTCATGACCAACATAAAACCGGTAGTTAGCCACTGCACCATTGAAATCGGTACACTAAAATGGCTCGCCATGACGGGATAAATCGTCGTCATAGCCGACTGACTAATTGAGAAAGAAAAACTGGTTAGCAACAGCATCCAAACAAATAACGTTCGTTCGCGCTTACTTAATTGTTTTGTCTCACTCATTCTGTCCACTCACCATCCGCAATGTCACCCAATAACTCACGTGATGGGATAAAGAATAGTTGCCCTGACATAAGTTGTGAGAACGTCAACAAATAATCAGACATCTCAACCATTTGCGTCAACATTGCCTTGGTAACTGACCAATAACGTGAATAGCCAATAAAGTAGGTTCCCGTCTTGTTCAAGGCCGGTTCTGAGAATGGCACGTTCATACGGACGATTTGACGCTCTTCACCATCAATTTCGACCTTAGCACTCACGTTGTGTGCGTTGTGGAACTTTTCTTCATCTTCCAATTCAAGATCATCATACTTGTGACGACCAATTGCCTTCTCTTGTACTTCAGTCTTTAGTTGTCCCCAGAAGTCCATATCGTGAAGCCACTTTTGCGCAAACGCATATGACCCATTCACAAACTCAGGATCCTCATCACCAACGACTGCGACTTCAGCAGAATCAGCCGCGCTTGGCACTTCAGTACCGTCGATAAAGCCGATAATGGCGCGACCTTCAAAATTACGGAAGCCCTTAGTTTCATCGATAACCGTCGTGACATCATGCAGAACGGTCATGTATTGACGCACAACCTCATACACAATCGACATGTCATTCGCACGCACGTGGATGAAAATATCTCCCTCTGTACCAGGCATGCTATATTCAGGCCCCTTAAGTCCCTTGAACTCTTCTAATTCAGCTGGAACCGGCTTGTTTGGGAACAATGTTTGCCAAGCAGTATAACTAAAGCCGATTGCGGTCTTCAAGTTCCCATCTGCTGCACGTACGTTCATTGAACGATTAATTGCTTGTGAACGGTCAGCGAATTCCGTGATGGCATCTTGTAGTTCTGTCAACGGCTTTGTACGGTCCAATTCCAACACCACAAATTCAACGCTTTGACCAACGTCCTTCCAAACGTCTTGTGCCTTTGTATAATCCATTTCAGCCATGATAAGCCCTCCCAAAAGTATAATTGGGCGGTGTCTCAGTTCTATCAAATTAGCAAGTTGCTAAATAAGTGTCATAAAATAATCGGCCAACCATGAGTTGAAAGCTTATGACAATTATTTAACCGAGGCATCCGCCACATCTACTATTATTGGCACACTTACAACCCGTCAACACAAAATTCCTTTATAAGGGAATGATTAACGATGTTTCTCCATTTTTGTGTTGGTGCTTGTGTCGTCACTGACGTGACGAGGCATGGTGGGTATGGGTGCGGAGGTTCTCCGTCCTACAATATAAGCTGGTGGCGACGGGGTCCCATTCTCACTAAGCCTCAGCGTGTTTCATCGCCTGCCGGCTCGAAATCCACTGCTGCTAAGTGATAATTGGTGCCCCTGTCCTTGCTTGGTCACCGGCTAATATCGCAGGAGCTCCGAACCCCCGCACCCATACCCACCATGCCAGCAGCCGAGATGTACTCTGTTAGTTTTGTAGGTCATCCCCGGTTCATCAGAAAAAAGATAGTTGTCCCTGGTTATTTAACTGTGGATGTAAATCCAACACAGACAAGAATCACTTGGCTGCTGCAAATGCCTGGGGTAACTCTCGGAGCGATTTGAGGTGGGACAGAGAAGCCCTGCCCGACCGCCGCGTGTCTATCGGCCAAAAACCCAAGTTTCCAGTTTGGCCGATGCGACCGGCAAGGGAGCAACACGCGGTGCTCGCGGCAGGGCGTGTCCCAGCTCAAATCTTTGTCGGAGAGAGTTACCACAGGCATTTGCTTGTGCGCTAGCACAACACTATCCACTTACTCCATACAAAAAGCACTACCATTCAAAACGAACAGTAGTGCTTTTAAGGTTAAGCTGCCATGCGACGATCTAGAATACGACCAATCTTTGAGATGACGTAGTTCAAGGCGAAGTACAAAACAGCTAGTGCAAAGAACATTGCGACAATCGCATTTGGTTCTTGCGCATAAATAATTTGTGCACGATATGTCACTTCTGGCAACATGATAATCGTTGCCAATGACGTGTCCTTAATCAATGACACGAATTGTGACACAATCGGTGGAATCATCTTCTTGTAGGCTTGTGGCAAAATGATGTGCCACAATGCTTGCTTGAAGCTCAATCCATTTGAAAGTGCTCCTTCAAGTTGCCCCTTTGGTACGGCTACGATACCTGAACGAATAACTTCGGCTAACATTGCTGACTCGAAAATCGTCAAAGCAAAAATCGTAGACGTCATCACACCCAAGTGAATACCAATCTTTGGCAAAGCAAAGTACGTAAAGAAGATAATCAACAAAAGTGGCAAATTACGAATCAAATCAATAATAAAACCAACAATCTTTGATAGATAAGGAATCTTCACGTAACGGATAACACCAAGGACTGATCCGATGATAAAACTCAAAATAACGGATACAACCGCTACCTCAATCGTTACCCATAGTCCCATCAGCAAGAAGCGGATGTTGATCCATGAGAAAGCTGACAAAAATTCGCTCATGATTATCCCTCCTTACTCAACTTGGCTTCCAAGTACCGCATATAGTAACTCATTGGCATCGTCAAAATGAGGTAGAAAATACCAACAATAATGAATGGGCCAAATGTGTCAAACGTTTCTTGTGAAATCATGTTTGCTTGATACATCAAATCCATACCGGCAACGAAGGCCAATACTGATGAGTTCTTGATCAAGTTAATAAATTGGTTTCCAAGTGGTGGGATAACCAACTTAAAGGCTTGTGGCAAAACCACATAACGCATACCTTGCCACCATGATAATCCGTTAGACATGGCACCTTCAAGTTGCCCCTTTGGCACGGCATTGATACCGGCACGAACCGTTTCAGCAATAAACGCTGACGTATAAAGTGTTAGTCCCAATGTTCCGGCTGCAAAACCACTAATCTTAACGATGTTTGCAATAACGACGTAGAAGAACATCGTGATAACCAACAATGGGATGTTTCGTACGACTTCAATATAGATACGACCGATAATGTTTGCGACCTTGTTCGGAACCACTTCAAGCAAAGCGAAAATCGTTCCTAATACCAATGACCCAATCAAAGCGAGCACTGAAGACACAATCGTCCAGCCGAATCCACTTAAGAAGTCGCTAGCGTGTGATTGAAATAATGAAATCATTCCTTAGCCAACTCCTTCCAGTTCATACCTTCAACGCCAGAGAACCACTTCTTGGCTAGCTTAGCGTATGTACCATCTTCCTTAATTTCGTCGATGGCCTTATTGACCTTCTTAACCAACTTAGGATTGTTCTTGTCCATGGCAACACCGTATGGTTCCTTCGTGAAAGGACCACCGACAACTTCCAATGACTTTGAACCAGCGGCCATTCCATATAGAATACCGTTGTCAGTCGTCAACGCATCCCCTTGGCCGGCCTTCAAGGCTGTCAACGCAGTGGCATAGTCTGACAATGCGACAACCTTGGCCTTTGGTGCAAACTTCTTAACCGTTACAGCAGAAGTTGATCCAGCAACCGCCAAGATACGAGCACCTGGCTTGTTCAAATCGTAGATATTTTTAATCCCACTATCTGACTTAACCAAGATTGATTGACCCGCGTTAAAGTAAGGCTTTGAAAAATCGACCACCTTGGCACGGTCTGGCGTAATTGACATCGTCGCAATGATGGCGTCAATATTACCGTTCAACAACATTGGAATACGGGTACCTGACGTAATTTGCGTCAACTCAGTCTTAGCCTTTGGGTTCACACGCTTAGTGATTTCCTTGGCCATGTCCACGTCGAAGCCTTCAAGCTTTCCCGTCTTAATGTTCATCAACCCCATCAACTTGGTGTCACCCTTAACACCCCAGACCATCTTGTCGGTCTTCTTAATGCGTTTGTACGTTTCATTCTTTTTATCGCTAGCTTGAACTGTCGTTGTCACAACACTTCCGGCTAGTAGTGCGACGGCTGCGGTAGCAAGTACCGTACGCCATGTGCGCGTAAACTTGCGACTCATATTCCGCACCTCCCTAGTGGATGATTTGTGACAAGAATTGACGAGCGCGTGGTTCCTTAGGGTTCTCAAAGAACTCTTCAGTTGGAGAGTCTTCCAAGATTTCACCGTCAGCCATGAAAATAACACGGTCGGCCACTTGCTTAGCAAAGCCCATTTCGTGCGTCACAACCAACATCGTCATGCTTGAGTCAGCAGCGATTTCGCGCATAATCTTCAATACATCGTTAACCATTTCTGGGTCCAATGCAGACGTTGGCTCGTCAAACAACAAGGCCTTTGGCTTCATCGCCAATGAACGTGCAATCGCAATACGTTGTTGTTGCCCACCTGACAACGTTGAAGGCATCTTCTCAGCCTTATCAGCCAAGCCAACCTTCTCCAACAACTCCATTGCAATCTTCTTGTTTTCTGCTTCATCGCGCTTCAACACCAAACGTGGTGCCAACATAATGTTCTCTAGCACCGTCTTGTTAGCGTACAAATTGAAGTGTTGGAACACCATTCCAACGTTCTTACGCGTACGATTCATATCCGTCTTGGGATTGGCCAAATCTTGACCGTTAACAATCAATTGTCCTTCTTGAACTGGTTCCAAACCATTCACGGTACGAATCAAAGTTGACTTACCTGATCCTGAGGGACCAAGCAAAACAACAGTCTCACCAGCTTCAACTTTAAGGTTGATATCCTTCAAAGCATGGAAATCTCCATAGTACTTCTCGACGTCCTTAAATTCGATCATCGACATTTGGGTTGCCTCCTATTTGATAATTCTCTCAATTTAAATTATCTCTCTATAAATAAAAACCCGCCGCGAATACTCGGGACGGGTCGCTACTGTAATAATAGTCTGTAAGTAATGACAGTGTCAAATTCTTTGTCAGCTTTGTTGACAACAAGTTTGTTTCTTCACAATTCCTTTGCCTTATAGGCTAATTCAACGGCCAAATGGTAGTCATCATGGCGAATTTGTAGGTTAGCTCGACCGCGAGCTTTCCCTTCACCACCAAGAATAACAGCTGAAGCAACAAACAACTCATATGATTCCATTGCCAACGCTACTGGTTGCAAGCCGACCGTTTCAATGCGCGCCAATCGTTGCGCCAGCATCTCGTTCAAGCCACCGTAAATGGCCAAACCACCGCGTTCCTTTTCCAAACGGAAATATGGTAGTGGTGTACCAGGATGGTTCGCATAAATGACGTCATGATCAGCCGCTAAATAGGCCATTTGTTCATCTTCGGACAAGCCACCATAATCTTGCGTCATCAAACCGTTTGATTGCAGCTGTTCAGCGACCTTCGTCAACTCAGCTTGCATGTCTGGGTCCGTCACTGCACTGGCTGGCAAAACGTGTTGTCGCCCATACAAGCCATTTGCTGGTACAAACGGCGTTGCAGCACGTTGCGTCTTATCTGCATCCGCTGGCTTACCACCCAATAACTTTTCAACTTTGGGTGATAAATCCCACTTGAAAGTCTTCTTCGTAAAGTAGTAGACAACATTCAAAAAGGCAAAGTATGCAATCACGATGAACGCTAGCAGTAGACCCAAGCCACGCAAATAAGCGGCATTTTTCAAGTGCATAATCGCCAAGTACAAAACGTAGAAGTTACCGACTGACGCTAAGATTGTATACACTTGGCCTTTCCACTTTGTATTCACGTTAAAGAAGCCAAGATAATGATTCAATAAATCCAAGATTGTCAACATTAGTTTGTGCCTCCGTTATCTGCAGGCGTTTGCGACGTTGAGGCTGCGCTTGAAGAAACAGCACTCGAACTAACCGCTGATGATGATGACGCCGCATTGCTGCTCTCACTGCGCGATGAACTAACTGCGCTCGATGAGACTGCACTTGAAGATGATGCTTCACTCACAGCTGACGATTCATCAGTCGCTTCAGAGGTTGAAACTTTCGCACGGCTTTCCGACGTGTCGCTTGATGACTTTTCAGATGACACGTTGCTTTGTTGCTTCTCACTAGATACTGACGTCGATACAACAGAAGATACTTGTTTTGGCGCCCCGTTAGACGTATGCGTTGAGACATTAACAATTGCGTTTGCCGCGCTCAATGCCAAAATAATTGAAACCAAAGCGACCGGTGTAATAAACGGTGGTGTGCGATATGCCATGAAGACCTCCTTGTATCCTTACAAACTAACCTTGAACAACTTCTTTTACAATTTCATCAATCGCCTGCTTGGTTGTCTGCCAATCATCATTAACAACAACCTTAGCAACATTTGTTAATTCAGTCGGCAATTGTGTGTCGCGCTGATATTCATCACTGGCTAAACGTGCCTTAACTGCCGCAACATCATCCCCACGCTTTTCCAAACGCGTCAATAATTCTGAAGACTCACTCACCGTCAAATAAATAACGACTGCTTCATCCGGTAGTTCACGTGCATAAGTAATCGCCCCAGCCGTATCAAGTACGATTGTAATAAATGGGTTCTTTTCCCAGGCACGCTCCAAGCCTTCGTGTGACGAACCGTAACGATAGTGCGAGTATTCAACACTTTCCAGATAGTGGTTTTCACCAAAACTGGCCTCGTTTTCAAAATAGTAATCTACTTGATCAACCTCACCATCACGCGGTGGTCGCGTTGTGTGTGTAATCACCTTAGGCATCTCGTAGAACTCATTCAAATAATTGGCAACGGTGGTTTTTCCTGTGCCAGTGTTACCAGTTAATACAAATACTTTGCGCTTCATAATCCAAAAATTTCTCTCTGTTTTCTTATTAAACTTCATTATAAAACCCTGAGCTTAAGTTGGCTTAAGCTCAGGGCAAAATTATACTTATTCTTTACCACCAATTGGCAAACGCATCACGCGCCCGATGATTACCATCAAAATAACCACAATCACAACTTTAATGATTGTTGGGATAACGAATGCAATCAAACCAGTTGCAACAGCTGTTTCTATTGCCATCTTAGCAACAAAAGCCAACCACAATGTCCCGAAACCAAGTTGTAGAAAGGCCGCAATCAAATTCCAAAGGAGCATCGCTGGCCAAGAACGACTCAAACTAGCCCCCATACCAATGACCAACGGGAATAGCAACATCCCAATTAAATAGCCACCGGTTGGCCCAATAACGATTCCAACCCCTGAGGTCCAGCCAGCGTAAACCGGCATACCGATCATCCCTAAAAGCAAATAAACCGCAACCGCTGAAAATGACACGCGTGTTGCCGCAATCGATGCAATTAACGGAATAATGATTGTTTGCACCGTCAAAGGCACAATCCCAGTCGGAATTGACAAGGGTGCCAAAATAGCAATAATTGCAGCAAATACCGCTGCCAAAACGAGTTGGCGTGTTCTCATGAAATCACCCATCCTGTCATTGTTAGTTTTGTGATTTCACCTGAGTAAAATGTTTGGCGTTGACCATTAACGTCCACGACTAAGCCACCATCAGCGCTCACATCCTTTGCAATCCCAGTAATCGCCTGATTCCCCACAGCCATTTCAACCGGCTGGCCAATTACCAGTGAACGTTGGCAATAAGCCGTCATGACTTGCGACGCATCTAGTGAAAAATAGCGAACAAAATAATTTAATAATGTCGCCGCAAGTCGATCTCGGTTCACCGTTTGATTCGTTAGCGCACCGGCCTTTTGCGCAATGTCAGCCGGATAGTCAGCCGGGTTGATATTCAAGCCGATACCAATGACCAAAAAGCCATCTTCCCCGGTTGTATTTGGCACAGCTTCCACCAGAATACCGGCCACTTTTCGTTGATTATAATACAGGTCATTCACCCACTTAATACCAACCTCGACCCCAATTTCTTCTGAAAGAGCCTCTGCCGCAGCCACCGCAATACCAGTTGTCACTTTACCAGGTGCCAATGTCTTCATATCAGTCCATGGCCAAATCAACGTTAGGTAAAGTCCGGTTGCTTGCGGTGAATAATACTGGCGACCATGACGACCATAACCAGCCGTCTGTTCATCTGCCACAAGCGCCATCGGACCGATTACGTCTCCCGCTGTAATCAATCGCTTCGCTGCCGTGTTAGTTGAATCGATTGTCGTGAAAGTCTCCACCGACAAGGTCACCGGTGTCTGTAAGTATGCAAGTATAGTGGTCTTATCCACGTGTTCGTCCCCCAATTCTCCCCAGGCTGTATCACCTCTTAATCATACCTTGGTAACTACTAAAAAACCAGACGTCCCAAGCGGTTCGTCTGGTTGAATTTACTGTAATGAAATTGCCCGTTCGTGGCGTCGGACTTCCGCTACGATTGGTGAAACAAGTTTTCGAAAGCGTTTTGGCAAATCAATCATATGATTTTCCGCTTCTTCCGATCCTTGAATATGTTGTTGGTTAATATCGTGATCAAACTTCTTGATGAACCAAACCATCATCCTATGCCACCATTTTAACTTTTCAGGGTTAACAGCACCCTGCAGTTGGTAAAAATGCACGCGCTGTTGCGCTGGATAGTCAAAATTCTGTGTGCAAATACTGCTAAAGTAGTCGCGATCAATCGGATGAAGCCCAACTGAGAAGAAAATAATCTCACAGGCATTAAGATTCGCCAACTCGCTATTAATCAAGTTAGCAATCTTAATACGGCCATTAAAAATCGGTCCTCCAAAAATTATCGTGTCGTACGTCGATAAATCTAATGCGCCGATTTCGTCCAATCTATACTTGCTAATGTGCAACTCATCGGCAATCCAGTTGGCATAAGTTGCGGTGTGTCCATATTTTGTATCGTAAATTATAACCGCACTCATAACCAACCCTCCCGCGACTAATTTACATTAGGATACCGGATGGAACTATGATTCTATGCGTAACGTTTGACTAGTCTGCGAATTAATTATTGAACAATCCCTTGAAGAAGTCAACCAATGGATTCCAAATGTTCGTCACGAACCAGTTAGCTGCTTCCTTCACGTCTTCAGAGTTAGCGAAATCCTTGGCCTTAGCCATGATATCACCAGCTGAATTTTCAAGCTTATTAGACAAGTCCTTGGCGTTATCAACAAAGGCCTTTGAATCTGAAATTGGGGCGTTTGCCACGCCAACCAACGCTTGACCCATTTGTTGTACCGCTGCTTCAGAAGTCTTACCAGCGATACCTTGCTTATCCAAGTTGACGTTCAATTGGTTAATCGCAACATTAACTGTGATGTTCGTACCATCTTGCTTCTTCTCAGCCAATTCACCCGCTGTCGTTGTTACGGCTGACGTTAGCTTACCTGGGTAGCTACTGTCGTTGGCGTTTTCGTTAACTGCCGTTTGCGTAGCACTCAACATATCATTGGCGGCCGTCGTGTTGCTCTCATCCAAGTTAATACCATCAGTAGCCAACGCCTTGTACACACCAGCCAACGCAGCTTCACCAGAAACCTTTGAGTTAGCCGTTACCGTGATGATGACGTCATTCACACCAGCCATCGTTGCGGCCATCGCATATTGTTGTGACGTCACTTGGGTAATGTTGTTTTGTCCGTTATAGTCCTTAATGTTAACCAACGTTCCCGTACCTGGTTCTGCTGGGGCAATTGACACTGAACTAATCATAGCGCTATCCGCAACGCCTGAAATATTCAAGTACGTTGCCGCGTCAGCACCAGTTGTCGTTAGCTTTGTGTAGTTGTCGGTTACGCCAAGCGTTGATGCCAACGTAGATTGATCAGATGCACCTGCACCATATACAACGTATGACTTTGACAATGCACGGTTTTGCACATTTGTCGTACCGGCCGCTGAAACCACGGCTGTTGGTGTGACAAACACAGTCGTTGTGACTGCCGTTGCACCAATCAATGATGTTGCCAACAAAATTGTCGTGATAACCTTACTCGTTTTCATGGTTAAATCTCCTCGAATATTGTGTTACATAATTGTAACACAACAAACCTAAAACAAAACTTATTGGTGGCAATAATCCCGTTTCGAATTGTGAACTTTTTTTGAACTTTTTATAGACAGACTGTGCGCTACGTACATTTTGTACTAGGAAAGCGTTAGTATTATAGAGTAAAGAAGAGAACAGATTATGAGATACGAGATAAGGGAGAATTGGTTATGAAACGTGGAAAGTCCGCCGTGCTACTAGTGGCGAGCGTTGGCACGATTTTTACCACTAGCACCGTTTTTGGTGATACAACAAATAGCACTATTTCGAGCGAACAAGCGTTGATATCCACTAAATCAAGCGATATCGCTGCAACAGCGGATACTGACACGACACCGGTTGAACAAGTTACAATCGACACCCCATCATCTGAACAAGCACCAATTGAACAGCCATCAGAAACAAATCAACTGACAGCGAACACTGATGAATTCATTACTGACATCGATATGTCAAATGTTAGTGATCGCACTTCATCGTCGGCACCTGATTCAACCGGTGTTGTTGAAAATGTTGGGGATGCCACAACACCAGCGGAAGACGCAACTAACAAAGTTGAAACTTCCGCTAGTGACACAAGCGTTTCGGCAGTTGCTAACTCAGTACGCGTCGTAGCCACAACTGCAACTGCGGAACATACGCCAACACCTATTGATACTGCGCCAAAAGCAACCACGACAGCATCAACGGCCACAAGTGATTCAGTTATCAAAACAAGCATTCAAGTGGTGCCCGCTAGTAGCTCAACCCCTGCACCTAACGAATCAGTCGCTACGCCATCAACCAACAGTGGCAATACCGTCACAACGCAACCAACAGGCGCCGCTAGTGTTGTGAATAAAGTCGCAGTTAAAGCTGGTAATTTAGCTGATACATTATTGCCCGAAGCCGCTTATACTGTCGCATGGACACCGGCCGCTTTTGTATTGGTAATTGCTAGTTTTATCGCCTGGGCCGTTGCTTATTACACAATTTTGCGTCGTCAGAAGATGCGCGAATATCAAATCCTAATGCACGACTAAAAAAGCACTCGCAACATGCGAGTGCTTTTGTTTTACATCTATTAGTCTTCGACGTTAGCCAATTCGTACATTGATTGTCCAAAGATTGCCATTGCACGCGTCAAATCTGAAACTGGGTAGAATTCGTCTGCTTGGTGCATCGTATCAGGCACACCTTCGAACATGGCACCAAAGGCAACACCACGCTTCAACAAACGACCAAACGTACCACCACCGATAACTTGCTCACCTGCTGGCAAACCAGTTTGATCACGGTAAACTTGCAACAACGTCTTAACTAGTGGATCATCACCAGGAACGTAGTGAGGCACTTGGGCGTGACCTTCTTGCTTAGCCGTTGCGTCAAAGCCTGCTGGCAATGAAGCAGCCACGTGGCCTTCGATTTCCTCAGCCGTCGTGTTTTGTGGGTAACGGAAGTTCGTGTTTACGAAACCATCTTCCCCATCAGTAAAGCGTTGGATACCAACGTTCATTGACAAGTCGTGCATCAAATCATCGTGCGTCTTTGCACCAATCTTCTCAGCAACCGTGTCATCGTGCAATTGCGTTCCCAAGAACGTCAAGAATCCCTTAGCGTTGCCACCAAAGTCTTGGTCTTGCAAGAAGTTAGCCAAGTAAGTACCAGCGTTTTCACCAGTTTCAGGCATCGCACCGTGCACTTGCTTTCCATAGAAAGTAAACGTTACTTGGTTACCATCAACCTTAGCTTCACCCTTAACACGCTTTTCAGCGGCCAAGTAAGCATCCATAGCTGAAACCAAAGCAGCAGTATCTGCAGCTTCAACAACAGCAACAGCAGTTCCAGGAACCATGTTTGGACGTGAACCAGCTGAGAATGAAACCAACTTCAATGAACCACCTTGCGTACCAGCAAAGCGCGTTACGATTGAAACGTTACCCTTTTCACCGTTGATGATTGGGAATTCAGCGTCAGGTGAGAATCCCATCGTTGGCATACCGTAGTCCTCAAAGAACTCGTCCATACCAGTCCAGTCAGACTCTTCATCGATACCCATAACCAAAACCAACTTGCGCTTCAAGTCCAAGTTCAAGTCCTTGATCATCTTCATTGCGTAGTAAGCAGTGAATGAAGGTCCCTTATCATCTGATGCACCACGGGCATACAAACGACCATCTTCAATTACAGGAGACCATGGATCCTTCGTCCAACCATCACCGGCTGGCATAACGTCCAAGTGACCGATGATTGCAACAGTCTCTTCAGCGTCTTCAGGACCCAATTCTGCGTAGGCAACCAAGTTCTTGTAGTTACCCGTGCGGAATCCGTCACGCTTAGCAAATTCTTCGAACTTCAACAAAGCTTCCTTAGGACCAGGTCCCAAAGGTGCATCTTCCGTTGCAGCCTCGTCATCACGAACTGACTTAATTGCCAACATCTCCTTCAAGTCTGTCAACAATTCGTCTTCATACTTCAATGCTTCTGCACGCCATTGCGTTGTCATATCTCATTGACCTCCACTGTCATATTGGTTGTAATTATACGCCATTTTATAAAGAAATGCAGACTTTAATCAACATTACGCATGACAGCTAACCTTCTGTCAGTCATATTTTCTTCACGTTTGTTGCAAAATGTGAACGCTTACAGAACGCTTTTTAAATTTCGGCTTTTTTGTATTTTATAGTGATATTATGAACAAGCATCAAGCAATTACATTTTATATACACAGGAGTTAGCTTCATGGATGCAAAAGTTCAAAAGGACGAATTTGCTAAGCTTACACTGATGGATCGAATCTCATATGGTTTGGGTGACTTCGCTCAAAACTTGGTTTTCGGTACTGTTGGTGGATTCTTGCTACTCTTCCTTACTACGGTTAACGGTATTTCAGCTGCGGCTGGTGCCACGATTTTCTTGGTTGTTCGTTGGATCAACGTTGTTTGGGATCCTTGGGTAGGTGCTACGGTCGACAAGTCACATCCTAAGGGTGGAAAGTACTTGCCTTACCTACGTAACTTCGGTATTCCGCTAGTTATCTTGGCTGCCTGCTTGTTCTTGCCAGTTGGACAATGGTTCCCTGCATTTAAGGTGCCATATGCCTTCTTGTCATATATGGCAACGGCCATGGTTTACTCATTCGTTAACATCCCATATGGTGCCTTGAACGCATCATTGACGCGTGATAACGATGAAATCGCAAAGTTGACGACGGTTCGTATGACGTTGGCTAACATCGCGAACTTGTTGGTTTACACTTGCTTCCCTATCTTCGTTCAATTGGCTACGTCAGTTGGTCGCGAGTCAAAGAATATCGGAATGTTTGGAATCCACATGAACTTGGGTGACTACTCATCAGCTCAATCAGCTGGTGCTTGGTTCAAGGTTTATGCCGTATACATGGTTATCGGATTCTTGGCTTTGATGGTTACTTACTCAAAGACGAAGGAACGCGTTTTGCCTGCTGAAGATGAGCCTGAAGTAAAGTACTCAGACTTGTTTGCTGAGTTGAAGCGTAACAAGCCTTTGCGAATCTTGGGATTGTTCTTCTTGGTTGGCTTTACGTTCATGTTCTTCGGAAACACTGTATGGCCATTCTTCTTGCAATACAACATTGGTCACTCAGAGTGGAACGGTTCAATTTCATTGATCGGTTCAATTCCTGGAATCTTCTTGGTCTTCTTGTGGCCTAAGATTCGTGCCAAGGTTGGTAAGAAGCAATTCTTCGCTTTGTTCTTGGCTATCTTCATGCTTGGTTCTGTCCTTTTGTGGGTATGGACTAAGAACCCTGACAACATCGCAATGGGTTACGCTGGTCGTTTCTTCCAACAATGGGGATTGACTTCAGCTACTGGATTCATGTGGTCATTGGTTCCTGAAGTTGTTACTTATGGTGAGTACACTTCTGGTAAGCGTGTTGCTGGTATCATCAACGCCATCATGGGATTGTTCTTCAAGATTGGTTTGGCCTTGGGTGGTATCATCCCTGGTTACATCAACGCTGCTACTGGATTTGACGGTACTAAGAAGATCCAATCAGCTGGTGCTTTGATGGGATTGCAATGGTCAATGATCTGGTTGCCAATCATCATGGCTGTTCTTGCCATCTTGGTAATCATGAAGTACCCATTGACTGACGAAGAAGTTAACAAGATGAACCACGAAGTTGAGGCTCGTCACAAGAAGTAATTTCTTGGTTAACAATTAAGTTAGTTAATAAAAACGACGTGAATGTCAAAATTCACGTCGTTTTTTGTGTCGTTATTATAGGTTTGATTGAATGCGGGCCATGTAGTTTGGCAAGAAATCAGCTATGAACGATGGCTTGACCACATAACTGTGCCCTGCCATCTCTTCAGCGATTGCTGAGTGTGCATAAACGGCTGCTTGTACAGCCTTAGTTGGGTTGGCTTTGAATTGGGCCGTGAAACCAGCAATTGTACCTGCTAGCACATCGCCCATCCCACCAGTCGCTTGGTAGGCACCACCGATTTGCAGTTGCTTTTGATCATCCTTGGTGTAGATAATCGTGTGGTGTTGCTTAAGAACAAGCACATCAATGTTCAAAATTTGGCGTTGTACCTCGTTCAATTGGTGCTCTGCTTGATAGTTCAGTTGCACCCCACTCAAGCGTGCCCACTCCATTTGATGTGGCGTCACAATCGTGAATGTGTCACGCGGGAACATCATGTTTTGTTCTGCCATAATCGTCAATGCCGAACCATCAACAATCAAAATTTGATTTTCTGTGACGGCTTGCAAAACTTGTTGCACCAATTGCACCGCAAAACCATCCGTCCCCATACCAGGGCCCATTAGGATGACATCGCTGTTTGCGATCGCCGTCATCAAGTCAGCGTTGTTACGCCAATCCACAAACATCGCTTCTGGTGTACGTGTGTGTAGTGGTGCCAAATTAATCAAATCCGTCGCAACTGTCGTTAACCCTGCACCGGCACCAACAACTGCACTAGCGGCCATCAAAATTGCACCACCGTATTGGATGTTACCCCCGATTAGCAAAACGCGGCCAAACGTTCCTTTATGGCTGTCGTCTGGTCGGCGCACAATGACCTCATGCAATATTTCTGATTTCAATTCACTAATCATGCCGTTTCTCCAATTTTGTAAGTATTACTTAATTATAACGCGTCAAAACGCAAATTTGAAATTGTCCCGTTTTCATCACGAGTTGTCAGTTGCATTCTGGCCACTATTCAGCAAAAATTGACAGTATACATGGAGGAACGCAAATATGTTAAATATTGCTTACGTCGGATTTGGTAAAAGCACGAACCGCTACCACATCCCTTACTTAATGGAACGCCAAGACCGTTTCAAGATTAGTCGCGTCGTCACGCCCACGCTGGGCAAGCGACCTGACGAACAAGCTGCGTTGGAAACAACTGGTACACAATTTTCAACCGATATCGCCGACATTCTAAACGACGACTCACTCGATTTAGTCGTCGTGGTCACCCCTGCTCCTAGTCATTATGAAGTTGCCAAGCAATTGCTACTAGCAGGTAAAAATGTGCTCGTGGATAAACCGATGGTTGAAACATTAGCTCAAGCCGAAGAACTCGTCACTCTTGCACGTGAACGTCACCTGTTCTTTATGCCATTCCAGAATCGTCGTTTCGACAGCGACTTTCTCACGATTCAACACGTGCTTGCTGCTGGTTACGTTGGTCGGCCAGTTGAACTAGAGCTACACATGGATCGTTATCGGCCTAATGATGGCGTGAAATTGGGGACGCCTATCGACGGTGCATGGTACGGTCACGGTGTGCACTTGGCTGACCAAATTGTCGCACTGTTTGGTTCACCGGATCGTGCCACTTACGATTTACGTGCAACCCGCGAACCGGGCGCCACTATTGATGATCAATTCGAAGTGAACTTGTTTTACGGCGATACCTTTAAAGCAACCGTACAAGCAACCGAATTAGCTGCGGTCGCCTACCCTAAGTGGATTTTGCACGGTACCAAGGGTACTTATATTAAGCACAATATTGATCAACAAGAATATGATTTGAAGACTGGAATTATGCCAGGGATGCCTGGGTTTGGGGATGATGCACCACAAGATTACGGTGTCGTCACTTACTACAACCAAAATGGTGATCGCATTGAAAAGGTCATCCCTACTATTCACGGTGATTACGGTCGTGTGTACGATTCAGTGTATGACACCCTGGTCAACGACGCACCAAAGTTGGTATCAGATGAACAAATGCTGACAGTTATCGAACTTTTGGCGGCTGGTTATTCTGACGCAAAGCCCCATGTGACAACGTTTGACCGCTATTAAAAATTTATCACATCTTTTTCAAGGGTTTATCCTTGTAAGCGTTTACATGCAGTGTTAATATAATGGTGTACCAAAGGAAAGGAAGGTAAAGGATTTGAAAGAAGTTCTTAATTCGACCTCTATCACGACTCTACCTACCAAATTCCATGCGGGCGTGTCACAGTAATGACGCAAGATAATTAACGTATTGTTTTATAAAGAGATAAACACCTAAGTCATGTATTGACATCTCTTGCGATCATTAGCATCGGTTACTTCGACAAAGTACGATAACCTTTTTAAGGCGTAAGCATGTACGGCGATTCGAAGGCTGCTCCTGGCACGGTCTGCTTTTCAAACAGATAGACATGGATGCGGTAGAGATAGAGACGGTGAGTTTGGTTGCGACCATACCCTAGCGACAGACGTTTAAAACTGCAGATTAAACTTCTAGGGTGGTCCATCTACAATTGAATACAGGGTGGCGGAGTAGCGTCTTCCTTGTTACGTGTCGCAAAGCGTAACGAAAGTTTACCGCGGGTCAACGTACCGGCGGTTTTTGTTTTGCTCTTTAAAAGTTTTTTTGTGGTTAGAGTCGTCGCTATCGCGCCGACACTAACCACTGCCCTACTAAAAAACGACTAACCCGCAACCGAGTTAGTCGTTTATTTCTTATAGTGTCATGCGATACTCTTGCAAAAGCCCTTCGCGTACACCTGATGCTGAGAAGATAACCTTGTCAGCACCAGTACGTGAAATCAACTCTACCAATGGCAACAAACCACTGATAATGATATCCGCACGGTTAGCTTCTGTTCCCAACACTTCAGCACGCTCTGCGTGTGTCATGTTGGCCATCTCATCAAACGTCTTCAAAACTGATTTCGTTGTCATTTCATAGCCGTGGAAGTTTGAATCCGCTGGCAAGCCGTGACGCAAACGGTCAAGACGAGCCAATGAGCGGTTGGCACCACCTAACAAAATGATTGGCAACGTCGTCGTGTCTTCCAACCATGGCAAGTGATCGTATTGATCAGAAACGTATTGTGAGGCACGCTCAATTAGGCTCGGCTCAATCTTGCCTTCGCCATTCAAACGGAACTTTTCTGACAAGTTAACCGCCCCAAATGGCAAACTGATAAAGTTTGCGGCCATACGTTCTTCAATACCAACCAGCTCAACACTGGCACCGCCAGTATCAAGTAACCAGGCATCTGAAATATCCAAGGCTGAAACAGCCCCAAGATAGTCGTAATAAGCTTCTTGGTCACCCGTTAGCACACGGATTTCAACGCCGACTGCTCGGTACACACGGTCCAAAAAGTCCGCTTGATTCGTTGCTTCGCGCACAGCTGCGGTCGCAATACCGACAACTGAAACGCCCTCATATGCCATATAGTCATCACGGAACTCAATCAAAGCTTCAACAACGCGTGTCATTGCCGCTTCAGTTAGTTCACCTGCATTTTGATCCATCCCCTCAGCTAAACGCGTATCTAACTTACGACGCTTAAGCTCAACGAATGTGCCATCTGCTTGTAGTTCTTCAACAACCATTCGGGTTGAGTTTGACCCCAAGTCAATGACTGCCAAATAGCTCATAATTTATACCCCTCTAAGGATTAACCCCAGTATTGGATGCCCATTGCGTTACGGACTTCGTTCATCGTTTCTTGCGCCTTAGCACGTGCCTTGTCAGAACCATCGCGTAGCATTTGCAAAACGGCGTCCTTGTCTTCAGCATACTTAGCACGACGCTCACGCATAGGTGCCAATTCGGCATTCAACACTTCGAACAAGTACTTCTTGATCTTCATGTCACCCAAGCCACCAGCTTGGTATTGTGCCTTCAATTCAGCAACCTTTTCCGTATCCTTGTCAAAGATGTCCAAGTACGTGAAGACCATGTTGCCTTCAACGTGACCAGGGTCTTCAACACGGATGTGCTCTGGGTCAGTGTACATTGACTTAACCTTCGTCCACAACGTGTCTTCGTCGTCGCTTAGGTAGATGGCGTTGTTCAATGACTTTGACATCTTGGCATTACCGTCCAAACCAGGAATACGACCTTGGCCCTTTGGTGGGAACACACCTTGTGGTTCTACCAAAATACCTTCACCGTAGTAGTTGTTGAAAGTACGTACCAATTCACGTGTTTGCTCCAACATTGGCTCTTGGTCATCACCAACTGGCACAACTTGTCCCTTGAACAAAGCAATGTCAGCAGCTTGTGAAACTGGGTAGATGAAGAAACCAGCTGGAATACTCTCACCGAATCCCTTTTGTTGAATCTCAGTCTTCACTGTTGGGTTGCGTTGCAAACGAGCAATTGAAACCAAGTTCAAGAAGTACTCGGTCAATTCTGACAACTCAGGCACAGCTGATTGCACGAAAATCGTTGACTTGCTTGGGTCGATACCTACAGCTAGGTAGTCCAAAGCAACTTCCAACAATGAGTTGTGAATCTTCTCTGGGTCGCGAGCGTTATCAGTGAACGCTTGCTTGTCCGCAATCATAATAAATGGTTCGTAGTCGCCTGAATTTTGCATTGCGACACGGTTTTTCAAAGAACCAACGTAGTGACCAATGTGCAACTTTCCAGTTGGACGATCACCAGTTAGCAAAACTTGCTTTTCTGCCATGTTTTCCATCTCTTTCTATCAACGGTTCCCCGTCAAAACTAATTCGTCATTGTTCATTGTAAGAGTTTTTACACCCGATAACAAGCGCACAAACTACCTGTTTTTTAATCCCCTAAAACACTAATATCCAACGTCTCTTGCACGTCGCGAATCAAACCTGAAACTGGCCCCACGCTAATCAACGTCAACGCGTGCATGGCGCGTGATGCCAAGGTATATAACAACCCGGTCGCTTCACTATCTGGATAATTAGTTTGTGAAACGTCATATCCAATGACTGCATCGAATTCCAATCCCTTGGCCAAATAGATTGGCATCACCACGAAATTAGATGTTCGTGTGCGATCACTAGCTTGAAGTAATTGGAACTTCTCAGGATACTTGCGTAGCATGCGAGCCACAGCTTCGGCTTGATCTTGCGTTTTAGTCAAAATCGCCACCGTTCGATGGTCTGCTTTGAGTTCATCAACAGCCTGCCAAATAACTTGTTCCTCTTCGTCTGCCGTCGTGACAATTAGCTTAGGCTTCCCACCTGGTCGAGTGAACGCCATGATGTTATCACCATCTGGCAACAATGCTTTGGCAAAGTCCATAATTTCTTGCGTTGAACGATAAGCCTTGTTCAAGGTAATCAAATTAGGGTGTGTCGCCTTAAAGGCCTGGCTGTACTTAGCCAACAAAGCTGCCGGTGTCTCAACATCTCGGAACAAAGCCTGTTCAGCATCTCCCAACACCGTAAACTTAGCAGCTGGGAAAGCATGCTTCAAGTACAACAATTGGGCCATACTGTAGTCTTGCATTTCATCAACGAAGACGTAGAACATCGACTTGTTCGTACCACCACCCGTAATCAAATCACGCAAGAACAGCATTGGTGCCGCATCTTCCAAATCAATGCGGTGGTACTCCAACTCACGGAGGAAGCGGTCACGCTTTGCTAGCCACCACTCAGTATCCAACTCAGAATGCTCAGCCATGTAAGCCAGAAAGTCGCCGTATTGATTATAAATATCAAAGAAGTGCATGTTGTACAACGCATCATCGACAACCTGGAATTCACGTTGCAATAAACGCTTAGCCGCAATGTTGATGGCATCCCCCATCTCTTCTTCTTCAGCAACTTGCTCAGCCAGTTCGTCACCTAACAAATCACGATATTGTTGGTCGTCCAAGTTGTTCAGCTCTTCCAACACCCAGTCTTCGTTGACCAATTGATCAATACGACGTTCCAAACGCTCCATGAAACGCTTTTGTGTCATTTGAATACGTTCACGAACCGAGTAATTCTCTGAGAACTCAGCAAACACACGTGTCATCGCTTCTTTACCAAAGAACACTTCATCTTCAAAGTAGATGTTGTCAAAGCGCAACGTATCTGGTGTGAGTTGTTCAACAAAGGCTGTTAAATCATCAACAACGCGCGCACTTTCCAATTTCTCACGAACCTTAAGACTAGCCGTCGTCGCTTCACTGTGACCAATTTCATAACGTTCAAACAGCGTTTGAACCTGCAGCCCTTGTAGACGCGCACTAAAGAATTCCGCCAGTGTGACTTGGCGCATGTTTCGTTCACCCAAAGATGGCAAAACATCCGCAATATAACTTGAGAATAAACGGTTAGGTGAGAACAGTACAATTTGGTCAGAATTCAACTCTTCACGCGCGTGGAACAGCAAAAACGCGATACGTTGCAAAATTGCAGATGTCTTTCCAGATCCAGCCACACCTTGCACAACCAGCAAATCACTGGTCGTGTCACGAATAATTTGATTTTGTTCTTGTTGAATCGTCGCCACAATATTGCGCATGGTCAAATCATTTTCTTGTCCCAAAGCATATTGCAACATTTCATCGCCAACGGTTTCATTGGTATCAAACATGTTAACGATTTGCGCATCTTCAATCGTAAATTGACGCTTCTTGAGCAATTCGGCTTCTTGTTCACCCATTGGCGTGGGATACGTCACGGCACCGAGCGTTCCGTTGTAGTAGATTCCGCTAATCGGTGCACGCCAATCATAAACGAGAAAATCGCCGATTTTATCCTGCACCGATGCCAAACCAATGTATAGGGTATCTTCATCGCCATCTTCATCAATATCAACACGTCCAAAATACGGACTAGGTCGGAGCATGGTTAATGTATCGACCGTCTTTCGCATAATATTTTCAGTTTCAGTTACACGAGCCACGATGTTACGTTGCTGTTGAATTTCGGCGTTCGTTTCCATCGCGTCATCGACTTCGAAGGTATTAATTGATGTATTGGCAATATAATTTCCTTCAACGGCACGTGTTTCTGAGTGAGCTTGCGCATAGGCTTCCTTAGCACGTTCGAGTTGCCCGTCGATTTCGACAACCACTTTATCGAGCCGCTTTTGTTCAGCGGGTTGGTCTGCATGCATTTATTCGGCCCTCACTTTCGTATATTCAATTCAACTATTATAACGCTTTTTCACCAGAAAACCGGTGTAAATGGAAAAAGCACCGGGTCTCTCCACCCGATGCTTTACAACCATTTCTCTTTCACCCTCTTAGCCACTCTACCTGCCAAGAGAGAGCCCAGTGTTAACACACTGTGGCGTTAAAAAGCTTCTCTACTAACTTTTTAACATAATTTATTGTAAGTATAAAAAGTGAACGAATTCCCGTATAAATGTGAAGAAATTGTGAACATCACTTTTTAGTAAGTAAAAAACGAGCAATCAGCGCAAGACTGATCACTCGTTAATTTGACATCTATTAAGCAAAGAAGCCCATATCTGATGCGATTGATGGGTATGAGTACAAGTTGTGCTTAATTGCCCACTTGTCTTGCTTTTGGTTGATGGCTACCGTGAAGTAGTTCAACAACTCATCAGCTTCAGCACTCAAAACCGTCGCACCGATGATAACACCCTTTTCGTTCAAGACAACCTTAGCCTTAGCAATTGGCTCCTTGTGGCGCCAGTATGCTAGCCATGGTGTCATGTCGATTGAGTTAACCTTCATGCCCTTTGACTCAGCTTCGACAGCTGACATACCAACTTGCCCCAACTTTGGTGAACCATACACCATCGTTGGAATAGCAGGGTATGAAATTTCTTCAGGCTCAGTACCAGTCAACAAACCAGCTACATAACGGGCCTCATAGGCACCAGTTGGCGTCAACTTTGGCACTGGTGATTCTGCAACGTCACCAACCGCAAAAATGTTTGGGTTAGTGGTGCGCAAATCAGCCATCACCTTAATACCGTTTCCGGCAACTTCAACGCCAGCAGCTTCAAGATTCAAATCTTCAGTGTTACCTGCGCGACCGGCAGCGATAAATGGCATGTCACTTGTGACACGACGTCCATCAGCGGCAACAATGTCAAAGCGACCGTCAGCCGTTTCTTCAACAGCAGCTGTATCAAAGTTCCAGTGGAACGTGATACCCTTGCTCTCCATTTGCGCAATCAAATCTTGCGTCAAATCTTGATCAAACTCACGCAAAATCACATCGTGCTTAGCCACAACGTGAACCTTTGCGCCGGCTGCTGCTGCGATACCAGCAAATTCAATTGCGATGAATCCAGCACCGATGAAGGCAACTTCTTCTGGCATCTTAGGCAAGTTCAAGAAGTCTTCATTGTCGTGCAAGAATTCGTCACCAGGCACTTCCAAACGAGCTGGACGGGCACCAGTGGCAATAATCCACTTGTCAGCCGTAAACGTTTCCGTACCAGTTGAAACCGTGTGCTCATCCACGAAGTAGGCGTGACCATACTTGTGGGTAATGCCGGCATCATCAAGTCCCGCAATCTTACGTGCAGGAACTGGATCCGTGTAGGCCATCTTGTGTTCCATCAATGCAGGCCAATCAATCTCATTGTGACCAATCAAACCTGTGTGTTGCATCCACTCAGCTTGTTCCTTAGCTTCTACCGCAGCCAAAAGAACCTTCTTAGGATCGCAACCATAATTAGGGCAGGTACCGCCCCAGAGATACTCTTCAACAATAACAACTGATTGCCCAGCTGCTTGCAATGGAAAGGCTGCTGACAAGCCAGCAGGTCCTGAACCAATAACACCAACATTAAAGTGTTCCACGAGTATGCCCTCCTTCTTTTTATAATGTCATTATTTTAACAGTTTACACACACCCTTATGCAAAATAAGGGTGTTTAAACCAGACCAAGACTAATTACCAACGCTTGATCAAGCTTGGCAATTAGATGCCCGGGAACTAAACCGATTTTATCTTGCAATCGGCGCTTGTCGATTGTACGAATTTGCTCCAACAAAATAACTGAATCGCGTGCAATTCCTGTATTTTCTAACTCAGATGGCAAACCCACGTGGGTTGGCATCTTTGGCTTCGAAATTTGCGCCGTGATTGGCGCAACGATTACAGTCGGTGCGTGTTGATTACCAACGTCATTTTGAATAATGACAACTGGACGTTGCCCACCTTGTTCCGAACCAACAACCGGTGATAAATCGGCAAAGAAGATGTCCCCTCTTTTAATATCATGTCGATTTGCCATACTACTCTCTCTACTTCACTAACTTTCGTGGCAAACGTGGTGACAATCCCGTTGCAATTTCATATGGAATTGTCCCCATCTTGTTTGCCAAATCAACCAAGGTAATTGACTTGTCGTCAACTGACCCAATCAATGTTACCACAGTTCCCACCGGTAATTCTTCTGGTAGCTTGACCATCAATTGATCCATTGCAATGCGACCAATCAATTCAATTTCACGACCATCCGGCAACAAGGCTGTCATGCCTTGCAACGCACGTGGGTAACCGTCGGCATACCCAACTGGTAGCGTACCAATCCACTCTGGTTCAGAAGTTGTATACGTTGCGCCGTAAGAAATTGATGCCCCTGCTTCAACTTGCTTCACGTGAACCAACTCAGCCTTTAGAGACAACACCGGTTGGATTTCACGCATGGCCAATTCACCTTGTGACGGATCAAAGCCATACATCCCTGCACCAACGCGGACCAAGTCCGTGCTTGGTTGCTTATGCCACAATGATGTCCCTGAGTTCGCTAAGTGACGCCAAATATCATCTGGCAAATCAAGACCATCCGTCAATTCGTGCCAGCGTTGCAATTGTTGCTCAAAGTAAGCCGTGTTGCCACCGTCAGCGGTCGCAAAGTGCATCCCAATTGCTTTGAATTCGACGTTCTCTGTATCATTTAACTTTGCGACAACGCGCTCAAGTTCAGCACGGTCACGAATACCAATGCGACCCATACCTGTATCAACACCAACTGAAGCAATGAGTGTTTTATCCGCTGGCAAAAGGGCCAACGCTTCATCCAACCAGGCTTCGCTTGCAACCACGGGCATCAATTCAAAGGTCGCCAAATCATTAACATATTCAGCCGGCGTTACACCAAGAATAAAAATAGGCTTCTTAATGCCAAAGTGACGCAACCAAATACCTTCATCGATCGTTGCCACGGCAAATCCATCAACGCCAGCCTTTTCAGTCGCCTTAACGATTTGTGGCAAACCGTGACCATACGCATTCGCCTTTACAACGGCAAAGAAACGTTGGGCGCCGGTCAGTTCACGAATATAAGCTACGTTGTGGGCCAACGCTGACTCTGAAATTTCAAGCCACGCTGGACGACGCTCACTGACCGGTTGGTGTAAAGATGCCAACGACTCCAAAATAACTGAACTATGTACGGTATCACCTGTATGAGAAATCGAAATATGTGCCACCGCCTCGTCTTGCTTGGGGTGCTTAACCATGACTGGTTGTCCAGATTCGTTAGGAACAATTTCCAAATCATGCCAATGTACATCGCCACCGATCCCTGTTCCAATTGCCTTACTGTACGCTTCCTTAATTGAAAAGCGCCCAGCCAAGAACTCCATTTGGTGCTTGCCCTTACGCTTATCAAAAACCTCGCGCTCTGCTGGCGTCAAAATGACGTCAATAAACTTTGGTCGGCGTTCTGCCAATCGTGTCATATCACTAATCATTTGGGCATCAATGCCTTGTCCGATTATCATGCTAACTTCCTCCTAGATTATTGTTTCATTATACGCTGTTTATCGTCATTTTACTGTAACATCATTTAATCAAACTAAAAATAAGCAACCGACAATATGCCAGTTTTTGGAGCAACAAAAAACCTCCGTTCAACACAGAATTGAACAGAGGTTTCATTTTTTAATTAGTCGTTGTTCTTGATGACAAAGTCACGTGATTGACGACGTGGTGCACCTGAGCGACCGCGTTGTGAACGGTCACCTGATCCAGTGCGTGAACCGCGGTCGAATGAACGACGTTCACGTTGTCCGCGCTCGCCATCAAGTCCGTCACGACCACCTTCACGACGGCCACGGTATCCACCGCCACGACGCTCGCCACCTTCGCGACGACCACCACGGTATCCACCACCGTTGCGTGAACCGCCACCGAAGCCTGAACGCTTGCGAGGCAATGGACGCTCACGTGACAACGTGAACTCAGTATCCATCTCAGCTACGTTAGCAACTGCACCCAACAAAGCCGTAGCCAAAGTCTTGGCATCGTACTTTTCAACCAACTTGTCGATGACTTCTGAGTCAACGGCACCTGAAGTTGCCGCAATGACATCTTCAACTGAATCAGCAGCAACTGACATACGGCCAGCCAATGCTTCTTCACGGGTAGGTGGCTTCAATGGTTGCATACGCTTCTTAGTCAACTTTTCGATGTCCTTCAAGTAGTCCATCTCAGCGTTTGAGATAAACGTTACAGAAGTTCCAGTAGCACCGGCACGACCAGTACGACCGATACGGTGAACGTATGATTCTGAATCTTGTGGAATATCAAAGTTGTAAACGTAGTCAACACCAGAAACGTCCAAACCACGAGCAGCAACGTCAGTGGCAACCAAAATCTTGATTTCGCCGTTCTTGAATTGCTTCAAAACTTGTGAACGCTTTTGTTGCGTCAAGTCACCGTGGATTCCGGCTGCGTTAAAGCCACGCAATTCCAAACCACGTGTCAATTCATCAACACGGCGCTTCGTACGACCAAACATGATAGCCAACTTTGGTTGTTGCACATCCAAGATGCGCGTCAACGTGTCAAACTTTTCAAAGTCGCGTACACGAACGTAGAATTGCTCAACCAAATCCGTCGTCAATTCCTTGGCAGCGATTTGGATGTGCTCTGGGTTCGTCATAAATTGCACACCAATGCGCTTGATAGCAGGTGGCATCGTTGCTGAGAACAACAACGTTTGACGTTGATCAGGAACAGCCTTCAAGATAGATTCGATATCTTCAAGGAATCCCATGTTCAACATTTCGTCGGCTTCGTCCAAGACCAAAGTCTTAACGTTAGATAAGTTAATCGTGCCACGGTTGATGTGGTCGATCAAACGTCCTGGTGTACCAACGACGATGTGAGCACCGTGGCTCAAACCGTTGATTTGGCGGCGAATGTCTGCACCACCAAAGACAGCTTGTACCTTAACGCGCTTATCGCGTCCCAACTTGAATAGCTCATCTTGTGTTTGGATAGCCAATTCACGTGTTGGTGAGACAACAAGAGCTTGTACTTGGTTGCTGTCTGTGTCAATCATTTCCAAGATTGGCAAACCGAATGCGGCCGTCTTACCGGTACCCGTTTGGGCTTGTCCGATAACGTCCTTACCAGCCAAAGTCAAAGGAATCGTTTGTTCCTGGATTGGCGTGGCCTCTACGTAGCCATGCTTCTCGATGGCCGTCAATAGGTCTTGTGTAAGACCCAACTCTGAAAACTTCAAAATATTTCCTCCAGTTGCGATTGCGGAGTCAATCGCGCTCTATATATCGCGAACTACGAACAAAATTCAAACTAGACACAATCCGGCGTCCATACTGCGTTTGATTTTGGCAACAGTCCTTTTTGTAACTTATCCATCTTATCCTGTTAACAACTAATTAGCAAGTGCAATAGTCATTCATAAAAAAATACCCAACAGAAATCAGGTCTCTGTTGGGTATTATCTTTGTTATTAGTCTTCAGCAATTTGGATATCAGCGTTCAACATCGTCAACTTGTGAATAATGTGATCGTAACCACGCAAAACGTGTTCGGCGTTCGTTACTTCAGTGATACCATCAGCCATCAAACCTGCCGTCACCAAAGCAGCCCCTGCACGAATCTCAGCAGCAGCAACACTTGCGCCATGGAAGTTATTGCTGTTAGCAACAGTAATAACACCGTACTCAGGGTTTTCAATCGCGACACCAAGCTTTTGAAGCTCTGGAATGTGACGCGTACGTTCTGGATAAATCGTCTCTGAAATAATGCTCTCACCTTCAGCCAACGTCAAAAGTGGCGTGATTGGTTGTTGCAAGTCAGTGGCGAAACCAGGGAATGGTGCCGTCTTAATGTGAATAGGCTTAAGGTTTTCAACCTTTGGTACAAAGATGCTGTCTTCGCGAACATCCAAGTCCACACCCATTTCAATCATCTTGGCCGTGAATGACTCCAAGTGCTCTGGAATAATGTTCTTAACCAAGACACCATCACCCTGCGCTGCAGCCAATGCCAAATAAGTTCCTGCCTCAATACGGTCAGGAATAATTGTGTGCGTATTCTTTGACTCCAACTTAGGCACACCCGTAATACGGATAACGTCCGTTCCAGCACCACGAATTTGCGCACCCATGTTGTTCAAGAATGTTGCCAAGTCAATAATCTCTGGCTCGCGTGCGGCATTCTCCAAAATGGTCGTACCTTCAGCGTGTACGGCTGCCAAAATGATGTTCATCGTAGCACCAACTGAAACCATGTCCAAGAAGATGCGTGCACCCTTCAAACCGTTTTCAGCAGTGATGTAAACCGTATCGTTTTCTTCACGAACCGTCGCACCCAAAGCTTCAAAGCCCTTGATGTGTTGGTCGATTGGTCGAGGTCCGATGTTATCGCCACCTGGGAACGTGACCGTTGCGCGACCAAAACGACCCAATAGTGAGCCCATAAAGTAGTATGAGGCACGCAAAGACTTAATTGCCGTAGATGGTAATTCCGCTTCAATGATCTCCGTTGGATCAATCATCAATTCCCCACCAACAAAGGTAGACTTAACATTCATTGATTCCAAGATAACTTGCAAATTGTATACATCTAGAATATCTGGCACGCTGTCAAACTTCACTGGTGTTTCAGCCAAAATTGCGGCTGGAATCAAAGCCACAGTAGAGTTCTTTGCTCCCCCAACTGTTACTTCACCACTGAGTCGGCGTCCGCCATGGATAACCAACTTCTTCATTCTTTCACCCTTTATAAAGCCTTTAGTACTTCTATGCCTACAAGGCTCGTTCATTTCGTTTAATTATGACCGTACAGACCAATTGATTATCATCAACCAGGAACTCACACTGAATTCAAAGTAACAGTCCTTAACAAGTCTACATTACATTTATATGAATAACAAGAAAACTAGACACACAAAATTAAGCCATAACATTTACTTTATATTTAATAGTCCGAGGTGCATTTTTTCATAATCTACACCATTGATTACGAATAAATACAGCCTAAATAAATTTTATCGGCATTAATCAAACAACACTATATATTATAGCAATAAAAAAGCCCCAAGCCCTTAAAAACAAGGAGTTGGGACTAAAGTTTACTCAATAAAGGACTAAGCTTCCTTCTTATCCAATGCAGCCTTTACAAAGGCACCGTACAATGGCTCTGGACGGTATGGACGTGACAAGAATTCGGGGTGGTATTGGGCAGCCACGAAGAAGTCATTCTCTGGCAACTCAATAATCTCCATCAAACGATCGTCAGGAGAAGTACCTGAGAAGACCATTCCGGCATCCTCAAATTCCTTACGGTAGTCGATGTTGAATTCGTAACGGTGACGGTGACGCTCTTGGATCTCATCTTGACCCTCGTAAATGTCCTTCGTCAACGTACCATCCTTCAAGTCAGCTGGGTACAAACCAAGACGCAAAGTACCGCCACGATCCGTAACTTCCTTTTGGTCGTTCATCAAGGCGATAACTGGTGCTGACGTCTCTGGGTTCAACTCGATTGAGTTAGCATCATCATATCCAAGGACGTGACGGGCGAACTCAACTGAAGCCAATTGCATTCCCAAGCATACGCCCAAGAAAGGAACATTGTTCTCACGAGCGAATTGGATAGCTGAAATCTTACCTTCAGTTCCACGTGCTCCGAATCCACCAGGCACGATGACACCATCGGCATCTGCCAACAATTCAGAAACATTTTCGTCGTTAACCTTTTCTGAGTTAATTGCGTTGATTTCAACATCAGCATCAACTGCGTAACCACCGGCACGCAATGCTTCGTTAACTGAAATGTATGCGTCTTGCAAATCAGCATACTTACCAACCAACGTAATCTTCAACTTCTTCTTCAAGTTGCGGATCTTTTCGATCATTGCTGTCCATTCAGTCATGTCAGCTGGTTCAGCCGTCAATCCCAAACGCTTCAAGATAACATCGTCCATACCTTGCTTTTGCATGTTCAATGCAATTTCGTACAAGATATCTACGTCCAATGACTCGATAACAGCTTCAGGCGCAACGTCTGTGAACAAAGCCAACTTCTCGCGCATCTCTGGCGTGATTGGTTGTTCAGTACGAACAACCAACATGTCAGGTTGGATACCCAATGAACGCAACTCAGCAACTGAGTGTTGCGTTGGCTTCGTCTTCATCTCTCCTGCGGCACGCAAGTATGGAATCAATGACGTGTGGATGTAGGCAACATTTTCAGCACCTACTTCACGCTTCATTTGACGCAAAGCTTCAATAAATGGCAATGATTCGATATCACCTACCGTACCACCAACTTCAGTAATCACGATGTCTGCGTCCGTCGTTTCAGCGGCACGCATCATCTTTTCCTTCAAAGCGTTCGTGATGTGTGGGATAACTTGAACAGTTGCACCATCATAATCACCACGACGTTCCTTAGCCAAAACTTCAGAGTACACACGTCCTGACGTAACGTTTGAGTACTTGTTCAAGTTAATGTCGATGAAACGCTCATAGTGTCCCAAGTCCAAATCAGTTTCCAAACCGTCATCAGTAACGAAAGTTTCACCGTGTTGGTATGGTGACATCGTTCCTGGGTCAACGTTAATGTATGGATCAAACTTTTGTACGGCAATCTTGAAGCCGCGGTTCTTCAACAAGCGACCCAATGATGCTGCGACGATACCCTTACCCAATGATGAAACAACACCACCAGTAACAAAGACGTACTTAGCTGTCATAAAAAACAATCCTCCGAGTTCTGTTTGCAGGAGCAATAAAAATAAAAAAGCTCCCAATGCTATTATAGCCTTGGGAGCATTAATCAACTTTGATTACGTCTTGTAAACTAATACAAGAGCCCGGAACTTAATAATACACCAATTCCAGAAATTGTCAACTTTTAGTTATAATTTGTTAGTCATGATCGGCAATGCGCATGCTCTTCTTGAACCAAGGAGACGCAAAGAAGGCAATCAAGTCATTTCCCATGTACAACATGTACGTGAAGAACAATACCAATGAGGCATCCCCTTGTGCGGCCGTAACACCCCACAAAACAACTTGCGCAATTCCTTGCAAGAACCACATGTAGTAGGCCTCTGAGAAACGCAACGTCGTCAAAACTGCCCCTGTGATACCAATGGCTGCTGCCCCAGCATCAATCATTGGGCGTGGTGAGTGCGTTACATAGACATCAAAGAAGTAAAGCGCAATGTAAGAAATGATAAATACCAGCACAAAGAACGTACGGGTCTTTGCAAAAGTCATCTTCTCACCGCGTTCCTTCACTTCGCTCAGCTTACGTACACGCGTCGCAACGTTTTCTGACCACGATGGCATCAAAATAACTGGCAAATCAAGCAAAATAATATAAACGAATTGCAAAACTGCATCGGCAGGATTACCCGCATCTAGGGCCAAGCCAATATAAACAAGCGCTGAAACCAATCCCAAAATACCGTTAATTGGTCGTGCATTTGTAATCGCAAGCGTCGTGGTAAAGCCCAACAACGCTGCAGCTAATGTCCAAATTGCCATTCCCGTAATTGGATTAGCAATTGTTTGACTAATCAAAAAGCCGAAACCAAACATCAGCAACAAGTAAGATGGCAAAGCCCATCCTCTCATTTGCTCAACATACCAAGATGGCTTAAAAATCTTTGCAACGTGCGCCCAAGAAAACGATGGCGTCTTTTGTGGTTCATTCATCATGAAAACCTCTTTCTTCAGTTTACTTTATTACGCGAGGACTCTCTCGCGGTTACTAATAAAAAGCAACTGTACCAGTGTACGCTAGTTTTATAAGGTTTGCAAAAACGTTTCACCTATTTGGGATAATTAATAAATTTGCTTCTCAAAAATCGCCATCATCTTCTTTGTTGCGGTGTGCAAAAAGATATCGTACTCAGCGAACGATGGCGACGATGGCCAGACGAACAATGTGGTTTCATCAGACATCGTCAAGTGATCCGCGATAACGATATCTGGCGTTTCTTCTTCATCCGTTACGAAAACAACATTTAACATTTCGGTGGTCATAATCATCCGTTGAATATGTTGCGCCAACAAATTGTCTTGATAATCTAGGCGAACATGAATCGTTGGCAACATTTTTTCACGTGGCAGCGCCTGCAGAAAGGCGTTATAAAAGTCAGTTTCCATGCGTCGCAAAATCGGGTCAGTCTGTTCATCGAATGATAAGCCAACGTGGCGAAGCACCTTTTGCGTGAATAATTTATATGTCGGATAAAGCGTGTGCCCAGTGGCCATGCCATCCTCCGCCTGATAATTAATGCGACGCAAAAACATCAACACAACAACTGGCTGAATCAACAATAATGGCCAGCTGCTTTTTTGACTCTCCGGCAAAGCCTCACCGAAAAATTCGCGATAGGTGGTTGCGACGTTTCCAAAGACCGTCTCATACATATCTCGCAATGCTGGGGTTGCATGATCCATCATATTTCCGTGCAAAATCGCATCAGTCATTAAAACGCCCATTGCAAAATTTGCTTCTGCGTCTAAGCACTCTGGCATTAAACGACGATAACGCAAAACAATGGCACGTAACGTGCGATACGGCATCTTCAACTCATCGTCATGCCCAATCGTTGATTCAAAAATATTACTAATCGCTTCATTTTTATCAATCGTCCGGCTTGATTGTAGTCGCGTAATCCAGACGCCCAAAAAGACAAACAATCGAATTCGTTGTACGTTGTTCAAACTCACATCGTGGTTTCCTTCGAAAAAGGCAACTGTTTGACGCGTTAATACTAGAATGTGTTCTGGAAAATAGCGCGCCAAATCAGCTTCTGATTCGACGATGTCGGCTAACACACGGTACATCATAATTCGAATTGTCGACTCATTTCCCGTCAATTGCATATTATGACCGAGTGAAACACCACTGCCAGCCAACCGTTCATTAAGCAGTACCCGGTCAGCAGCCAAATGGTTCGTCGCAATATCAAGGCGCTCCGCCATTGTCGCTGATGACACCGGCTCGCCTGATATTCCTTGTACAAGCATCGCTAATGCATGTGATTCAATTGTGTAAAAATACTCCAAACGCATGATGTTTACTTGATAACCTGGCGTCCATGAAACCAAGCCACCTTTTTCTTCAAACTTCAGCGCCGCAGTATTCACAATCCCAAAACGAGTTTCGTCGCTAACGATTTCGTTCAACAACGTCTTTGCCATATATTTCGAAACATTAAAACGACGCTCTACCTCTTGCAATGGCACACTTGTCTTATTTTGTTGATATAAAAAGCGCACAACTTGCAGCTTTAGGTTTTCACGCTTACCCAATAGCCATTCCATGATCATCCTCCATCTCAACCCACAACAGTTTTATCGTAAACTCGTCAAATGATTCCCCCATCACTTGGTCGTAGTATGGCCAATTTTCTTTTGGCTGGAAGGTATGAACCATCTCACGCACTGTATCGTATTTTTGATTGGCTAGCATCCGCTTGTCCGCAACAACAAGTCGAATCACTGTAATTAGCTCGCGCAAAAGCGAGGTCATCCAGTCATCTACTTTTACCGGCATGCTATAAAAAATCTCAACTAACTCATCCATCAACTGACCAGCACCATGCTCAGCTTGCATCATGATCAATTCGAACAGGAGCAAGCCAATCACCTGCGTCGCTTCATGGCGGATAGCACCTTGATAATCTCGACTCATCGAAATTTGTAATCTCACGCTGCGCAGCAACTTCTTATACTGTTCCCGCAAATCGTCATAAGAAAAATAATTCAAGTACAACAAAACAACTTTCAACTCAGCTAATGTATAGCTTTCAGTTCGTCGTAGTAAATCCAGTAAGATAGGCTTCAATCGCACGACCAGCTCTTCTGGCAACGTCGCCACAGCCCATTGGCCATCCGATTTTGCCAGCGCGATAATGTCTGTTACCGTTCGTGTTTGTTGGTAACTATCAATTGCACGTTGTAATTGATCAGACGGCGTATCCGCTATCTCTTCGCGTGGCATATACATGCCGATTTCAGCCAGTCCTACGTTAAGCGTCTTTAGAATAGCGTGCAACTTATGAACGGTGATATCACCTTGTCCATTAATAAACGTATAATACCGACCACTTGAAATCGCGGTATGTTGCAACATATCACGCACAGAAATATGCTTCACATCAATCACTTTTCGAACCGCATTCAAAATCGGCGTATCAATCCTTGTCATACTAAATTTCCTCTCCAAACCTCAGTCTTGTTTTTGTCTATGTCACTTACATTCGGGAAGTTTAACACAAGTATTTTTCTCTTCACTTGATAATTTTATATAAAGCGCGAAAAATAGTATCACGTCTGGTTTTTTTAAATTTTTCGAAAATGAATGCGTTTTCAATCGATTTTTTGAAAAAAATAAAAAAGCGAGCATCGCTGCTCGCTTTTTTATCGATATTTAATTATCGCTCGATGTCACCTGAACCGTAGTCATCATCGACTGGTGCAATGCCACCGATTTCTTCGCCGATACCACCAGCAACTTCGTCATTACCGAAATCATCTGATGAATCGTCATCATCGTCGTCATCTGCATCATCATCATCTGAATCAGCAGCTGCCGTCTCGTCTTCGTCTTCAACTTCACCGAAGTCGTCGTCTTCAGGATCATCATCGTTGTAGTCGATAACATCGTCATCATCTGCAACGTCTGCCAAAAAGGCGTTGATCTTCTTACGCTTCTTCTTCTTTGGTTGACCTTCTTCTTCTTCAAGATCCAAGTGAACGGCTTCATCAATTGAGTCGATTGGGTACCATGAACGTAGTCCCCACATGTTATCACCCAATGAAATGAATGAACCGTCAATATTCAAATCAGTGTAGAATTGTGCCAAGCGCGCACGAATCTCTTCATCTGACTTACCAGTGAATGATTGTACTTCATTCAACAAGTCGTTAAACGCCATGGTGTCATGACGGTCAGACAAAATCGCACGAGCAACTTCAATCATTGAAAGCTCAGCCTTATTTTGGCCGTCAAATTGTGTTAATGCCAAATCACTGCACGTCCTTTCGCGGTCTTACTCAATGTCTTATCTTACAATATTTCAGCCGTTTCGGCAAATGTTATTCTTCGCAAATTAAGCGAGTTCTGGTACATCACGTCCCAAAACCCACTTTTCGACGGCAACACCAACACCATCCGCGTTTTGTGTCGTCGTTTCTACGTCCGCAACTGCCTTCACTTCAGGCACAGCATTTCCCATTGCGACACCTAATCCAGCGGCCTCAATCATCGTGACATCATTTTGTTGGTCACCAAGAGCCATCGTCTCAGAGCGATCAATACCCAGCTTAGCCGCCAACGTCAACAAGCCACTCCCCTTCGTCGCATCCTTGTGCATGAACTCTAAGTGTTGTGGCGTTGACTTCACAATGTAATACGCTTCCTTAACATCAGCTGGCAATGCATCGCGCCAACTATCAATATCAGCTTCATCCCCAATGAACATAAACTTAACGTAGTGGTCGTTTGGGTCCATTTCATCAACCGGCTTAATGATCAATGGCATCTTAATCAAAAAGTTTTCACGGCTAGCCCAGTAGTTAATTTCCTTAGCAGACGTATAAGCTGCATCGATCGTCTCAACTTGCAAGTAAGCACCCAACTCATCGGCAACCTCGCGCAAACGTAGGTAATCTGAGTACGCTAGTTCCTTACCACCAAGTTCTTCACCATTAGTTGTTTGCACAACCCCACCATTGTACGTGATGGCATATTGATCATCTTGGTGATTCAATCCCAATTCATCCAAATATTCTTGGACACCCGGCAAAGGGCGGCCAGTCGTCAAGACAACTTTAACGCCTTGCGCAGTTGCTTCTTGTAGCGCAGCCTTCACACGAGGTGTGACTTGCTTAGCCGTGTTAACTAGTGTGTCATCAATATCAATCGTAATCAACTTAATTGCCATATCTGTATTCCCCTTACTTTTCAGTTGGCTTAACCAATGTTTCGTTGTGCACATAACGTTGGAATTCTGCATAAAGCGGTGCCATCACGTCATCGACCGCTTGCGTATTCATCATCTCACGTGGGAAGAAGAAACGCGCATTTCCGAATATACGGCCCGTCATCGCAGCCACCAGCGCACTTTGTGTTGATAGTTCAAACAATTCCCCAGCCGGTTGCATCATTTCAATCTGTGTACGAGGCTTCTTATCGCTTGGATTATACGCATCGTATGGCAGGTCATAACTGTCATTTTCAGCCGTGTAATAACGCTCGTCAAACCCAGCTGACGCAATCAACTTCGTAATTGCCGGCAACAAATTGCGGGCTGAATCTTCAATCAAAATCGACTTCAACGGCTTACGATCCAAGAAACGCGTGGCCAAATCTGCCAAGATTGCATCATCAGCCAGGCGCCACTCACTAATATTAGCTAGCATAACCGAATCGTCTAGCATCAAGTATTGTTCTAGCGAAAAGTCGCCAGCGAACAACGGCATCAAAGCCGGTGAGATAAAGCTCGTTGAAATACGCGAATCTGTCTTACTCTCATCATACAAGAACTTTGCACGCTCTAGCAGGTGCTGCAACAGCACTTCAAATGAACGTGACACTGGGTGGAAATAAACCTGGACATACATTTGATAACGCGACACCACGTAATCTTCCACGGCATACATTCCCTTTTGATCAAAGGCAATCCCGCCCTTGTATGGGCGCATCACGTGAATGATACGAGCTAGATCAAATTCACCATAGGTCGCACCCGAATAATATGCATCACGCAACAAGTAATCCATTCGGTCAGCGTCAATTTGACTTGAAATCAACTGCACCACTTGCGGATTTTCGTAGGTTTTAGCAATAACACTCGCTACCTTGGCCGGAAAATCAGGTGCGACCTGGCGCAAAACTTGATTAATTTCAGTTTCGGGCGACAAAATAATTTGTTGGGTGTACGACTCATGATCAGTATTGAAAATGTGTTCAAACGTGTGCGAGTATGGGCCGTGACCCAGGTCGTGTAGCAAAGCTGACGTTAGTAGCACCAAGCGCTCGCTAGGGTCCCACAACCCATCACCCGGCTCCTGAGTTGGATAAAACTTTTCTAGATGGTCAGCAAACTGACGGGCAATTTCATATACACCCAGCGAGTGTGAAAAACGTGAGTGCTCAGCGCCGTGGAAAACAGCACTAGCCACGCCCAATTGCTTAATTCGTCGTAGTCGTTGAAACTCAGATGTGCCAATTAAATCAAGAATAACTTGATCTTGGACACGAATAAAATTATGTACCGGGTCACGAAAGACCTTTTCCTTTACTTCTGTCGTCATAAGTCGAACCTTGATTCCTTCCCTATTTCCGAACTACTGATTCGTTACTTACATTATAACCTAGAAATACCTGTATAATGGAAGTAATAGGCTTATTGAAGGAGGAAATTTGTATGGCAAATTCAGCCAACGGATATCCAGTAACATTGAAATTAACTACGGTCATCCGTCAAGAAGGCGACGAAGAGACCTTCACGTTCGAAGAAAACGGTACAATCACCCCAATGGGCGACACATTATACCTACGCTACATCGAACACCAAGCCGGCTTAGAAACGCCGGTAACCTTTAAGATGACACCCGCCGGTGAAGTCTCATTAAAGCGTTCTGGTCAAAGCGACGTTCGTTTGCAATTTGCACCTGATGCTACGATTCCAACGCGCTACGTGACACCGCAAGGATCAATGTCAATCGACGTACGTACTAACGACTTAAAGACTGTCCTTGATGAAAATTTTGGTCACGTTAACGTAGCCTACTCACTACTAGCTGGTGAGACGCTACTGGGTGATTATTCGCTTGAACTCCATTTTGAAAAGTAACACGAAAAAGCCTCGCCAATGCAAATGCATCAGCGAGGCTTGTTTTTTGGCACAAAAAAAGACCATCGTGCAAGAGGGGGAACGCAACGATGGTCCGCCGCCGGCTACTATCGCAACCAGCGAGGGGGGTGTTACATACTTTGGGGAAATATGTAACGCTTCATGTACTTTGGGGAGTAATGAAATCCACTAGGAACAGCGGATATGTATAATATATCTAATCCGTGTGAACAACGTGTAAAAAAAGTGTTTCAATTAGTTAACAGAACTAACAAATCATAAGTTGAGTGTTGCAAAAAAGAGACTACCTAGGTAGTCTCTTCCATTTTTTCTGACTAATTCGACTCAGATGATGATGTTAATGAGCTCGTTGTCTTTGTTAACTTAGCATCAACGGTCTTTTCTTTACCATCGCGGTAATAAGAAATCTTAATGGTATCGCCCACCTTGTGCTTGTACAAGGCATCACGCAAATCACCAGATCCTGCGATTTCAGTATCGTCAATCTTAGTAATAACGTCGTATTTCTTCAAACCGGCTTCAGCAGCTGCTGACCCATCAGTCGTCCCCATCACCACAACACCACCAGAAACACTGGTTGGCAACTTCAAGACGCTTGATTGATCAGATGTTGAAACATTACTCAAATCAACCATCGTGACGCCAAGTGCTGGACGTTCTACCTTACCATTCTTTTCCAATTCGTTAATAATGCTTACAACTGTATCTGAAGGAATTGAGAAGCCCATCCCTTCAACAGATGTACCATCTGAGGATGAAGCCAACTTCATTGAATTAATACCAACAACTTGGCCGGCTAGGTTAACCAACGGCCCACCAGAATTACCAGGGTTAATCGCCGCGTCAGTTTGAATAACAGTCGCCTTACCAAGAGAATTACCACTCTCATCCGTCGCATCAACTTCACGCTTTGTCGCTGAAATAATACCTTCAGTTACTGACGTTGCATATTCAGAACCTAATGGTGAGCCAATAGCCAACACCGCTTGACCAGGTTCAATCTTTGATGAATCAGCAAAGTCCGCCACTTCTGACACCTTAGCTGAGTCAATCTTCAACACAGCCAAATCAGTTTGCTCATCAGTTCCAACCAAGGTTGCCGTCAATTTCGTACCGTCACTTAGCAAGACTTGCAACGCATTTGAGCCAGCCACCACGTGATTATTCGTCACAATGTAGGCTGTGCCACCCTGCTTCTTGTAAATAACACCAGATCCTTCAGAAGCTGTTTGCAAATCTGAAGAGTCACTATTCTTACTTGAACTATTACCGTAGTCACTCGTCAAACCACCAAACATTGAATCACCCAATGATTGTTGCTTTTGCAAGTTAATAACCGATACAACCGCGCCCGAAACTTTGTTAAAGGCCTTCGTCGCGTCAGATGTTCCCTTCACATTTGAGTTGCTAACTTTAACTGGTGTTGTCTTACCAGTCGTCACCGCTGATGGCGCCAGCATACCTGAGTTGTTCAAGTAGGCAACACCCCCTGCTGCCGCACCGCCTCCGACCAAACCAGCGACCAAACCAACAATCGCCACTTTCATCGTTGCTGACTTGCTACCACTACGCTTTTCATTTTCAGTCATGGGTAACCCCCTCCATATTATCTCTGATTATTTACTCATATTGTAACGGCTATCCCTTTAAGTCGTCTTAAGAAAACTCTCTTAAATGTCCAATAACTTCGTTGCCTGAGCTGGATCGGTATCAAATAGATTAAAATCATGGCCTACCCCAAAGTCATGTTCTTCCAAAACTGACTGCACCGTTAAATGGGCCAACGGCTTTTGGTTATTCTCTTGACTCAAGTGTCCTAAGAAAACATTCTTCGTACGATTCCCCAAAATCTCAGTCAACGCCAATGCCCCATCCTCATTAGATAAGTGACCTTGATCACTTAAGATGCGTTGCTTCAAATTCCAAGCATATCCGCCCATACGAAGCATCTCATAATCGTGATTTGCTTCCATCAAGACTGCATCTGCGTTACGAATCGTACCAACAATGCGATCATTAACATAACCCGTATCTGTTAGCATCGCAAACGTCTTATTGTCGTGGTGGAAAGCATAAAATTGTGGATCCGCTGCATCGTGGGAAACGCTGAAACTCTCGACGTCCAAATCACCAAACAGCTTCGTCTGACCAGCCTCGAGAATATTCATCTGTTCAGGTTTGATTTTACCAATTTTGCCTGCCATTGCATCCCACGTTTTCGCATTCGCATAGACATCAAAGCCATACTTGCGCGCCAACACACCAACCCCTGCAATGTGGTCACTGTGTTCGTGTGTCACAAACAACGCGTCGACATCGGACAATGAACGACCGATTTGATTCATCAGTCCATCAATCTTTTTTCCCGACAAACCAGCGTCAACCAGCACCTTGTGTGTCGGCGTTTCAATGAACGTAACGTTACCCTTACTGCCAGAGGCCAACATTGACACATGAAAATCACTTGCCATTTCTGCCATCCCCATTCTTTTTATTATCTACAAAGTAAAAACGCCGTATGACAAAAGAGTCACACGGCGTTTCGTCGTTATCTATTTTAACACGTCATTATTTCATTAATGCGCCATTCAATGCATTGATTCGTAATAACGTCGTATTACCAGTACCGTCCGTTACCGAAAAGATCCATGCTGGTACAAAAATCGTATCATCACCGACCGTCGTCAACGGCGCGTAGCCCATATGACTCCAATTCAACTTACCATTATTTGGAATGTCATTATATTGATAAGCGCCAATCAACGCTTTTTCTTCCGAAATCAGCGTCGTCGAGTCACGCAACACTTGTGCATTCGACACATACGTCTGTGTGTAGCCCTTCAAATCATGATTCTTATCCAACAAGAATCTAATTTGAGCACGCGATGTCATAAATTGGCGTCGGTTCGTCATTTTCTGTGTATAGACAACCATCGCTGAATTATCCGAATCATTATTCGCATACTCCGTCAATTTCGCATCGTACACGTATTGCGTTCCTGCGATAACCTGCGTTTTGTCATTGACTAATTTTTGTAATGACTTACGCACGTCTGAACGCGACGTCCCCATAAACACTGGTTTATCTAGCGTTGCCGTCAATTGATTACCAGTTAGTTTAGTGGACCATCGCTTATCCAAACTGTCCATATTGGCCTTCAAAAAGTCGTTACCGTCTTGGCCGCCAATATAGGCACCCGTTTCAGAATCGGTATCTAAGTTACCTACCTGGATACCATCGCTCTTCATCTCTGACAAAATACTTTCTGTCGCCGTTGGATTAGCTGTTGGTTGATGGATTTGAAACCACTGAAAAGCCAAAAAGATATCGATAGCCACAAAAACCACTAAGAAAGTCGCTAAGATTTTTTTGAAATCCATCAGTTCGTTCCTCCTTGATTTTCAGCTAACTTGTCATTAACAGCTTGCCAGGTGCTGCCAACTTCAAAGTACCACTCAGGTTGCAACGTCACGATGTTTTGATTCGTATCTGACACCCAACGATAACCATAAGCCATATTCGTAATCGACTGTTTTGACACGCCGGCGTCAGCCAATTGCTTAATCACTTCATCCGACGTTGGCAATGTCACACGGACATTATTGTCCGCCGGCAAAGGCACTTGCAATGAATACTGTGAAAAATCAATTTCTTGGTGGCGACTATCATGTTGCTTCATTTGAACCGTACCATAAGCAGTTTGGTTGAAAATTGGCAACCCATTAACATAAAGACGATAAATCAAGTGACGTCCCATATCATGACTTTCAAAAAAGTAGATATTATCCGGAATTTGGTGAATTCGAACAAGCCAATCATATCCTTTGGCCATGCGTTGATTAAATGTCTTACCCAAGTCAGCGACATCATAAGCATCATACTTCGCGACACCAGAAACGGTATCCACTGTCATTTGACGAGATACACCATCATTATAAGTCAGAACATTGCCATCACGATTTGCACTTGGCGTCGTCGTTCCCGCAAAGAGCGCTGACAGATAATTATTTGTCGCATTCGTTTCCATTAAGTAGCTGTACGAACGCAATGAGACGGTTTCAAGTGCATCAGTTAGCACACGCTTACCGTTAATCTCGAACTTAACTTTCACCCGTTCGTCACTCATTTTGAAACTAGCAAATGACTTTGGCGCACTTTTAATCGTGTACTGATAAATCGTCCGATGCTTGTCGTCCATGAACACCAAAGCGTCCTTGCCCTTTTGCGGCACACGAATACGATTTATTTCAACATTGCTTGGTAAATCAACATCATTTGCCAAAATTTGATTAACTACACCGCCAGCAACTGCATCCGGAAAACTTATCATGACCGTGCCTTTTTTTGATAAAGCGTCAAGATAAGCTGCCTTCGTTAGCTTTTGCTTCGTGTAATCACCGACTTCCCAGGTCGCTAAACGCTTAACCATTTTCGTCGTCGTTGGGCGATAGTCAATGATTGAATATTGCACATTATCTTCGTTGTACACCAGTTGATCAAAGCCATAAAGATCGGTTAGCGACTTTGAAGCAACGACTTGCTGAGTTGCGTCTGCGTTGCTTTTATCGCGGTTCAAGTCGCGACCAGGACTGCGCCATAAGCTAACCGATAGTGCGATACTAACACCAATTGCAAGAATCAGCATCGCTACCAAACCAAAGCGACGAAATAACACTTTGAAACGATAATGTAGTCGATTAATCATCCCATTCACCATCATCCCACTCGTCTTCTGCCGGATCATACGCTTCATAAGGCAATGAAATTGAGAACGTTGAACCCTTGCCTTCTGAAGATTCTACCCAAATCTTACCGCCAAAGCGTTCGATAATTTCCTTAGAAATAGCAAGCCCCAATCCAGTTCCACCTTGGGCACGTGAACGCGCCTTATCAACACGGAAGAAACGGTCGAAAATGTGCCCCAAGTCTTTCTTTGGAATTCCCAATCCTTGGTCGGTAATGCTTAGTACAACTTCAGTCTTACGATCAATCATGCGGGCCGTAATGACACCACCATCAGGTGAATACTTAATGGCATTGTTCATAATGTTATCCACCACCTGGGTGAACTTAGACGTATCCAACTCAACCCAAATTTGCGAATTCGTAATCTCACGCTTGATTGTGTAGTACTTTTCAGGCTTATCATCATTCGCAATGATCATATCGAAACGGTTCAGAATGTAATTGAACAATTCGCCAACGTTAACATATTCCGTTTCCAACTTCATTGTTCCAGAGTCCATACGAGACAGCTCAAGCAAATCGTTAATCATGTGAATCATACGAGTTGTTTCATCTTGGGCGACCGCCAAGAAACTCTTTGCAACTTCAGGGTCCTCAATCGCACCTTCTTGCAAGGCATCAACATATGACTTCACAGAAGTTAACGGTGTACGCAACTCGTGCGAAACGTTCGAAACGAATTGGCGACGCTCTTCTTCAATACGTTGTTGCTCGGTAACGTCGTGTAGCACGATGACCAAACCAGAAATGAATCCCGAAGCACGTTGAATCAAACTGAAGTACGCGCGGATAATCAATTGACGTTCTTCATTACTGAAATCAAGCAACAATTCATCCTGATTATCAAGCAACTCACGCAAGTTATAGCGATCGGCAATCTGCAAAACTTCCAAAATCGACTGACCCAAGGCCACGTTACTATCTTCCATACCCGTCATTTGCAACGCAGCCGTATTAATAATGTTAATACTTCCGCGACGGTCAGTAGCAATAACACCATCTGTCATGTGTTCCAGCACTGAATCCAAACGACGGCGTTCAAACTCAGTCGAGTTCGTCGTCTCTTCAATTCGAACTGCCAGTGCGTTAACATTTTCAGCCAATTGTCCGATTTCATCATTAGAACGGACCAAAATGCCGCCTGAGTAATCCCCTTGCGCAATTCGCGTCGTACGATCGTTAATTTCCGCAATCGGCTTTGTCAAACTACGTGAAATAATCACGGCCATGACAACACCCAAGACCACGGCTAACAACGATGCTGAGAAGTAAATCAGCGAAATGTGATTCAAATTGTCATAAGTTGTTTCAAGGCTCGCTCGCACTTCAACAACTCCAATGATGTTACTCTCACCACCGGATGAACTCACCAACGGCTTTACGACAACTTGGTAACGAACACCCGAACGTTCTTCAATTGGGTTCTTTGTGTACTTCCCACCTGCCAACGCCGCTTTGACGTTAGCATCCGTTGTTTTTTGCCCAACTTCATCTTGGGAATTAATATCACTCGTACCGCGAATAATCCCTGATGAATCAATGACCTCAATCTCTGAAATTGAGGCATTATTAATTGACGTCAGAATCGTGTGGATATCGCTATTCGCCTTCGTTTGATCTGTGCTGATTAATTGCTGCGTTAGCGAATCATTCACATAAGCTGGCAACGCAATTTGTGTTCTAAACGTCGCCAGATTTTGTTGCTCCAAACGTTTAACGAAGAACGCTCCAACCAGTTCCAACGTTACTAGTAGCGTCAGTGTAAATACCAACGCAATTTTAAAATGGATTGAAGAAAAAAACTTCCGCCACCTTTTTTGCTCTGTCAATTCTTCAAAATCTGCCATCGCGTTTTTAATTCTCCCAAATTTAATTAAAAAAATAGTGCCATGCCAATCGGCACGGCACTAACCAGTCTGCTTTATTCTTCTGAAGCCTTCAAATAGTAACCGACACCGCGACGTGTCATCAAAATTTGTGGGTGACTTGGTGTTTCTTCAATCTTTTCACGAATACGACGTACCGTCACATCGACCGTACGAACATCCCCAAAGTAATCGTAACCCCATACCGTTTGCAACAAATCGTCACGCGTCATAACTTGACCAATGTGCTTAGCCAAGTGGTGCAACAATTCAAACTCACGGTGTGTCAATTCAATATCTTGACCGTTCTTAGATACCATATATGCATCAGGGTGAATCGTTAGGGCACCAATCTTGATGTCCCCGCTATCATCCATAACATTTTGACCGGCAACTGGCGCTTGGCGGCGCAAGTTAGCCTTGATACGTGCCAACAATTCTCGATTTGAGAATGGCTTTGTCACATAATCATCAGCCCCCATTTCAAGTCCCAAAACCTTATCGATTTCTGAGTCCTTAGCCGTTACCATGATAACGGGTGTTTGTGACTTCGTTCGAATTTGACGCAACACTTCTGTTCCTTCAAGTTCAGGCAACATTTGGTCTAGCAAAACTAGATCAGGCTCTTCACTCTCAAAAAGATCCAACGCTTCTTGACCGTCCATGGCCACGACAACGTCGTATCCTTCCTTTGTCAAATTAAACTTGATAATATCTGAAATTGGCTTTTCGTCATCGACGACTAAAATTTTACTCATCTGTTCTTTATCCTCCCAGTGGCGGGTATCTTATAACTATTATAGCATGTTACAAAGTTTTCGTAATCTTTCAGAAACAGAAAACATTTATTTTACAAAAAAGGGTTGCAAAACATTCATATACTTGTTATTATATTATCTGTTGTTGAGGCAACGAAGAAAATTATGGGCAGATAGCTCAGTTGGTAGAGCAACGGACTCTTAATCCGTGGGTCCAGGGTTCGAGCCCCTGTCTGCCCATCCCATAACCACCAGGTCATTTGATCTGGTGGTTTTCTTTTTGCGCAAACACAAAAGCCGGTTCGCATCACTTTGCGGACCGGCTTTAATTTACTTAGCTGCGGCAATCTTCTCATCGAAGTTCAACGTCAACAAACCTAAATCAATCAATGATTCGATTTGATCTTCATTCGCTTCACCTGGGAACTTTGCTTCCAATTCATTTTGATACGTCTCGACATATGTATCTTCAAATGCATTGCGAATATCTTCAGCTGAACCTGTCTTGATAATGCCACCCTTTTGGTCAGCGATAAACTTATCCAGGTCCCCCTTCAGACGATCAACAACCTCTTGCTCCGATGGCAACGCCACTGATGTCGCCGTTCCTGCCGCGCCTGAAGATGACACAGCAGAACTCGTTGACGAAGACTTAGCAATCGATTCTGAATACGAACGTGCAACACTTGATTCGTATTGACGCTCAAATTTTTCCTCTTGATGCTCGTTGTACATATTCATACCAACCGCACCTAAAATTAGCGCTACAACTGCTACTACACCGCTAATAAGCCATTTCTTCATAAGTATGTTCCTTTCCCTTGTTTGTCCAAAGAATACCGCACAAACGTGTCAGAAAAGCCGTCAAAACATAAAAAAAGAGTGAACCAGCAATGCTGATTCACTCTTTTAAAGGTTGTTACTAAAAGCGTATGCTATTAGTCTTCTGCAACGAATGGCAAAAGACCCATAACACGTGCACGCTTGATAGCAGTCGTCACCTTACGTTGGTTCTTAGCAGACGTACCCGTCACACGACGAGGCAAGATCTTACCGCGTTCTGAGATGAAACGCTCCAACAATTCAGTGTCCTTGTAATCCACGTATTCGATGTGGTTGGCTGCGATAAAGTCAACCTTACGACGACGGCGAGGGCCGCCACCACGACGTTGTTGTGCCATGATTAATTCCTCCTGATAGACTTATGTCGTTAGACAATTAGATATATCAACTTAGAATGGTAGATCATCGTCAGAGATATCAACCTCTTGACCACCACCGAAAGGATCATTTGATGGTTGTGAAGGTTGGCTACCACCAAACACATTACCATTTGATGATGAAGAACCACCGAATGGGTTTTGTGCTGGTGCGGCATTAAAGCCGCCTTGGTTGCCACCTTGTTGACCACCGCCAAAGTTGTTGCTTGCACCACCGTTTTGTGAACGGCGTTGTTCGCTTTCAGCTCGACTCTCCAACAATGAGAAGTTATCAACGACAACTTCCGTTACATAAACACGTTGACCTTGTTGGTTCTCGTAGTTACGAGTTTGCAAGCGGCCTTCAACTGCCACCAATGACCCCTTAGAGGTAAAGTTAGCAAAGTTTTCAGCCGACTTACGCCAGATAACGGCGTTAATAAAGTCGGTCTCACGCTCACCATTAGCGTTAGTAAACTGACGGTTAACAGCTAGTGAGAAAGTTCCGACAGCAGCACCTGAAGTCGTGTAACGCAATTCAACGTCACGCGTCAAGCGACCAACCAGAACAACACGATTAATCATATGGAAAGTCTCCTTTCAATCGGTCTTAATGACCTGCAACTAAGTTAATAAAAAATGTTAGACAATTAAGCTAACAATTACTCAGCTGATGCAAAGTCGCGCTTTACAACCATGTGACGCAAGATATCTTGTGAGATCTTTGCCAAACGATCAAATTCGTTGATGGCTGCGTCATCTTCTGCAGTAAAGTTAACGATGTGGTAAGTACCCTCACGGTAACCTGCAATTTCGTATGCAAAACGACGTGATGACCAGTCCTTAGACTCTGCCACCGTTGCACCGTTGTCCGCCAAGATCTTGTCGAAACGCTCAACCAATGCCTTCTTAGCATCAGCGTCCATGTCAGGGCGAATGATGTACGTCAATTCGTATGCCATAATAACTTCCTCCTTTTGGTCTATGGCCGACTTCCTGCCGGCAAGGAGAGCTGTTGAAATTTAATTCAACATAACTCACAAGAACTAAGTTTACACGCGATACAAACGTTTTGCAAGTGAAATATCCATTACAAATTCACGTCATACCACGTGTCATACGCTTTCATGCCTATCTTACTTAGGAACTAAACCTCTCAACAAATAGCAAAAAAGCACGACTTTCATCGTGCTTAGTTAGCTTACTTAAACAATGCTGTCGTGTAGTTCATGAAGCGTTCCAAATAGAATGGTTCATCAACTGCAACGGCTGCGAAGTTATTCTTGTGTGGATCACGCAAACGAGATGGGTCACCAATCGTGCGACCATCTTCAGGCGTAACCATCATGTTCAATGGCAACAACGTCACCAAGTTAGGGTCAACAGCGACACCAACTGCAAGTGGGTCGTGCAAAGCCGCCCCAGCCTTGTTGATATCCAAGTTGTAATAAGCGTCAATGTAGTAATCGAAAATATCTGCGAATACGCGACCCTTTTCAGTTCCCAAATCACGCCATACTTGCGTTTCCTTCTTCGTCAAAAGCGTTTGCAATGTGACATCCAAGCCGACCATCACAAGGTGCTTAGCGTGCTTAAAGACATAGTCAGCTGCTTCTGGGTCTTGGTTAATATTCGCCTCAGTATATGGCGTTACGTTTCCAGGTACAACAAGCGCCCCACCCATCAACGTCACATTACCAATCAAGTTTTCGATTTCAGGATCCTTTTGGTAAGCTTCCGCCAAGTTAGTCAATGGACCAGTTGGCACGATGACCAAATCATCAGCATACTTGTGAGCCGCTTCAATGATGAAGTCAACTGCCGTTTGCGCTTCAACTGAGCGACTTGGTGTTGGCAATTCAACATCCCCAATACCATTCTTACCGTGGATATCCATTGACACTTGCATCGTTTCAAAGTTATCAGTCGTTGATGAGTGCGCTGCACCAATAAAGACCGGTACATCTTCGCGTCCCAACAACTCAAGCAACTTCAACGTGTTTTCACCAGCCGTGTTAACTTGCGTGTTACCAAATGATGAAACAACCCCAATCAAATCTGAATCTGGCGTTGCCAAAGCGTATGCCAACGCCAAAGCGTCGTCAACACCAGTGTCCAAATCCAAAATCATCTTCTTCTTTGCCATTAGAATATCCCTTCTTTATAGAAAAAGCACTGCCCTAAATTAGTATTAGAACAATGCTTTAAAAACTCAAATTCGGTTAGTCGACCGTACGGTGGAAACGGTTCTTAAACAATGGAGATACCGCTTGGTTCTCATTGATACGCTTAATCGCTTCACCAATCAATTCTGCAGTCGTCACTTGCACCAACTTAGGGAACTTCTTCTCTTCAGGCAAGTTAATTGAGTCAGTTACGATAACCTTCTCAAAGACTGAGTTTTGCAAGTTGTCGACAGCTGGACCTGAGAAGACCGCGTGTGTTGCCACAACGTAAACTTCAGCAGCTCCTTCATCCTTCAACTTTTGTGCACCTTGTGAAATCGTTCCACCAGTGTCAATCATGTCATCAATCATGATTGCGCGCTTACCCTTAACATCACCGATGATGTTCATGATTTGCGCCACGTTCGCCTTAGGACGACGCTTATCAATAATTGCGATAGGTTCTTGTGAACCCAACAATTCAGCCAATGCACGTGCACGCGTTACACCACCGTGATCAGGTGACACAACAACTGTGTTGTCATCAGCAATACCAGACGTGATTAGGTAGTCAGCCAACAAAGGCGCTCCCATCATGTGGTCAACAGGAATGTCAAAGAATCCTTGGATTTGCGCAGCGTGCAAGTCCAAAACCAAGACACGCGTTGCACCAACCATCTCAAGCATGTTGGCTACCAACTTAGCTGAGATAGGTTCGCGTGAACGAGCCTTACGATCTTGACGGGCGTAACCATAGTAAGGCATAACCACGTTGATTGACTTTGCACTTGCACGGCGCAAAGCGTCAATCATAATCATCAACTCCATCAAGCTATCGTTAACGGGTGCTGACGTTGGTTGGATAACGTAAACGTTATCACCACGTACTGACTCTTCGATATTGATTTGGATTTCACCGTCACTAAATCGTGCAATGTTAATTTGTGACAATTCCACGCCAATTGAAGCGGCAATCTTTTCTGCCAAAGGCTGATTGCTGCTCAATGAAAAAATCTTCAAATGCGGATCCGCATACGTCGCCATGTTGTCCTCCATAGACACATCACTGTGTTCCTCAAGTGTTCAATAGTTACATTGTACCGTTTTTTTGTATATTCTTCAACGAATACGCCGTTCAGATTTCCGAACACTTTCATATTCTCTTCGAATTTCGTTAACGAAAAAAGCGACACCACAAACATGGCATCGCTTTCATTAATCATTACTTATTTTCAAAAAAGGCATCCCAAGCAGCCTTAGCATCGCGCTTTGCTGATTCGGTATCATCAAACTTTTCGTGCAATGGCGTACGGTTCCAGAAATCATACTTCGTCACTTGACGCGTACGAGCAATTCCCATCGCGTGCGTTGGCACATCATCAGTAATCGTTGAGCCAGCAGCAATAAAGGCTTCACTACCGATGTTAACCGGTCCAACAATCTTAGAGTTTGAACCGATAAAGGCACGGTCACCAACATTCGAGTGCCACTTGTGCAAACCATCGTAGTTAACAAAGATTGAACCAGCACCGATGTTAACATCCTTACCAATTGTCGCATCACCTAGGTATGACAAGTGTCCCATCTTAGAACCCTTACCCAAGTGTGCCTTCTTAACTTCAGTAAAGTTACCGGCGTGCGCTTCAACATCCAAGTAAGCAGCTGGACGCAAGTGCGCAAACGGACCAACCGTTGCGCGCTCACGAATTTCGGCTTCTTCAAAGTGTGATGCATCCACTTGGGCCCCATCAGCCACAATTGAATCAACCAAACGTGAGCCCGTCGTAATCAAAACGTTTGATCCGATTTGCGTCTTACCCTTCAAGTAAACGTTAGGCTCAATAACAGTATCGTTACCAATCGTGACATCAACATCAATGTACGTGTTCGCTGGGTCAATCAACGTTACCCCGTTACGCATGTGCATTTCGTTGACGCGGTCACGCAAAACCTTGTTTGCACGGGCCAAAGCAACACGATCGTTAACGCCCATTGATTCGTCAAAGTCGTCCATCACAAACGCACCAACCGTGTGGCCTTCGTTGCGCAAAATCTCCAACGTATCTGGCAAGTAGTATTCACCTTGCGCATTGTCATTCGTCACTTGCTTCAAACTGCTGAACAACAATTGGTTGTCAAACACATAAACACCCGTGTTGATTTCATTTATGGCAGCTTCTTCTGGCGTAGCATCCTTTTGCTCAACGATGCGGATAACATTACCGTTTTCATCACGAATAATGCGGCCGTATCCAGTTGGATCGGGTGCAATCGCCGTCAAGACAGTCACTGCGTTACCTGATTGCTCGTGGAAATCAAACAACTTGTTAAACGTATCAACCGTAAACAAAGGCGCATCCCCAGAACCAATCAACGTCATTCCTTCGGCGTCACCTAGTTGTGGCTCAGCCATTTGGATAGCATGTCCCGTTCCAAGTTGTTCAGCTTGCAACGCAAACTCTGAGCGACCAGCCAAAACAGCTTCAACGCGCTCAGCTCCGTGACCGACCACCGTAACAATCTTTTCAGCGCCCGCTGCTTGAGACGTTTCCAAAACCATCTCAACCATTGGCTTACCGCCGACTTCGTGTAGCACCTTAGGTAGGTCAGACTTCATACGAGTCCCCTTACCAGCCGCTAAAATAATGACAAAACGTTGCATCTTTCTTTCTCCACAAATAAAACTTTAATCAGCAGAAGTGGCGTCAGCAGGTGATCCACCACCGTAAATTTCTTCAGCGTAGTTTCCTGGCTTTACCTTGATAATGCCGTCATCCTTGTTGGTATCAACGTGTACCAAAGATGTGTACTTATCAATGACGCGGTGTTCAACGCGACCTTCAGCCACGACAGCAACACCGACAACTTGGCCTTCAAATTCCTTAACCAAAGAAGCCATTCCTCGAATTGTACCACCAGCCTTCATGAAATCGTCGACAATAAGGACACGAGATCCCATTGGCAATGAACGGCGTGACAATTCCATCTTCTCAAGACGTTGTGATTGACCAGTAACATAGTTAACTGACATCGTTGGTCCTTCGGTAACCTTAGTATCGTTACGGACGATTACAAATGGCACATTCAACTTTTCAGCAACGGCTTGTGCAACTGGCACACCCTTAGTAGCAGCCGTCATAACAGCGTCAATTGGCTCACGCAAGTATTGCGTGGCAATCAAACGGCCGATGCGTTGCAAGAACCAAGGTTGTCCCAACAAATCTGACAAGTAAACATAACCACCAGGCAAGACACGTGTCTCGTCATCAATGGCGTTTACCAAAGAAGCAACAAATTCTTCTGCTTCAGTTTCAAGCATGTATGGCGTAAAGCGTGCACCACCAGCAGCACCCGGAATCGTCTCCAATAGACCAATACCGCGCTCTTGGAAAGTGCGCTTCAAAATCGTCAAGTCTTCAGAAATTGATGACTTGGCGCTCTCATATAATTCTGCAAATTGTGTCAAAGACACCAACGTACGTGGGCGCTCCAATAAGTAGCGCGTCATATCGACCAAGCGATCACTGCGTCGTGTTTTCATATCTCATTAAACCTCGAACGTTCGGTAATTTTTATTATTATGACTTAATTATAACACGTTCGTTCATGTAAAAACTCAAAAATAGGTTTAAAACCGAAATTACAAAAAAATCACGTGGGTTTTCCACGTGATTTTCGGACGTTCGGCTTTTTAAGTTAACCGTTTAACTAATTATTGCCAAGAAATTGTTCGTTCCTCACCATCAACTCGAGCACCCAAAGCCAATTCATTAATCTCGGGTTGATCAAATACAGGCAGCATCTCAGCAAACGTATTTGGCAACACATACCGTCCATCAAGCAGCTTTTCACGCGTCGTCCAGAAGATTTCACCTTCCCGACCTGAGTGAATCGTTCCTGAATACTCAGTTGCCTTGTACAAAAAGACAATATAGCGCGCACCATTGTCTAGTGGCCATTCCTTGATGCCCATCAATTGCGGGTTCGCAATTTCCAAACCAGTTTCTTCACGCGCTTCACGAAAGACAGACTGCGTCACCGTTTCCCCGACTTCAACGTGACCACCCGGGAACGTCACGCCGGGCCACTTTGGATTTTTGCGGTCTTCAACCAATACCTCATGAGTCTCTGGATTCTCAATCATAATCATATTCGTTAATTCAATCGGTGTGTATCGATCTGCCATTACTACTCGCTCCTTTTTGTGACAAAAACAGCTCAGCTGACAAATGCCAACTGAGCTGTTACAAAATTCATTTTTAGCGAATTAGCCCTTGAAGACCCATTCGTTGCCATCCTTGGCCAACAAATCGTTTGATGCTTCTGGTCCCATTGAACCTGAAACATAGTTAGGGAATTGCTCACGCGTTGCATCCCAAGCTTCTTGGATTGCATCAACGAACTTCCAAGCAATTGCTACACCGTTCCAGTCGGCAAAGTTTGAACCGTTACCGTCCATAGCGTCGTGAATCATACGCTCGTATGGCTCTGGCGTCAACTTCTTGTCTTCGTCTGAAACCGTCCAGTTCAAGTTAACAACACGCGTCAAGAATTCTGACGTCACGTCCTTAGCGTTAATCTTGAACTCGATACCACCCTTTGGATCAATCAAAATTGTCAAAACAGGGTTAGCCAATTCAACGTCACCGCCGAAGATGTTCAAGCCCTTCTTGAAGACAACATCGACACGCGTTGACTTAGCGGCCAAACGCTTTCCTGAACGGATGTAGAATGGCACGCCTTCCCAACGATCCATCTCGAATTGCAACTTACCAGCCACAAACGTGTTGTTTTGTGAATCTGCTGGCACGTCCATTTCGTCCAAGTACTTCTTTTGTGTACCATCGGCTGACTCGCCGTATTGGCCACGTACGAAGTTCTCGGCAACCTCTTCACGGTTGTAAATCTTCAATGAGTTAAAGGCTGCGTTCTTGGCAGCACGGATATCAACGTCCTTAAATGACGCTGGCTTTTCCATGGCCAACCAACCAACGATTTGCATCGTGTGGTTTTGAATCATATCACGCAAAGCACCGGCCGTATCGTAGTATCCGGCACGCTCTTCAACACCCAAAACTTCTGACAAAGTCACTTGGATGTTTTCGATGTAGTCCTTGTTCCATGCAGCGTCAAACAATGGGTTACCAAAGCGGACAGCAGCAATGTTTTGAACCATTTCCTTACCTAGGTAGTGGTCAATACGGAAGATTTGGGCATCTTCAAAGGCTTCTGACAATTCGTTTTGCAACTCTTCGGCAGTACCAAACGATGTTCCAAATGGCTTTTCAATCATCAAACGGTTGTACTCACCGTTTTCAGTAATCAAACCTTCTGACTTCAAGTACTTAGCAACCGTTCCGAAGAAACGTGGGGCAACTGACATGTAGAAAATGCGGTTACCCTTCAAGCTGTACTTGGCGTCCAATTCGTTGTTCAAGTCCAACATAGCAGCATAACCGTTTGCATCAGTGATGTCTTGTTGGATGTAGTAGAAGTGAGAAATGAATTCTTCAGCATTTGCTTGATCTTCAACGAAGTCAGCAATTGATTCGCGAACCATTTCGTGGAACTCTTCAGTCGTCAACTCTTGACGGGCCGTACCGATAACGGCAAAGTGCTCTTGCAAGAACCCCTTCTTAAACAAGTTGTACGTTGATGGGTACAACTTACGCTTAGCCAAGTCTCCAGTTCCACCGAAGAATGTCAACAATGTTGTAATTTCTGCAGGCACGATGAATGCTCCTTTACTCTCAAAAAATCGAAATAATCATTAGCTTATAAGTTCAAATCAGTAACAGTATCTCACACTCTTACTCAATAACCACATTATAAACTTTTTTACAGCGTTTTGCCACAAAAATGTAAAACGCTTACATTAAAAACTTATGACATACATTTTATATGCTTAACCCTCAGAAAAGTATCGCGTTGCGGCGATTGCATTATGCCATCCATTCAAAAGGGCTTCGCGACGTTCTGCCGGTAATGATACATCAAAATGACGACCACGTTGAATGTATTGGGCCAGGTCTGACAGGTTCTGCCAGTACCCAACCGCTAAGCCGGCCAAGAACGCTGCACCAAGTGGTGTTGTATCTTCGTCAATTGAACGCTCGATTTCAATGTTGGCAATGTCGGCTTGGAATTGCATCAAGTACGGATTACGTGACACTGTTCCATCGGCCTTCATCTTAACGACATCATACTTAGATTCAGCTTTCATAATGGCCAAAATATCAGCCGTTTGATACGCGATTGATTGCAACGTTGCCTTCACAAAATCAGCCTTATCCGTGCCACGTGTCATACCGAACACTGCCCCACGAACTTGTGGATCCCAATAGGGCGCTCCCAATCCGTTAAAGGCCGGCACCACATACACCTCATCATTATTTTGTGACTGCTCAGCAAGTTGCCAGGCATCCAATTGCGTTTCAATTAAGCCCAAACGGTCATGCAGCCATTGCACCGCCGATCCTGCTGAGAAGATGGCACCTTCCAAAGCGTAGGTCGGTTCATCACCAACTTGATAGGCGATGGTTGTCACCAGTTGATTTTGTGAGGTCACCGGCTCCTTACCGGTATTCATCAGTAAGAAAGCACCCGCACCATACGTGTTCTTAATTGTGCCTGGCTCAAGCGCTAGTTGCCCAACTAGTGATGCGTTTTGGTCACCGATGACACTGGCGACTGGCACACGACCACCAAAGAATTGCATCGGATTCGTCTGGGCAATCACCTCACTGCTGGTGTGAACAGTTGGCAACATGCTTGCCGGTATATTGAACAGCTGTAATAGCTCTGCATCCCAAGCTTGTGTGTGAATGTTATAAAGCATCGTTCGTGACGCATTACTTGCATCCGTGGCATGTGTTTCACCATCCGTTAATTGCCAAAGCAACCATGTATCGACAGTCCCAAAGACAAGCTCCCCCGCTTCAGCTCGTTCTTGTGCCCCGGCAACGTGGTCTAGAATCCAACGAATCTTAGTTGCTGAGAAGTACGCACTGATTGGCAATCCCGTCTTCTCACGAATCATCTCAGCATGTCCGGCATTATTGAGCGCATCCGCAATGGATTGTGATTGTGTTGATGACCAACTAATCGCGTTGTAAATCGGTTGCCCCGTTTGTCGGTCCCAGATAATCGTTGTTTCACGTTGGTTCGCAATCCCGATTGCCTTGACTTCATCGCCACGAATTCCAGCATTAATCAACGCATCCGCAATGGCCGTCTGCGCAGTACGCCAAATATCCATCGGACGTTGTTCTAGCCAGCCAGTGTGTGGCACGATTGGTGTCATTTGCACCGCTGTTGATGTCACGCGACGCGCATTGTGATTGAAAATAACTGCACGGGTCCCCGTCGTGCCCTGATCAATCGCTAAAATGTATTCAGGTCGTGTAATAGCCATAAGCTTTCCCCAATTTTTTCGTTTAAAATAATTTCATCCTCTCTTAGTATAACAAGTTGTTAGAATGTGCTACACTTTTCTGCATAAGATATACGATTTAGACATGTCATCAGGCATGTCGGATGGAGGATTTATGTCAATCTCGTCAGCGGATGGCGAAGTGCTCAAACCGAAGCACGTAGAAATTAAGGCCCCAATTCTTTATATAACAACCCTCTTCCAGTCAACTGGTGCATCGCTAATTTGGCCTATCGCCACGTTATACATGCACAATGTGTTGCACGAGACAATGACCATGGCCGGCTTAGTCGTCATGGGCCTATCAATCATGATGATGATTGGTAGTTGGGTTGGTGGACACCTATTTGATAAATGGAGTCCCTTCAAATCAATCGACAGTGCCGTTGCCCTTGCAACGACGATGTTAGCCTTGCTAACGTTCTGGCACTCATGGCCGGTATTCGCGGTATTTATGCTCATACTTGGTTTCGCCGACGGTATCATCTACACCTTGTTAAATTCATACGCCGCTACAATTCAGTCGCTGGATTCACGCCGTGTGTTTAACATGCAGTACCTATTTATGAACGTCGGTGTCGTGGTTGGAACTGCCATTGTTGGTTTCCTTTTCAATCACGGTGTGCAATACGTCTTCGGTGGCGCAACCATCATGTACGCGATTTTCTTCGTGCTAGTGCTCCGCCACTTCAACGTGAAGGGTATGACCGCGCAAGCCTCAAAGGAAGCTGCTAAGGCTGCCAAGAGTAACTTCAAGACACCGGTTTTGATTTACGCCTTGCTCGGTTTGGCATTCTCGCTTTATATGGGATACATTCTGTGGGAGACCGTTGTGGCAACGCACATGACCGACCTCGGCATGACGACGCAAGACTATTCATTCCTATGGACGTTAAATGGTATCGTCATCATTGTTGGACAAGGTTTGCTGGATCGCATCATTGAAAAGTTGCCATTCCGATTGACGGTGCTTGGTGGAACCGCCTTATTCGCGATTTCATTCATCTTCTTGATGAGTGCCAAGACTTATCCAATGTTCATCTTCACCTTTATGATTTTGACCATTGGTGAGATGTTTGCGAGTCCACAGATGCCAGCTTGGATTGATGATATTAGTGATCCAAATGCTAAGGGTCGCTCACAAGGTATGATGACCATGGCGATTTCACTTGGTCGTGCCGTCGGACCGCTATACGGAGGTTTGATGATTGACGGCGGTTCATACAAAGCGTTGTTCGGGTCAATGTTTGGTATCATGATGCTTTTTGTCATCATCACCTTCATCCTCGACCGCGCTTTCCGCGCCCGCAAGCGCCGTTTAAATAATTAACCTTTGCAAGCACCTCAATTTCGGTTGAGGTGCTTTTTTACGCAAAAAAATAACCGCCACATATCTGCGACGGTTATTAGTAGCTCTGGCTTTTGTAAGCTTTTAGGAGCATCGTTGTTAATTTGATTCACAGCCAGAATGTCCCCTCTCACGTGGGACGTTATTCTGCTGTGACTATCTTACAAACTCTTGAAATCGAAGACCATGCGTCCCGTGATTTGGTTGTTGTGCATTGCTTCGATAACATCGTTAATGTCACGCACATCAGCACGCGTCACGATTGGCTTAACCTTACCTTCAGCACCGAATTGGAAGGCTTCCTTCAAGTCTTCACGGGTTCCAACCAATGAACCCTTCACTTCGATACCATCCAAAACAGTCTTCACAACGTTCAATTGCATGTCACCCTTTGGCAAAGCAACAGCAACCAACTTACCCATTGGACGTAGTGAGGCGATTGATTGGTCAAAGGCTTGGGTGTTAACGGCCGTAACTTGGGCGTTGTGCACACCGCCAACCTTTTCTTGGATGATGGCTGGCACGTCTTCCGTCTTACGGTTGATCAACAACTCAGCCCCCATCTTCTCGGCAGCTGCCAACTTGTCTGGGTTTCCATCAACGGCAACAACGTGTGCACCGAAGACATTGTGGGCGTATTGGATAGCCAAGTTTCCAAGACCACCAGCACCAACAACTGAAACCCATTGACCAGGCTTCGTCTCACCAACCTTCAATGACTTGTACATTGTGACACCGGCACAAGTGATTGATGAGGCTTCCATTGGATCCAAACCTTCTGGCACCTTAACAGCGTACTTGGCATTAACAACAACTTGTTGCGCCATGGCACCGTCAACTGAGAAACCAGCGTTACGGACCTTGCGGCAGAACGTTTCATTTCCAGTGTTGCAGTACTCACAGTTTCCACATGCATCGTAGAACCAAGCGATTGAAACACGGTCACCAAGCTTCAAAAAGTCTGAAGCACCTTCACCAAGCTTCGTGACAATTCCAACTCCTTCGTGTCCGATTACACGGCGGAATGGACGTGGGTTAATTTCGTTTGGGTTTCCAAAATCACCAGCGGCAACGTGCAAATCAGTGTGGCAAAGACCACTGTATTCGACGTCAACCAAAGCTTCTCCAAAGCCTAAAGCGCGTGGCTCCCAATCATCAATCAAGTCTACAAATCCGTCTAGGTTCTCACGTACGACAGCTGCTTTCATTTCAATAATCTCCTCAAAATCGCAAATTGTTACTTACTTCACAAGTTGTATTGTAAAATACTTCACAATGTTATGCAAGCGCTTTCTTGAATAAAAATAAGAAATGGGACAACAAAAAACGCGTCCTCCCAAATGGCGGACGCGTTTCTAATTTTTAATCCAATGTAATAATCTTTTCGGCGCTAAATGCATAGATAAAACGACGTGGCATTGGCTTACCCATCGCAACAAGTGCTTGCGCATAGATGTTTAGCTGACCAGAGTAGCGGCTCGTTAGCGTTTCCGCTGCGTCCTCCGGCGTGACACGATCAGTCTTGTAATCGAATAACCAGACCTCACCATCAACTTCGAAGTAACCGTCAATAATTCCGTGGACCAGTACCTTCTCATCCCCTTGGAACCCCTTGTACAAACGGCTAGCATCCAACAGCAATGAGAATTGCACTTCACGTTCCAATGAATCAGCATGCATTACCATTTGCTTACCAAGTGGCATTTCCGCAAAGAAACGTTCGATCTTAGCCAATGAAATTAGCGGTGCAACCCGTTCTTCAATCAAACCTTGCGTGGTCAAATCAGCGACCAATTCACGCAAGTCATCACGCGTTGGCGCACCATGTTGCAAATCAACTCGTTGCAACACCAAGTGGGTTGCCGTACCGATGGCAGCTGATGAAATACGCGTTTCGGCTTCTTGCATAAACTCAGGTTCCGGCAAGGTTTCGTCAGTCAAACGTAGTCCACTCATATCGGCAACATCTAGGCGGGCATCAACTGGACCACGGCCCGCTTGCAAATCAGGGTCTTCAAACAAACGCTTGATTTCAGAAACTGATTGATAAGCTGTCGCACGCGTCGCTTCTTCAAAGCCGTAATCAAAGTTAAGGACTTGATGCCAATCGGCATTCGCAACAACGGGCGCATTCGCCTCTGTTGCCACGACAGCTTGTGGCGTGGCAACCGCTTGATACGCGTCCAGCGCTGAACGCAAATCTGCGCTATCCACAATTTCAAGACCAAAACTAAATGGCTTCTTAGGGGCCTTGGCACGAATTTCGCTGAAATCAACGACATCATCCTCATCATAGCGACCCAACGCCTCTTGTAGCGCTGGCGCTTGTGGGTGACGCATCAACGCCATCCCCATCAAATCCATAAACGACTTTCCAGACAGGCGCACCCAGTCCGGCAACATCCAATCGGAACCATTTTCAGCTAACGACCACTTTGACCATAGTGCCTTCACGCTACTGTATGAGCCCACCATAAAGAGGTGTTGTTCGGCACGCGTTAAGGCCACGTATAGCACACGCAGTTGTTCCGCAAAAGCGCCACGAATACGGGCATCCTTCACAAATTCGCGTTGTGGCGTTGGCAACTTCAAATGGTGTTCCAAATCGACATAATCCATACCAGCTCCCGCCTGGGCATCCAACAGGACATCACCCATCGTTTCGCGCTGACTAATCATCTTACGCGTACTGTTCAACACAAAGACGATTGGGAACTCCAACCCCTTTGAACGGTGAATCGTCATTAATGACACACTATCACTCGCCACGTTGGCATCAGCTTCACCCAAGTCCTTGTCTTGTGTTTGCAACTGCGTCACGTAGTTAATGAACTGATACAAGCCAACAAAACTACTCTTTTGATACATCGCCGCACGTTCATATAGGGCGTGCAAGTTTGCTTGACGTTGTGGACCTGATGGCAAGCCACCAACATAATCCAACCATCCCGTCGTGTTGTAAATCTGCCATAGCAAATCCACAATTTGATTCTGAACCGCCAGCGTACGGAATGTTTCCAAGTCGGCCAAGAAGCGTTGCACGGCAGCAATTGTTTCATTTACCAATTCAACAGAAACCCCTTCAACCGAAATTGTGAGCGGGTTGTTCGCCAACGCCTTCACGGCCGTAAAGAAATCATCATCCATTGCTTGGGTACGAATCAACGCCAAACCGTTTTCATCAATACCGTACAAAGGTGAACGAAGCACCGCTGCCAACGGAATATCTTGATGCGGATTATCAATTACTTGCAACAAACTCATCATGACTGAAATTTCAGTGGTTTGGAAATAGTTTTCCGCCCCATTCACCACAATCGGAATATCCATCTCACGGAAAATGTCCAACACATCCAAGTTCTGATTCTTAGTTGGCACCAAAACCGTCATATCACTATAGCGAACCGGACGCTTCTCACCCGCTTTACGATCAAAGATTTCGAACTTCGTATCCATCAATTCTTTAATCTTCAATGCCATCATGCGAATTTGGCCAGTCGCCTTCGTGAAACCATACTCGTTCTTCACATCCGGTTCGTCTTCTTCAGCGTCGTCGGCATCATCTTGATCCAAGTACACCATCATTTGGGCTTCCTTTGGCAAGTCAGCCGGATAGTAATCAGCCCCCGCAACCAATTCGGCCTCACCGGCGTATTCCACATCGCCCAATTGTTCGCTCATAATCTGCGCAAAAATGTAGTTGATGTAGTCAGTTACGTTCGGTTGTGAACGGAAATTCTCCTGCAACGTAATCACGGTGTTGCCGTCAGTCTTGGGATACGTCGTTAGTTTATGACCAAACAACGTTGGATCAGCTTGACGGAACTTATAGATTGATTGCTTAATGTCACCCACTTGGAACGTGTTATCACCAGTCGCAATTTGTGACAAAATCGCTTCTTGCAGTTGGTTCGTGTCTTGATACTCATCGACCATAACTTCGTTGTAACGCGCTTGTAGTTCAGCAGCTACCGCGGGTTGGCTAACGATTTGCAACGCAAAGTGTTCCAAGTCGTTAAAATCCAGCACCTTGCGACGAAGCTTCTCGGTCAAGAACGCCTCGCGGAAAGATTGCGTGAAATCAACCAATTGCTTAATGACTTCACCAGCCCCACCAATGGCAAGTTGCATACCGGCAGCATCCAAAGCAAAGTAGTTTTCTTGTAGCTTCTCGAAACGTTCTTTGATTTGCTCACGTTGGGCCTTAACTGGCTCCCAAGCCGCCTTTAGTTCTGGGTCATGCTTTGACGTAAAGTTCTTTCCTTTTCCGTCTTCACCTTTACCCCAACCCATCAAAGTCACTGCTGCAAATGCCTGACGTAAATCATCCCAACTAGTTGGCGTATCTTGTAATAGCGTCAACAGACGACCATACGCATTGGCATCGTTTTGAATGTTCAGTAAACGATTTACAGCCGGTGGTTCATCCATCGTATCCGGTGCTTGATTAATCAACTGTGTGATTTGGTCATTAATGGCCAACATCTCACTTTGCAACGTTGGCAATAATTGCGTCTTAAAGAAATTAGATGATGCAAAATCATCCCCAATCTCATAGTCATCCGCCAAGCTTTCCAACCAGGTCGTTGTATCTGGTCGTGCCATCGCAAAGTTGAACAACGTGAACACTGATTCTTGCAACGTGCGGTCATCAGTTGAACCTGACGCAAATTGGGCCGCAAACTTCGCAAACGTTTGGTCTGGGTCCTCAGCATAACGTTGCTCAAGCAAATCACCATAGACTTCCATCATCAACAAGGTACGCTCGGCATCATCAGACAATCGGAATTGTGGGTCCAAATTAATTGTGTAGTGATATTGCTCAATCAAGCGCAACGCAAACGCGTGCAAAGTCGAAATATTGGCAACGTTCAAGAGACGCAGTTGCTTCAACAAGTGCTGACGTTGTTCACCTTCTGACTCGGCCAACGCACCGCGAATCGCGCCCTCAAGACGTTCCTTCATTTCAGCCGCAGCTGCTTCAGTAAACGTTACGATCAAAAACGTATTCACGTTTTCGCCGGCCAACAAGCGTCGAATCACACGCTCAACCAAGACACGCGTTTTACCTGAACCGGCGGAAGCAGACACCAAGATGTTTTGACCAGTTGTGGTAATGGCCGCTTCTTGTGACGTTGTAAAATTCATTAGTCCTCTGCCCCCTCTTCTTCATCTTCGTCGCCCGTAATCAGATTTTGCATCGCCTTCAAAGCATCGTCTGCCTTGAGCTTTTTAATATTACGGTATTCATTCCCCATCATGGCATCAAACATCATGACCGGCTTATAAGCCGTGTACATCATACCTGTCTTATTTGGCCCATCACGGAATGGCAATAGTGGGAATTGTCCGGCCAAAATGTTTGTCGCAATTTGGCGGATTTTGGCCTCGTTAAATTGCAGTAACGTATTCAAGTTGTCTTCCGTCACAACGTCAGCCGTCTTGGCAAAGCCACCACTCTTCAAACGCTTCAAGGCAAACGGTGTCTTCACACCTTCAACACCTTCAAGGCGCTCAATGTAGGCTTCATTGTCACGCAAGACACCACGGTAAGCGCCTTGGCTGGCGGCTGCTTTATCAGCTTCTTCCTGCAATTCAGCCAACGAAGCACCTGAAATATCAGTGGCCTTAATCCATGGATTTTGGAGTGACCAGAACACCGCACCACCCATTTCACTGGTTGGTAGCACATCCGCGTTGGTCAGCATCGCCGTCCAATACGTCATCAATTGCAATTCCAAACCAGCATAGGCTTGCGTGTAGTCAAAGGTACGCTTACCAGACTTGTAATCGACAATCGTCAAGAAGTTACCGGCCGGCGTTTCCACCAAGTCATAACGATCCACTTTCCCGCGAACCGTCACGCGACCAATTGGCAACTCATATTGCACCGGCTTCAACTTGCTCTGTGGCAAACCAAAACCAGCTTCAACACCAAGGGTATGCACCCCACCGTCAATTAATTGACCGCGCTTCATGTTCTGAACTGTATCGTGCACTTGTTCCGCCAAACGTTGTGTCAAGAATTGCATACGGGCTGAACTCGTGAAGATATCAAACGTCGCATCCCCACTTTGAAGCAATCCATGCAGAATGTTTTGCTCCAACAGACGTAATTCTGCATCCGTGAATTCACTCAACGTCTTGTTCTCACGAATCAATTCCGTGAACAAACGTTCCAGAATCGTGTGCATCAACGTCCCCTTTTCAGCCGGCGTTAGTTGGAGCACCTGACGCTCTTGCAAACGCAAACCGTATTGCAAGAAGAATTCAAATGGGTTCTTCGCATAGTTCTCAAGACGTGAAATCGACGCCTTCAGATCATTACCGAATAGCTGACTCATCAACGGCGCCATGATTTGGCTTGGTCGGTTTTCATACGTCAAACCGCCCATTACACGGGCAGCCTGGGCTGGTGTCAGTTGCTTAATTTGTGCCTGCAAGCCTTGCCAAGCACCGCTCAATTCTGCCGACTGACGGTCTTGCTTTTGGTTTTCTGCTTGGCGGTTCACAACCACCAAGTGTGCGAGCGTACTTGCAACCGTTCCAACGTATTCGTGAACATCCATCGCACGTGGATCAGGCAACGCCTTGAACTCATGCACCGGTTGATGGAATTGACGCACCAAACGCGTCACGTACGTTGACGCTTGTTGACTACCTTCACCATCACTAGTGGCGTACAACCAAATCATGCGGGTTGCTGCCGTCATCATCGCGCTGTACATCAACAAGGATTCTTGCGCCATTTGTTGCTCAGATGTTTCACGCAAGAACACATGCTCTGGCAGCTTGTCTTGCAATAATTCACGGTCACCATCGTGCAACAACGCCTTTGTACGAGTCGTTGCTGGCAAATTAACACTGGTTGCCCCAAATACAATCACCGTGTGATAACCCTGACGTTGCACGATTCCGCTTTCAGACACACGCACTTGGTCCATCGTTGCTGGAATACCCGTGTACTTGGCACTTTCAAACGCCGCTTGGAGTAGTTCTTGCAACGTTTCAACCGTCATTTCAGTGTGATCAAACACTGCCACAAAGTCATCCAGCACCCCAATAAACGTGCGCCAAACTTGTTCGGGTTGTTGGGCAGCCCATAGGTCACCCGCTTCAATTGCGGCATCACGCCAGGCAATCAAACGTTGTTGAATGCCGATTTGCGTCAAAAAGCCATATAGTTCACGCGCCATCTCACGGGCATCTTTGGCTTCCGCTAGGCGTGATAAGAATGGCGCCACCACCTGACTGATTTGGTTGTGAATCAATGCCAATTGGGCATCCTTAGCCGCCACGTGTTCGCGAACCACTTCATCATCCGAATCGGCGACGTTGCGGTCAAACTGCCATGGCGTATCATCCGTCCAACGCCACCCTGGCAAATTCTTAGCCAACGCATAGTTTTCCGTTTCCGCCAACGCCTCGCGATAATCGGCCAATGTGACATCTTCAGGCAATAATAGCTCCGTCTTCAACAACCCCATCACATCTGAAATCGTGTAGGCTGGTGCCAAACGGAACAACTTGTCCAAAAAGGCCACGAGCGGGTGCGCCCCCATTGGTCGATCCAAGTCCATAAACACCGGGATTTCGTAACGGGCAAACACCGCTGGTAAGATATTCTCATATTGCCCCAAGTCACGCGTCATCAGCATGAAATCACGATAGCGTCGCTTGCCACTGGCCACTTCTTGGCGAATCATACGGGCCATTTGCTCAACTTCTTGATAGCGCGTCGTCGCTTGCCACACATCAAAATCAGGTAGCGGTGCTGATTGCGTTTGTTGCTGAATACCGTGTTGTTCATAATCAATCCAGAACGATTCAATCGCCGCAATTGTGTCACTTATTGGACGTTGTGCTGTTACAGCATTCGCCGTCACCGGGACATCATGCGCCACAGCGAAATCACGCAATTGGCGTGCCAAACGCTTAGGTTGGTAGAACAAGTCATTTTCTGACAACGTCACATCTGAGACACTCGCAGCCCCGTCGTCAGCAGGCAGTGCAATCGCCACGCCACCTGCACGTTCAATCAAAGCCTCAACAACCCCGCGTTCTGGTGTCGTCATTTGTGAATACCCATTAATAAAGTAGTAATGGTGTGACGTATCCGTCTTTTCCGTCGCCAAATAAACGCGCAAAGCCGTCAGCAATTCACTATTCAGATATTGCCCACGGTTGGCCAACTCTTGATCCAGCGCTTCACCAATCAAAGCCAGGTCCTGCAACTTCATTTGCAACGTGCCTTGTCCCGATAGGTTTTCAGCCATTTCACGCACTTCTGGCCACGTTAAACCAGCTTGCTTTAGCTCAAGAATCTGACTCGCAAATTGACTAATAAACCCTTGCTTGGTCAACAAACTGCCGTACAGCACCAATTCATCTTGGTGTTCACGTAGCAAGGCCTGTACTAGCATCGTCATACCAGTCGCTGACAAATTGGCTTGGCGATAAATCGGGTCATCTTGCATGTAGTACCAAGCTAAACGGCTCAATGAAAAGACTTGCACGTTTGGCACTGCGACTGCGGCCCCGTGACGATTTTCCAGCTCAGCCAAACGACTTAGCACTTGGATTTCTGTTTCAAACTTAATGTGGTTCGGTACCACATAAAAAATCTCGGCTTGCTCATCGGTTGCCAAGACCTTCTGCACACGCTCCAATAGCGCTAATTCATGGTCAGCACTCGCGCGACCAAACAACAATTCTAAAGCCATGTGCGCCCCCTTTTTCATAACGAGTTGTATCCTCTCATTTTACCAGCTATACGTGAAAAAAGGCCCCAGGCTTTTGCCCAGAGTCTGTCAGATTTTTAGTTATTGCGCCAACTTTAACAACGCTTCAGCAAAGATTGCCATCGAGCGCGTTAAGTTAGCAACTGGTGTTGATTCATTTGCTTGGTGACTTGTGACCGGCACATCCGGGAACTGACCACCAAAGGCGACGCCACGCTTCAGCAAACGGGCATACGACCCACCATTTGATGTGCGCGGATTCATAAACATCCCCGTCTGCTTGGCATAAACCATTGATAGGACACCAACCAGTTCATCCGTTTCCGGCACCAAGTGTGGTTCCATACCCCCTGGCCACACTTCGACCGTCGCTTTAAAGTCGCCAAGGTGTCGTTGGACTTGGGTCATCACCGCTTGCACATTAACCCCTTGCGGATAACGGAAGTTCAGCAAAATCGTTCCCTGTCCATTCAAACTAAAACGCATCACCCCGACGTTCAACGTTAGGTCACCCATCGTTTCGTCGTGATAACGTAACCCTAAATTGTCAGCGCCAATATCGTCATGCACCGTCTCACCAACAAACTGCAAAAAGGTCTTAGCATCATCCGCAAACGCATACCGGTTTAGGAAATGTGCCAAACATGTGCCAGCATTCTCACCATCTTGTGGGTAAGCACCGTGAGCCTGGACCCCGTTCAACAAGAGCCGTAATTCTTGTCCCTTAATTTCGGTCTTACCACTCAAAAATGGATATTGGGCCAAGTATTGTTCAAAATCATGCACCATCTCGTCCGGGTCGGGCACGACCACACGCGCACGCGCATCCCCTGGCACAACATTTGGACGCGTTCCCGCAATGAAACGACGCAAAATATAGTCGCCAGTCGAGACACTCGGAAAGCGTAATTGCACGGTTTGAAAGGCCTTTTCACCATTCACAACCGGAAACGCCCCGTCCGGTGAGAAGCCCATCGTTGGTTCGCCTTCCTGTTCGAAATAGCGTGGCAAATCACGCCAACCATTCTCTTCATCAGTCCCAATAATCAAGCGAATCTTGCGAGTTAATTTAATTTCGTGGTCAGCCAAATACTTCATGGCATAATACGCACTCATCAAGTCAGCTTTCATGTCAGCCGCCCCGCGACCAAAGTATAAGCCATCCAAAATTTCCGGCTTGAATGGATCGCGTAACCACCCGTCGCCAGCCGGCACAATATCGATGTGTGTCAGAATTGCCACGGTCTCATCAGCGTCGGCTGGACCATATTCGATCCAGGTCACCATGTTATCGACACGACCATAACGGAAACCGTCACGGGCAGCCAATTCTTCCATCTTCGCTAATGCACGCACCATGTCGGTTCCAAATGGTGTTAGCTCAGTTTGTGTGTTTGGATCTAGAATCGATGATATTTTAACAATTTGATTCAAATCTTGAATCAAATCGGCCTCATAAGGCTTTGTTCGGTCAGCCCATTCCATGACGGCCCTCTTTTCTCATTTGTTTTTAATACTTTGATTTTAACGATATCTGTTAACACTGTAAAGTAAAAAAGCTACCAGGTGGATACCTGATAACTTTGCAAAATTCATTAAGAACGCTTCTTGTTGTAGTAGTAGAATACTGGCAATCCAATCAAAACCAATACGATTGAAATGGCAGCACCTGTAAAGTCGTTAATAACCGTTGAACCAATCACAAACAAGGCCCCGAAAATTGCAACCAATGGCGTAATTGGGAACAATGGCGTCTTGAACAAAGTGTCCATTTCTTCTAACTTGCCTTGCTTGACTTGGCGACGCAACATGAAGACACCGAAGAACGCAGCCGTGTAGAAAATCCAGATAGTGAAGATGGCAATGTCTGACAAACGATCAACACCTGACGTGTAGAAGATTGCCAAAACCAACGTCATAATCGTTACCGTCGCAATGGCGTTCGTTGGCTCTTGCGTCTTACGTGTCAACTTTGACAAGTACTTAGGGAACAAGCCGTCCAATGACATTGCATACGCCATACGTGGGAATGACAACATCTTACCGTTCAACGTTCCCAACATTGAAATGATAATGGCCAAACTCAAGGCGCGTCCACCAAAGTCACCAAACGCAGCCTTAGCAACCGCGAACGTCGCGTTGTTTTGCAAAGCGACAACCTTTTCAGCTGGCAAAGCGTGGTAAACACCAAACGTTACACCAACGTAGGCGATGACGATCAAAATCAAACCACCAACGATTGAGCGCGGCACATCACGACGGGGGTTCTTCAACTCACCGGCGATGTTTGACAACAAAATCCAACCATCATAAGCGAACAACGTTGCCAAGATAGCCATTCCGAAGCCACCACCTGATTGTGAGACTTGGTGAACTGTTTGTCCCAAGGCATCAACCTTACCAAAGAACAAACCGTAAATGATCAACACAGCGATTGGAATCAACTTAATTGACGTTGTAATCACTTGGAAGCTAGCAGCCACACGGTTTTCCAACATGTTCAATCCTGCGATGAACAACAGGAAGACAACTGAAATCCAAGTTGCAGCTGATGTTGGCAAGCCCAAGAAGTTAGCCGTCAAAAAGGCAGCGTAACCAGCAATTGAGGCAATGACGGCTGGTGCGTAGATGACAACTTGCATCCATCCCGTCAAGAATCCAGCAGCTGGACCGTATAACTCTTCGATGTAGCTGTACAACCCACCTGTCTTTGGCAAGCGGGCCCCAATTTCAGCAATCGTTAAACCAGCAGCTAACGTGATGACACCACCGGCAACCCATGCCAATAGTCCAAGCGTTGATGAACCAGCTGTTTGCAAAACCCCGGCTTGCTTAAAGAAGATTCCAGAACCAATAACCGTTCCGATAACGAGTGATAACCCTGACCAAATTCCCATTGATCGTTTTAATTCAACTTTGTTTTCCATGACCTACTCCTAGATTATTCCGTTCTTGCATAAAAAAACAGCCACCCAATCCCAGTGATTGGATGACTGCTAATCGTTCTCACAGTTCAAGCGTTACACGAAAACGCCCAATCACTTTTTGTGTTGAGTTGAAACGATCATTATTATTATTGTTGTTAACAAAACTGAACATAATCATTTCTCCTTCCAAAAAGTGTGCGGTTTTCATAACGATTAAAATCTTATCATATTCTAAGAATTCTGACAATAAAAAATGGTGAACCCATTTGGATTCACCATTTCTATTAGTTACTTATTAAGCTTCTTCGTACCATGAGTAGTGGTACATTTCACCAGCTGGCTTGTCCGTACGCTCGTAAGTGTGAGCACCGAAGTAGTCACGTTGTGCTTGGATCAAGTTTGCAGGCAAAACTTCTGAACGGTATGAATCGAAGTATGCAACCGCAGCTGACAATGATGGCACTGGTACACCAGCAGCCGTTGCCAAAGCGATTACGCGACGAGCAGCTGCTTGGTACTTCTCAGCGATATCCTTGAAGTATGGATCCAACAATAAGTTGTGCAAACCTGCTTCGTTGTTGTAAGCATCCGTAATACGTTGCAAGAAGCGGGCACGAATAATCGCACCAGCACGCCACAATTGTGCCAACTCACCGTATTGCAAGTCCCAATCGTAGTGATCTGAAGCCATGCGCAATTGGTCGAAACCTTGTGCGTATGACATGATCTTACCGAAGTACAAAGCCTCGCGGATGTCTTCAACAGTTGCGTCGATATCACCTTCGAAGTTGAATTCTGGACCAGCCAAAACCTTAGAAGCAGCCACACGGTCTTCCTTCATTGCTGAAATGTAACGTGCGTAAACTGATTCCGTAATCAATGATTGTGGGGCACCAACTTCAAGAGCTGATTGTGATGACCACTTTCCAGTTCCCTTGTTTCCGGCACGATCCAAAATCATATCTACCATTGGCTTACCTGAACCCAAATCGTCATCACGCGTCAAAATATCAGCTGTGATTTCAATCAAGTATGAGTCCAACTCACCCTTGTTCCACTCAGCAAACGTTCCTGCCAAAGCATCCTTGTCCAACTTCAACAAGCGCTTCAACAAGTCGTATGACTCAGCGATCAATTGCATATCACCGTACTCGATACCGTTGTGCACCATCTTTACGTAGTGACCAGCACCATTAGGTCCGATGTAGGCAACCGTTGGCTTACCATCTTCAGGGGCCTTAGCGGCAATTTCCTTCAAGATTGGCTCAACCAAATCATAAGCTTCGCGTTGTCCCCCAGGCATCATTGAAGGGCCTTGCAAGGCTCCCAACTCACCACCTGATACACCCATTCCGATGAAGTTGATGCCTGATTCAGCAAGCTTCTCTGATCGGCGCATCGTGTCCTCAAAGAACGTGTTTCCACCGTCAATCAAAATGTCACCCTTCTCCAAGAATGGTAGCAATTCTTCAATAACAGCGTCAGTTCCTGCACCGGCCTTGACCATCAACAAAATACGACGTGGGGCCTTAATTGACTTCACGAATTCCTCGACAGTGTAACCAGGTACAAACTTCTTATCTGAGTGCGTTTGTACCAAATCTTCAGTACGAGCGCTTGAACGGTTGTATACCGCAACCGTGTAGCCACGTGATTCCACGTTCAAGGCCAAGTTACGACCCATTACGGCCAAACCAACAACACCAAAATCTGCAGTTGCCATGTTTTATTATCCTCCAAAGTGTGTCCTTAATCCCTCGATTGACTATAAGTCTAGTCTTCTTTATTTTAATGTCAAAACAAAAAGTGTCTGTGAATTAAATGTGAAGTTGTTTATGACATATACAAAAATCAGATAATCCTATGACAATAGGCTGTATTACTAATTTTTGCAAAGAAAAACCCACGCAGATGCATGGGTTAGTTTCATTATTCATATTGTGCCAAAACGGTAGCGACAACGTCATCGCTAGCTGAAGTCGTCATGAAACGACCCATTGGCGTAATCTCGTGACGATCTTTAAAAGCTAACTTCTTTGTTTCAACTAACATGACCGTCAAATTATTTTCAGTCAAAAAGAGTTGGCCAGGCTTACCTAACTTGCCCTTCGTATGCTTACCAATGCGCCAGCTGTGAAAATCAGCTGCCGTTAGCGGATTTTCCTTTGGCTCATAAGCACCACTATTACTTTGCGTCATCACAACGCCAATTAATTCTGCTGTTGGATATTTATCTGCCATGTTTAACCTCGGTAGTATGCCCACGGTACTTGTGGATCGAATTGCTCATCAGTTGAGACAACGAGCCCCTTCTTAAAGCGCGTCAACAACCAGAAACGGAGTGGCTCAGGGATACCAAGCATCTCAAAATCACTCGTTGAGATAGCATAGCGAATCCCTTTTTCATCATTATTCATGACTTTTTGCACCCAGTTTGGATCGACAATCAGTTCACGTGCAATCGCAGCTCCATCAACGCCGGCTTGCACAAGCGCTTCAACTTACTCTGGCGTACGCAACAAACCAGCGACAATCAACGGAACGTCACCCAAAATTGCCTTGTACTTGGCATAAAGTGGCTCCTTATCTTCCTTATTCATAAATGGCGTTTGGAACGCATCCTTTAATGAGATGTGGAAGTATGAAATTGGTCGCTTGATAATTTCTTGAGCCATCGCTAATGAATCCGTAAAGCGAATACCAGGCGTCGTTGGCTCTTCAGGTGATTGACGGTAACCAATAATGAATTGCTCATCCGCAAATTCATCACGCGCTGCGACTACGGCATCCAAAACTGCTAAACCGTAACGCATGCGGTCGTTCAAATCACCACCCCATTCATCAGTGCGTTGGTTGGCGTGCTCTGAGAAGAATTGTTGCATCGCATACATGTTGGCACCGTGTAACTCAACACCGGCAAAGCCAGCTGCAATGGCACGGCGAGTTGCTTCACCAAAGTCGGCGATACTTTGACGAATTTCCTCATCGGTCATCGGACGTGGCGTAGCCATCCCTGGTTGGTGACCTGGTACATCAGAAGGGCCAACGACGTCATCGTGCAATACCGCTGCCGTTTGTGCAATACGGCCACCAAACGACAATTGCAAAACCGGCACTGATCCACGGTTCTTAATCACGTCCGCAATCTTCTTCAACCCTGAAATCTTCTCATCAGAGTCAATGCCAATTTGACCAACGTATGTCTTACCAGCCATTGAAACGTATGCCATTTCAACGATGACCAAACCAGGTCCACCAGCACGCATCTTGTAGTAGTTCACCTCATCATCAGTCACAACACCAGTCGCAAAAGATGATCGCAAAGTCGTTGGTGGAAATACGACGCGATTCTTTATTTCAACACCATTCGCCAACTTGAATGGTTCAAGGAATTTATAACTCATTGTCATTAACTCTTTCTTATTATTAGTGACACTATTATAGCATTATGTACAACTATTAAATTTTTGCACCTCTTTTTCTTGCGGAAACATCACCATGTCCTTACAATAAGTCTATTCATTTCATTGTTAACATTTTCAAGCAAAGAAGGGGACACAAACATGAAGTTTGAAACAAAGGTTATTCACGGTGGTACACAAGGGGATCCAGTTACTGGTGCTGTTACCACACCCATTTACCAAACATCAACCTATCACCAAAAGGAGCTAGGTGGTGGCGCTAAGTATGAGTACACGCGCGGTGAGAACCCTACCCGCTTCGCTTTGGAGTCAGTTATGGCTGACATTGAAAACGGAACGGATGGATTTGCCTTTTCATCAGGAATGGCTGCTATCCACGCCACAATGAGTTTGTTGAAGGCCGGCGACCACATCGTCATGGCCAACGACGTTTACGGCGGAACTTTCCGCTTGGTTAACCGCATCATGGCCGAGTTGGGCATTAAGTTTACGGCGGTTGATACAGCTGATAGCGATGCTTTGAAGGCCGCAATGACGCCAGAAACAAAGATGGTTTACTTGGAATCACCTTCTAACCCATTGATGCACGTGACGGATATTGCTGAAGCATCAAAGATTGCCCACGAAGGTGGTGCAATTGCCGTGGTTGATAACACATTCGCTTCACCATACAACCAAAACCCATTGGACTTGGGTGCTGACGTGGTTGTTCACTCAGGAACGAAGTACTTGGGTGGTCACGCCGACCTATTGTCAGGATTCGTGGTCGTGAAGGACGCTAAGTTGGCTGAGCGCATTAAGTTCATCCAAATGTCTATTGGTGCAGTCTTGTCACCACAAGATTCATACATGGTGCAACGTTCAATTAAGACGTTGGCTTTGCGCGTGCAACGCCACAACGAAAACACGATGGCCTTGGCTGAGTTCTTGAACAACCACCCAAAGGTTGCCAAGGTTTACTTCCCTGGTTTGCCAGGTACGCCTGATCACGAGATTGCTAAGAAGCAAATGCGTGGATTTGGTGGCATGATGTCAATCGAGCTACAACCTGGTTTGGATGTTAAGAAGTTTGTTGAGAACTTGGATGTCTTCTTGTTGGCTGAGTCACTTGGTGGTGTTGAATCATTGATTGAAGTACCAGCAGTGATGACCCACGCTTCTATCCCACGCGAGATTCGCATTGCTAACGGCATCAAGGATGAGTTGGTTCGTATCTCAGTAGGTATTGAAGATATCGACGACTTGATTGCCGACATGTCAAAGGGCTTGGATGCCTTGTAATATTGATAGAGTAAACTCCCCAACGATTTCGGTCGTTTGGGGAGTTTTTCGTTAGGTAGTTGGTGGTTAGTGTCCGTCCACCACTAACTAACACTCAACCAAAAGTGCAAAATAAAAACCGCGTGAACGTATATCTACGTTTCACGCGGTTTTTCAGTAAGCTACTGATAAAGTCAAATTACTTTGACTCCAATTCAGCCTTACCCTTGGCCCATTGTTGGATGTTAACAACTTCAGCCACACGAGCCTTCTTTGCAGAATCGTGTGATGTTGGTCGCTTACGAGCCCATGAGTTGTATGGTGATTGAACAGCCATGATCATTTCCTCCATTTATGTTATCGATAACTTTACTAGTATACCGATAAAAACAAAGTGCGTCAAACTTTTATCCCAAATCCGTCAATTTTTCATCGCGTATAAGTTGTGAACACCAGGTTCGCGCCGTATACTAAGGTTACTATGATTACACAAAAAACAACTTTCCCAGATTTCGTCTGGTTCCAAGTACATGATATGACTCCTGAGGAACGAGAATGGTTGACCAAAGACCAACTCATCCCCAACGAACTCCTAAGTTATGCCGTCGACCCATACGAAAGTGCCCGTATGGAATATGACGAAGCAGCTGATTTGACGTTGATGATTTTTGACGTCGTCACACCAACATCACCTCGTGCCACAACTGAACCCGTTGGCATGCTCTTTAGTAATGACCAACAACGCCTCTACACCTTCACTCGTGAGGAAACGGATTACGTAGACAGCTACCTAAGTGGTACCGAAGTCAGCCGCCGTCCCTTGCCCGACCACGCCACGCCGCTTGATGTCATTTTGAATGGTACAGAGCTACTTTCTTCAAAGTTTATGTCGGCAATTCTTGAAATCAATCGCCGTCGTACGCCAATTCAAAGTGAAATTCGCAAGACGAAGCAAACGCAAAAGACGATCGATCAATTGATGGATTTGCAGACGGATTTGATTTACCTATTGAATTCTTTGCACACCGACCGCGACTTGCTACGCAGCTACAAGGCGCGCCACAACATTCAATTGACTGATCACCAATCAGAACGTATTGATGACGTCACGGTCGAGTTGCAACAAGCCATCGACACCGGTGAGTTGTCACAACTAGTTACCAACCGCGTTTCAGACGCCTTTGTTAACCTAGCCAATTCAAACCTGAACTGGACAATGAAGCTGTTGACGGTCTCATCAATCGTCCTAACGGTGCCCAACATTGTGTCAGGGTTCTTCGGTCAAAACGTTGACCTTCCCTTCATGCACACCCACATGGGCTGGATTGTGACGCTCATCATCACCTTTATTATGATGACCATCACAACAATCGTCCTTTGGCGATCAGGATTTTTCCGCAAATAATCACTTACAGCAGAGCCTTTTTCAGGTTCTGCTTTTTCTATTTTTCTTGTGGATAACCTGTTGAAAAGCAGCTAACCTTCCCACAAGAAAATGAGACTTATCCACAAAACTCCAGACTTTTGCACACCTACTTGTGGATAAAGCGGTGCAAAAAAGCCGACTGCAACTAAATGCAATCGGCTAATTTCGTTTACTTCAAATGTAATTTGTGCGCGATAGTTGCTGCGCGTTGGCCAAGAACACTTTCACCAACGTGAGTCTTCAGCATTGCAACACCGTAGATACCAGCACCAACTAGACCAACCACAACCGTCACAACCAATTGTGCCATCTTTGTATCAGGCACGAATAGCGTCAACGTGTTCGTCAAAAGTGCTACCACAGCGTACATAACCAAGCCCCAGAATAGGATAACCATCAATGAGAAATTGAACGGTGCCCATTCGATGGCATATAGCACGCTAAGTCGGCGGATTGAAATAATCAAGCCAACCGCAAAGGCTAGGACCGTCGCCATCAAAGGACCGGCACCTTGCAACCAAATCGTCAAAGGCACTTGCAAGATCAACTTCAAGATCAAAATCAATCCCAACACCTTCACCGTGAATGACAACTCATTCAACCCTTGGTAGATGGCCAAGACAACCATGTACAAGCCCAAGGCAATGGCCGTGAAGCTGGCGAATTGCAAGATTAACGTTCCATTTGTTGCATCATTCGTGTTATAGAACAGAATGTATAGTGGATGTGCAACGGCGGCCATCCCCAATGAGGCAGGCACCATCACAAACGCTAGCAACTTAAAGGCGAATTGAATTTGATCACCAATATTCTCGCGGTCACCAATCTCTTTAGCTCGTGCCAACATTGGCAATGCCGTTTCCGCCATACCAACGGCAAGTGACACAACCAACATGACCAACTTGTTTGAGTTAAAGGCAAATTGGGCAAACATCGCTTGCATCGCATTGTGCGTTGCTGACGTGAACGCCCTCATAATGTGGAAGAACGTATATTGGTCAATCACTTGCACAATCGCAATCGCAGAACCAGCAAAGATGACTGGCAATGATTGGCGCGCCATGCGAATCATGATTTCGCGTGGGTTGAAATCCGGCGCCGGAATATTCATCGCCATCTTTTCAGCAAAGAACTTACGACGCTTCCAGATACCAAATACCAAAACGATGATTCCGGCTAGCGCACCCCAGAAGGCAGCCAACGTTGATTCAACCGTGGCATCGACCCATGTTCCGTGATGACCAACCATAATCCAGTACGTCATTCCCAACATGTAAGCCACACGAATCAATTGTTCAACAAACTGCGACAGCGCCGACAATCCCATGAACTCGAATCCTTGCACATATCCGCGCAACATCGATAGCGTTGGAATCAACACCAACGCAGCCGATAGCGAACGGATAACAGGCACCACGTTCGCATCCCCTTGTGATAAGACTCCGGCCAGCAAGTACAAGATAGCACCGGCTGCAATTCCTAACACACCACCAAACTGCAACGCTTGACGGAAGATACGACGCACGGCTTCATAGTGACGTGAAACGCCATATTCTGCAACCAAACGTGCCAAGACATTGGGCAACCCTGCCGTCGCAATCAACAAGGCCACACTATAAATTTGGTAACCTTGTGCATATAATGAGTTGGCAGAATTGAAATACACATTTCCAATCATTGCCACCCATGGAATAACATACAAGGCACCTAGCACACGCGATGCCAGGCTACCAATCGTCATCCAGGCAGAACCACGCAACATACGTGATTCCGCGTTACTATCATCAACTAAATCAGTTTCAATTTCTGGAACGGTCGTTAATTCATCGGCCACCATAATTGGTGCCTCGGCCAATGTCTCCGCTTCTTCCGCGAAAGCCTCAGGCAGAACACTTGGCTCAGATACCGTAATCGTTTCGCTAGCTGGACTAACAGCCGGCGCAACGTCAATTTCACTAGCCGGCTCATCTAGTTGCGTTGGCAATTCAGAACTTGCTGGCAATTGCACGTCAGCTGCAGCTTCATCAATTGCTTCACTCGCGACCGACTTAGGCGTATCCTCACGAACAAATGTATCTGCAACTTGGTGTACCTTAATCGTTGATACTCCTTCAGGTCGCGTTACCACTTCTGCCACTGAGTGCGACTGCGTAGGTGTCGTTGTCGCTTCTGATGTTACCTTCTCTTCATCACGTGCTTCAAAGATATCATCAATCGTGGCCCCATTAAGGAGAGCAGCCAATTCTTCAAACGTGATGTCGCGTCGGAATGGTGACTCTTCATACTGGGGTGATTTTTCATCAGCCATGTTGACCGTTCCCCTTTCTTTCATAAAAAAATGACGCTACACAGACTCGAACTGTGATCTAAGACTTAGGAGGTCCTTGTTCTATCCTGTTGAACTATAGCGCCAAAGTATTCCAAGTAACTATTATACACAAGAAAACCCGTTGTTTGTAGTTGATATGTAATATCAACCCATCCAACGGGTATTTCATTTAGGCGACAATGTCTTGCCACTTTGCCAGAATTGCCGACAATTCAAAATCTTTGGCACGTTCCAATGACTTCGTAGCCAATAAGCAACGCATTTCATAGCTTTGCAACATCGGTTCTAAACGATACCACAATGCGTCAGCGTTTTTAGCTGCCAACTCACCATATATACCACCGTCCAAAATTTCGACCGCTCCAGTATTGTCCGTCGATAGAATCGGCAAGCCAAAGCTCATCGCCTCGACCAGTACCAAGGGCAAGCCTTCCCAACGCGATGTGGCGAGGAAAATAGATGCCTGACGATAATGCGCCGCCAATTCCTCATCATGTAAGCCACCACGATAAATAATTTTATCCGCGACTTCATTGGCTTTAATTAAACGCTCAAATGACGCCATGTCATCTGGTAGCCCTTCACCAGCAATCGCAATCTGCCAATCATCCGGTAGCTTCTTAGCCAAATTCAACATAATATCAATGCCCTTATGCTGAATGGCAATGCGACCCGTGAACGCAATCGTATGCTTAGTTAAATCAGCCCGACCACTCACTTGCATCGTCAACGGATTCCAAATTTTAATAGCCCGGTCAGTCACTGTTTGGAAGCCTTCTAAATCAGTTTCCGTCAATGCCACCACTGTATCGGCCGCTTTGACACCCGCCACAAATTCAGCTCGCATGTCACGGTAATACTGATTAAAGTAGGTATCGATATTGTTATGCATCCAGGCAATCGTTTTTAGTTCAGGGAGTCGTGACTTCAGGTATGGAATAAAGCTCGTTAAGATACCGGCATTTAAAATCACAACATCAATTTTCTCTTCAATCAAAATATCAGCCAAATCGGTCATTTGTTGCTGATAGGTGTGCAATGGATCAGGGCCATTTGCTGGCATGACCGGATGAGGCGCCGGAATTAAACGCCCCTTCAACTCGTAGTACGATAGCACATCAGCCATCTGGTAAAAAGCAACCGTGGCGAATTCAGTCATGGCATTGCCAACAACAGTTGCTGCTCGCTTCATGCCACCCATTCCCAGGTTCTCAACAACCATCAAAATTCTCTTTGCCATGCCCTGCACCCCCTTGCTTTGCATACTAAAAGAGGAACCCCCACAAATGCGAGAGTTCCTCTTCAGTATAGTCACTATTGTTTAAAAAGTGGCGCTAGATGTCTTAAAACCTGACATGCAGATTACAAAACAACGTTCACCAACTTACCTGGCACAGCGATAACCTTCTTTGGTTGTCCGCCATCCAGTTGCTTTTGAACGGCTTCGTCAGCGATTGCCAACTCAGTCATCTTCTCACGGTCAGCGTCCGCAGGAATCGTCAAACGACCGCGAACCTTACCGTTAACTTGCAAAACGATTTCAATTTCATCTTCAACCAAAGCAGCCTCGTCAAACGTTGGCCATGGTTGGTACGTCACTGATTCGTCCTTGTGCAAGAAGCTCCACAATTCTTCCGTCATGTGAGGGGCAATTGGGTTCAACAACTTGATGAATCCTTCAACGTATTCAACAGGCAAGTTTTCTGCCTTGTATGCTTCGTTGATGAAAATCATCATTTGTGAGATGGCCGTGTTGAAACGTAGACCTTCGTAGTCTTCCGTAACCTTCTTAACCGTCTCGTTGTAGATCTTGTCCAACTTGTGGTCGTTAACCGTCGTGATGTGGTCGCGTAGCTTGTCTTCATCATCGATGAACAAACGCCATACACGATCCAACCAACGACGTGAACCAGCCAAACCATCTTCTGACCAAGCGATTGATTGTTCCAAAGGTCCCATGAACATTTCGTACAAACGCAATGTGTCGGCACCATATTCTTCAACCACGTCATCAGGGTTAACAACGTTACCCTTAGACTTAGACATCTTCTCGTGGTTTTCACCCAAGATCATACCTTGGTTAGCCAACTTTTGGAATGGCTCCTTGGTGTGGACAACACCCAAGTCGTACAAAACCTTGTGCCAGAAACGTGCGTACAACAAGTGCAACACAGCGTGCTCAGCACCACCGATGTACAAGTCAACGTTCTTCCAGTATGCCTCAGCCTCTGGTGAAACAATTTCCTTGTCGTTGTGTGGATCCATGTAGCGCAAGTAGTACCATGATGAACCAGCCCATTGTGGCATCGTGTTCGTCTCGCGCTTACCCTTGCGGCCGTTTTCGTCAACCACGTTTACCCAGTCGTCAACGTTAACCAATGGTGACTCACCAGTACCTGAAGGCATGATGTTATCAACTTCTGGCAAACGCAATGGCAATTGGTCTTCTGGTACAAGCGTCTTTTCACCATCTTCCCAGTGGATGACAGGAATTGGCTCACCCCAGTAACGTTGACGTGAGAAGATCCAGTCACGCAAGCGGTAGTTAACTTGCTTGTGACCAACACCTTGCTCTTCCAACCAAGCGATTGCCTTTTCGATAGCTTCTTGCTTACCCATGCCATCCAAGAAGCCTGAGTTGATGTGCTCACCATCGCCAGTATAAGCTTCTTCAGCGATGTCACCGCCGGCCAAAACTTGGCGCATTGGCAAATCGTACTTCTTAGCAAATTCGTAATCACGCGTATCGTGAGCAGGAACGGCCATCACGGCACCCGTTCCGTATGATGAAAGGACATAATCACCGACCCAAATTGGCAACTCTTCACCATTAATTGGGTTAATTGCAACGGCACCTGTGAACACACCTGACTTATCCTTATTCAAGTCCGTACGCTCCAAATCTGACTTTGAAGCGATTGACTTCTTAAAGGCTTCGATAGCATCCTTTTGATCATCAGAAACAATTTCTGATACCAAAGCGTGTTCTGGTGACAAAACCAAGTACGTCACACCGTACAACGTATCAGCACGCGTCGTGAAGACTTCAACTTCAGCGTCTGAATCCTTCACCTTGAAGTTTACAGAAGCACCGATTGAGCGACCAATCCAGTTACGTTGTTGTTCCTTAATGGCGTCTGGCCAATCAACATCGTCTAAATCTTCCAACAAGCGATCAGCGTAAGCCGTGATCTTCAATGCCCATTGACGCATTGGGACACGGTAAACTGGGAAGCCACCACGCTCCGTCTTACCGTCGATGATTTCTTCGTTGGCAACAACCGTTCCACCATTGTAATCAGGGGCCCAGTTAACCATGATTTCATCTTCGTATGCCAAGCCCTTCTTGTACAATTGTTCGAAGATCCATTGCGTCCACTTGTAGTACTTAGGGTCAGTCGTGTTAACCTCACGTGACCAGTCATATGACAAACCAAGTGTCTTCATTTGGCGGCGGAAGTTCTTAACGTTCTTCGCCGTCACGACACGTGGATCCTCACCCGTCTTGATTGCGTACTCTTCAGTAGGCAAACCGAACGCGTCGAATCCCATTGGGTGCAAAACATTGAACCCTTGCATACGCTTCATACGTGAAACGATATCAGTTGCCGTGTAACCTTCTGGGTGTCCAACGTGTAGCCCTTGCCCTGATGGGAATGGGAACATGTCCATTGCGAAGAACTTTTCCTTTGAGTGGTCTGATGACGTCTTAAAGGTTTGATTCTCTTCCCAGAAGCGTTGCCACTTCTTTTCTACTTCTTTGTGTTGATATGCCATGATTGATAACCTCACTTTAATGTTCTAACTTTAACAAAAAAATGCCGTTCTTTCAATAAATGAGCGGGTTTATACCGGTGTTTCACACGACTAATAATTAATCCAAATTGTGATACACTTAGTTAATGAAAAAGTAGTGAAAGCGGGTGTCCATATGTTTCAAATGCGTAAGTTTGATTATTTTCAGCTTGCGGTTGCCTTTGCGGGGTTAATCCTATTTATTTTATTAGCAATTGGCTATACCCACCATTTGGGTTATATCGATTGGATTGACCAGTTTGGCTTCAAACATATCCGGCAACCAGTCACGCCAGAGCGATCTTGGTTCTTCCGTAACATCACGCGTGCCGGTAACCCAAAGTGGACGTTGATTGTGATGACGGCGACCGCCATTGTGGCATTGCTAGTTCGCAAAATCGACGTAGCCGTGTTTATCGTTTTGAACGTCGGCGTCTTCGGACTTGGTGTCATGGCACTACTTAAGCACGTTTTCCACCGCCCACGACCTGACATTTATCACGTCATCAGCCAAGGTGGTTTTTCCTTCCCATCGGGTCACGCACTCAATGCCGTGCTATTATATGGTTCATTGATTGTTCTCGTACATTATTACTTGAAACAACACGACCAGGTGCGCTATGCCATCATGACATTATTCGCCGCGCTGGTCGTCGCCATCCCCCTCAGCCGTGTCTATCTTGGTGTCCACTACTTATCGGATATCCTGGCCGGGTTCGGACTTGGTACCTTTTTCCTAATTATGTCGAAGGAACTTATTTTCAAATATCAAACACGAGAGGTTTTCGAACATGCGATCAACTCAGAATCTAGCGCAAATCACGCTGAATGAATATTTAGTACCAGGCGACTTGGCCATTGATGCCACAATTCGTCGTGGCGACATCACGCGCTTCCTCGCTAGCCGTGTGGGTGACACTGGTAAGGTCTTGGCCTTTTCAGATGTTAAGGCTGAAATCGACGACGTTGCCACATCACTTTTCTTGAGTGGTTTGCACAACCGCGTCGACCTAATCAGCAAGGACTTCTCAGCCGTTACCAACTATTTGGACCCAACAAAGCCAATCGCCGCTGCCTTGTTCCAAGTTGACGAAAACATGGATACAGAGACATTGACGGCGACCGTTAAGACATTGTTGATGGTCTTGAAGACAAATGGTTTGGTGTTGTTGCTGAGTGACAACCCAGCCAACCTAGCTGACGCCCAAGATTACGTGGCACAATTGCCAACGGATTCTTATGGCGTCCAAAAATACGAAGACGTCCTAACCGGCGAAACCGCCTTGTTAATCCAACGTCGTTAATCAAAAAACTCCCTGAGCCCGCAAGCTCAGGGAGTTTTATTTTACTTATTAATTGGCTCAAACACCGCCACTGCCTCAACGTGAGCAGTTTGTGGAAATTGATCCAACGGTTGAATGTCGCCCTTGATGCGGAAACCCTTATCAATCAAGTACTTAGCATCGCGTGCCATTGTCTCTGGGTTGCATGACACATAAACAAAGCGGTCAGGATTCATGTCCGCAACGGCATCCAACAAATCTTCCGTCAAACCACGACGAGGCGGATCAACAAAGATAACGTCTGGCTTCAAGCCACCGTCTTTCCACTTTTGCATTTGTTCCGGTGCGTCAGCCGTGACGAATTCAGCGTTCTTCACGTTGTTGTTGGCGACGTTCTTTTGCGCGTCAATCACGGCACGCTCAATCACTTCAACACCCAACACCTTGTCGACACGGTCAGCGACCGTCAAACCAATTGTTCCAATACCTGAATAAGCATCGATAACCGTGTCAGATTCCTTCAACTCACCCTTTGTTGCGGCCATGTCATACAACACTTCCGTCGTTTGTGGGTTAACTTGGTAGAACGAATTTGGGCCGATTTCAAAATCGATATCCAACAACTTGTCGTGGATAGCGTCGGCGCCCCACAACGTGCGATTATCGCCTGACGTCAAAACATGCAAGCTACGTGGATTGTGGTTCAAGATGATACTCTTGATGCCGTCAACCGCCTCAGCAATGTCCGCAGCAATCGCATCTTCATCCGTCAACGTTGGCGTTTGCGTTACTAATACCACCATGACTTCGTGACTGTAATAACCGCGACGTACCATGATGTAGCGCATTTCACCTTCTTGGGTATCGTCATCAAAAACCGATACCTTGTGGGCGTCCAAAATATCACGCACAATCCCGATGATTTGGTCGATCTTCTCGTCGTTAACGAAGTAATCGTCCAATGGCACAATGTCACCTGGCGTACGCTTCTTAATGAAGCCAGTCGTCAACTTGCCATCAACATACTTCACTGGCACAACTGTCTTATTGCGATAGTGGGTTGGATTATCCATCCCGATGGTTGGCGCAACATCGACATCAATACCGTATTCCTTGTACAACTTTTGCACTTGTTGTTGCTTCAAACGCAATTGCGCATCGTAGGCCAAGTTGACATACGGTGCGATACCAGCCTCAAGCAAATAGTCCTTACCAGACGCCACGCGGTCTGGTGACGCTTCAAGAATTTCTACAACCTTGGCACGACCGAACTTACGGTTGACCTGCGTCACCTCAAATAAAATTTTCTCGCCTTCGAAGGCATTTTCCAAATGAATTGGATAATCATCAACCATGATGACTCCCAATCCAGTGTAAAGCACGTCGATAACAACACCTTCGCGTTGCTCACCCAGCTTTACCGGAATAATTGTATTACTCATATTTTCTCTCGTTTATCCTTTTTAGTCGCTTTCCATTATAACTGAACTGAATTACTTCGTGCGACCCCACAAGAAATCAATCATTGCATGGTTCACCTGCTGATTGTTTTCGTGCAGCTTACTATGTTGTGCTTCAGGACCACTAATCAAGCGCTCTTGATATGACTTTGGCCGGTCACCGAGCAAGTATTGCAGTGACTTGGCCGATGTCGTTGAAACGCGCCCGTCCGAGTGCGTGCCATCATCCAAATCACCGTAAATGTTCAACACATCAACTTGGTTCTTTGGATAATTATCTTGGCGGGCCAACAACCAATCATAGTACGACACCGTCTTTTCGGGCTTACCGAGACCATCCAAATGATTATCGGCAACTTGCTTATCAATGCCAACAATCCCATCGAAGTGACCTGCAATCGATACTTGCTTGCGTAACTTTGGCAATGACTTATCTTGACCGTATGTCATTTCATAAGTCATCAAGCCCAGGTTTCCCATCGAATGTGCGACGGCATTGAATGACTTAATGCCATACTTATGCTGCAATGCAACCACGACATTCTTTATCCACTTGGCATCCGTTTGATAATCCGTATTACGATTATCTGAAAATACCACTTGCACCATTGGATTAAAACGGTTCTTATCCCAATGACCTGACAACTTCACGTGACCATCATCAGTCACGCGCGCCGTCAGCATTTTCTTAGCCGCCCCAGACTTTTCAGCTGCCCGGACTAAATCCTTCGTTGAATTCAGCGTGCCACCATAACCGTGAATGAACAAGGTTGGTGTGTTCGAATAGACATACTTATCTGGATTACGTTTTAGCTTCAACGAATAGTTCAAAGCAAAAATAACCGCAAAAATCGCGACCAATCCAACTATAATACTGACCCATCTTTTCATCGTGCATCCCCCTTTGCATTCCGAATGAGTGTTTAATTCATTTTTTGTCCGTGTTCAATGACATAGGCTACTGAAACCGGCATCATCTTGCCACTATATTCTACTGCCAAAGCGCGCGCCGTTTCGTCTTGCGTTGGCACAACCGCCACAAAAGAGCCGTCATCCAAGCGATACATATCCACTAATTGCCCCGCATCATTCAACAAGAATGAAAAATCAATCAAATGGTTGTAGTCGTCAAACTTGAATGGACGCTCATCCACGCGTTCTTCGCGGACTGGTTCAACCGGTTGCTCAGGCATACCTGCTGCCAATTGGGCAACCAACTCAAAACGTAGGTTCTTCATATCCAACAATTGCGCTTGGAATGAAATTGGCGCTTCATCAACCACTGACCGCACAAACTTAGGCAACAAGCGCTTTGGGCGCGTAATTGGCGCCGATAATTCTGAGAAGAATGCGTAGATACTCATCTTGCGATCAATCAAATCATCCAGCGTCACTTCAATGTGCACATCATCGTTCTCAATGCGCCAAGGCAATTCCTGTCCGTTCTTCAAATCGCGGTCTGAAACCAACGGCGCTACCATCGTCCCCAGCGTAATCATAATCAAGCCATCAACCTGGTTAATCGTCACATCAAATTGCTTGGTGGCATCTTCAAACAGCATCCCCACTGTGCGTGTTGAGAGCATGTTCACCATGCGAATATCTGCTAGTATCGCAGTTGCGGCATCGGCATTCTTGTCTGTAATTAAATCGACCAACTCGTGGTACGTCTCAAGGCTCTCAAAATCAGTTGGCGTTAGGATTAGTTCGCCATAATCGTCAAACATTTCATTTAGTAACATGTAATACCATTCCAAACTCTTCTTATTTATTAATAATGATACCAGCGTTTGCGATGCAATGGTAATCATGAGACACTACTGGTAGATTCATCAGAAAGAGGGGATATTATCGATGACAAAATATGATAAAGAAGCATTACGTCAACAGCTCACACCTGAGGAATACGCCGTCACACAAGAGGCTGCTACCGAAGCACCATTCACTGGGAAGTATGACGCATGGTTCGATGACGGCATCTATGTTGATGTTGTGAGTGGCGAACCTTTATTCAGCTCAACTGACAAATATGACGCTGGCTGTGGCTGGCCATCATTCACTAAGCCAATTGAGAAAAAGGCCGTTAAGCGCCACCTTGATACCTCACACGGCATGTTCCGAACTGAGGTGACATCAACAGATGCTAACTCTCACTTAGGTCACGTGTTTACTGACGGTCCTATTCAAGAGGGCGGATTGCGTTACTGCATTAACTCAGCAGCGATGCGATTTGTGCCGGTTGACGAACTAGATCAACAAGGTTACGGCGATTACAAATCATTATTCGAATAACGTAAAAAAGACGGCAATCATATGCCGTCTTTTTTATTCTAAATATTTGGTATAAAAACCATTGCCAACACAACTAAATAATCTGGTTCTCCACGTATTCTCGGTAAAGCGGATGTGTATTCATAAGTTCGTCGTGTATTCCAAATCCTGTAACTTGCCCGCTTTCTAAGAAAATTATTTTATGCGCATCAACAATTGTAGAGAGCCTATGAGCTACCACGATTGTGACTTTATCAGGAGCTTGACTATACATAGTATTTTTAATAATTTTCTCCGTTTTTGAATCTAATGCAGAAGTCGCTTCGTCATACAAAACAATATCTGCATTTTTTAACAAGATTCTTGCGATTGATAACCTTTGTTGCTGCCCGCCGGAGATATTAGCACCGCGGATACCTACACTTGCCTTTAAACCTAATGGCATATTATTAACGTCACTCAAAAATCCAGCTTGCTCAATTGAAAGGGAAATATTTTTTTCATTAACGGGTTTTGATAGTCCGTAGATTAAATTATCATTGACGGTCCCTGTGCGAAGAAAAGGCCGCTGTGTGACGTAACCTATATAGTTGCGCCAACTGCTTAATTGGTAGTCCTTTATATTCGTATCGCCGTATTCAATACTTCCGGAATCAATGTCATATAGCCGTTCAATAAGCGACAGTATAGTAGACTTACCACTACCAGAGGGGCCAACTATTGCCGTTACTTCTCCTCTTTTCGCCTCGAACGACACATCTTTTAAAACATTTTTTTCAGCGTCGTGATACGAAAAAGTGACATTCTTAAAATTTAAATTCCCAGATTTAATAACGGAAAATCCTGAAATCAAATCCTCAGTCTTATGATTAAATAACTTGACTAATTCATTTGAGCTTCCCAGAGCTTTACTAGTTTCTCCAACCAGCTGGCCCATTTCCGCGATTGGCGCAACCAGCTGAATAATATACATTAGAGAACTAACAAGTATCCCCAATGTAATTTGCTTATTCGCTATCTGGTAAACTCCAAAAGATAGTATGCCAAAGATATCCAATATCACCAGCATAGTTACAAGGGGCACAATAACGGATTCATACGCAGTACCTTTCAAGGCCGTACTATATAGCTGATTTATATTTTTCGTACCTTGGTTTACTTCGAAAACTTCCGTGCTGTTTATCTTTACTAGCTGGATATTGTCTAACACTTCAGTTGCATCACCAATAAAAGTGGCCATATTCTTCTGATTTTTAACCGTTAGTTTTTCTAAAATTGAAACCACAGGAACCACTAATAATAAAAACATGGGTAGCGAAGTAAGTAAAACTAATGAGAATTGCCAATTTAATGTGAATAAAATAATTACCGTCCCTAAAATCAAAATAATCGACTTTATTAACTCAGGAAGTGTGACAGATAAAAATACATTTACAGTCGTTATATCGCTAGTCAATCGAGATATTTTTTCGCCCGTTTTCCATGTTGAGTTAAACGCCATTGAATATTTTAAATAACGATCCCACAAAGAAATTCGGAGTTTTTGAATAGCTAATTGTCCAAACTTTGCAAGTATGTACCCCGAAATCATCGCTGCTAATATTTCTACAAGAACCCAAATAATCACGCTAATTAAATCATCTGATTTGATTCCTTTGGAAAAATTATCCAACAGTACCATCACCTTTTTGGGGACAATCAATTGACTAATGACCGCAATTATTCCGAACAAAATCCCTACAGAAAACAATCTCCATTTAGGTTTTGCATCATTTATCAGTACTTTATATGCTTTTAGCCTTACCACGCCTATATATTCCTAATTTTAAAAACAATCAGTTTGCTGATTATATAATTCAAAATGATGACCACGATATTATCAATAATCTTCCAAACAATAGGATCCTGATTTAGGAGTTGAACCCCAAACCAAATTATCACCATCTCCACAACCAGCGTCGCTAATCTAGCAATCATAAAAGAAATGAACTCGCGCAATAATTCTACCTTGGTAACTGCTCCAGAATTGAATACCCAGACTCTATTAGTTAAGTAAGCAACAATTACAGCTAGTAACCATGAAACAACAACAGCTATTTGCACGTTTATTCCAACGAATAAAAATAATGCGTACGAAACAACGTTGATAATTGTTGTTGTTACTCCAAAAATTCCGTATAAAATAAGTGCCTTATATTTTTCAAATCTGGCAAACATGCGTGGACGCTCCTTTGTAATAAATAAAATAGAGGACGAAATTTCTCACGTCCTCTAATCACTTAGGTCAGTATATTGTCAAATTACCCCCACATGTTGTGCTTAATACGGTAGTTTGTATATGCCGTAATCCACTTACCAATCGTACGCATGACATTCCCCTCCTGCTGATAAATATTTGCAACTCACTATGTTCATTACATAACAAATTATATCTCTAACAAAAAATTTATCATTAATAATAAATGCATTTCATTTCAAATATTCGATAATAACAATTATAAAAATATGAACGAAATAATTAAAATACATTAATAGCATTTTTGTTTTTAAACAACAAAACATTATGAGCAAATGGCCCTATACCACTAGATAAATAGTTCACCCCAGACACCCTTTTACTCTTCTACTTCTTGTTGATTAGTTTCAAAAATAGCTTATGCTCGATGAACGATATTCAAAAGGCAGCTGATTTCACCAATGTGAAATCAACTGCCTAAGCGAGGTCCAAAATATTAAATTTTACTAGTCATCAGTACCATCTGACTTTGAGTCTCTTTTCGTTTACTTCACTGGCACCTTCACGTCACCAGAAAGAATTTGCTTCTTAGCTGCTTCGACTGCAGACCATGCCTTATCTGACATGTTACCGCGCGTCACCGCAACACCCTTATCATCCAAACCGTAAACCAAGTGCTTACCACCTGGGAACTTGTTTTCATCTGCCATCTTCGTCACGTCAGTCACAACCGTGCCAACGCCCTTCGTTGCTGACGTCAACGTGAAGTTTGATGCGCCGTCAGTTGCCTTGTATTCACCATCGGCTGATTGATCAATATCAACCCCGATAACCCAAACCTTGTCGGCCTTTGTTTGCTTTTCGTTCAAGTCCTTCGCCTCAGTAAAGACACCCGTACCAGCGCCACCGGCAGCTTGGTAAATGATGTCCGTGCCGTTTTGGTACATTGAAGCCGCGATTGTCTTGGCCTTACCAGCATCAGCAAAATCACCAACATATTGCACATCAACTTGAATATCAGGGTTAACTGACTTAGCACCCGCAATAAAGCCAGCTTCAAACGTATCAACCACTGCTGACTTCATGCCACCAACAAAACCAAGCTTGTTCGTCTTCGTCGTTTCAGCTGCCGCAACACCGGCTAGGTATGATGACTGTTCTGAGTGGAACGTTACTGAGACAACATTCTTACGTGTCTTTGCAACGTCATCAATAATCATAAAGTTGTTCTTTGGGTACTTCTTAGCGGCCGCATTAATTGATGGCGTCTTCGGGAAGCCAATGCCGTAGATGTTCTCGTAACCATTTGAAACAGCTTGGTTGATGTTTGTCTCAAAGTCAGCTGACGTCTTGGCTTGGAAGTATGTGTAACCACCCTTACCTTCCTTCACATTATTCGCCTTCGCCCACTTCGTCAAACCTTGCCAAGCTGATTGTTGGAATGACTTGTCATCGATACCAGCTGCATCCGTGATCAACGCAACAGATGTGTGCTCGTTCTTAGCTTCAACTGAGCCCGAGTGCATGTATGCCCCAATCCCTGCACCAACCAACACAACAGCACCAATTCCCAAAACAACTTTACGATTCATTATGAAATCCCCTTAATAGATATAAAACACGAACATTTATTTCGTTTTTAACAACTTAGATATCATAACCCGAACTTATGACGTTGTAAAGGGTATATTTCGTAATTTAATCGTTTTAACTGGAAAATACCTTACTAACAAACGGTTAAAACACGAACTTTAGCATTATCGTTTACATAAAGTTCGTATTTAGAACAAAAAGTCGAGACATCTCATTGCATGCCTCGACTTTCCATCATTTATTAATTTGCCAAAATGTTAACAATATACAATCCTAGCTTCTGGTGCATCACGTGTGCCCGGTGTGTCTCTTGCACAACCGACTTCAACTCTGACACATCATCAGTAATTTCGCCTTGGACACCCTTAGCATAGGTTTCACCCATGCCTTGTGAGTCATTCACCGTCCAGGCATAGATTCCCTTACCACGCTCATTCAAATCATCGACCTGGCTTTGCGTCAAATAAGAGTATTCCATCGTGTAGAAATCCGCCTTCGTCACTGGTGCACCAATAAAGTCACCCGGCAAAATCATGCCGACTTGCAACTTCTTATCCAGCGTCTTCAAACGCTGCACAACTGAATAGTTCAAACTGTGCATCTGCCAACCGTTTTTATCCATTGTTGTTTGGAATTGATTCAAGAATGAATCAGCTAAGTCAGACGCATTAGTTCGTTCTGTCTTAATTTCGACTAGTAGTTTTACATTGCAACGTTCTGCTGCTCTGGCATATTCTTCAAAGCTCGGAATCTTAGCTTGGTGACCATTCTCATAGACGGTCAACTTAGTTGCTTCGGCTAACGTCAAATCAGAAACTGACTTGTCCGAAGCGCCCTTTGTCAAAGCTGCCAAATTTGGATCGTGCATCACCACCCATTTACCATCCTTAGTTTGGCGGATGTCCATTTCCACAAAACTCGGACGAGCATGCGACACCGTATCAATCATCGCCGGAATGGTGTTTTGCACCCCGTTACCGTCATCCACACCACGGTGCGACAAGGTCACCAATGGTCGGCTAACTGTATTCACAACGAAGAACAATGACGGTCCCGCTCCTTGGATCAACGCACCTAGCATTAGGATTAACCCAACAACACGCTTTGTGTGGCGTGGCTTCGTAGCATAATCAACAAGCTGCACAACCTGATAATCACGAGCCATCAGCCCAATAATGAACTGCAAACTCATGATACCAAAGAAAATATCAATCAACGTCGCAAACGTGAAGGTCACAACTGCTGTTAACGCACTGACCATGAACGGCGCAAACCAATCGACAATGTATTGCGCACTCCAAGTCAATCCAAAGACAATCAACGTTAGCAAGCCAACCAAAATCGAACCAGCCAACAGTGTCAGCGCTAATTTAATACCTTGCGCGCCACTTGTTTTGCGCCAACTGTTTTTGATTGCCAATCCCGCTTTATGTTCAGCCAGCATGATTTCCGGCAATACGTAGAAAAAGCGAATTGCGAAAAACAACGCTGCCAAGCCGAGCGCCCAGATAAGCGTTAACATCCACGGTGTGCCGGTAATAGTCGGCCACACGAATTGTGGAATGATTAAATCCGCCGTTAATTGCGAGTGGAATGCCAGCATCGGGAACGGCAATACGACAATGCCGTAAAACAAAATCAACAACCATGCCCCAACTCCACCTTGACGCAAACGATGCAAAGCAGTCTTCATCACGCTTGTTGCAGTCGGCCGTTGCCCCTCATGTACAGCCGAAAAACCAATCGTGTAACTGGCCAATTGACTGATAAACACCGTTAATAGAATCAGCACCGTGATGACTAAAATGACCGTAAAGATTGGATTTTGCATCAGCACCTGTCCTACGTTTGAGAGGGACATAAACGGCACTTCATCAAGCCATTGACCGACGTACAACAAGCCTTTCAAAACTGGCACGACGATAACTGAAATTAAAATCGTAATCGAGAAGAACAGCCGACTCAGCGTCCATTTCGATTGCCAAAACCGACGCCATAACAGCGTCCAGATTGTTTGTTTCATAGTATTTTTCTCCCCTAAACCCACCTGTTTTGCCAAATTATACCAAACAGATTTGTTTATTCGAGTTTAAGGCTCTCACTATTGGTCTTTCTTGTCTTTACGACGCATAATCCACGCTAAGAACATCGCACAGAATGCAAAAATACCAACAAGATATGGTCGTACGTCAGCCACCTGTTCGGTTTGTTCATCCGTTTCCTGTGACTCGATTTGGCCATCCGTTACTTCTTTGCTTGAGCCATTGTAAACAATGCGATCATCAATTGCCTGACCTTGGCGTGAGGCTCCGTTAGTTGCGACGTATGGGTTCGATGCACCTGACGCATCCCCATTAGACGAAATCATCTGGTCACCCACCGCATTGGGTAGTGAACTAGTTGCTGTCTCACCCGCTGGGGTGATGACATTATTCTGTAGACCATTATCGTTCCAAATAGGCGTGTCCGTCGATTCCGTCGCCGTGCCAACTGTCGCTGCTTGAGCGTTACTCAAAGGCAATGGTGCTGCCACTACGTTATTCGTTGACTCGTCATTCGTCGCTACGTTTATTGCAGTATCAACCGCCACTGTTTCGTCCTTTTGATAATTTGTGGTTGTTGCAGCATTACTCGTTGGAACTGAATCACTTTCAGCTGTTTGTTCCGGTTCGGGTTGCTCATTGGCAGCCGTTGCTTCCTCCACAACTTCTTCTACTTCGGCCACGGTATCTGAGTCACTGGCTTCACTGCTAAACGAACTTACCAAACTAGCTGACAAGTTAGTCAGGTCACTGATTTCGTCATGTGCCCACTCTTTTGCATTTGCCAAGTTAGTTGCTTCGGCTTCGTCAATAATCGTTGTGACCTCATCTGAAGTTGTCGCATTTACAACACGGTCCTTGTATGACGCTTTTTCATCATCAGACAAATACGCCATTTCATCGATTTGCGTCTCAGCGGTTGCTTGTTGTTGTGCTAACTCGGCCGCCAATTTGGCATTTGCAACGATTTGCTCAACCGCTGACACTGTATCCGCATTCGAAATCTGATCAACAAACGACTGCTTCTTATCGTCAGCCAAATGCTGTAAGTCATCAATCTCAGCCACTGCGTCAGTCTTAGCATTCGCCAAATTTTGGTTCGTCGCATCAGTGACAATTGGTACGATATCGGCAACATTCTCGGTGTTAGCAATCTGTTGCTTAAAGTCTGTCTGCTCATCTGATGACAAATAGCTTAGATTATCAATCGTCGCTATTGCGTCCTTTTGTGCTTCAGCCAATGCTGAGTCAGCTGCCTGCTTTGCATCGGTGACCGCTTGCTCAACTGTCGTGACATCTGTCGCCTGATTTGCTTGATTCGTATACGTCGTTTGGTCAGTTTCAGACAAGTTCGCTAAGTTACTAATGTCAGTCATCGCTGCTTCTTTGGCACTGGCCAAATTTTGGTCAGTTGCGTCATCAACCACGGCATTAACCCCCGTAATATCAGTCGCATCTGAGATTTGTTGGTTATAAGCTGACTTCTCATCATCAGCCAGATAGGTCATGTTATCAATTTCGGCCTGGGCATCTGACTTTTGGTCCGCCAGCTTATCAGCCGCCTGCGCATCGGCAACAATCTGCTCAATGGCACTAGTTGTCTTTGCCACCGAAACTTGATTATCAAATGATTGCTTCATATCTGTATCCAAATTAGCCAGCCCAGCAATTTCACCATTCGCCCAATCCTTGGCATTCGCCAAATTTTGGTCGGTCGCTTCGGACACACTCTGCTCAACATCAGCAATCGTCATGGCATCAGCTACTTGTTGCTGAGCATCATCCTTTTCATCCGCCGACAAGTACGTCAAATCAGCAATCGCTGTGTCTGCGTCTTTTTGCGCTTCCGCCAACGCTTCCTTATCAGCGTTCTTCGCATTAGTCACTGCTTGTTCAACAGTCGCCACATCCGTCGCCTGATTAGCTTGGCCTGTATACGTTGATTGGTCAGACTCAGACAAATTGACTAAGTTGCCAATCTCAGTTGCCGCGCTTTCTTTTGCATTTGCCAAATTCGTGTCAGTCGCTTCGTCAACAACAGCATTAACACCTGTTGCATCAGTCGCATCTGAGATTTGTTGCCTATAATCAACCTTCTCATCATCAGACAAGTAGGTCATATCATCGATATCCGCTTGTGCATCGGCTTTTTGTGCAGCCAATTCATCAGCTGCTTTGGCGTCAGCTACAATTTGCTCAACCGCGTCCGTTGTCGTGGCGTCAGTAAGTTGATCAATAAACGTTTGCTTCTGGTTATCACTCAAGTTCTGCAAATCAGAAATTTCAGTCGTTGCCGATTCCTTAGCGTTCGCCAAATTTTGTGTCGTGGCATCTGTAACCGTCTGTGTGACTACTTCAACGTCTTTTGCATCAGCAACTGCTTGCTTAAACTCAGACTTTTCATTCGTTGACAAATAAACCATGTCATCAATGGCGGTTTCTGCTAACGCTTGCGCATTTTTCAAATCAGTTGCTTGTGCATCGGCAAGAATTTGTTCAACCGCTGCGACATCATCCGCCTGCGTAACTTGATTGGCGTAATCAGTCCGCTCGGAATCTGATAGATTAGCCAGATTGCCAATTTCAGTTGTTGCTGAATCCTGAGCGTTCGCCAAGTTAGTTGCATCCGCTTCGTCGACAGCCTTGTTCACACCGGTTGCATCAGTTGATTCGGCAACTTGATTCTTATATGTCGATTTCTCATCATCTGACAAATACGTCATAGCATCGATTTCAGCTTGCGCATCAGCTTTCTGTCCCGCTAATTCATCAGCCGATTTGGCATCAGCAACGATTTGCTCAACTGCGTCCGTCGCATCTGCATTAGTAACTTGTTCAACAAACGTTTGTTTCTGACTATCATCAAGATTTTTCAAACCGTTGATTTCATCTGTACCTGATCCCTTGGCGTTGGCTAAATTCTGGTCGGTTGCCTCAGTGACGACCTGCGTCACATCTGTAATGGTTGTTGCGTCGGTTACTTGTTGCTCGAAGTCAGTCAGCTCATCCGCTGATAAGTACGTCAAATCAGCAATCGTTGTATCAGCTGCTTTTTGCGCTTCGGCTAACGCCAACTCGGCCGCATCCTTCGCATCCGCGACCGCTTTTTCAACAGTCGCCACGTCCGTCGCCTTGTTAGCTTGTTCTGTATATGTTGTTTGATCCCCTTCAGACAGGTTCGCTAGCTTGCCAATCTCATTCGTTGCTGATGCCTTAGCATTCGTCAAGTTATTGGCAGTCGCATCAGCCACAATATTATCAACATCAGCAATCGTTGTTGCGTCATCGATGGTTTGTGTCGCAGTTGACTTGTCTATATCTGACAAATACGTTAACTCTTTAATTGTCTCAGTTGCTTCAGCCTGAGCATCCTGCAATGCGCTTTCGTCAGCAACCTTCGCATCAGCCACGATTTGTTCAACCGTCGCCACCGTTTCAGCATCCGGCAACTTAGAAATAAACGACTGTTGTGCATCAGTATCTAAGTTATTCAATGCACTGATTTCGTTTGTTGCCCAAACCCGTGCATCCGCCACATCAGCATTCTTTGCTTGCGCAACAATCGCAGCAACATCGGTCACCGTTTTAGCATTGGCAATTTGATTCTCAAAGTCCGTTTTCTCGTCTGAAGACAAGTAGGTCAACGCATCAACAGTCGCTTTCGCCTCATCTTGCGCATCCGCCAATACGGCTAAATCAGCTACATTTGCGTCAGCAACAATTTGTTCAACATCTGCCACTGTTTTGGCATCAGCCAATTTATCGACGTACGTTACCTGATCATCTGATGCCAAGTTAGGTAACGCATTGATTGCTGTTATTGCCTTGTCTTTAGCATTCTCAAAATTCGTCGCCGTGGCTTGCGTAACCACGTCATCCACACCCGTGACAGTCGTGGCATTTTCAATATCTTGCTTGTATCCAGCTACTTCTTCCGTCGATAAATAGGTCAACGTATCAATGGCGGCGTTGGCCTTCGTACGTTCAGCTGCCACAACGGCTGCATCCGCCGCTTTAGCATCGGCCACAATCTGTTCAACTTGCGCCACAGTTGTAGCAGTCGTCACCTGGTTAGCGTAGCCTTGTTTAGCATCAGCATCCAGGTTAACCGACTTGGTGATTTCATCATTCGCCCAAGACTGGGCATTTGCTAAATTTTGATCAGTTGCATCAGACACAACGACATTCACACCAGCCACGTCAGTTGCACTCGCCACCTTCGCTTTGTAGTCATCCTTTTCAGCGGTCGACAAATAAGCCATGCCATCAATTGCGGTCGTGGCCGTCGTTCGTGCGTCAGCAAGTGCGGTTGCGTCAGCTGTTTGGGCAGCCGTAACAATTTGTTCAACTTGCTCGGTCGTTGTTGCGCCTTGTATTTGTGTTGTGAAACTTTGCTTCGAAGCATCATCTAAATTCGTTAGGCCGGCGACTTCGCCAGTTCCCCATGTCTTAGCATTTGCTAAATTTTGGGCTGTTGCTGCCGTCACCACATTATTCGTATCTTCAACCGCCGTTGCACTCGCAACTTGTTGCTTGTATGCAGCCTTTTCATCATCGGACAAATAAGTTAGCGCATCAATCGCAGCGTTAGCGTCTAACTTTGCTTGTGCCAACTCGTTTGCCGATTGTGCAGTCGTGACAATCCCATCAATCTCATCTGTACTAGTCGCAGCCTCGACCTGACTCTTATAGTCTGCACGTTCGACATCCGTCAATGCAGTCAAAGCATCAATCTGTGCGTTTGCATTTGCCTTCGCTGTCGTCAAATCAACTAAGACATCAGTCGAACTCGCGACACCCGCAAACAGATCAAGATTAATCGCATCTGAACTCGCAATTGCTCCCTTAACTTCGACTGGTGATGTTGAGCCATCCGGCGTGATTGTCGTCGGAACCGTGACCGTTGTGCTACCCAAAACAGCAGCATCTACCAATTTATTAACAGTATTCCCTGTTCCTGAAGACAAGCTGGTAATGGTCGGCGTCAGCACACCATCAATGAGCGGTGAAGTTATCGAACTGATATCAACACCCAGAACACTAATACTTTTCACTGTATTCAACAAATCTGTCAGAGTCTTGGTAAGCGTTTGACTCAAAGCGGTTCCCAATCCGCCATCCAAATCCACCGACAAATACTGACTGCCATCTGGCAACGTTTCTACTGTCGCTTCGCTAGGATCAACTGTGTAATCCGCTGTAACAGCACCGTTTTTCAAATTGTCTAATGTTTTATTCAGGTTATCTATAACTTCGGAACCAATCGCCGCTTTTATGATTGTTGTATCCAATCCCGTTAAGACCAGTTCCAATGCATCCACAACTGGATCAAGAACCGTCCCCAGTCCACCGATTACTTCAACGTGCACTTGAATTGGCCCAGCTGCCTCAATATCCGTCCCAGCTGGCACCTGCAATGCCACTTCTCGTGACGTGTCGCCAAGTACTGAAACATCAGCCGCACCACTTGCATCCATCGTGAAATCAACATTAGTTGGCTGCCCAACCGGTAGTGATTCCGTTGCATTCGATGTCGTTTCGACGTTCGTAAACAATTGACCATCCACGATCGCTGCGTCAGCCGTTCTTTGGACCAAGTGAACGCCATTGCGATCAACCGAAATATCCGGAAAGTCTAACGCTACGCCCCCGCCTAACGTCAAACAGGAAATTCCGGCAATCACCCACATCTTCTTGGACTTATACATCCGCTTGCGTTGCTCGGATGTCCCCAAGGCTTTGTCTGCCTTATTCATTTTTAAACCCCCACTGTTATATACTCTCTAACGTGTTCCGACCTCGTCCCTCTCGGAGCTCACTCACCACTCCACAAGGTCAATACAGCTTAGTTTTAACACATATCCAGTAGCGGTACCAAAGATAGCTATCGCAACGGTTTCACCCACCAAAAACATGCGCAAACCGTGATGAAGCGTAGAAAAAAAGCGTTGCACAACGAGAATAATTCTCGTTGTGCAACGCTCGTATATCGACATATGCCTTATTTTTCGTTAATGAGCTGTATCAGTCTATTGCTTCAATAAACCGAGCAACTGCATCTGCCACAACATCACACATCTTCACATCAACAACATCCGCGTTATCTGCATCCCCGTGTAATGAGTCCATTTGCGCAAAAACATCTGCCGACGTCAATGCAATCGCAGGCACGCCCATTGCGACGTAAACCATATGATCACCCATTGGCCACGGATCAACGGTTACGAATTCCTCTCCCTGTGAAAAAGTCTTCTCAGAAACTTCCTTAAAGTCATCTGGCAGTTCATAGTCTGAATACGCAATTTTACTACCGCGCATGCCAATACCATCTAAATTCACGACGATTTTATACGTGGCCAACTCAGCTGCTAGTTTTTCTGATACCACCATTTCACCCGGCATGGCATAATTATCCTCGCCGTTCATAATCACAAACTCTAACGCCGACTTACCGTGACAATCCTTCAATTTTTCAGCAATCGCCAATAACGTTGCAACACCACTAGCATTATCCAGTGCACCAATTGTTTTGGGCGCTGTATCAATATGGGCAACAATTGCAATCTTCTTTCCTTCACCCAAATAACCAAGGACATTTTCACCAGTACTCTTAGATCGACTAGTCTTAATAACAACCTGCGCCCGATGGCCACTTTGCAGCTTTTCGCCGTCATTCTGAGATACGCCCAGAACCGGTATCTCAAAATCGCCGTCTTGGATAACCGCAGTCGGCTCATCACTATGGCTAACAGAAATAATCGCGGCCGGTTCGCCTGATTCTAAGGCGGCAATAATCTGTTGATGTGATTCAGGGTTATAGAACGTAAAGTTTTTCGGCATCAACACTTCCGCTGTTAACTCACCCGTGAGCACACAAATTCGCCCCTTTAAGTTGGCAGTTTGCAGACTCTCAAGTGTATCAACAATCACTAAATCACCAACCACATTTGCTGGATTACTATAGTCAGCTGATTGCACCGGAATTTCTTGACCGTCCACCTTTAATGTCGCACCGTGATCTTCCCAGTCCATAGCATCAAATTGTTGTTGCTCAACTTGATAACCAAGTTCTCGCAAAACGCCAGCGACATAAACCGTGCCCGCTTGTTGCCAGGTGTTCCTGTCAATCGCGGACCAATGTCAGTCGCCAACACTTTCAGATGTTCTTTTATTCTTGTCATATTACTCACCTTTCTAAAATCAGTTTATCCGGTAAATTCGCTTATCTTCCGGCTAATTCCAGAGAAGGGTGAGTCAGAATGTTGAAATACGACACTATACTAAAATGCATCAGCACCTCATTAGGCACTGATGCATTTTTAACATAGTTATTATTGTTCCAAAGCGCCTTCAAGTGCACCAATCTTCATTGATCGTACTGGCGTCATCAAAACCTTACCTGTACCACGATAAACATTGACCAAACCTTCGCCAGATGCAGCTGACCCAATCAAAGACTTACCAGAACGTTCCACCGTGAAATTCAATGAGCTAGACCATGCAATCGCTAAATTGCCGTCGATTTTCAAAACATCATCTTTTAGTTCAACTTCAATCAATTCTTCTTGTGGTACTGGTGACTCTAGCGCCGCCACACCATTTCCAACTAGACTCAAGTTAAACAAGCCTTCACCACCAGCCACGGCTGATGAGAAATTACTACGCGCAACCAACTTTTGCTTCAAGCCATCTTCACTTGCCAAGTAAAATCCGTCATCAATGACAACTTGTCCGCCCCACTCGGAAACATCCAACAGCAGGATATGCTTGTACGTCGGCTCCAGCGCTAGCATACCAGTTCCCTTATACTCCGGCTTGATTGCAGCTTCACCAGTCACTGATCCTTTAATCATCTTTCCCAAAAAGTCACCAGCACCTTTGATGCCCGTCGTTGCTTTCACATCACCTAACATCCATTGCATCGCCCCAGCTTGAATTGTGACATCAGCATTTTGCAAGTTAATCAACAACTGCTTCTTCTTAACATTCATTTGTGTCATAAAGTATTGCACTTGTGCATCAAACGGCGAAACACTTAAATCACGCTGGAACTCAACGACCTGAAACGAGCCCTTTTCGGCAATCACCTTAACATCATCATTGTCCGTGTAATTAGTAATCTTGAACATGTATTTACCCCTCCTACATTTAACCTCATTATCCCATACATATTCATTAGAATACAGAAAAAACGTTGCAAGTCCTAAGACTCACAACGCTTCTAAATTATCTTATTTATTACTTGTTAAAGTATGCCTTCAAAGCATCAACCTTATCCAAACGCTCCCATGGCAAGTCCAATTCAGGACGACCGAAGTGACCGTAAGCGGCAGTTGCTTCATAACGAGGCTTGCGCAAGTCCAAGTCCTCGATGATTCCGGCTGGACGCAACTCGAACAAGTCACGGATTGCAGCTACCAATTCATCATCAGAAACCTTACCCGTACCGAACGTGTTGACGTTAACTGAAACCGGCTTTGCCACACCGATAGCGTAGGCAACTTGGATTTCAACCTTTTCAGCCAAACCAGCTGCAACGATGTTCTTGGCAATGTGACGCGTTGCGTAGGCAGCCGAACGGTCAACCTTGGTTGCGTCCTTACCTGAGAAGGCACCACCACCGTGACGAGCGTATCCACCGTACGTATCAACGATGATCTTACGACCAGTCATACCGGCATCACCCTTAGGTCCTCCGATTACGAAGCGGCCAGTTGGGTTGATGTAGTAACGCGTCTCGTCGTCAACCATGTCGGCTGGCAAAACTGGGTCGATGATGAACTTACGAACATCGGCACGCAATTGCTCCAATGAGATTGACTCACGGTGTTGCGTTGACAAAACGACAGCATCGATACGGATTGGCTTGTCGTTTTCGTCCAATTCAACCGTCACTTGCGCCTTAGCGTCAGGCAACAAGTATGACAACTCACCTGAACGGCGCACGTCAGCTTGCTTCTTAACCAACTTGTGTGACAAAACAACTGACAATGGCAAGTATTCGTCCGTTTCGTTCGTGGCGAAACCGAACATCAAACCTTGGTCACCAGCACCAATTTGGTCCAATGGATCAACACCACCGTCTTCACGGTGCTCGATAGCTGAGTCAACACCTTGCGCAATGTCAGGTGATTGCTCGTCCAACGTTACCCCAACGTGGATATCGTCAGCCAAGAAACCAGCTTCCTTGTCATCGTAACCGATGCGCTTCAATGTGTTACGAACAATTTCGTTAATGTTAACGTAGGCCGTCGTTGACATCTCACCGAAGACGTTAACGTAACCAGTCGTTACTGACGTTTCAATGGCCGTACGTGCTTGTGGGTCTTCAGCCAAAACGGCATCCAAAATGGCATCTGAGATTTGGTCTGAAACCTTATCTGGGTGTCCTTCTGAAACTGATTCTGACGTGAACAAACGCTTTTCTGACATATAATCTAATCTCCTAAAATAAAAAACTCTTGTGAAATTAAATAACCCCGACATACCACTCGTAGGCGGCATGTCGGGGTTCAGTCGATATGCGCCTATCTGCTAGAAAGTACCACATCGCCCGAAACGGGTAAGTTGGCGTCAGATCAAAGGGTCTAGTCCCTCCCTGAACTCTCGATAGGAAAGTCGAATTTATTTACTTTTTAATACCTAAATTACTATACGTGGTTTTGTACAATCACGCAAGCTAAAAAGTTAACTAATTTTTTAGTCACCCATCGCGCTCACGTTTTGATCGGTAACCGTCACGTCGCCAAAGGCTTGGCGCACCGCATTAAGGTCGTGGTTTGCCAACCAATCATTAACATCGATAGAGAAGTCGTGCATACCGTCGCCATTACCGCCGCTATAACGACCTGTAATTTGACTCACACCGCCATCCCCAATCAATGAATATTGCACACCAATACCGTTTACACCAACGCCAAGGTGCAAGCTTCCTTTACCAGATCCAACACCGCCAACCGTTCCGGCTGTAATACCGTTTACATCAGTGGCCGGCTTGTTATATCCCGACATAACCACCTGTGCAATAATCTTTGCACGGTCAGTACGGCTTAAGTCCGTTGCAACAACGCCAGGTGTGCTACCTGAAAAGTCCGACGCCTTGGTTGAACTTGATGAGCTTGAACTACTACTTGAAGAAGAAACAGCACTTGATGCCTTATTTGTTGCAGCCTTTGAAACTGACTTAGCTGACGATGCAACCTTAGCTGTGCCATTGTCATACTTAGAGTGCGTCAACTTGTATGTCATCGCACCAGCCACAATGGCAACTACGACAGCCAACAACAAGAACAGTGCTCGCTTGCTCTTACCACTAGATTTTTTCGCAACTGCTTTGGGCGCTGGCGCTACTACCGGTGCTTCTTCAGGTTCAAAATTACGTGCAGCAGCTGCACGATATTCTTCACGGCGCGCAACGCGCCCATGTTCTTTGCGGAATTTATCTTCCCATTCTTGACCAGTCATGGATTTACCTCCTGCAAATTATAGATACTTTGCATCGAATTCAGGATCCTGACTTGTCAAAATCTTTGGACCCTCTTCCGTAATTGCAATCACGTGCTCGTATTGAGCTGACCATGAGCCATCCAACGTCGTCACTGTCCAACCATCTTCTTCAGACGTTTCAACTTCCCACGTTCCCATGTTAACCATCGGCTCAATCGTAATTGTCATACCAGGCTTCAAGCGTAGGCCACGCCCCGCAACACCATAGTGGAACACATTTGGATCTTCGTGCATCGTTGGTTGAATACCGTGACCAACATAATCACGGACATTACCATAGCCGTTTTCATCTTCAACAAAAGCGTTGATGGCAGCCCCAATATCACCCAAACGGTTACCAACTTGTGCTTGTTCAATTCCGATGTACATTGCTTCTTTGGCAACATCCATCAAGCGTTGGGCTTCAGGTGAGACTTCACCAACGGCATACGTCCAAGCTGAATCTGAATAATAACCATCCAATTCAACCACCGTATCAACTGTGACGATGTCTCCTTCCTTAAGGAAAAGTGCCTTACGTGGAAACGCGTGCGCAACCTCTTCATTCACTGAAACGGTCGTGGCGTATTCATAGCCTTCAAAGCCGATTTGCGCAGCACGTCCGCCGTGACTCTCAATGTATTGGCGACTAAATTCTTCAATCTCCCAGGTTGAAATACCTGGCTTAATAATATCGCGTAGTCCTTGGTGCATACCGGCAATGATTGCCCCAGACTTACGCATTCCCTCTATCTCACGAGGTGACTTAATCGTAATCATAATAATCTCTCTTCACTAATCATATGTTTTTATTTTACACGTACCACTTACAAAAAAGCCACGCAAACGCGTGGCTTTAAGAGTTTCTCAGTAAATAACCGTTGCTAGTTGTGACGTCAAAAATAGATCGACGTAAGCACGGTCCAGCAACATCTTCGTATCATTCATTGACATGAATAGGAATTGCAAGTAACCACGTACCAATTCATCATCAGGCAAAGCTGACAACTTTGGCAAGCGCTCTGATAACTCTGGCGCTGACAAAATCATTTGCTCATTCGCACGCGCAATACGTGGAATGCTCTTGCGAATCGTTTCTGCCATTGAAGCAACCATCGCGTCATCAATTTGAAGTGTAATACCCATTTCTCTGTCCTCACTTAACTTTTGTCAGTCATTATTATAACCAAAAAAGTTGCAATAACGATTTTTCAAGGGAAAGTCTTGAAATATTGCTTTTGTTTTTGCACCAACTGAGTAGAATAAGAACCAAACGGAGGGGAACAATATGGCAATTCAAACAGCAATTTTCGCAGGTGGATGTTTCTGGTGCATGGTCGAACCATTTGAGACCACGGCTGGCATCCAAAAGGTGCGTTCAGGTTACACTGGCGGTTTCGTCGCCAACCCAACCTATGCACAGGTTGCATCACACCAGACTGGCCACACAGAAGCCGTTAAAATTTGGTTCGATGATGATATCGTTTCATACAGTGATCTGGTTGAACTATATTGGCAGCTTGCCGACCCGACAGATGCCATGGGCCAATTTGCCGACCGTGGCGACAGCTATCGCCCAGTGATTTTCGTAGCGAATGATGAGCAACGACAAATTGCCGAGGCGTCAAAGCGCGCCTTAAATGATTCTGATCGTTTCGACGCACCAATCGTTACAAGCATTGAAGACGCCAAGCCGTTTTACGATGCCGAAGAAGAACATCAACAATTCTATAAGAAGAACCCTTTGCGTGAGTACATGATGATGATGCCACGTAAAGCCTACCAAAGGAAATATTGGTCTGATAAAGACTAGCTAAAAAGCCGGTTTCGTCTGCACATAGACGAAACCGGCTTTGTTTTTAATAAATCACATGGAAATTCGTTGGTTGGTCAATCTTAATATCTGGGTGACTCATAATGTAATCACCAATCAAATCGGCCGTTTCTCGTTGCACTTCACGAACCACTTTATCCAGTGAGAAGGATGCGAAGTTACCTGCACCACCCGCACGGTAGTTATTCATTGCAACTTCGTATTCGCCGGCCAAATCAATTGGCTCACCATCAACAAGCACTTCAATCACGCGCTCACCTTCACGACGGCGCAAATCAAAGGTGTAATCAATACCACTCCAAACATCATAGTTATAGTGTTCAACCTTAGGCTCCAAAAACGCTGGGTTAACGGTTGGTTGACCATTATCATCCAAGACAAAGTAGCGTGCGTTCACTTCAAGCGCATCTTTAATATCTTGCCCCGTCAACTTTTCGACAACTAACGTATTTGGATAAATGTAATTCGTCATGATGTCACGCAACGTCACTTCATCAGCCAACCCCTTCACTTCGTTGTTAAACAACGCCGTATTAGCAATCGTCGTTTGTGTCGCATCCATTTGCACTTGGTTAACCAAAGCGATAAATGGGTGGCTGTGCAAACGCGCTTCGAAGTGATTCGTCACTTGCATGTTGTGGCCAACGTGACCGACTGCCGTATCAAGCCAGTGATTCGTCGCCACGTGTACCGGCTCAACGACCGCCTTCACCGCATCGTTCTCAGGGAACACCGCTGTGGCAATCAATTGGGCATCACGGTTGGTAATTTGGTGTTCGTCATTCAACGTAAGCGTCATCAAACCAACTTGATCAGCGCGATAGCCAGGCTGCGTTGTCGCAACATGATTGATAACCGCTGCCAGTGTACGATGTTGGTGACCAGTCACAACAGCATCAACACCTGAGACTTGCAGCAATTGGTACCCTTGGTTTTCACCCGTCAAACGTTCCAACGGTTCACCAGTCTCCAAATCTTCAGCAAAACCGCCGTGATAAGCCAATACCAGCACATCCACTTGTGGGCGCAATTCGTCAACATAACGTGTTGCAACTTCGACCGGGTCAGCAAACGTTAACCCATGAATATTAGCAGGTTGTTCCCAATTCGGCACGTACTTGGTAATCAATCCAATGACACCAACCTTCACCCCACCACGTTCAATAATCGTGTATGGACGACCAATGAACGGCTCACCACTTGTTTCGTCCAATACATTGGCATTCAGTAACAAATCGTTTTGTCCTAAAACGCGTTCAAGATAATCACGCCCGTAATTAAATTCGTGATTACCCAAAATACGCACATCATAACCAATCGTTTCAGCCAGATCATCATACAAACTCACCGCTGATCGATCGACTTTTTCAATGTAATTCGTTAATGGTGACCCTTGAATAAAATCACCATTTTCAATTGTAATGATGACATCTTCGGGATTAGCTTGTTCACGCAACGTTTCAATAACTGTCGCTGCGCGGGTCAAACCCAAACCATCATTTTGTAATGGTCGACGGAAATCATCAGCTCGAAAATAACCGTGGACATCAGAAGTCGAAATAATAGAAACCTGCATGTTGTACTCCTTTAAACAGAGAAGGCCACCGAGTACTCGATGACCTTCTAACCTATTAGACTAGGCGCTTACGCAATTGACCTGACAAGAAGTCAATGACCGTCACCATGATGATGATGCCTAGCAAGATGATACCAACCTTTGGCCATTGACGTGTTTGCAAAGCAAAAATCAATGGCGCACCGATACCACCGGCACCAACCATACCCAAGATAGCCGCTGAACGAACCGCGATTTCAAATCGGTATAGCGTGTAATTCATAAATTCAGGCATGACTGCTGGCAACGTTGCCAACGTCAACCCATCAAGCGCCGATCCACCAGCTGCCACGATGGCTTCATTTGGTCCGCGGTCAATGTTTTCAACCGCTTCTGAGAACAACTTACCCAACATACCAATTGAGTGAATTGAGACCGCCAACACACCAGCGTAGGCACCAGGACCAACCGCCTTGATGAACATGATGGCCATCACGATTTCAGGGAACACACGGATAACCGTCAAAATCACCTTACCCAACGTTGAACGTGGCGTAAAGAACCCCTTCTTCGTGCGGGCTGCCAAGAAGGCGAATGGCACTGACAAAATAGCTGAGATGAACGTTCCTAAGAAGGCAATGGCCAGCGTTTCAACCAACGCTGTGATCAAATCTTCGCCATCCCCTGTATACACGTAGGACCAATCCGGATGGAACAATCCTGTGAAAATAGCCTTCGTAATCAATAGTGCTTGTGGCTTAACTGATGACATTGGAATCCCAGAAAAAGCCCAGGCAAACAATGCAACAACCAACACTGTAATAATCCAAGGACGATAACGGTGCCAAGGACTTTGCTTAACTACTTGCATTATGCCAACGCCTCCCGCAATCGATTTGAAATACCGTCAACAATCACCACGACAACCAAGATGGCCAAGATAACCACAGCCGTGCGATCGTAACGGAACATTGAAAGTGTCTGACTCAAGAACAATCCAACACCACCAGCTCCCAAATATCCAAGCACTGTTGAGGCACGGACATTGATTTCCAATGTGTATAGGAAGTAACTCAAGAATTGGTTGAAGACTTGTGGGATAACCGCAAACACAATCGTTTGCAAGCTGTTGGCCCCCGCGGCCGTCAACGCTTCAATTGGTCCTTCATCAATCGTTTCGATTGCTTCATAGAACAACTTTGAAATCATACCAAAACTGAAAATCGTCAAAGCGCCGACACCGGCCATCGGACCAATACCAACAATCGCAACGAACAACGCTGCCAACAACAAGTCAGGCAAGGCACGCACCAAGTTCAAGAAGAAACGGACGATACCACGCACAATCGTGTTCTTCATCAAATTACGGGCTGCCAACAAACTAAACGGCACCGCAATAATCGTTCCCAACAAAGTTCCAACCAAAGCCATTTGAATCGTCTGCAAGATTGGTGTAATCACCGCCGTGACGTATGACCAATCTGGATTCATCATCTTAATCAAGATATCCATGAATTGTTCCCAACTGAAATCAGTTGAGACACCCGTCATGCGTCCTGATCCAAACAAAATTAATACAACTAGAAGCGTTGCCAGTAGACCCTTGACGTGCCATTTTTCGCTGAAACGCTGTTCAGGTAAACTTACATTCATCGTCTATTCTCCATCTGTTGCTTCAGCGTAAATACCGTCAAAGTCATCCTTGTTAACTTCTGCGATTGGCTTGTCATAAACAAGTTGACCCGCACGCAACCCAATGATGCGCGTTGCGTATTCCATGGCAAGTGGCACACTGTGCAAGTTAACCACAACCGTCATGCCCATTTCCGTGTTCAAACGCTTCAAGTCATCCATAACCATCTTGGTCGTCTTTGGATCAAGTGAGGCGATTGGCTCGTCAGCCAAGACGACTGTTGGTGATTGCATCATGGCACGCGCAATGGCGACACGTTGTTGTTGTCCACCAGACAACTCATCGGCACGCGTGTAGTATTTGTCGAGCATGTTAACCTTATCCAAGTTTTCGGCTGCCTTCTCCTTATCTTCCTTAGAGAAAAGTCCAAACGTGCTCTTGAACGTTGAGTAGTAACCCACGCGTCCAGCCAATACGTTTCGTGCCACCGATGCACGTTTTACCAAGTTAAAGTTTTGGAAAATCATGGCGATGTTACGACGCAATTCACGAAGCTTACGTCCCTTCGCAACCGTAATATCTTCACCATCAATCAAGATTTCACCTGACGTCACATCGTGTAGTCGGTTGATGGCACGCAACAACGTACTCTTACCGGCTCCTGAAAGACCAACAATCACAACGAACTCACCTGAAGCGATATCCAAGTTAATGTTATCCAAACCAACCGTTCCGTTCGGATAAATCTTTGAAACGTTGTTAACTTTAATCGTGCCTTTTTGGGCTGTCATAATAACTCTCCACTCTTATTTAACCTTGTTAACCAAATCCAGCGAAATTTGCTGAACCGTTTTACATGATATGTACGAAGAACGGACCTCACTGGGCGATGCCAGTAAAGCCCGTTCTTCTCGTTTTATTTAGACATCAAGCTTACTTGATGTCTTCAATTTGCTTTTGGTAATCGCGGACGATGTCAAAGTTTGAATCCTTTGACTTCGCAACACCAGCCCAGCTGTAGACATCGTTCAAAACCTTCTTACCCTCAGCCGTCTTTGATACCTTGATCATGGCGTTTTGGATAGCCTTTGAATCCTTAGCTGAGATACCCTTACGCAAAGCAATTGTATCGTTAGGAATCTTTGACGTGTACATCAAAGCACGCGTTTGCTTGAAGATATCTGGGTTGTCCTTCTTAACAACGTTACGAGCATCATCAAAGATAAATGCTGCGTCTGTGTCACCGTTCAAGACTGACAAAACACCTTGGTCGTGACCCTTAACCGTAACTAGGTCAGAGTCCTTCACAACGTTCATACCCTTCTTCTTCAAGTCAACGACTGGGAACATGTAACCCGCGTCTGAAGTCGTATCTTGAACAGCAATCTTCTTACCCTTCAAGTCCTTCACTGACTTGATCTTTGAGTCCTTCTTTACCAAGACAATCGCGCGGTAGTAATCAACAAGCTTGTCCGTGTTTGAACCGTCGCCCTTCTTGTCATTAATACCGTAACGCTCTGATTGCAAGATAACCTTGGCACCGTATTGCTCATGTGCGTGTACGTATGGGTCAGGTGGCAAGAATCCCATATCGACCTTCTTTGAACCCATCGCCTCAACAACTGTGTTGTAGTCAGTTGAGATGGTTACGTGCACTGGAATCCCCAATTGCTTCTTTAGCAACTTTTCCAGTGGCTTAGCCTTCGCTTGAATCGTGTCAGCTTGTGATGATGGAACAAATTGAACGTTCAACTCCTTCAAGCTAACCTTCTTTGATGCGGCATCAACTGATGCGGCTGGCAATGCGGTAACAAGCGTTGATGCTGCAATCGTAAGTGCAGCCCCTGCAACAAGCTTTTTAAACATGTCCCTCTATACTCCTTAAATATGTGTGCGATTAAAGGTTGAGTTAAGGATAACACCGAACTTTCTTCATGACAATATGCATTTTGTTCATATTTATAGTTAAACGTTTTAAAAAAATATATACATTGACTATTAATGTTCGGTAAGTAGAATGTCGAGTTATTTATCCGTAAATCAGGACTTCATCCACGATGCAAAGCTTATTCACAGACTTTTTGCATCATACATACGGGATGTTACTTATTTTTTATTAGCCGTTAAAAATCAGTTATTCGTCCGTTACATATCCCCTACTATAATTCAAGTTATGAAAGGGGTTACATTATGAAAAAATCATGTCGACGCTTCGCTAAGCGCACACTTATCACTCTCGCAGCTTTGACTGCTGTTTCTACTGTCGGATTTGCAGCTATTTCTATCACTACAGGTTTTGACGGAGATAAAAATGCCGCAACTTCGGCAATCAATAATCTGACTAAACAATTGGGCACCACAGCTAACACTTTGGGCACCACAGCCCAAAACTTGACGACTGAAAAGCAAAATCACGCCGATGATGTGAGCTTTGCTAACGACCAAATTGGTAAGGCCAACGCGTACGCGGATTCCGTCAACAACGCTGTTAAAGATGCAAGTTCTGCACAAACCGCAGCATCAATAGCTACAGCCAAGGCCAATCAAGCAAACTCATCAACAAACACTTCTAACGTTAATCAATAAGTGTTATGAAAAGGCGGATATCAACGATTGTCGTGACTGCAGTCATCACACTGATTGCGACAACGACTGTATTTGCTAGTGCTTACACAATTCTGACCTTCAACGGCGATATGAATGACGCCAACCGTATTCGAGATATAACGGCAACGATGACGGCACAAACCGATCAACTAAACAAAACCGTCGCTGCGCTACAGTCATCCGAAGGTCGCTCTGATTTTTATACCGTGTATTTTAACAGCATGCCAAAATACACCTACACACCATTCACAACACCACCATATACGAACGTTGGCCAACTCTATTGGTCAAATAGTTACAACACCCTGGTGTCCAGTAATGGCACACAAACTTCTATTTGGTTCGGTAACATCTGGCCACCTGTCACAAGTGCAACAAACGGTAAAGTCACCGGCACCAATTTGGCAGTGGTAGATGCTATGAAATTGTTACACCAAATTTATTATTCACAGGATTTAACTAATATCGGTCCAAACGGCGCCACAACACCTGGCGCGGATGTCGTCGTTAAATACCAAGGCAGAGATTACCATGCGAAACTCTCAAATCTTCACTGGAATTATACTGCAAATACATTGGTCGCAACCGCGTATTCGAATGTATCTTGGTGGATTTTTTACGGTACCGTTTCCAGTTCCGTGAAGTATGACATGACCGTCAATGGTGGCCAGTGGGTACTAAATCAATGAAAAAAGACGCCAATCAGGTCTATCCAACCTGATTGGCGTCTTTATTTAGAATGTCAAAATCGTACGTCCCTTATGCGTATGTGCCGCAAACGCATCAAGTACATCTGGCAACTTTTCAAAAGGTACTTGTTCAACTAGCAACTCATTCATCACATGCCAATCAGCCGCGAAACGTTGCCACAATAATTGGCGTGTTGGCATATCCGCTGCCACTGAATCAACGCCCAATATGCTAACGCCACGCAAAATCATCGGGAACACTGACGTTGGTAAATCAACACCACCCGCATTTCCTGTCATGGCAATAGCTCCGTTATAGTGAAGCATCGCAATCAGCTTAGCTGCCAGCTCACCACCAACCGTGTCGATAACATAGTCGTAAGTTTGCGACAAAAGTGACTTATTCGGCAATGCCAGAATATCATCGGCCGTCATTTCACCTTCTCCACCGCGGTGCACAATCGGCGTCACATTTTGATAGCCACTAGTTTGCAACAATGCCAATGCAACGCTACCTACACCACCAGCTGCACCAGTCACGGCAATCTTGGGTTGATCAGCAACGCGCATCCCCAACCCTTCCAACTTCATAATGGCCAACCCAGCCGTAAACCCAGCTGTGCCAATTGCCATCGCATCTTGCAAAGAAAGACCAGTTGGTAGCTTAACTGCCCATTCCGCTGGCACTTGCACTTGCGTCGCAAAACCACCGTCATGACGAACGCCGAGGTCATAGCCAGTCACCAACACTTCGTCACCAACTGTAAACGCCCCTGACTTCGACGCCACTACCGTTCCACTCACATCAATTCCGGGAACCATTGGATATTGGCGTATCACGCCACCCTTAGGCAAACTTGCCAAGTAATCTTTGTAGTTCACACTTGAAAAAGCTGTTTGAATTTGAATTTCACCAGCTGATAACTCAGGCAAGTCACGCTCGACAAAATCGCCTTGCACAACACCCTCAGTATCCGTCATCATATATGCCGTTGTTGTCATCTCGTTATCCCCCAAAACCTATTTCTTCCAATATATCATGAATATGAAAAAGCCACTGTCGCAAAAACGTCAGTGGCTTGATTCACTAATTTTGTTTACGGAAGCGGGCCGCAATAGCCGCTTCATCCGGGTGATAGTAATGATAACGAGAAACTGGCAGATATGCTTCATCCCCACCAATTTCAATTTGTTCACCTTCATACACCGGCTTACCATCATGAATACGTAAATTCATCGTCGCCTTTTTCGTGCCAAATGAATCAAGCGTCTTCATTTCTTCCAACTTGTCCGCAAAAATCAACAATGCCTCAGATCCCGGAAACAGGTGATTTGAGAAATCATTTTTCAAACCAAACGCCATCACCGGGATATCCAAATCATCCACAATATGCGCTAATTGCATGACTTGTTCACGCGTCATAAATTGCGCTTCATCAATCAACACAATCGCCGGTTGTTCAGCTTGCCCCGCAACCATTTCGAAAAGGTCGTCCGTGGCATGAATAATGCCCGCGTCCTGCTTAAGGCCGATGCGCGACGAAATTTCACCGACATTCGTGCGGTCATCTAATGCTGAAGTCAGGAGCATCGGCTTACGTCCCTGTACCTCATAATTATGGGCCACTTTCAGAATTTCAATCGATTTTCCCGAAGCCATCGTGCCGTATACAAACGTTAATTGCGTCATAGCGTCCAACCTTTCACTCTCAATGATGCTGTGTCTTCATTAAGTGTACTAGATTAGTCAACTAGTCTATTGCACTTGCGTTGCTGTACCAGCAGATGCTGCCATTGTTGGCACACCGATTGCGGCAACATCTTCATCAGAAATCTTACCAGCATACAAGTTACCGGTTTCGGCTGCATCCAAGTTCAATGACCGGCGCAACACATTCGTCGCACGTTGCTCTTCTTGACGTGACACAACTTCAGTAGACCCCGACGCCAAGTCGTACCCCTGTCCTTGAATATAATCTGACTTGATATTCTTTGTGGCATTTAAATACTTCGTGCCAATCGTTGTCATATCGCCAAACGTCAAATCGGTCTTCACGGATTTAGATAGCGATGTCATGAATCCATCCGTTAATAATTTTGTGGGATTAGCCTTGGCCTTATCGACAACTGTTTCCAGCACTAAACGTTGGCGTTGTTGACGACCATAATCACCGCGCGGATCATCGTAACGCATGCGTGAGAAAGCTAATGCGGCCTTACCATCCATTTTGGTATACGTCTTTGTTTTGCCGTCCTCACCAGTATGCGTAAATGTCGAACTGTCCTTTACAAAGCTATACAAATTCCCGGGTGTTGCGTGTGCAGTATCTGGATTATAGTCAAACGTGAGCGGTGACTTCACTTTCACACCACCAATTTCATCAACAACTTGCTCCAAGCCCCCCATATTAACGAGTGCATAATAGTCAATTGGTATATTCAACCAATCTTGCACCGTTTTAATCGCTGTCTTGGCTGATCCCAATTCATAAGCGGCGTTAATCTTTTGCGGGAAAGTATCTTCATAACCAGGCACAGCAACTAAAGTATCACGCGGAATCGACATAATCGTCGTTTCCTCTTTTTGCGGATTGATCGTCATAATCATCAGTGAATCCGTGCGACCCTTGTCGTTACGCCCAAGTTCACCCGTATCAGTTCCCATCAACAAAACAGAAAACGGCTTCCCGTCTCGAATCGTTGCGGATACATCACGCGACTTTTTCATACCCGCATCTTGATAAGTCTTGTCGACCACCGTCTTGGCACGCATCGACGCAAAGCCCACAACACCGACCAACGCTAACAGCACAACGACTATCCCTGTACCAATAACGCGTCCCCAACGGATGTTGCGACGCTTACTAACACGCAATCGCTCACTTCTATTCTGCTCTGTCATGTTCACTAAACTCCTCTACACAAAGTAATATATGCTTAAGCATACGGAGAAGTTGTATCTAACTTGTATCGTAAAAAAAGCCCGCAAAATTGCGGACCTCCTTCTAGACAAGTGTGATTACTAAACTGGCATTTGATTTCGCAAATCGATAATTAATGCCCCCTACGAATTGTTGACTGATTTCACCATCAGCTAAACTTTCCTGATGCCGTAGCGTCACGTTGATGTTGTTGCGCCAATTTTGCGCAATTGTTTGCAACGGCAGGTTAACACCGTCGCCGAACCATTGCAGATTCAAAATTAAATTGTTACTAGGTACAAACTCAAAATCGATTTCATTTATTTTGCTCATCGCACTAACATAATAGGTTGTCACAACCTCACCGTTCGTTGAGTGATACACCCGTTTTTCAACATCAAGTATCTGCAAATCATTAGGAATGTTGCCAATTACTGGTTCCAGGATTCGCTTTAAATCCACACCACCCGCTTCGTCAACATCACTTTTAAACTTAATCGGATTGGCGTATTCGGTCACAACAGTTAAGGCCTCAGCATTGCTTAACGGCATCTGTTGCTTATTAGGCAAGCTGTACGACGTTTGATGAGGCGTTTGCCGACTATAATGATTATCTTGCCAGCGTACAAAAAGTTGGAGCATGCCAATTACTAAGAAGAAAAAGAGAATCGCCAAGCCGAGCACAAGCCAATTTTGCTTTTGTTTCATCGTTCAATATCTTGCGCCGGCACCTGAATGCTGACGGTCACTCCTTCCCCAGAATTATTATTTAGGGTCACACGCCACCCCAAAGCCGTACTAATTCTTTTGACAATCGACAGCCCTAAGCCAAGATGATCATCTTCGCCGAGCTCGCTATCTGTCACGAATGGTTCAAAAACATCATCAACGGCTTGTTCATCTAATCCATGACCATTGTCAGTTATTGTGATCGTTAGTCCCGTTTCATCCAAGTTCTCTGCCACCACAATTCGACCGCCTTTCTGCGGCAATGCTTTGACAGCATTATCCAGCAGATTGACCAACATTTCTGAAACCAAGCCCATATCTGTATGCAAACGATAGTCGGCCTGACTTGCATAATCAAATTGGAATCCATGAGCTGTTTGTTGTCGAATGCCAAGCGCAATATCTGTCACCTTTTCGTGCAACATCTTGCTGCTAATGGGTTCTCGTTGCAAAGTCACGTGGTCATATTGAATCAGCTGACTGATACGGCTACCAAGTTGCTTTAGTCGCGTACTTTCATCCACAATATAGCGCACCGCCTCTTGCTTCACCTCTTCAGTGACGTTCGATTCAGCAATAAGCTCGGCATAACCCAAAATAATCGTCAGTGGCGTATTAATTTCGTGAGTTAAATGACTCGCAAACTCTTTTTGAAAAGCCGCATTTTCACGCTCTGATGCCACCATCGCCTGAATTTGATGTGCCATCTGATTAAAATCATTGACCAATTCTGTTAATTCATCATGACGCATCGGCTTCAAAGGTTGATAACCCATTGGATCCGTCTGAAACGACCGACTAGCCTGACGTAGTTGATGCACTGGCACCAAGATTTGTTTCGTTAAGACATAAATAATTGCCGTCGACACTAAAAACAGTACCAACAAGTTAACCTGCACATCTCGAAGCAAGCGATTTTGCGTGGCATAAACAGAATTCAAATTCGTAAACGTACTGATGTAATACGTCTTACGTAGCAACTGGACCTTAATTGTCGCCACGACATACTTCCGATTACCATCTAGCAAATATTGAATCTGTTGTTTATCACCCTCTAGCAATTTCAAACGGTTAGCTTGCTTAACTGCCATGTCCTCATGGTAGATCAACTTTTGCTTCGCATCCCAAATCAACACATTATCTTGCGTCGTGCCGACGAACTTAATGACTTGGGCTTCTTGAATACCTTTATCTTGTTGATAATCCAACTGTTGCACTTGTCGCGCCGTCTGCTTATTAAGGACCGCTGCACTTGATTCCTTTTCTTGCAGGCCACTTTCAAAACTACGATGCAATACCAACACACTGTTGATCGATAGTGATGCCACCAAAATAACAATGAAAGCAATGAACAATTTAATCGAAATTTTCATAGCGTCTCCATTCGATAACCAACGCGGAACACTGTCGTAATCCGGTCAGCTAGGTCCAATTTTTTACGAAGTCGTTGCACATGCAAATCGACAGTTCGTGTATCCACCATGTCATCCGCAAAGTCCCAGATATTTTCATACAGTGTTTCACGGGCCAAAGTGACCCCTTGATTCCGCACAAAATAAACCAGCAGTTCAAATTCCTTATTGGTTAAATCCACCAACTCGTCATTTCGACGTACTGTTTGTTGGGTGACATCAATTACCAAATCACCGTACTTAATAATCTCATCGGCATGACCGTATACCCGACGCATGACCGCTTCGACACGACTCTTCAGCACTTCCAAGTGGAATGGCTTTGTGATGTAGTCATCCGCTCCCAGTTGCAAGCCCTGCACAACATCCGCTACCTCAGTTTTGGCCGTCAAAAAGATGACCGGTATTTCCTTATCCGTGATATACGGCAAAACATCATAGCCACTCATCTTAGGCAACGTGATATCCAATAACACTAAGTCAATCTTTGTCGATTGCAAGGTCGCAACGGCGTCTTCACCAGTGAACGCTTGTACGATATCATACGTATTCATCAAACTCATTTTGACGAGCTGGTTAATTCGCACACTGTCGTCGACTATTAGAATTGTTCGCTTCATGACAACTGCCTTCCTTCACTAATTCGTAATGACAGTCTATCATACCTCACGTTTGTATCTCAGTTGTATCTCACGCACAGAAAAAGCGCTCAATTTCTCGAGCGCTTGTTATCTTTCTAGAAGAATAATCCAATGGTGTAGTGAATGGCAATCGTCAGCAAGCCGATGACCACATTACGCTTAACTGCTCGGCTAGCAAAGCCCTTTCCAATTAACGCACTCAAGTAACCCGTTAGTGCTACCGCTACCGTCGTTGCTAGAATGGTTGCCCAGAATTGCCAACGAACTGGTGAAAAGTACAATGCTAGCAATGGGAATGCCCCACCAATTGCTGCACAGAACAATGATGAAAACGCTGCAGCCCAAGGACTGACATAGTGGCCCAATTGCACATTATATTTCGTTGATAGAATCGTTTCCAAAGGTGACTTGGCCATCAATTCGATCGCGATTTCTGCAGCCGTCGCTTCAGAAACCCCACGGTCTAGATAGAATTGACGAATGTCTGTCGCCACGCCATCTGGATCAACGCGCAAACGTTGGGTCTCAAGGTCAACAACAACCTTTTCAGCGTCCGCTTGTGAGCTAACTGACGCATACTCACCAGAAGCCATCGACAAAGCACAGGCCAACAAGTCTGCCAAACCAGCAATCAGAATTGTGAACTGATTGGTCGTGGCAGCACCAACCGAAAATAGTACACCAACAACTGTTAGAATGCCGTCATTTGAGCCGAGCACACCGGCACGAATCGCATTCAAACGTTCTTCCATTGTTTGATGTGTCTTAACATTTTTCATGGTTGCACGCTCCTCCTATCGGCCAATCAACGTTCCAATGTAGAACGTCACAATCATTGTGAACACACCAGCGACGACATTACGTAGCGTCGCTTTCTTCTCATTTGCCCCAGACAAATGCGCTGCTGAATAACCCGTAATCGCCAACGCAATCAAAACGGCTACTCCAGTTGCAGCAACACGAATGTGTGGTGGAAATAAGGTAATTGCCAACATTGGCAACAATGATCCAAGCGGGAATGAGACCACCGATGCAATCGCTGCCCCGACGGCTGACATTTCATGGTGCAACGTGAACCCATATCGCTCACGAACCGTCGTCCCCAGCGCATCCTTTTCCATCATCTCTTGCGTTGCCTTGTTTGCTAGGTGTTCAGAAATACCTTGTGCTTCATACTTCTTTTGTACGAACGCAAATTCTTCGTCGTAACGATTATTCAATGCATCATTTTGCACGGCTTCCGCCTTGATTTGCGCATCATTTTGGGAGTGCACGGAAACATATTCTCCCATCGCCATTGAAACTGTTCCAGCTAGCGCACCAGCGAAACCGGCGATAAAAATAGCGAATGAGTTCGTCGTTGCTCCAGCGACACCAATAACAATTCCGGAAACTGACAAAATGCCATCATTCGCCCCCATCACGGATGCACGAATCAAATTATTTCGTTGTGCTAATGTTTGTTTATCCTTTGCCATCTTATTCACTTTCTAATTCGTTTTAAAACTAAAAAGCGCCTTTGATTATGTATCACACACAACCAAAAGCGCTTAACCTTGCTTAACGACGGGCAATCAATGATGAAATCTTAGCGTGTCGCGCAATGTACACCGCTTGTGATCCCAATGATGGCCACATACCTTGCTTTGAGTGCGCGCCGACAATGAGTAGGTCAGCCTTAATCTCAGGTGCCAATTCCATTGCTAGTACTTCACCAGCTTTAGCACCATCCGCCAAAACCGACTCGACTTCCGTCACACCTTGCTCGATAGCGTATGCCTTATACGTTTGCAAGTTCTTTTCTAAATCTTCACGACGCTTATTCACAGCTGACAAGCTTAAGACGTCTGTTGTTGAAAGATCCCCAAGTTCCAACACAGTCGCAATCGTCAACTTCGCTTGATCTTCTAGCGCCTGATGGACAGCACTTGCTAGTGCAACTTGTCCTTGTTCTGATTCATCAACCCCAACTAAAACATGTTGGTAGGCTGTTTGAATATCTGATAGTTCCAAAGCCATTTCATTATCCCCCGAAAATTAAAGTAACTTGCCCACAATTTGAATTACCAATTGAATGTTCAAACCAGTCAACAACAAGAAGACCAACCAGGCGACAATCGTCATCCACTTTGAAATGATGAACTCTTCACCCATAATCTTCTTTGAACTGGTCATCCAAATGAGCGGTGCCATCGCAAATGGCAAAGCAACTGACAAGAAGACTTGTGAGTACACAAGCAATTGATCCAGCTTATCTTCAGCACCACCGTAAATCAGTGTAAAGGCAACAACCGGAATCAAGGCCAAGCCACGTGTGATGACACGACGTAGCCACATTGGTACGCGCAAGTGCAAGAATCCAGCCATGATAATTTCACCGGTCAACGTACCCGTGATTGTTGAGTTTTGACCTGAAGCCAACAACGCAACGGCAAACAACGTTGAAAGAACTGGTGATGCAATCGCCCCCGCAATCGTCTTATCACCCAAAGCGTTGTACATTTGACCAAACGTACCAACTGAATCTGCGTGTCCGAAGAACATCGCAGCCCCCAAAATCAACAACATTGAGTTAATAACAAACGCCATTGAAAGTTGGATGTTTGAATCCCAAGCCATAAAGCGAACAGATTCCTTTAACTCTTCCTTGTTCTCGCGGTTAACCTTACGCGTTTGGGCGATAGATGAGTGCAAATATAAGTTGTGCGGCATAACTGTCGCACCAATAATACCCAGCGTCATAACCAATGGTGAATCTGCGCCCGCAATACCATGTGTGTTAACAGCTTGAATCTTTGGCAAATAACCACCAAACATCGCTGCAATATCAGGTCGTGATAGGACAACAAGATACAAGAATACAAACAAGATTGTCATAATCAACGTAATAACAATCGCTTCAATCTTTCGGAACCCAAAACGCATCAACAACAATAGCAACAAAACATCAAATGCCGTTGTTAAAACAGATACGATCATTGACCAACCGAACAACAAGTGGAGCGCGATGGCACCACCGATAACTTCGGCGATATCAGTGGCCATCAGTGCCAACTCAGTAATAATCCATAGCGCAATACCGCCACCTTTACTGGTACGGTTTCGTGTTGCTTGCGCCAAGTCTTCACCAGTAACCATCCCCATCTTTCCAGCCATATACTGGAGCATCATGGCAATCAATGATGAAATCAACACAATTGACAATAGCAAGTAGTGATATGTTGCACCACCTGTTACTGACGTTACCCAATTACCCGGATCCATGTAACCAACTGCCACCAAGGCACCTGGTCCAGAAAACGCCCAGAGTTTACGCCAAAAAGAGCCGTTCTTTGGCGGCACAATTGACCCGTTAACTTCTGCCAAACTGGCATCGTCTGCGGCGTTTTGAATCAACCCGTTCTTACCGTTTGTCACATTTTCCATGACAAAACCTCCAAATTATCAATTTGGATTGCGGTCTCAGTACTATTCAGTTTTACGCTTATCGCTAAATATTTAGTGGTATTCGTATGCTAAATGCTAAATAAAAGTCATAAAGAATTTCGTCCAACTTGGCTGTTGAAAGCTTATGACAATAATTTAACCGAGCCACTACAACCCATCTCCTACAATTTATCATTGTTTTCAAGCCAAAAGAAAAAGTTCCCCTATAAAAGACAGCGAGTAGCGCTATACAAGTAATAATAGTCAAATATCGAAAATAATACCGATTTATCGGAATGTTAGATGCAAAAGAAAAGACGTTCGATTTCTCGAACGTCTCACTTGTAACCCGAAGGTCTTTAGATTATGCCGTCGGTGGGGGTCGAACCCACACTCCCTTGCGGGAACTGGATTTTGAGTCCAGCGCGTCTGCCTATTCCGCCACAACGGCATATCTAATATTAATCGGATGATAGAAAGTTTAAAACTTTCAAGGGCGGTAGATGGGAATCGAACCCACGCATGTCGGTACCACAAACCGATGTGTTAACCACTTCACCACTACCGCCATGGCAGGGGTAGAGGGAATCGAACCCCCACCAACGGTTTTGGAGACCGTCGTTCTACCGTTAAACTATACCCCTAAAATGGAGACGTAATATTTAATTATACGGTCACAACGGGATTCGAACCCGTGATCTTTCGCGTGACAGGCGAACGTCCTAACCAACTAGACCATGCGACCAATGGACGTTACAGGGATCGAACCTGTGACCCCCTGCTTGTAAGGCAGGTGCTCTCCCAGCTGAGCTAAACGTCCATGTGCATCGCGACGTCCTATCCTCGCAGGAAGCGATCCTCCAACTACTTTCGGCGCTATTGAGCTTAACTTCTGTGTTCGGTATGGGAACAGGTGTGGCCTCAATGCCATCGTCACGACACGGTATTTAATTGAGAAAATATTAGCTCTCTCAAAACTGAATCATAATTTGTAAATCAAACTTCGTTTGAGCCTTACACCACGTTTTCAACTTGGTTAAGTCCTCGAACCATTAGTACTAGTCCGCTCCATGCGTCGCCGCACTTCCACTTCTAGCCTATCTACCTCATCATCTCTGAGGGGTCTTACTTCATAAAGAATGGGAAATCTCATCTCGAGGCGAGTTTCACACTTAGATGCTTTCAGCGTTTATCTCATCCGTACATAGCTACTCAGCGATGCTCCTGGCGGAACAACTGATACACCAGAGGTACGTCCACCCCGGTCCTCTCGTACTAAGGGCAGCTCCTCTCAAATTTCCTACGCCCGCGACGGATAGGGACCGAACTGTCTCACG